>Ga0079224_100008266_pt1 | contig 14081 bp, 9 predicted proteins | sample Stecom2015_FD_80414 | JGI IMG/M metagenome (GOLD analysis project Ga0079224, IMG submission 80414) | Agricultural soil microbial communities from Utah to study Nitrogen management - Steer compost 2015 | ecosystem: Environmental > Terrestrial > Soil > Agricultural land | place: USA: Utah...
AACTCATCCGAGGTGGTTCCGTCGCCAAAATCCCAGATCACCTGCTTGTTCTCCTGAGGGAAATCCGGAAGGAACTGCAGGGTGAGGTCATCCAGTTTACGGGTCTTGAAGTCAATCTGAAGGGGCTCGGATATCATCAGATCAATGTGGGTACTGCGACCGTCAGGAAGGGCATAGGTAAGCGTATTGATACCCGGTTTGCTTTCCTTCGGGCTGAAATAAAATCCGTTTTCCCGCACCACGCCGCCGGCTGAGGCGGTTAACTCACCGCCCGGAGGAGACACGGTCACAGGATAGAGCCGTTCGTCGTCGTTGCAGAATTCGGTGGGCCGGATCGCAATGGAAAGAGTCTCCCGGGAGGGCTGTGGAAGCACATAGGATACGGGGGCGCAGTCCGAGCAGCAGCTATAAGGCAAATAAAAATCCGCGATGACCGTCTCTTCGGGTACCTGGAAAACCAAGGGATCTATTTGCTCTTCCTCTTCGGCCAGGCGCAAAAGCATTTCCCGGATCCGCGCTTGGGTTTCACTCCTCGCATCGGCCACTGCCTGCGAACCGCGTGCGGTGGCTCGCTTCCGGTCCGTGAGGCGGATGTTTTCCAACTCTTTCTCCAAGCGGTCCAGTGCCCGCTTCTTCGTTTCAACCTCCGCCACCGTTGAGCCAGCCGGATCCGAACCGGCCAGGCGGGAATCAGCCAGGGGAGAATCGGCCAGGTAAGAATCGGCACGGCCAAGTTCCTCCAGCGCTTTCCGCGATGAGCTTTCATGGTAAACCAGGACAAACGTACCGCCGCGGGGCACGCCCGCTTTATGTTCCAGTCCCGGATGAAGCCTGGCGTAATGCATCAGGTTATTCAGAATCCGCAACTGGCTGACCCGCCGCAGATATTCTGCCTTCAGGGCTTTCAGCCGATCGTCAATACAGATATGCAATAAGCCGTGGATCCGCGTAACCAAGGCGTAGAACCCGCTCCCGTGGAGCTCGGTCAGCAATTTCTGATAGTTATCGTTCCCCGGATCCAGCGCGTTCAGTGCGTCCCCCAACTGGGCCAGATCTGCTGCGGCGGCCATCAAATCCCGGTACCGAAGCTCAAAGGCAGTAACATCCACCCCATCGAGGCTTTGCCGGTGGACGGTTTCCATCAATCGTTCCACCGCGTGGATAAAATAGAATAGCGGGGCATACAAGGCATGCTCATTCACGGTGGGGGCGGCAGCCATTCCGGCCATGGATTTCTTGTTGAACACCTGCGTCCGCTCAAAATAAACCTGTTTGCTTACTGCTTCGAGGTAAGTCTCCCCCACGCTGCCCTGCTGAACGCCGCAACGGCTTCGGAGAAAATCGCCCACCTGGAAGGTTTCCTTCAACGCCGTCTTGGTGGTAAATTCCGCCCCGCTTCCCGCTGCCACCAACCGCTCGGTCTGATAGGGGATCCGGCCGGCTTGACACTGGAACTCGCCCACCTTGCAGCTCAATTCAGCCAGAATCACCCGGAAGGCCGATTCCAGGTCCTGGAAATGACATGCAGCATCCTCCCCGTTGAAGTATGCGCTGATGCGCGCGGTGGAAAGCGCCACCACCTCAAAAGGAAGGTTGAATTCTTCCCGCTGGCTGAGCAGGGTCTCCAGCGCCTGGCTGACCGGCTTGCCCACATGCCCTTCCACGCGGAAAAAGTTATACGGTTCGATGTCGTAAAGCAGCGGATCCCGAACGGTGTCGTAATCACTGTACTCCCCGGCATGATAGGACAAATTCCGATTGGCCAGACCCCGCCTGGTTTTCTCCCAGCTCCAGATCGGATATAATTTCAAGGGATCATAATAATAGGGAATGCAGCGATCAGACAAGGGTTTGTCCAGGTATTTGCTTGGCGTGATCTTCAACTGGGCGGCTGCGAGCGATCGAAGATCCGGCACCTGAAATGCTTCGGTGAGTTTTACCAGGCGCTCAAAAAGGAGTTGAACCTCCTCTCGCAGGGCTTGCTGCCCCTCGAAAAGCGGCGAATGGATAAAGTACTGCCGGTAATCCGATTTTCCAGGGTTTGGGGTGTCCTTGTTGGCCTCCCCCAGCTTCAAATGCAGCGGGAACAGTTCCCGTCCGGGGCAGCAGACCGCGTGCAGATCGAAAACCCTGTCTTCCAGCTCATGATAGGCTTTCACCATGTCGTCGATCCAATCGTAGAAATACTGGATAAAAAAGGGATTCGCCTTTTTAATGTATGAAAGCGTTTCGTCAAAGCGGTCGTACACCTGCTCAAACGGGTTGTGTTCCCGGTTGAGCAGGGGTTTACACCGTAGGAAGCATTCATGCAATGTTTTCGCAACGTGTTTCAGCGTATGCTCGTCTACCAGGCGTAAAAAAGAATCGAAGACCTCATCGGTATTGCTTAACTGGCGGGCAGGTACCTGAAAACGGCGAAGCCGCAGGTCCCCTCCGGACTGGCTTCCTTTGCCGAAAGGCGGGGCAGGAAGAAATCTTTCCAGATCGCCCTTCGGCACCAACAGGGTCCGCACCCGGAACTCGATCCGCTCTCCTTTGTCTTCGCAGTCAATTTCAACGCAGTTCTTCAGCGGCTTTTCCTTCATCTCCAACAGCAGGACCACCCCCTTGTCTTTCAGAAAACCGCCGGCATCTTTCAGCGGCTTCGGCTCATCCGCTACCAGGGACTCCTCGGCGCTGAGCAACTCCCACATCTGCCATTTTTCGTATACCGACTTGTATTGGGGCGAAAAGTATTCGGGAAGGGCATAGGGCCGCCAGTAGCTGCACACTTTGTGCGCCAGTTGGATCAGGTATCCTTCGGAAGTTACGCCGCAGCCCTTGCTGACCTCGATCCGGTCCACACCGGTTTTCAGCTCCAGACCGCATACAATCCCGATACCGATCAACCGGTTCCGGGTGAATCTTCCCTGTTGGTCCAGATAATTTACGGCCTGGTTCAGGTGTTCGGCTGTCAATACCTGATCGGCTACAAAGACAGGATATGTGTTATGCTCATTCATCGCTGTTGGATTTTATGTATGTCCCCAGAATTGTATTATTCAATAGAACCGGATTGGAAGTACCCGTTTCGCAATCGTGTAGCTGGGCGATCGGATATTCACTATGCAATCCGGTCAGGATTTCAATCAGTTCATTGCTTGCGGCCCGAAGCCGGTCGCGCACCGAGGGGTCGGGCCGGATATCGGCTTCAAATTGGGCAAGTGCCTCCATCCATTCCTTATAGGCGCGCTCGAAAGTATTCAGCTGCGTATTGTTCACCCAGCAAATCTTGAGCATGCAATGGGCGGGTGCCTCGGTCCGGGCCATGGTTTCAAAATAGTCGCGGAATTCCACCGCCTTGAATCGTTCGTGCCAGTAGGGAAGAATGATGGATACCCGGAAAGAATACGGGTCTTCCTCTCCGCAGAACTGACAATCCTCTCCCAGGCATACCTGGAATAGTCTGTACACCTCTTCGGGAAGCGATCCGGGAATTTCGGGCGCTTCAAATCGCGGCCGGAGCAAAAGGTGCTCAACCAGGTGAAGGCCTTCCCCGGGGCATTCCTGCGACAGTTTGTCAATCGTATCCAGAATCACCGCATCGCGCGTGGCTGCATCCGCGAAAGACGTTCCGCTCACAGCCAGCACCTGTTCGTCGGCATTGACCAGCTCAAAAGCAAACTCCCCCGGAGCCTCACCCACCGGCCGATAGGCTTCCATGCGGGTTAGCAATTCCTGCAGCTGCGCGACGATTCCCGCGATCGCAGCAGGGCTGTCGTATTCCTGGCTGGATTTCAATCGCACCGTTCCCTCCTCATCCACTACCTGGAAAAAATACCGCTTGGGTGTGCCGGTGGTCTTTTGGATCTCGAGCCGGTTCAGGCAGAAAAGAAATCGCCGGCCAAAATCACGGATACCGGCCATGCGGGCAATCCGCTTTTCGAAACCCGAAACATTTTCCGTGTCCCAGGCCGGCTCCAGGTAATTGAACGCCTGGCCGCGCCGGCTGCTGATCACTGGATAGTCCGCAAGAAAGGCCAGTTTGTCTTTGATCAAGGTTGTGGTGTCCAGTTTTTCATAGTCTGTGGCGTTCCGGTAAGCGTATTGCATTAAAACGTACTCGTTGAAAGATTCGCTGAAACGTGCCAGAAGATGATCCAGAAAACGGTTTCGTCGCTCGGCAAACATACTGGGGGATTCCAACAAAAGGGACCGGACCTGTTTCACCTCATCCGGATCGCCCGGAGTCGGGGGCTGGAATACCTGCCTTAAAAGGGTCGCGTCGCGGTAGAGCTCTTCGGCTCCATGGGTCGGGTCCAGGTACTGGCCAAAATAGGTCTGTCCTAGATCGGGATCCAGCGAGAAAAGTGATTTTGCATGGGCAAGCTGGGCAAGAAAATTGGCAAGCAATTGGTCGAAGAAGCGGAGATAGTTTTTCAGTTGCTTTGCCTGGGCTTTCCGTTCCGGGCTGGCCGATTCCGGAAGTCCTGCACGGCCGATCCCGTAGGTCATCGGGAATTCCTGTTCAATGGAGACGTATTCGTCCAGTGGGCGGAATGTGCCTTCCGGCAGGGGGAAGTCATCGGCCGAACCGCTTAACTTGTCCTGACTGGCCAAGCCGCGTAAGTACCGCAAGGTATCCAAGGTTTCATCCATGCGGGGTTTGAAAGGCAGCTTTCCTTTAAAGAAAAGAACTTTGGACCGCAGCACGGAAAGAGCCGGCTTGCACCCCGCATCCAGGGAAAGGCACCAGCGGGCTCCGGATTTTACCGGCTTCCCGTCCCGGCCGTACTGGGTAAGCAGGACATTTTTTACCGAGCGTACGCCCTCAATGTCCATGATGAAATTGATGATATCGGAAACCAGGATCCTGACCCGTGGCCGGGTTTGCTTCAGTTCGTCTGTTTTGATGAAGCCATGGGAAAGCACCGGCCCCTGGAATATATCGTGCGTGGGAATGCCCTGGTCCACCAGTTCTTTCAAGGTGTAAAACCGGACCCGGGGATCCAGGTAGTTCTCCAGTTCAAACAATACCCGCGCATACACTTCCTCCACGTCGGCTCCGGGTGCTACCTCAATATCGGCGCAGATAGCCACCTCGCGTATACACACCGTTTCCAGGGGCAGGAAATCCTCACACAAATTCCGGTTCCCATGCAAAACCGTCTTTGCCGAAAGCAGAATCCGGTGTATTCTTTGCAGCTTTTGCTGATACAGTCCGTATAGGGCGCCCAGTTGCGCGGGATTACCCAGCTGGTCAGTCACCTTGTTGGCAAGGTCGTCCGGCATTTTCTTCCCCGGGACGGCCACCTGGAATGTCAGTCTTTGCGTCGAACCTCCGTCGGAAACGTCCACGGAGACCTGCCATCGGTCTTTGAGCAGGCTGACCTCGGGATCGGAAAGACTTTCCACGGGCGCCTGCTGAAAGAAGAGATAATCCACCTCATCCCAGACGGGAAACAGCAGTTCGAATTGTATGCCCTGCAATTCTTCGTCCGGAAACTGATACAGCAGTTTTCCGTCATTCAGATTCCCGAATTCATCGGTTTCCTCCAGATCCAGCACCACCCGATAGAGGCCGCTTAACTCAATGGGGTGTTCGGTTTCCTCGTATGTCAGCTTATCTTCCTTGCAATGAGCATACAGCGGCACCTCCTGCGAAGGCTTCCCGGAAAGGTGCCTATTTTCGTCCCGGAAGGGATAAAGCCAGGCATTCCGGACCCCCTCGATATCGATCAGAAGCTTCCGGTAATCCTCCACCGTAAGCGGAGCCGAGGTCAGAATATCCTTCGCGCGGAAGAATGCCTGCGAGCGTTCGATGCGCCCGTCTTCTGCCGCCAGCAGGTCTTTCATATCAAAGGAAGTCCGGTAACCCAGTTCGGTCAGGGCGTAACAAAGCACTTCCAGTGTGGTAATGCCCGGATCGTGCGCATTGTAATCGGTCCATATTTTGCTGCCCAGTTCCTCGATGTACCGGAGGCCTGCCGATCGCAGGAACTGGAAATCCATCGCAGGATCCAGTTTCCTGGTCTTTTCAATGGACAATTCCAAATCAAGGGGTTGTTGTTCCTGAGTTAACATGTGCAAACGCTTTCGTTGATGATGTGTGGATAGACCGGATCGTCCGCTTTAACCGATACGATGACCGAACGGGACGAGCCTGCGATTGCTTCTTCCAGGTCATTGGACCGTTTTCCATCCACGATATGGTACATTTTCACGCAACTGAGGTAATCGACATACGGACGTTCCTCTATGAAGTTGATCAGCGCGCTTTTGGTTACCCGGGCACCGAATTCCAGGTCCCGCTGACGATCAAACGCCCAGGGTGCCAGGAATTGTTCCAACTCGGTACGCAGCTCCCGGGTATAAAAATCGATGTCTTCGCTGCGGTATTGAATGTTGAATTCCAGCTGCAATTCCTCAAAGACCGGATTGCAGACGACCAATTCCACATGAGGAGACGCAAGGTCGGAAAGAAATTTCCGGATGTCCTCCAGCAGACCCAGGCTGACACGGGGTCTCATCGGATCAAATGCCTGTTTCCGGTGCAGATCGGGCACCGGCACCACCAGCACGTGTCCCGGACTGAGTTCGTTATTTATCTGCGCGTGGCTGATACACTTTACCTTGTAAATTTCGGGGAACGCTTCCAGCACCAACCGTTCGTAATCCCACATGGATATCGCCCGCTGCTTATGGCGGAGCCGTTCGCTTATCCTTCGGTACCACGAGCTGTCGTCTTCCGGGGTCCGGCCTCCGAAAGAAGCGCCGGGTTGTTCCACTTTCTTGATTGCTGGGTTGCTAAGCAGTAATTTGCTGATGGTCCCCGGGGGCAGCGGTTCCTTGAACTGATTTCCGTCCCCGTGATAGTCGTAAAACCGGGCTATGGCCGCCTGGGCACGGATGGCGATCAGGCGGGGAAACCCAGCCGTATGCTGCGCCGCGCTTACTTTGATCCAATGAAGGGCTTCCCCCATTTCGGTTGCCGTGTCGGCAGCCTCCGATGGAATATTCAGTTTTACGATCCCTGATTTCAGCAACCCGCCGGTACCATCGGCAATGTCTTCCTTCCGGAAAGGACGCCATAGATTATCCCCGTCCAGATAATGCCAGCTAACTTCCTGCCTGGTTGCCAGGGGATCGGCCGTACCTTCGGCCACCTGGAAAAGCAAGGAAAAGGTTTGGCCCGTCTGCAATTGATCCAGGCCGATGAACAGCGATCCTTCATCCGGGAACTGGGGCAGCAGATGCGGGCTCGCTCCGGCGCCGGCGTTCAGGGCGCTCTGCCCGAAAGGCATCAGGTGGAAAAAAGTCTTTTCCGCGCCGGCGGGTTCCAGACGGGTGCTGACCTCGTAATTCAGGCTGATCTCCCTCACCCGGGGCGTATAAGGCTCCGGCACCTCTCCTATTTCGACCGAAGTGGTTGTGTTCCCGTCTTTCGTCACCGAAACCACTTCAATGCTTTCGGCAAGCCGCTTGGCATAGTCGGCATGCCCGAATTCGCCGGTAAGAATCAGTTTCAGAAAGCCCCATTTGTCGGCCGGCGAATAGGGATTCCCTGGTCCGAAATCGATGTCCACTTCCAGCTGCGGAAACTGAAATGACAGGGTGGTACTTTTCAGGGGGTATTTGCTTCCCATCTCGAAAAGCGGTTGGCTAAACGCGCTGACTTTTTTCCAGCGGGCATCTTCGAGGTAGTGGAGTTCCAGTGCGGGGTTTGTTTCCTGAAGTCCCTTCAGCACATCGTAGTTGTCCCATGTGAAGGACAGGCTGGCATTGACGCCCCCCTCCGGTTGCCTGGCTTTCATAAAAAACTCAGGGCAGGCCAACATGAAGGCGGCCCCCTTCCGGGGGGTAGACCCAAACAGATCGAAGGGTTTCGCCGGATCTAAAATTCCTTCGTCATTCTCGATAAGCAGGCTTTTATACCCTGCTACGGAGACCTTGAGTGTAATGGAAGCCGTACGGAGATCCCATAGATCTTCCGGCGCGGTTCCGTCCGCCAGTGTGAACAACGCGATGGGCAAGGATTGTTCGAATGCATGGCCATGCACCTCCGCCGACCAAGGCGCCAAGGCGGGATCGCCGCCGTCCAGGGTCAGCTCAACGGAAAAAGACTTCCGGTCGGCAGCGACGGTGGTCTTGCGTGCTTCAGGCGAAATTTCAAACCAATCTTTTTCCGCACTCAGGCGGATGGAAAACAAGCTATTCAGCGTTGCGGCATCGGTTTGAACCGTTTGTTCCGGAGGAACCCGAAAGGTAAAGGTAATCAGCCGGTTCCCTTCGCGGAGATACAGGTAGTCCGATGCAATCGCAAATCCGGCTCTGCCCGCCTCCCGGCCGGACGCACCAAAGGGCATCCAGCTTTGATCCGCATGGGGTATCGGAGCGCCCTGGCCATCTTCCGAATTGGCGATCGGCCCGGCCGAGATCCTCCGGGTTAGCTTTTCAGCGTCCCGGCTGACAAAAATATTCTTAAGCGCCTGCACCCGCCCTTTTCCAAGAACCGTCCGCTCCGTAAGACGGTAAAATATTTCTTTTCCATCCCGATCCTTCCCCCCTTTGAATACGGTGCCCTCTTCCAGCAGCACCCCGGGTCCGGCTGTTTTGGCGAGCTCAAACAAAAGGTGGACCTGGTCCGGCTCGGAGGCTTTCTTTTCCAGCTTTAATACATCGCGGTAATAAAGATCCAGATGCTTCCCCGTGAAGGTATTGAGACTGTCCTGGCTCTGTTTGAATAGTTTGATGAATGCAAGAAAAAGCGCATAATGCGGGCTGTGCGCAGGAAACCGGGAGAGGGTATGGCCAAGATAAGCCGGCGCCGCATGCACCACGCGGGCAAGTAGCTTCAGGTATTGCTCAGTTATTCCGGTAAACAGGTTATGCGTACAGGTATTCTTGATCTTCAGGCCGGCTGTGCTCCCGTTAAAGTCGGCCTGGAATACAGGCAAGGCGGCCTTGGTCCAGATGGTGGAAAGCCCGGCCGAATGAAATTCCTGGGAAAGGATCAGATGCGGAGGAGGATCGCTGAAACGAAACGTTCCCCCGGGGTCAATCAGCCCGTGGCTGACGGCCTCTTCAAAATAAGCCGAGAGCCGGTTGAAATACTCCGGCAGACCCGAATGCACCATATTCCCCACCACCTCGCGGAACTCGAAATCTTCCGGAAGCGAACGATAGTAGTGATCGAGCAGGGAGGTGATTGAAAAACACAGGTCGAAGATGGTTTTGAAATATTTTTTCAGCTCTGCTTCCTGGTCCGCCTCGGTTGCGGCAAGCTGCCCGTATATTTTTTTCACGTAGCTTAGGTAAGCCTGTATATCCAGCCTGGAAATGGCAGCCAGGGTAACCGACACATCCATTAGCATAAACGGAGTCCAATCGCCCTCCTCCTGATTGTGGCGGTTGTAATAGCTAAGCTGAGCCGCGTAGTTCTTCGCAAATAGGATCAGATCGGCCTGATCACGCTCGTCTACTTTGGCGAAGTCCGGCCACAAAGCGTCCAGCACCCGCTGGGCCTGGTTTACGCCGGGACGTCTGAGGGGGTGGATATTTTTGCAGGACTGGCTCATTTAACTTCGCTCCCTTCGTTTTTGTAAAATGGAAACACATAGTTTGCCCGCGAATTCGTGCGTTTTACCGTGTAGTCGATTATGATCAGGATGCGGCCCTCCGATTCGGAAGAATCATCCAGGGTAATGTTATTCAGCCTGATGCGGGGTTCATGAAACAGAATAGCGGTTTTGATCAGGTCTTTGATATAGGCCTTGAATGTCGTGGTCAAGGATTCAAAAACCAGTTCGTCCAGATTGCAGCCGTAAGAAGGAAGCATCACCCGCTCGCCGGGCCGGGTGCTCAGTAAAACAGAAAGACTGCTTTCAATATCGGCGCGGTCGCTTAACATGACCGTCTCCCCGCTGATGTTGTCAAAAGAAGGCGGGAAACTCCAACCGGTTCCGAGAAATGAATTAGACATTTTGATTGCTTTTCATCATTGTTTTGACCTTTATCCACCAATGAGCACCGTAGCGCAGCCGGCCACAATGCTCCCGCCATGCGCGGTCGTATCGCCCATGCGTGCCGCCGGTTTGCCGCCAATCAGCACCGTGGACGAACCGCTGGCAATGGTATCGGGCGGACCCGAACAAACGCACATATCGCCCAGGGTGGCTGCCGGAAGACCGCCGATCAATACCGTGACCGTCCCCGGCGGAAGGACCGGCCCGCCCACATGCGGAACACCTCCCGGATTGACCAGGGGACAGACGTGCATATCGGTTATTCTTGCTGCGAGTGACATCTCTAGTTTATTTTTACCAGACCTCCTTTGATTTCGGTCATTCCAGTCCCGTTGATCTTCACCGAAGCGCTCTTGATCTCCGCGCTCCCCCCGGCGGCTTTTATCTCAGAGGCGCCGGCCGATACACTGAATTGGGAGGAAGGATTGAGTACGATATTGGTCGCCTCCAGCTGAATGTCGGTAGCCGCCTTCAGGTTGATTGATGAGGCGCTTTCCACGGTAATGCTCCCCGATTCCAGCTGAACCGAATTACCGTGCTCGTCTTCCATCCGCAGGACCGACGCGTGGTCATCTACCAGAATGCGTTTCCCCGCGGGGGTTTCCAGCGTGAAGGATTTGTCTTCGTCGTGAAAGATCATTTTTATTCCCTCCCGACTTACATACCCTTTTTCCGGATTCGAATTGGCCGCGGTAAACGGTGGGGGGAGTGCGCTGCTGTGCAGCATGCCCAATATCACCGGATGGTCGGGATCGTTATGGAGGAAGCCCACAATCACCTCATCGCCGATTTCCGGCCTGAAAAATGTACCCCGACCGTTACCCGCATCCAGGGTGCCTATACGCATCCAAAGTCCCTCCTGCGCGGAATTGACCAGGGGCAGGCAGACTTTTACCCGGTGTTCTCCCGCCGGATCTTCCAGATCGGTGACAATACCGGTTTGCAGGCCTTGTACCGAGGGAAACCAGCCCGATTGGGCCGATAAATGTCCGGGATTGACCCGTTCACTGAACCATTCGGCGGGCATCCCAAAATGAACCGTGGTGTGCCAGTTGCCTTCCGCGTACTCCTGCCGGACCGACCGTACGAATACCGGGCCGGTAAACCGCTCTCCCACACCGTGAATGGCAATGAAGTCCCCGGGTTTGACGTTCCGGAAGCCCTGGAAGCGGACATGCCCCTTGATTTTGGAAAGCCGGCTTTTGAGCATCCGCGCGTTTGCCCATTCCTTTAACAAAGCCGGATCCGCTTTTCCGGCACCAAGAAGCAGGTATTCCTCCAGATTAACCACCGATGCGAGTGTATCGGGATCCAGGTTGCCGGCCTGGGGAACACCCGGATCATCGGCCGTGTCTTCAGCCACTTCCTGATTACTGGGATCCCATGATCGCGCCTTTACCGTCGAAAATTGCTGCCTGGAATCTATTTCAGCCTGAAAATCAATGATCGTGGCCCCGAATAACAGATCCAGAACCGCCGGAGCGGATAGATCGGGCTTTTTAATGCTAATTTTCCCATCCTCGACCAGGCAGATCCTGCCCGCACGGTCTATCCGGGAAAGAATGAAGTCCCAATCGCTCGTATTGAACTGGACCGCCTCCGGAAAACGCACCTCGGTAGGCTGAATTTCACTGTCAAGTCCGTATTCGGCCAGAATCGATTCGGCGATGTCCGCGTCGGTCACCTCTTCGAAATGCCTGTTTTTTCTGCCGATGGTCAGCTTCACGGCCGGGTCACGGCATTCGATCAGCAAGTCGGCTTTATGGGAAGTGATCCGGCTGGAGTGCGATACAATGATCCCTTTGAAAATGCGGTTGTTATCGTTCCGGTAGCCGATGCGGATCTCCATTTCGTTCCCTGGCACCAGGTGTTCCTCATTGCTCAGGGGGAAATCCTGCAGGGCGGGGTCTCCGTCGCCAATCCGGATCCGGGCAAAGGGCACCCGGTTTACTTCTTTCCTGACGTCAATTGAAAGTACGGGAACGGTCCGGGACAGCTCCTGTCCGTTGATCAGCAGGGCATAGGTAACCAGGTCTGCGTTTTCTGTATGTGGTATGGTTCTGGATGCGGGCATGGTGTTTTACATTACAGCATTCGTGTTATTTCAGCGGGGGAAACTGAAGCGTTGTACCCGCCTTGATTTTTCGGAAGCCGGTCAGGCCGTTGGCCCGGGCCACGTCCAGGTAATACGCGGGGCTATCGTAAATCTTGTGGGCCATCAGATCCAGGCGGTCGCTTCCGGTAAAAACCCGCTCGTGCGTCATATCGGGCGAAGCGGCATCTTCCATCAGGACCCGGTGCTCGGGATTCACCCATTCCTTCATACTCAGGCTGGCGATCACGCGCAGGGGTGTTCCGTCGGGTTTGAATAATTTGTACTGCAGGTCGAGCGATTCCAGGGTTCCCCGGAATACGGTTTCTCCCCAGGTAATAACCAGGTAAGGGTTGCGGTGGATCTCCCCGTGGTAATCCAAAACCAGCGCTTTCAATTTTTTTACCTCCTCGGCCACGTTCACCGGTTCGGTCTTTCCGATCAGCGAGAAGTCCAGCGCGGACGCGTCCTTGATCGCGCCCGTGCCGTCTATCAGGATCTCAAAATCCCAGGTATTCGGTGTCTGGCGGAAATACTTTAAGGGGCTTCCGCTGGCACCGGCATTCTCGTCTTCGGCCAATTCCAGCTGGTATTTGTAGCTATAGGAAGAAGGATTGACCCGGAATGTATAGGGCTCCCCTACGGGCGTACTGCAGCTTGAGTCGGTGTACGCCTTGATCAGCATTTTTTCCAGTTGACCCAATGGTATCATCAGCGCTCTTTTTTATCGTCAAGCAGTTGGAGAATCTTTTCAATACACTCCTTTACGAGCTCTTTTTTCAGCTTGTCCCGCTCATTCCTGGCGCCCAAGCCGTTCCATGCCGGCGGACGGCTCTGCCGGGCCGCTACCACGGCCTTGATGTGTAATTCTTTTATTTCGATGGGCATACGACCTGAATTTTTAAATGCTTCCGGAAATCTGGATACCCGCGGTCATGGCCGCCGATAAATTCAGAATATTAAAATAATTATAGCTCAGTACGAGTGTTTCAATGGCCACCTGACTCTCTTCGGCATTCAGATTGCTGAACTCGACCGATTTCGGGATCGCGTTTACCACGTACCAGGACTGAACCGGCACGTGCTGATCATTCAGAAGCGAAACCAGCAGGTTGGTCGGCTGAAACTCAAAGTGCTGAACCGCGTTGATGCACCAGGCCATGATCCCCGAAGGGAGCTCAAACATCCCTCTTTTCAGGGTCAGATCCGTGTAGGTGGTTTTTACCGGCAGCTGATGTTCGAAGCGGTTCTGACCGCCTTCCCGATAGGTTTCCATCTCCATATTCACCGTCAGTCCGCTCACCTCCTGGAAGCGAAGATCATGGGGCAATTGCGGAAAGAGTTCGAACGCTACCACGAAATGGTAAGCGGTTAACGGATAGGTACCTGGAAGAGCCATGCTTATTCGTTTTGAATGGTAAGGCCTTCATGAGCCAACTCCAGGCTCTCCAGGGCCACTTCGTTGCCGTCGGCGCTCAGGTCGGTCGGGGTGATCTTAAGCGGCCAGGCATTCTTGACCTTCCAGACAACTACCGGTTCGTGATTCTCGTTGAGCAGGCTGATGGTCAGATCCCTGCGCTCAATCTGGTTCATATTCACCGTGTTGAACCACTCGTAAAACTCGTTGTCGCCTGCAAAGGTGCCGCGTTTCAAGGTGATGTTGCTGAACGTCCGCTGGCCGGGCATTTTGATCTTGGAAAACTCGGGACTTGCCCCGTCGCGGTATTCGATGACTTCGGTGGAAATATCCAGGCCGGTGACTTCGGTAAAACCGATCTTGCTGCCACCCCACTCTACCTGAAAATGAAATTTTGGAATTGGATAAGTTGCCATTATTTTAAAGTTTAAGTGTTACAATTGTCAGGATTCCTGCATTTTATGGCTGAAGCGCAGGATGATGAACTCAGCCGGGCGGACCACCGCCATGCCAATCTCCACGATCATCCGGCCCTCCAGAATGTCCTGGGCCGTCATGGTCTGACCCA
>Ga0079224_100008267_pt1 | contig 14080 bp, 10 predicted proteins | sample Stecom2015_FD_80414 | JGI IMG/M metagenome (GOLD analysis project Ga0079224, IMG submission 80414) | Agricultural soil microbial communities from Utah to study Nitrogen management - Steer compost 2015 | ecosystem: Environmental > Terrestrial > Soil > Agricultural land | place: USA: Utah...
CGAGGCTCTCGACGAGCTGCTCGGGCTGGTCGGCCACCGCTACCGCGGGCTCTCGCCGCGGACCTTCGAGCCGCGCTTCGAGACTCCCGGCGGCGAGATCCTGCCCTTCGACGCGCTGTCGATGCAGGCCCGCCAGCTGGTCTGCCTCGCGACCATCCCCGTCCATCAGCTGTGGGTCGCCAACCAGGGCGATGATCCACGCCGCTGCGAGGGCGTGATCGTGATCGACGATCTCGAGCTCAACCTGTCGGACAGCGTCCAGCTCGAGCTGCTCGCCAGCCTGCGGCGGATCCTGCCCAAGGCCCAGTGGATCGTCTCGACCGCGAGCCCGGTGCTCGCCCACTCGGCCGCGCTCGGGACCACGGTCACGCTACGCCGCGAGCCCGGGTCCGATCGCGTGGAAGCCTACGAAGGCGAGCTGTCCCTGACCCACTGAATTTACCCCCGCGGCCGTTTCTGGATGAGCCGCTCGCTCCGCTCGCTCAAAGGGCCGGTGGTGCTCGACGGCACGTGGTGGCCCCCACAGGGGGCCTGGGTCGCGACTGCTCGGTGCGGCTACTTGCAGGTGACCTCGTCGATCATGACGTTGCAGCTGCAGTCCTGCTCTTTTTCGAACTTGCCGTCCTTGCAGACCAGCCGGGCCTTCTTTTCGGGCGTGCACGCGAACTTGCCGTCGTAAAATTGCCGATCGCAGGGGTCGTCGAGATCGGCGATCTGCGAGTTGCACTCGATGCTGGTGCCCTTTTGCCGGCAGCCGTGCATGCCCTTGCAGGTCGCCTCGACGACCATCTTGCCGTCGCGGCACAACAGCAGCGCGGTGCCGTCCTCGGTGCACGAGGCGTTGCCTTCGTTCTCGGGCGTGCACGCGTTGCCTGCGGCCGCGACGGCGAGGTCACACTTGGCGCCCTGGGCATTGGCGACGCAGCCGAGCTTCCCGGTGCAGTCCTCGAGCTTCACCCAGTGGTTGTTCTCGCACTTGATCATCGCCTTCTTGTCGGCGGTGCACTGCGGCTCGCCCTCGGTGAAGCAGGCCTCGCCGACGGCGTACTGGGTGTGGGTGCAGCTGGCGTTGCCGGCGACGGCCATGCACCCGGTCGCGCCCTCGCAGGCCAGCGCCTCGTACTTGCCGTCGACGCAGAAACCACCGGTCTTGTCGTCGATGCACTGGATCTCGCCGGTCTTTTCACAGGGGTCTCCGGCCTTGACGGTCTTGTTGCAGGCGAGCGAGCCGAGGCAGAGGAGCGCGAGAGCGAGGCGGGGGAGGTGGGCGATCATGCGCCGCTTATAACAGCCCGGCAGCACCGGCTTGTGCTGGTTTGCAAACCTTCGGTAGCGTTGGGTCAATGCGTCGGTTCGTGGCGGTCCTCTCGATCGCGCCGCTGCTCGGGTGCGGTGCCCACCTGCACCGGCCGCTCGACGAGCAGCTGGCGTTCGGGGCCGCCGAGCATGTCTCGGCGCTCGACTGGGACCAGGCGTTCGAGCTCGACCGAGCCCAGCGCGACGCGATCGCCGAGCGCGAGGCCGAGCTCGGCCGCGACTACGCCGACGCGCGCCGCGAGGCCGAGCTGCTCGACATCCTGACCGAGCCGATCGGCGAGCGATCGTGGGCCAAGCTCGAGGATCGCTTGGTCGCGCTGGCGGCCTGCATGCTCGACGAGCCCGGCACCGGTGGCGGCCGGGCCTGTCGCGGGCGCGTCGACGACGACCAGCGCGAGGCGGCGCGAGCGTTGCTGTTCGATCCGTGCCCGGCCGAGGGCTGTGCGTGGGTCGACGCGGTCATCGAGCTGCGCGAGGCCAGCACGGTGCTCGCCGATCGACTCGCCGCCTACGATCGCGCTCGCGGTCTGGCCGGGCTCGGCGACGCGGTCGCGAGCGCGGCCCAGTGCCCGGTCCCGACCCGGCTGCCCGCCCGGCTGCGGGCCGAGGGACAGGCGCTCGAGCGCGCCTGCTCGGCCTACGACCAGGCGCTCGCGGCCGTCGCCCGGACGCTGCCGAGGTCGAGCGGGCTGCGGACGGCGATCGAAGATTATCGGGCGCTGGCCAGGACCCGCGACGACTACCGCCACGAGCTGCGCCTGCTGGTCGCCGAGCTCGGATCGCTGCGCTTCGATCGGAGCTTCGACCGCCGCGAGCTCGAGCTGCAGGTCGCCCACTACCTCGAGCTGCAGGCCAAGTATGCGCTCGGGCTGGCCGGCGCCACGCTCGGTGACTTCGGCGATCTCGCGCTCGAGGGGACCTTGATGATCACCCGCGAGCATCGAGCGGCGATCGTTCGCACGCTCGCGGTGCTCGGGGCGGTCACCGGTGAGCTGGTCGACGACGACGAGCCCGAGCCCGAGGATCAGCCGGTCGTCGACTCGTTTCGCGCGAGCGAGGGAGCGACGACGGCCGAGCCGGGCCGGCCGCCGGATCCGGTCGAGCCGGAGCCGGAGCCCGAACCAGAGCCGGAGCCGGAGCCCGAGCCCGACCCGGAGCCCGAGTCTCCGACGCCGCGTCCGCATCCGACCGACGACCTCAGCTCGCCGCGGCCGCTGCCCGAGAGCCCCCGCGAGCCCGAGCGTCCGAAGGATCCATCCGCTGTCGAGACCCCGGCCCGGCGCGCCGACGCGAGCGTCGACGCCGAGCTGCTGCGCTCGCTCGGTGCCTCGCTGGTCCCGGTGTTCGGCGAGACCTGGCGCTCGCTCGAGCACCAGCGCCAGGCCAACCAGCGCGGCAGCTTGCTGCTGTCGGCCGAGCTCGAGCGCATCCAGATCGACGCGATGACCCGCAGGCTCGCGCACGCCGAGGAGCGGATCTGGCTGAAGCTCGCGATGATCGAGACCCAGCTGCTCGCGCTGCTGCGACTTCGCGGCGGCCTCGAGGCCGACTGGATTCCGGCCGAGCGTCCGCCGACCAGCGAGCGCGACCAGTTGGTTCAGCTCGCGCTCGATCACGAGCTCGCCGATCGAGCGCTGGCTCGGGCCGAGGACCAGCTCGACGAGGCGATCGACAGGCTCGACGGCAAGCCGAAGAAGACCGGGGTCCCCGGTCGCCAGGCGGTCGAGCAGGCCAGCCAGCGGGTACGCGAGGCCCGGACCGCGCTCGATCAGGCCGCGGACGCCCACCACGAAGTTCTGCGTCGCCACGGCGCGAAGCTGTGCGTGCGACAGGGCGGGGTCAGTCGGACCTACGAGCGCGATCTCGCCTGCGTCGCTCCGATCGAGCGCCTGGTTGGCCTGCACGCGACGATGGTCGGCGTCTCGCTGCCGCGGCTCGAGGAGCTCGATCGAGCGGATGCTCGGCGGCGCGACGAGGCTGCGCTGCTGCGCGACCAGGCCGGGCTCGAGATTCGCATCACCTATATCGCGGCCTCGGTCGCTGCCCTGCAGCGCTTCACCGCGGGCGGGCTCGAGCCTGGCGAGGTCGCGGCGATCGTCGGCGCGGTGGTCGGCATCGGCCTCGGCGCTGCGATCACGGCGGGAGTGTACATGCCATGAATTCCAGGTTGGTCCTGTGCTTGGTGGCCGTGTTCACGTTCGGCTGCGCCCGCGCAAAGATGCAGGCCAGCGCCGCTGCGGTGGCCGACGCGGTCGACCAGCTGCGTGCGGACGTCGAGAGTCAGCAGCAGATCCGCACCGAGCTCGCGCGGACCGGCGTCGAACGGCTCGCTCGCAGCGAGGCCGAGCTCGCCAGCCACGAGGCCAGCCGCGCGGCCAACCGACCGCGGCTGAGCAAGGCCGCCGAGCCGCTGCTGCGCCACTCCGAGGCGGTCAGCGAGAGCGCCGATCCACGCTTTGCGCCGACCATCGCGACCGAGGTCGAGCGTCGCCAGGCCCGGGTCGAATATCGCCAGCACGTCGACGAGCTCGAGGCCCTCGCCGCGCTGCTCGAGCGGCTGTCGGTCGGCTCGATCCGCCACGAGATCGAGCTCTATCTCGAGCTCGGCGGCGCCGCGGCGGAGGCCGCCAAGGCGGCCTGGACCGAAACCACGAAGTGAGCGCGACGATGGCGACCGGCAAATCATCGGGAAAATCAGCAGTCAGGGCCGCGCGAGCCAGGCGACGCAGCGAACGACGGACCGCCCGCGAGCGTCGTCGTCGCGAGCGAGCCGCCGCGAGCGTCTCCGCCTCGTTGACCGCGACCCCCGACGACAAGCCTGCTCGGCCGGGTCTGATGCCGGCCGAGCTGCTGCGTCGTCGTCGGACCTTCGAGCTGCTCGAGACCACCTGCGGCGAGCTGGTCGCCGTTCGCGGACGGCAGGTGCTCGCGCTGTTGCTGCTGGCCGCGGGCTCCGACGAGCACACTCGGCTGACCCGCGAGATCGAGGCGCTCGACGACGAGATCGACGATCTGCGCGAGCTCAGCGACGATCTGCTGCGCCGGGTCGCGCCGCTCGAGATCGCCGACGATCGGCTCGCGCAGCTCGAGCAGATGCTGAGCGCCGCGCAGACGCTGGCCAACGTCGCCGCTCGGGCGCAGGCGCTGCTCGGCGCGGCGCAGGAGCTGCTCGCGACGCTCGACGACGCGCTCGACGGCGCCTGAATTGCCGTTCGGTCGTGGCCCTGCTCGCGGCTGACGGCGGTGGTCGCCGTCCTCGCCACGTGATCGCGGCCACTGCAAATCTGGCGTCCCCGGAAGTCCGTGGTAGGGACAGGGCGACCTCATGATCAGCGCCGCTCGCTGTTTGCGTTCATTCGTGCCGGCTCGTTCGAATCTCGTGCGTCGCCGCTCTTGCTCGGAGGGGCCGTTGGCGCCGCCTCATCGGAGCGTCGGGATCAATTGATGTCGACGCCACTCGAAGACGAGCGAGCGCTGATCCTGGTGGTCGAGCGCGACGTCCACGTCCGGGCGCTCGAGCGCTATTTCCTCGAGGAGGCCGGCTACAAGGTGGAATTCGCCGAAGACGGACCGCACGCGCTCGCGCGGGTGCGGGAGATTGGCCCGCGCATTCTCATCTCCGAGATCCTCGTGCCCGGCCTCGATGGACTCAGCGTTTGCCGCGCCATCAAGGCCGACCCGGCCACCAGCCATATCATCGTGTTGATCTTCAGCATCCTCACCGCCGAGGAGCGCGCGATCGAGGCCGGCGCCGACGGATTCCTCCGCAAGCCGCTCGACGACACATTATTGGTCTCGTGCGTGGAGAAGCTCTTGCAGCAACACAGGACCCAAAAGGGCGAGTGATGGAACGCGTCAGCACCGGGAATCCCGAGCTCGATTTGATATTGTCCGGTGGATTTCCCCGGAATTCCATCAACATCGTGATGGGCGTGCCGGGCAGCGGCAAGACCATTCTCGTCGAGCAGCTGGCGTTCGCCAACGCCGGCCCCGACTGTCGAGCCCTGTACCTGACCACGCTGTCCGAGCCGCTGCCGAAGCTGGTCAGCTACCTGCAGAACTATGAATTCGTCGACATCAACCGCATCGGCACCGACATCATCTATCACAGCCTCGGCGAGCACAGCCTGCGCGACGGACTGAGCAACGAACCGCAGCGGCTGATCGACGAGATCTTCCAGCTGATCACCAAGCATCGGCCACGAATCATCATCATCGACTCGTTCAAGGCCATCGCCGACCTGCTGCCCGATGCGCAGGCCTGGCGGCGGCTGTCCTTCGATCTGGCCGGGGTGCTGGGCGCCTACGGCACCACCTCGTTTTGGGTCGGTGAGTACACCTGGGAGACCGGCGCCGGCCCGACCGAATTTGCGATCGCCGACGGAATCATCGAGCTCGAGCGGATCCAGCGAGGCTCTCGCGACGAGCGCTATTTACGGGTTGCCAAGCTGCGCGGCAGCGATTTCCTCGACGGGAACCACGCGTTTCGGATCGCCGCCGACGGCCTCCATGTGTTTCCCCGGTTCGTGACTCCGTCGGCCGCGCCCGACTACCAGCCGATTCGCGAGCGCCTGCAAACCGGCATCGCCGGGCTCGACGCGATGGTCCAGGAGGGCTGGCTCCGCGGCACCACGACCCTGATCCAGGGCCCGTCGGGCGCCGGCAAGTCGATGATCGCGCTCCACTTTCTCCGCCAGGGAGCGATGGACGGCGAGCCCACGCTGCTGGTCAACTTTCAGGAGAATCCCGCCCAGCTGCGGCGCACGATGGACAGCCTGGGCTGGGACAGCGACCATCTGCTGCGGCCCGAGAACATCGACCATCTCTACATCTCGCCGGTCGAGCTGCAGATCGATACCATCGTGCAGGAGATGTTTCGTCGGATCTCCGAGCGGGGCATCAAGCGCCTGGTCGTCGACGCGATTGGCGATCTTCGCAAGAGCGCCTACGATCCGTCGCGCTTCGACGACTATATCTACGCCCTGATCCAACACTGCGCCGCGACCAACGTGGCGGCGATGTTCACCTTCGAGACCCCCCGGGGGTACCTGGATCACCCCTTGGTGATGACCGACGTCTCCTACATGAGCGACAACATCGTCTCGCTGACGATGGAGCTGGGCGACGATCTCCACCGCGGGATCCGAATCCTCAAGACTCGTGGCAGCGCCCACGATGGCCGGCGGCGCACCCTGCGGATCGGCTCCCAGGGCGTCACGGTCGAGTAAAATGACAAACAATCGATTCCACGAGCTCATTGCGGTCAATCGTGCCATCGTCAGCTCGCTCGACTACGACGAGGTCTTGCGGCTCATCGTCGACAAGACCGTCGCGTTCACGGGCGCCGATGCCTGCGTGCTGCTGCTGACCGGCAGCGACGATCTCGCGCGAGTGGTCGCGTCTTGTGGTGTCGACGAGCAGCGCGCCAGCCAATTCATGGCTCCGTTCGACGAGCGGCTCGGTGACTCGCTGCGGCCGCTGTTCGATGTCCACCCCGACGACGCCCTGACCGCGGTCCCGGTCATGTCCCACTACCGAGTCCGCGGCGCGCTGCTGGTGTTTCGCCGCGGCGTCGGCGGGGCCCCGGCGCCGCGCGACGACGCGGACCAGGACGACTGGCTGGTGCGAGCGCTGGCCGACCAGGCAGCGATCGCCCTCGATCACGCCAATCGCTTCCGCGAGGTTCGGCAGCTGAGCGAGCACAAGTCCCGGCTGCTCGAGGCCATTCAGTCCAATACCACCACCTATTTGGCCTATCTCGATCGTGAGCTGCGCTTCCTCGAGGTCAACGCCGCCTACTGCGGCGCGCTCGGGCTCAGCTCGGTCGCGGTCGTCGGTCGAACCTACGGCGAGGTCAGTCCGGACGCCGAAGTCACGCGCACGCTGCTGCAGCACACCTGCGAGACCGGTATGTCAGCCGAGCTGCAGGAGACCCCGCTGACGACCCGCCGCGACGGAGACGTCGACCAGACGGTCTACTGGGACTGGTCGGCGCGGCCGGTCATCGGCGAATTTGGCGAGGTCCAGGGCGTGGTGATCTCGGCGGTCGACGTCACCCAAAAGGTGGTGACCCGCAATGAGCTCGAGCGCTCGAATCATCGCAAGGATGAATTCCTGGCGATGCTCGCCCATGAGCTGCGCAACCCGCTGGCCGCGATCGCGGCCGCCGTCGAGGTTCTGCGCCGCTGCGGAATCGACGATCCGCGCGCCAACAATTCGCTGGACGCTGCCAATCGCCAGGTATCGCACATGCGTCGGCTGTTGGATGATCTGCTCGACGTCGCCCGCATCACCAGCGGTCGGATCGAGCTGAAGCGAGCGCCGATCGATCTCGGCGCAGTGATCGCCCAGGCGGTTCAGCTGAGCACGCCGCTGGTCCGCAGCCGCTACCAGGCGCTGTCGCTCGACGTCGCGCCCGAGCCCTTGTGCGTCGACGGTGACTCGGATCGGCTCGTCCAGGTGATCTCCAACCTGCTCACCAACGCGGCGAAGTACACGAATGTCGGTGGCCACATCTGGCTCGCGGCCGAGTCGGTCGGCGCCGAGGTACGAATTGCCGTCCGTGATGACGGCGTCGGGATCTCGGCCGACGAGCTGCCGGACATCTTCGATCTGTTCGTGCAGGTCGATCGCACGCTCGATCGCACCCAGGGCGGCCTCGGTGTCGGCTTGACGATCGCCAGGCGAATGGTCGAGATGCACGGCGGGCGGATCGAAGCCCACAGCCAGGGCCGCGGACATGGCAGCGAATTCGTGATCTGGCTGCCGCTGTGCCGGACCGGGTCGACGTCGGCCGATCGCCAGCGTCCGAGCGCGCCGCGCCTGGACGGGCTCGAGATCCTGCTCGCCGAAGACAACCTCGACCTCGCTCAGACCCTGAGCCTGATGCTCGAGATCGACGGTCACCGGGTCACGCTGGTGAGCGATGGCCAGGCCGCCGTCGACGCCGCGCGTGACCGTGATCGATTCGACGTCGTGCTGCTGGACATCGGCCTGCCCAAGCTCGACGGCTACCAAGTCGCCGACCAGCTCCGCGCCGAGATGGGCCGCGATACCCCGCTGATCATCGCGTTGACCGGCTACGGGCGCGAGGGCGATCGCACCCGCGCCGAGCAGGTCGGGATCAGCCACTATTTGGTCAAGCCGGTCGATCTGGACCAGCTTCGCCGGCTGCTCCCGGTCCAGCCGATCGCGCGAGGGTGACTCAGGTCATCGTCGTGCGAGCGCCGAACCAGCTGGCCAGCACCGCCCCGCCCGCGAACAGGCCGGCGAGCGGGATCACGATCGCCCCGACATAGGGGATCAGCGCGATCACGGCGATCACCAGGTAACCGATCGCCAGCGCGCCGATGGCCGAGCGCTGGTCCGAGTAAAACGGCATCGCGTAGCCGAGCGTCAGCCCCAGCGCGGTCATCCCGAACGCGAGCACGGCGGCCAGCAGCATGATCGCGACCGGGATCAGCGGAATTCCGATGATGCTGATCGTCAAGGCTCCGAGCAGCGGCAGGAACAACAGCAGGATCGCCAGCCCGAACAGCGTCGCCCGACCCGGCCGCGCGCGCATCAGCGTGGCCACGCTGCGGACCCGGCGAGGCGCGAACGCCAGGATCAGCGCCGAGATCACAAACGATCCGATCACCTGAACGAGGGTCGCAAGGCTGGCCGCCAGCGGGCCGATCTCGAGCGAGTCAGCGGTCGAGGAGCTGCCGAAGGTGCCGTTGAGCTCGACTCGATCGCCGACGATGCTCGCGCCCCGGGCCGCGACGATGGCCCCGCCGACCGCGATCGCGTCGCCGCCGATCCGGGCGTCGGGCCCGAGCTCGAGGGTGCCGCCGATCACCACGGCGTCGTCCTCGACCTCGCCGAGCACCGTCAAATCGCCGCCGATCGTGACGACCGTGTCAACTCGCTCGTCCGAGTCGATCCGCATCGACTGCCCGAACCCAAACCGCTGCGGATCGGAGCCGGCCGCGGCCGTTCGCACGAATGCTAGCGACAATAGCAGCGCGACGGCCATGGCGCCGCACCGTCCGGCGAATCGGTGACCGGGCTGAATCGAGCGGTTCATGGCCCCAAACGGTCCAAGAACCATGCCAGCCGCGATTCTCCGATTTGCTGTGTCGATATTGTACAGCCGAGCTCTCGGGCGTGTGGTGTCAAACTAATTGGGCAGAGGTGGACAATGCTAGGTAAACGATTTGAAGGGTCAATCGAAAGTACGGGGTCCGGCGAGATCATGACCCCGCCGGATGAGGCGGTCGTGATGCTCGACGTGCTGACCGAGGCCGATACGGCGGCGGAGGCGGTGGCGGCCAACGCCAAGCTGACCCAGGCGGTGATCGACGCGGTCATGGAGGAGCCCAACCAGGGCGTGACCACGACCGGGCTCGGGGTGTTTCCCGTCTATCAGTACGATCGCCAGACCAACGTCAGCACCATCATCGGCTTTCGGGCGAGCAACGGGGTCCGGGTCGTGACCAGGCCGAGCGCCGCCGGCCAAGTCTACGACGCCGGGATTCAGGCCGGGGCCAACGTCAGCAGCGGGATCAGCTATCGGATCAAGAACGAGGCGCCGCTGCGCGAGGAGGCGCTGCGGCTCGCGGTCAAGCAGGCCTTCGCCGAGGCCCAGGTGGTGGCCGACACCGCCGGGGTCGAGCTGCTCGGAGCCCGGACCATCGTGATCGATCCGATCGGCGGCCCGATTGTCCTGCGTGCCGAGAGGATGGCCGCCGACGCGGCTCCGACCCCGGTGATCCCGGAGGATCTGCGAGTCCGCGCCAGCGTGCGAATCACGTTCCGCACCCGGGTCGGCTGATCGCAGGGCCTGAACGGGATCAGCGTGAAAAGCCGGCCTGCCTGGCCCAGTCGGCGTCGCTGCGATCCTCGATGATCAGCGTCGGCGTGGCCAGCCCGGCGTCGAGCACATCGCCGGTCGCCGCGTCGCGGACCACCGACTTCACGACGATCCGCTTGCCGTCCCCCGACCACGTGGGCGCCGGGATTCCGCCCGGAGACCCGATCGTCCACAGCCGCTCGCCGCTCGCGACGTCGATGACCGTGAGCAGGTGGTCCTCGATGACGCTGTCGTCGTCGCGCTCGCGGAATTGCACGATCGCGATCTTGCTGCCGTCGGGGCTGGCCGAGAGCTCGCGACCCTGACCGGCCGGCAGCGCGATCGAGCGCTGATCGGCGCCCTCGCGCACGATCAGCGGCGTGCGCGGGTGCTTCTTGGTGAAGTACAGGCGCCCGGTCCGATCGCTGGTGTATTCGTCGAGCTCGTCGTCGGCCGCAGCCTCGCTCATGCCAAACAGCGCGCCGGCCTCGGCGTCGCCGAGATTGAGGATCTCCAGCCACTGCGGCCGTTGATCACGAGCGAGCGACGAGCGCGAGCCGAGCTGGCCGTTTTCAATCGGCAGCAGGCGGATCGGATCGCTGGGCTTGCCGCTGCGGTAGCCGAGCACGCCGCCGGCCGGGCTGTCGTGCAGCGCGATCGCGGCGATGCCCCAGGTGTTGTCGAGCTTGCTCGAGGCCACGACCTGGCCGGCCTGCCAGTCGATCAGCCGCAGCTGACCCTTGCTCTCGACCACCACCACCCGCTGATCGTCGACGAAGCTCAGCAGCGCGACATCCTTCAGCCCGTGATCGAGCTCGGTCGCAACTCCGCTCGCGCCGCCGACCGCCGCGACCCACAGCTTCTCACCGGCGGTCCAGGCCAGCGTGTCGCCGGTCCGATCGAGCGCGACCCGGTCGACCGCTCGCTTGTCGCCGACGATCGCCAGGTGTCGATCGCTGTCGAGCGGATCGACGATCAGCCGGGTTTGCCGGTCGCGCTCGATGTTGACCCGGATCCCGGCGACCACCGAGGCGTGGAGCCGCTCGCCCTCATCCCACGGCGGATCGAACTCGGCGTCGAAGAACTCGGGCTTGTGCTCGGCCGACGCGGCCAGCGGGATCGAGTCGTGCTTGCTCTTGGCCAGCCGCCTGGCCAGCTTCGAGTCGGGATCGGCGTCGGCCGGATCGGCGAGCGGCTCGGCCTTGGCCAGCTCGACCCACAGCCCGGTGCCCTTGCTGCTGCCGGTCTCGAGCAGGATCCGCTCGGCGTCGACGAAGTGCATGCGCGGGCGAATGGTGGTGTCGGACTGGCCGGCGACCAGCCGTCGGGCGCCGGTCTCGAGATCGATCAGCTCGATGCTGAAGTCGCGCCCGCGACCCGAGCGACGGCGCAGCGCCGCGATGGTCTTGCCGTCGGGGCTCAGCGTCAGATCGTTGTGGTTGGGCCCGCGATCGAGCACCACCGTGCGAGCCTCGCTGGCGATCTTCAGGGTGTCGTCGCGCAGCTCGATGGTCTGGACCCGCAGCGGCTGCGCCAGCACGGCCGCGATCCTGGGCGGCTGCCCGGGCTCGGCGTGGACGACCCGCAGCTGCCAGGGGGCGAAGCTGCGCTGGTCGATGACCGAGAGCAGCGCGCCGCTGCGGTCGTAGAGCCGCACGCGGTGATCGACGCCGAGCGCGAGCACCTGGCCGCCGTCGAGCGCGTGGATCTCCAGCAGCGGATCGCTGGGCGGGATCGAGAACAGCGGCGTCAGCCTGGCCGCGAGGCCGTCGGCGTCGGGGCTGACGGCGACCACCTGCCCGGCGTTGTTGGTGTCGACGGTCGCGACCAGGTACCCGCCGTCGGCCTGCGCGATCGACATCCACAGCGGCTCCTTCATCGGCAGCACGAACGGACGGCTCTGTGCCCGATCGCCCGAGCGGATCGCCGGCCACAGCAGCAGCTGGCCCTGGAAGTCGAGGGTCAAGGCCGCCTCGGCACGGGGATCGAGCTCGACCTCGTGAAACAGGTGGGGCTCGCCGCGCTCGATCATCACGCTGCGATCGCGGGGCTGGGCGGGCGGCGACGAGGTCGCGCTGCCCTGCTCGGGATCGACCGGCACGCCGTCGTCGCCGGCCGTGCTCGAGCTCCCGGTCCCGTGGCAGGCGAGCACCGTCAGTGACAATGCAATGATTACCCTACGCATCACAGTGACTCCAGGTAGGTTTCGAGATCCCGCAATTGTGCGTCCGACAATTTCGAGGTGTCGGCCATCTCGTGAATGGTCCCGCGATCGGTCAATAGCGTCCACAGATCCTTGGCGCTGCCGTCGTGATAATAAGGTCGCGAGTGCGAGAGCCCCAGCAGCGAGGGCGTGTCGACCTGCGCGAGCGTGGTGTCGAGCGAGTGCTGGGCGCCGTCGGCCAGCTTGGCGCCCGCGTGGCAGCCGTCGCAGTCCTCGGCCTCGAACACCGCGCGGCCGCGGGCGATCGCGTCGGCATCGGCGGGCTTGCGCGGGCGCGGGGCCGGCAGGCTCTCGATGTAGGCGATCATCGCGTCGACCTCGGCGTCGCTGAGCTGATCCCACTCGACCCCGCCGAGCCGCTGCATGGTGTGGCGGAGGCTGTGTCGTAGGGTGGGATCCTGGCCGTCCCACTTGTAGGGCGCGGTGCTGCCGACCCGACCGGCCAAAATCGGTGTCTGCAGGATCGAGTCGCCGAGCCGCCAGGTCAGGCCGTCGGTCCGGCCCTCGGGGTGACAATTGTTGCAGGCCATCATGCCGTCGGCCGAGATTCGACGGTCGCCGCCGCGGCGGAACAATTCGGCGCCACGCTGGATTTGCTCGGGCCGGGTGCTGGCGGTCAGCTCGGCGCCGTGCAGCCACTGATCGTCGTCGCGGGTGGCCGGATCGCCGGGATCGAGGCGCAGCACCTGACGACGAAATTCGCAGTGCACCCACAGTCCGGGCGACTGTTGGTCGTCGCTCGCGGGCTCGAGCGCGAGGCCGTCGAGCCCACAGGATTTGCCGTCGCCGACCCGCGCGATCCAGTCGACGTAGGGCATCTGCTGGGTGACGTCGGCGATCGCCGCGACCTGATCATCGCCGTAGCCGGCCACGTAGAGCGTGTCGCGGGCGAGGTCGTAGGCGACCGCCTTGGGCTGGTGAATGTCGAGATCGATGAATCGCGCGTTCGAGTCGAGCGCGCCCGGCCGGGCGACGACCGCCAGCTGGTGAACCAACGGCGGGATCGACTCGGCCCCGCCGCCGTAGGTGTCCTGGCGATCGAGATCCGGAACCCGCTGCAGCTGCGGCGTGGCGAGCTCGTGGGGCGCGACCAGCATCTGGTGGCCGACGAACGCGAGCGCGTAGAAGTTGCGAGCGTAGCGGCGCCCGGTCTCGACCGGCACCTGATACTTGCTGCGCATCTCTTTGAGCCGGGCGACCGTGATCTCCTCGCCCCAGTCGTCGGGCTCCTGGCTGATCTCGACGTGATCGCGGGGATCGAGGGACCGCCACTCGACGTGCTCGCCGGCCTCGCGCAGATCGACGTAGGCCAGCGATCCGCTCGACAGGAACCCGACCACGGCCAGCGAGCCGTCGCGCGAGACCGCGACGGCGCGCGGCTCGGGCTCGAGCTCGACTCGCCAGCGGATCGTCAGCGTCTCGCTGTCGAGCGCGACCAGCTGATGCTCGGAGATGTCGGTGACCAGCAGCGTCGCGCCGTCGGGCGTGAGCGCGAGCCCGTACGGCTCGCCGAGCTCGACCGTATCTCGGGCATCCCCGCCGCCACCGCCGGCCGCTTCGCGTCCGTCGGTAGAACCATGCCATCCCGGGGATGCCGGTTCTCGGGCATCCCCGCCGCCACCGCCGGCCGCTTCGCGTCCGTCGGTAGAACCATGCCATCCCGGGGATGCCGCCGCGCGCTCGGCCAGGCCGCTGCCCGACGCGTC
>Ga0079224_100008268_pt1 | contig 14080 bp, 11 predicted proteins | sample Stecom2015_FD_80414 | JGI IMG/M metagenome (GOLD analysis project Ga0079224, IMG submission 80414) | Agricultural soil microbial communities from Utah to study Nitrogen management - Steer compost 2015 | ecosystem: Environmental > Terrestrial > Soil > Agricultural land | place: USA: Utah...
ATACGACAACGATCCCTCAGCGCCGGTCCGCCCCGAACATGGACTATTGGAGCTGCGCCGGGAATTGGGCCTCTTTGCCAACATCCGCCCCATTCTCTCCCACCCCAGCCTGATCGACAAATCCCCCTTGAAAAAGAATATCGTGATGGGCACTGATTTTGTCATCTACCGGGAATTGACCGGGGGCATTTATTTTGGGGAGAAAAAATTGAACGCACAGGGGACAGTGGCCTCCGACCTCTGTGAATATTCCGAAAGGGAGATCGGCCGTATTGCCCATTTGGCCTTTAAGGCCGCCAAGGCCAGAAAGCATAAACTTACCTTGGTGGACAAGGCGAACGTATTGGAATCCTCCCGGCTATGGCGCAGGGTGGTGACCAGGATTTCGGAAAGTTATCCCGATGTCGCCTTGGAATGCCTCTTTGTCGACCATGCGGCCATGCAGATCGTCTTGGCCCCCAGCCGCTTTGATGTGATCCTTACGGACAATATGTTCGGCGACATCCTTTCGGATGTGGCCGGGGTGGTCGGAGGCTCCATAGGCCTTTTGGCTTCGGCCTCCATTGGGGAGGACCATGCCCTTTTTGAACCCATCCACGGGTCCTATCCCCAGGCCAGGGGCCGCAATATGGCCAACCCCATTGCCGCGATACTTTCGGCGGCCATGCTCTTGGAGCATTTTGGCCTGATGGAGGAGGCCATGGCCGTAAAATTGGCCGTAGACAAATCCCTTAGAAAGCGGATTGTGACCCCGGACCTGGACCCCAACAGCCAATATGGGACCCAACAGGTGGGGGATTTCATCGCCCATAACATAGTGGATATTGAGGACACCTTTAGTAAGAACGATGAGAACATCGATCTGGGAAAGTCCACCATTATCTGAAAACCCCTATCCTACTCCTGGGCCATTTCCAAAACGGTCTTGGCAAACTGTTCCTTGAATTCCTCGTATTTGTCACCGGTGGCCGGACCGTTGAACCCGGTGTGAATCCTCCTCACCTCCCCCTTCTTATCAATGAATATCGTCGTGGGATAGGATAGGATGTGGTTGAGCATGGGCAATTTTTCATTGGCCATCTGCTTGTTGGAGGTCCCGTATTGGGCCAACAGCACGGGATAGGGCACCTGCACCCGCTCCTTGAGCCTTTTTATGGCCTCGAAGGCCTTCTCCCGGTTCTTGGCATATTCAAAGGCCAAACCGACAAATTGAATATCCAATTGCGGGTTTTCCTTTAGGAATTCCACATAGAACCTGGTCTCGTCCAGGCAATTGGGACACCAGGTCCCCATGATCTGTACCAGGACCACCTTGTCCTTGAAACGTGGGTCCTTTAGGCTGACCAGGCGTCCACTGGTATCGGGGAAGGCGAAATCGAAGCTGCTGTAACCCTCCCTCAGGTAGGTCAGGCTGTCCGCCTCGGGCAAAATAAAACCTTCGTTCCTGGCCCCCATGAATTCCTCAATGCTATGGTTCCCGGAATAGAATTTGCCCTCCAGGGTGCTGTCGCTCACCTTGGCCATAAAGAGGTAGACATGGGAGCCGTCAAAGGCCGAGAGTTTCAAACTGTCCCCACTGACCACCCCTTCCAAAAACCTATAGTCCCCGGTCTTGGTCCGAAAGGTCCCCTTGACATGGTCCCCGTTCTGCATGAAGATTCCCTTGGCAGGATATTCGTTGGCCCGGTTGATGTTGAAATAGGTTTCCCAGATCCCGGATATGTTGACCCGGGCATTTTCCCGTACCTCGAAGCGCGGGGCACTCCCATGGACTGCGGTGAAGGGCACCGAACGGCCCTTACTGGGTTCCACGAATCGGCCCTTCATCCCCTTGTGGGTGAACCCAGCCGTAAAATAACCCTCGAATACGGGCATGCGGATGTGCAGGGAATCCCCCTTGACCGCGATCTCATCCACGAGGATCTCCTCCTCGGCATTGTATACCTTCATGATATATCCCTGCCCAGGGACCTGGGAAAGTGTAAAGTTAAACGGGAGTTGCTGGGATTCCGAAAGCTCGAGCTTGGCCAGCCAATCCCCTAGGGCCAAAGCTTCCGATTTTTCGTTTTTGCAGGCCATCAGCAATAGTGTCAGTAGCAATACCGGCGTCCAAATCCTTGTCATTCTTGCAAATTTTTGCCCAAAAGTAGAAAATCCCCAACAAAGCCGCGGCCATACATCGCCGCACGACCATTATTTACGTTGAATCTGTTCCCCTATTGTTTTATATTTGTGCCTTCTAAAAAGGCTTATGAAGATTTCATATAATTGGTTGAAACAATTTTTGCAGCTCAGTTGGGAAGCGGAGAAAACCGCTGAACTTTTGACCGATCTGGGACTCGAGGTCGAGGGCATTTCCCCATTCGAATCCGTCAAGGGGGGATTGAAGGGCGTGGTTGTGGGCGAGGTGCTCACCTGCCAGCAACACCCCAATGCCGATCGTCTGAAGGTGACCACCGTGGACATCGGCCAGGCCAGCCCCTTGCAGATTGTCTGTGGGGCCCCCAATGTGGCGGTGGGACAAAAGGTGCCCGTAGCGACCCTGGGCACCATCCTCTACAGGGATAAAGGCGAAGCCTGGGAAATCAAAAAGGGGAAAATCCGCGGGGAGGAAAGCCAGGGAATGATCTGTGCCGAGGATGAACTGGGGCTCGGCCCAGGCCACGAGGGCATTATGGTACTGAACCAGGAACTCCGGCCCGGCACCCCTTGTGCCCAAGTGTTCGAGGTGGAAAGCGACGAGGTCTTCGAGATTGGCCTGACCCCCAACCGCGCGGATGCCATGAGCCATTTTGGGGTGGCCAGGGACCTCAAGGCGGGCCTGGAACAGCAAGAGATAAGCAAGGAATTGGTTACCCCATCGACCAGTAATTTCTCCATCGACAACCGGTCCCTAAAAATAGATGTGTCCGTTGCGGACGGGCAATTGGCTCCCAGGTACTGTGGCCTGACCATCAGCAACCTGATCGTACAGGAGTCCCCGGACTGGCTCAAGAACCGGCTGCTGTCCATCGGACTCTCCCCCATCAACAATGTAGTGGACGTGACCAATTATGTAATGCATGAGTTGGGGCAGCCCTTGCACGCCTTCGATGCCGCCAAGATCAAGGGCAACAAAATCGAGGTCAAGACCTTGCCCGCGGGGACCAAATTCACCACCCTGGACAAGGTGGAACGTGAACTGCATGGGGAAGATTTGATGATCTGCGATTCGGAAAGGCCCATGTGCCTGGCCGGGGTATTCGGGGGTATCCATTCCGGGGTCACCGAGAACACCTCCTCCATTTTCCTGGAAAGTGCCTATTTCGACCCCGTCTCCATCCGAAAATCGGCCAAGCGCCATGGGCTGGGTACGGACGCCTCCTTCAGGTTCGAACGCGGCATCGATATCAATATGACCGAGTATGCCCTGAAAAGGGCCGCTTTGTTGATCCGGGAAATCGCCGGGGGCTATATCAGTTCCGATATCGTGGACCTCTATTCCAAAAAACCACAAGACAGACAGGTCTTTCTCACCTTCGACAAGATCAACAACCTGATCGGCCAGGAGATTCCCAAGGACACCATCAAATCCATCCTTTCCTCCCTGGAAGTGCGCATCAACAATGTGACGGAGTCCGGCTTGGGGCTTACCATCCCCACCTATAGGGTGGACGTCACCCGGGAAGTGGATGTCATCGAGGAAATTTTAAGGGTCTATGGGTACAATAACATTGCCTTCAAGGAAAAGCTCAATGCCTCCATCGCCAAGACCTCCCGATTTGAGAACCATAGGATACAGGATGTCATCGGCAATACGCTGGCCGCCAAGGGATTTTATGAGATCATGACCAATAGTCTGGTACCCATGGGCTGTGATGCCCAACGCGAAGCGGAGACCATTGCCATGTTGAACCCCCTGAGCATGGACCTATCGGTACTGCGCACCAGTATGCTCTCCTCGGGCCTACAGATCATTGGGCACAACATCAACAGGCAAAAGAACGACCTCAAACTCTTTGAGTTTGGCAAGACCTATCACAAACTGGGGGGGGACCATAGGGAAAGGGGCCATCTGGCCCTTTTCATCACTGGGCAGCGAAGGCCCGATAGCTGGACCGGGGCTTCATCACGGACCGATTTTTACTACCTCAAGGGCATCGTGCAGACGCTCCTGGAACGTCTGGGGATCGGCAACTTGGGGTCGGAGCCCCTGGACAACCAAAATTTCGCCGAGGGATTGTGCTATACCCTGGCGGGAAAACCATTGGCCACCTTTGGCATTGTCGCCAAGGGAATGTTGAAAAAATTTGACCTGAAACAGGAGGTCCTGTATGCCGACATGGACTGGGATGCTGTTCTGGCTGCCGTGGATGATCGCAACATCGTCTTTAGGGAAATTCCGAAATTTCCCGAAGTGACCCGTGATTTCGCCCTGATGTTGGACCAGGGGACCAGTTTCAAGAAAGTCTACGATATTGCTTGGGACACGGAAAAAAAGTTGCTCAAAAAGGTCAACCTCTTCGACGTCTACACAGGGGACAGTTTGCCCCAGGGCAAAAAATCCTATGCGGTCAGCTTCACCCTTGGAGACAACAGTAAGACCCTGACGGACAAACAGGTGGATAAGATCATGGGCAGGTTCCTGGAGCGCTTTCAAAAGGAATTGGGTGCCCAGCTCCGTTAGCTAGGGCTACATCTGGGCAGGCAAAATTACACGGTCGATTTCATGGACCACCCCATGGTCAAGCCTGAGATCCGCCGCAGTGATCTTGGCCGTATTGCCCATGGGATCGGTCAATACGATATCCGATCCTTCCATATGGACCCCCAACTTCTTTCCCTGCACCGTTGTAAGGCTGGCCTTCCCATTGCCCCGGGAAAGGGCCCGTAGGATATCGGAGGCGGTCAATTCCCCAGCCACGATATGATAGCTGATCAAGGCCTTCAGTCCCCTTTTGTCCTCGGCCTGGAGCAGTTCCTCCATGCGCCCATTGGCAAAGGTATGGAAGGCCGCATCCGATGGGGCAAAGACCGTAAAGGGCCCAGCCTCCAGAAGGACCGCCTCGAGATTGGCCGCCTTTACCGCGGCCAACAAAAAGGTGTGCCCCCGGACCTCGATGTCCCCCAAGCTTAGGGGAATCCGTTTGGTGGTTGCCCTTTGGCCCCAGGCCAGGGAGGTCAGTACCAAAGAAAGACCGAGGAAAAGTCGGGAAAGGGGGAGCTTCATAAGGGTGTTTCTCAAGGTTGTGCTTTGGGCCAAAACCGGTATTTTTTGGGTTTAAATGCCAAAAAGCTCGATAAGATACAGCTTTCCCCCGATCTTACAAGTTTTTATTTTGTGGGGGGTGCGCGCAATTTCCCCTTCTCACCATTGACTTTTTTACCCTTTTAACGGTACAGTAGGATTCAATTCCTTAAATTTGAGGGTATTGATTGACAATTATCATGTTTTTTCGAGGCACCGACATTGAAGATAGGCTCCATCGGGCCAGAGCTCGTCAAGGGAATGGACAGGCCATCATGGCCGCGGTAGCGGAAATTTTGGAAAAGGGACCACAGCGGGACAAAAGGATTTCGGACACCCTGGGATCAAAAATATCGGCCCAACACAATGCCTTCGATCTAGATCTTTTGGAAACCCACAAGATTTACCATCTCGAACAGATCAAGAAAATCTGCATTGACTACCGGCTGCGTTTTTTGGACAGTGCCTATTTCAAGGGCAAGATTCCCCGGGAGGCCATCGACAAGATCAAGGCCTTGGAGGCCGGGCACGGCATTGAGGTCAAGGGCTACAAGATCATGGCACCCTCCCGGCTCTTTAAGCTGCAGGACCTGGATGACCCTTTGCTCTTCGTCCCCATTGCCAACGATTATTTCTACCTGGTCCACAAATGGGGCCATGACCTGCACCCGCTGCGAAGGTGGATGGCCTGGCCCTTCAAGAATATTGGGAATTTGGCCCTACTGGTGCTGGCCCTGAGCTATTTGGTGGCCCTGATGGTTCCCGAAGGCCTCTTTTCAAAACAGAGCAGTCCCGCCGAATTCTGGATTATCTTCTTCTTTATGTTCAAATGTTTGGCCGCGGTGGTGATTTTTTATGGCTTCGCCTTGGGCAAAAACTTCAGCCCGGCCATTTGGAACAATAAATACTTCAATTTCTAGGCGCCTACCGCGTACATTTTGTCCCGCTGCTCCCGCAATGCCTTATCTGACATATAATCGTCAAAGCCCAGGTAACGGTCGATGCTTCCCTTGGGGGTCAGCTCGATGATCCGGTTGGCCACGGTATTTACGAACTCATGGTCATGGGTGGTCAACAGGACGGTACCCTTAAAGTTCTTTAATGAGTTGTTGAAAGCGGTGATGCTTTCCAGGTCCAGGTGGTTGGTCGGCTCGTCCAACAACAGCACGTTGGCGCGCATCATCATCATCCTACTGAGCATGCAGCGGACCTTTTCCCCTCCGGAGAGAACGGTACTCTTTTTCAAGGCTTCTTCCCCACTGAAGAGCATTTTTCCCAAAAAGCCCCTGAGATAGACCTCTTCACGTTCCTCCTCCGTCTTGGCCCATTGCCGCAACCAATCCACCAGGTTCACATTGTCCTGGAAAAAGTCCGAATTATCGGCGGGCAAATAGGATTGGGTGGTGGTCACCCCCCATTGGAAAGACCCGCTATGGGGTTTGGCCTTTCCGGTGATGATATCATAAAAGGCCGTAGTGGCCCTGGAATCCCTGGACAGAATGGCCACCTTGTCGCCTTTGGCCAGGTTGATGTCGACCCCCTCAAAAAGAAGGTCCCCATCATCGGACATGGCCGCGAGCTTGTCCACATTGAGGATCTGGTCCCCGGCCTCGCGTTCGCGGTCGAAGATAATGGCGGGATACCTCCTACTGGAAGGTTTGATGTCCTCCACCTTGAGTTTTTCCAGCATTTTCTTTCGGGAGGTCGCCTGCTTGCTCTTGGCCACGTTGGCACTGAAACGTTGGATGAATTCCTGCAGCTCCTTGGCCTTTTCCTCGGCCTTTTTGTTCTGTTGGGCGCGTTGTCGCGCGGCCAACTGGCTGCTTTCGTACCAGAAGGTGTAGTTTCCGGAGAAGAGGTTGATCTTGCCGAAATCGATATCGGCCACGTGGGTGCATACAGCATCCAAAAAGTGCCTGTCATGGGAAACCACGATCACGGTGTTCTCATAGTTGGCCAGGAAATTCTCCAACCAATTGATGGTCTCGTAATCCAGGTCGTTGGTCGGTTCATCCATGACCAGTACGTCCGGGTTCCCAAAAAGGGCCTGGGCCAAAAGCACCCGCACCTTCAATTTGGAGTCCATGTCGGCCATGGTGGTATGGTGCAGGTCCTCGGGTATGCCCAAATTGGACAACAGGGCAGCCGCATCGCTATCCGCATTCCATCCGTTCATCTCCTCGAACTGTACCTGGAGCTCCCCGATCTTATCGGCATTTGCATCGGAATAGTCCGCATAGAGGGCGTCGATTTCCTTCTTGATCCGGAACAGCGGCTTATTGCCCATCACCACGGTCTCCAGTACGGGAAAGCCATCATAGGCGTTGTGGTCCTGCTCCAAGAAGGACATCCTTTTTCCCGGTTCCAGATGGACATGGCCGGAGGTGGCATCCACCTGTCCGGACAGGATCCGCAGGAAGGTCGATTTTCCGGCCCCGTTGGCCCCGATGATTCCGTAACAATTTCCCTGGACAAAGCTCACGTTCACCTCATCGAACAAGACCCTTTTACCAAATTGGACCGAAAGATTGGATACTGATAACATGCAATTGTTTTACTTTTTGCAAAAGTAGCCAAAACAACCGCTTCGAGCCAACTTAGCGACCTTAAATTCCCTACAGTAAGCCCCTACAAACATTTAACGCCCCATTAACAAGTTAGGGAAAGGGGTATGCTTACATTTGGATTTGACAATGCATGGTTCCCTATATATGGTTAGATATCTACTCGGGCTTACCTTATTGACAATCACAGCATGTTCAGAGAGATCCGGGAAGGACCGCCCTATATTTTTCTCGGGGGAGATTGTCAACCCTAAAAGTGACTATGTTGTCCTCTACCACAACGACCTCTACGTCGATTCGGTGAAACTGGATGCCAACCATCGATTTTCTTTCCGTTTGGATGGGCAAAAAGAGGGCCTCTACTACTTTACCCACAGTCCGGAAAACCAATCCATCTACCTCAGGCCCGGAGACAGTATATTGGCCCGGTTGAACACCTTGGAATTCGATGAGACCCTGGTCTATTCCGGCAACGGCAGCGGAATCAACAATTTTATGATCGAGATGTTCCTGGCCCATGAGGAGGAATTGCCCCTGATCCAAGAAAACTTTGCCTTGGACCCCATGGAATTCAGCAAAAAATTGGACTCGCTACGGGCAATCAAACTCGTGTATCTGAAAGAAATGGGGCGGGAGCACCAATTCTCCGACCGGGTCTCGGCCATGGCCGAGGCCTCCATTGATTACGGCACATACATCCACAAGGAGCAGTACCCCTTTACCCACAAGAGGATGACCGGGGAGGATTCCTTCCACGAGCTCGACAAGGGCTTTTATGCCTATCGGAAGAAATTGGACTACAACAACAGGGACCTTACCTTCTATAAACCCTATTACGACTTCATGAAGATGCATTTTGGCAACCTGGCCTATATGAACTGTCTGGACCATTGTGACCGCAAGGAAATCACCGGGAACCGCCGCCTTCATTTTATTGACCACAGAATGGCCATGGTGGACAGCTTGGTCAAGGCCAACGACTTAAGGGACATACTCTTCAGGAGCTTTGCCATGGACTACCTGACCCTGATCAAAGACCATAGGCCCAACCAGGAAGATCAGGAATTCCTGGAATATTTCCGGTCCCTATCCTCCAACGAGGCCCACAAAGAGGAAATATCCCTATTGCTGAACTCCATTAAAAATCTACAGCCTGGCTCCGGATTTCCTGACCTACAGCTTAGGGACGCGACCAACCAGCCGGTCCAAATCAAGGATTTGGTCAAGGGCGAGGGCCATACCGTGGTCTATTTTTGGACCGCTTCCCAAAAACGCCATTTTGAAAATGTATTGGAGCATCTGCAGGCATTGCGGACGAAATATCCGGATTACCGATTTGTGGGGATCAACCTCAGGACAAGTTTCCCCCAATGGACCCACCTACTCAACGAATATGGGCTGGACAGGGAGAATCAGTTCTATGGGGAAAATTTCAGGGAAATCCAAACCACCATGTTCCTGGACGGCCTGAACAAATGCATCCTGGCCAAGGATAGTCTCGTGGTGGACGGCTTTGCCGATATCTTCAAGCTCTAAACCAAAAGACCCCGGTTTCCCGGGGCCATTATATTTACAGGGATCTTCTTCCTTAGTTAGGAATTCCCCTTATTGTAATCCTCCAGGAATTTGGCCAGGCCAATGTCGGTCAAGGGGTGCTTCAACAGTCCTTCAATGGAAGAAAGGGGCCCGGTCATCACATCGGCACCCAATTTGGCACAGTCAATAACGTGCATGGTATGGCGGATCGAAGCGGCCAGGATTTCGGTCTCAAAGGCATAATTGTCATAAATGAGCCTGATTTCGGCAATCAGGTTGAGGCCATCGGTGGAGATATCGTCCAAACGCCCCAGAAAGGGGGATACGTAATTGGCCCCGGCCTTGGCGGCCAACAGGGCCTGTCCGGGAGAGAAAACCAAGGTGCAATTGGTGCGGATTCCCTTGTCCGAGAAATATTTCAATGCCTTGACACCGTCGCGGATCATGGGGACCTTGACCACGATCTGTTCGTGCAGCTCGGCCAGTTCCTCCCCTTCCCGGATCATTCCGGCCAAATCGGTGGCCACGACCTCGGCGGAAACGTCGCCATCGACGATATTGCAGATATCCACATAGTGTTTAAGAATTTTGTCCTTGCCTATAATGCCCTCCTTGGCCATAAGGGAAGGATTGGTGGTCACCCCGTCCAAAACTCCAAGTTCCTGCGCTTCCCTGATTTGGCCAAGATTGGCGGTATCGATAAAAAACTTCATTTTATAAGGTATTTAAGAGGTTCGTACTTGAATGGTAAAACTACAATTTATAATGGTGGATCAATAATTTTTCATAGACTTTATCCGGCAGTAACCGCTTTAGGGTCAGCGAAAACTTTTGCATAAAGGCCCCCACGGCAAGGTGCACCCCAGGATGCTTCCGGTGGATTATCCCATGGACGGCCCTGGCCACTTGTAGGGGATCCCCCCCATGGTCGACATCCCTGTTGATCCCGTCGATGACCTGGGCATATTTATCCTCATAGGGCGATCCGTCCAAAACCGGGGCATGGTACCTCCCCGCCGCGATATTGGTGGCAAAATCCCCCGGGGCCAAGGTGCATATCTTTATCCCGAAGCCCTTGGTCTCCATCCTAAGGGCCTCGGTGATCAGCGACAGGGCCCCTTTGGATGCCGAATAGAATCCCCTATAGGGCAGTCCCATATGGCCGGCTATGGAAGTGATGTTCACTATGGTGCCCCCGCCCTGCTTCCGCATATGGGGCAATACGGCCTTGATCATATGGACCGGGCCGTGGAAATTGGTCTCGAAGACCTTTAGGATCTCTTCATGCGGGGTCTCCTCTACCGGACCGGTGATCCCGATGCCCGCATTGTTCACCAACACATCCAACCGCCCTTCCCTTTCCAGGACCTGGTCCACGGCACGCTTGACGCTTTCCATGTCCTTAACGTCCAAGGGAATCAGTTCAAATGCTTTAAAATCAGGATAGTTTTCGGGATTTCGCGCTGTGCCGTATACCTTAAGGCCCTTGGCCATCAAATAGGTCCCGATGGATTTGCCAATGCCGGAGGAGCCTCCGGTGACCAGTACAACTTTTTTATCCATGATGGCTGGGTTCAGGGAACAAAAAAGGGCAAGTCACCTACATCGCACCGCTACGACCACATACCCTTGCTGCGTTCCCGCCCTGGGGGATTCTGCAGGAGCTGGTCGTGTAGAACTTGCCCGGTGCAAATATACGGCCTTTTAAATTTGTGGCAATCCCAATTCATTCTTAATTTCGGTCCCCAAGGACCACATTATGTACAACACTCTGAAAATGATGCCCAAACTTTTTTCCGCCCTGGGGACCCTCCTCTTTTTTATGGCCTGTGGCGGGGCCACCGACCCAGCAGATCTTTTTTCCATCCAATTGGAAAACAAAAGCGCACAACAGCACCAAAAGGTCGGCGTGGCCCTAAGGAACAACAAAGGCCTGGAAATCTCCGGGCTGCGCTATTACATGGATGACAGGGAACTTCCCGTGGAAAGTGGAAAACTGACCCTGGACGTGCCCACTTTGGGGAACAAGCTCTTAATGGCAAGGTTCGAATTGGAAGGGGAACAGGTCGAGGTACAGGAGAGGATCAAGGTATTGGCCCCTTTTGCCCCAGAAGTCTATTCCTATGAGATTTTGAACACTTTTCCCCATGACCCGTCAGCCTATACCCAAGGTCTCGAGTTCCACAATGGGATCCTCTATGAGAGTACTGGAAAAAGAGGCGCCTCCACGGTGCGGAAGGTGAATTTTGAAACCGGGGAAATCCTTCAAAAGATCCATATGGCCCCCACGGAATTTGGGGAAGGCATCACCCTGATGGGGGATAGGCTCTATCTTTTGACCTGGCAGAACGGCAAGGGCTATGTCCTGAATGCGGACAATCTCGAGCAAATAAAGAGCTTTCCCTATGGAAGGAGTCGGGAGGGCTGGGGCCTGTGCAACGACGGGGAAAAAATATTCAAGAGCGATGGCTCAGAAAAAATATGGTTCCTAGACCCTGAGACCTTGGAAGAACAGGGCTATATAGAGACGGCAACCAACAAATCCATCTTCAACATGGCCAACGAATTGGAATTCCTCAATGGGAAGATCTATGCCAATGTCTACCAAAAGGAAAGTATGATGATCATCGACGCCCAAAGTGGGGCCATAGAAGGGGTCATCAATTTTGGGGGGCTGAAAAACAAGGTAACAAAGGGGCCGCAGTGGGAAGAGGGCAATTCCGTACTCAATGGGGTGGCCTACCATCCGGAACGGAAATCCTTTTTTGTCACGGGCAAAAACTGGGACAAACTCTTTGAGGTGAACATTTTTAAAAAGGACTGATGCAAGTCTTTACGGAATCCTTCGATGTGGTTCTGGACGATCTGGACGAGCTCGATCATGTGAACAATATCCGATATGTCCAATGGATCCAGGAGATTTCCAAAAAACATTGGGAAAAAGTGGTCGGTAGGGAGCGGGGAAAAAAGTTTATCTGGGTGGTGCGCAACCACAACATCACCTACCACAGATCTGCCGTCCTGGGGGATCGTATACAACTTACCACCAATGTGGAGCAATTCAGGGGGGCGATTTCCGATCGGGTGGTGGAGATCAAGAACGCAGGAACGGGGGAATTATTGGTCAGTGCCCGTACCCAGTGGTGCCTATTGGAGGCGAAGCGCCTACGGCCCATACGCATTCCCGAAATGATTGCCAATCTTTTTAATCCGGATTAAATATAAGAATTTTCTTTAGTTTTTGTACGCTTTGTGCAGTTCATCGAATACTTGGGTTCCAAACAAGAAAAAGATTGGCCATAATTTTGTTGCTATTGGCCTTAGTCGTAAAATAGTATACAATCGCGTATGCCTACTTATATTTCAGATCGAATTTTATGCTGATCCTCCAAAAGCGCTTTCCCGTTGGCCACTCCCAAATCGGGCATCGAAAAAGTCGATTTTGTCGGGAACAAATTTCCCTTTAACTAAGTTTTAGGGTTTTTTGTAAGAAAATGACCCGGATTAGGATGTTTCCCCCAGAATTTTTAAGGGAAACCTACAATGGGCTTTTTATGCGCCTTAGTAACTTGCACTCAGCATTTTCTGGATGGACTACACCTATACTATAATAGACCATAATGCGGCCTCAAAGCTTCAGGTACAACTCTTTTTGGAGGAGTACGATGATATGGTGTGCACCGGAATTGCCACAAATGCCGGCTCGGGCATGGACAGTATCCTAAAATATTCCCCGGAATTGGTCCTGATCAATCTGGATGGTGAGGGGATGGAATATTTCCAGATGGTCACCGAACTGAACCAATATATGAACAACCTGCCCCTTATCATAGGCTATTCCAGCACCAAAAAATTGGCCTATAATGCAATCAAGTGCGGTTTTTTCGATTATTGGATCCTCCCCCACAATGAATTTGATATCCGCAAGACCATCCTCCGCCTGAAAAAGCGCCATCCCAAGCAGGACATACCCGCGACCCTCTGCCTGAAATCATACAATGATTATAGGTACTTGGATACCCGGGACATCCTTTACCTCAAATCGGACAATAACAGTACGGATTTCTTTATGAGGGACGGCAATGTGATCACAGCCTTCAAAACCCTTAAATCCTTTGAGGAACTTTTGCCCAAGGGATTTATACGCATCCATCAGAGCTATATCCTCAACAGCAGGTATGTCTCCCGTATCAATTATGGGAAATCCATCTGCACCCTGAACCACCGCCAAGAGGAAGATCTTCCCTTTTCAAAAACCTATAGGGACAGGATCGATGAACTAAAGGAAATGCTTTCCAAAACCTCGGTAAATTCCCTCAATTGACCAAATTCTAGCAGATATCTGCAGAATACTAGCAGAAACCCGTAGGTTACTAGATTTCCCTTTTCAAGCCCTTTCCCCCAACCCTTCTGGGGATATTTTTACCAAACAAACCAATTTAATTAACACCCTAAACCTTTTAATTATGAAAAAAGTATTGAGCATTTTGGCATTGGCATTGTTGACCCTAGGATTTGCTTCCTGTGAAGCTGATACCAACGTTCAGGACACTGAGGCACTTTTCCAGGCATTGGATCAAAATGCCGGTACTGATGGTCAAGATTCTGATGTAGAGGAACGTGACCCCAATGAGAACGATTAGTCCAACCGATCTCTCTTGATGATCCCACCTTTAAGGATATTATCAATATGGCTGTTCATGATGGGGCTGCTCTTTTGTCAACGGGATGAAATGCCCGCTCCTGTTTCAAT
>Ga0079224_100008269_pt1 | contig 14079 bp, 9 predicted proteins | sample Stecom2015_FD_80414 | JGI IMG/M metagenome (GOLD analysis project Ga0079224, IMG submission 80414) | Agricultural soil microbial communities from Utah to study Nitrogen management - Steer compost 2015 | ecosystem: Environmental > Terrestrial > Soil > Agricultural land | place: USA: Utah...
CACACTGAGCTAACAGGCTCCGCCTGAATGCAGTGCCGCTCGGCGACGGCCCTGAATTGCCACGGCTTTCAAGCCGTGGTTTCAGATGTGAAAACACCCTCGGAAGCGGCTTGCCGCCGACAAAATCTGTCGCGTGTTTCACACGCTCCGGATTGTGTTGGCGGTGTGGTACCCCACGTTCCGCTTCGCTGCACGTGGGGCTAAATGCTTGCCATCGGCTTCGCCGATTCAACCTCGCAAAGTCACAAACGAATCCCGATAGGCTCTGCCTTAATGCAGAGCGGTCGGACGTTTCTGCGTCCTTTGCGGCCTCGCTTTGCGAACTTTGCGTTTCCATCAACAAGCAAATAGCAAAGCCCGAATACGCAAATTACGCAGAATGGACTCCATCTCGAGCCATTACTAACGTGCGGGCTACGGACACGGCCATCAACGCCGCTCGGCGAGAACCCTTTGGTGCAGTGGATCAACCGGAAACAGGCTATGCTTGAATGCAGCGCGGTCGGGCTTGCCCGACCGGGCAGCGTGATAGAAAAATAAATGCCGCTTCGGCCGTAGGCAGAAGCGGCGGGTCGTATTTCGGATAGTTTACGATCAGGCTCGGCAGATCGCCTTCACGATACTATTTTTTGATCAGGACGACCGGCGACTGCTCGGCATCGCGGATCTTCCCGTAAAAGGCTCGGACCTCAGCATATTTTCCCGCGGGGATGAGTATGCGGTTGGTTTGGTAATGCCGCTTATAGACGAGTTGCTGGCCCTTGACCTCGTAGCTCGTGCGATAAATGCCGAATTCCGTTTTCAGGTCAAGCGGCTCAGGAGTTTCGTCCACGGCAAAGCCTGCCGGCAGATCGAACGTTGCGGTTTCGATCACTGTTGCTTCGTTAAGAGCGATCGGTGCGGACCGCTTTGGTTCGCTGAACGCTGTACCCGATCGGCGGCCGACGAATGCAGGTTTGAAGGTCATCAGCCGGCTCTGCATCAGCTGTCCGTAGGCCGGCGCAGAAAAGTCGACGTTCAGGTCGAATGCGGCGTCGGCAAATGAGTCGGTCGTCTTGTAGTCGATCAGCTGTGCAGCGGTCGAAGCGCGCGTAAGCCAGCGTTCGAGGCCCTTCTTATATTCGCTTGGAGACTCGCGGCGAAATTCCGCACGCAGCAACGTCGAAGTTTGGCCGGTTGCGACCTCTTGGATCTTGCCCTTAAGATCGCCTGTCGGGCTTAGGCTCAGGGCGAGGGTTCGTTCGAGCTTATTATCCTCGGCAGGCAGGAGCGGCATACGCAAGAGCCCGCCGTTTTCACCCGCGATTATGACCGCAAGGCTATTCTGCAGGTAATCCGGCAGGTCTCCGACAGGCGTGTAAGGATCGGTAGCGTCGAAGATCAAGAGGCGGCCGAGTTTCGGGTCAGTGATAACTGCCGGCGACTTCGTCGCGTCGCTCACGCGCACGGCGATTATGCAGTGATTGAACTGCTTTGGCGATGGCCAGGCTTCGCGTACAAAATTCGGATCGCCGCTATAGATCACGACAGGATAAGCATCGATCTTCAGAGCCTTTAGCATAGCTCCCATTAGATTGGCCTTATCCTTGCAGTCGCCGTAACCGCGGGCCAAAACGGTCGAGGACGGGCGCGGTTTATACCCGTTGCCATACCCGACGCCGATGTCGATCGAGATATATTGCAGATTCTGCACAAAGGTTCCGATCGCCTGAATGATCTCAAGTTCGGTCTTCGCGTTCCCGGCCAGTTCACGGGCCTTTCCGGCAACGGCATCATCAACGATCAACTGCGGTTGGTAGAGCGGCGTCGCCCAGGTTGAGATGGCTTTCCAATCAGGGAATGACTTGCCTTTCGCGTCCGGCGGGCCATAATTGACCGCGATCTCCGGGGCGAGATTTGCGACCGATGGGCTCATTGGCTCCCAAGTGATCGGCTTAAGGTTGTTCATCTCCCATGTGTAGGTCGATCCCGACACTTGGGGCTTTATCTCTGGAGCGTTGAAGGTAACACTCGACGCCGTCCAACCCGACGGAACTTGAAGCGAGTACCGTCCCCGAAGGACGGGAAGCCGCCCCTGGAATCTCCACTGATCCTGATAAAAAAGAGGCGATTCCTCGGTCGTTATCGAGTAAGCAAAGACAGCTCCCACAACGGCCGAATCCGAGGCATCGATCACTTTTATGCGGCCCTCATTGTAAATGTCATCGGGGTCGGCAACTATATCGAGGATCGACTTCTTGTCGAATCTTTGCACCTTACCGTCCGGCGGCAGGAGCCACGCGTCGATGTCCGTGACCTTGCTGCCGGTCGTCAGATAAAAGCCGCGCGCGATGGCTTCTTTACGGCCTTCGTTCGTGAGGATCTTGATCGCATATCGCTCGGTCGTCGAGATCTTTCCACTCGGATCGACCGAAACTGCATAATCAGAAAGCAGAACGACAGCAGGGATGTTCTTTACGTCATAGGTCGGGATGCTGCTTCTAGCGGCCTGCGTCACCCATTCGGGAGCGTCCGCGGCGGACACGGAACCGGCGAGGCCGAGGACGAGGAACGCAAAAAGGGCGATGATCTGTTGTGAGCGGGTGAATATTTTCATTGCTACTTCTCCAGTCGCTACTTCTGCTTGATCGAAAGGGTTGCCGTGTCGCTCTTTTGGATCATATCCCAGAGTTCTTTGACGGCCGGGTAGGCCGACTTGTTGAAGACCAGGTTCGCGGCGTTACCGAAATAAAAGTTACGTGAATACTTGATCATGGATCTGGCCCTATCCGTGCCGATCGTGATCACGTCCTTGCTGATCTCGCCGGCATCGGCTCCGCCCGGAGCCTCGCCATTGTCGATCTCATAGGTCGAGGGGAACGTGAGTTCGATCTCGTCCTTTTCCGACCACGGGTACGTGAAAGCGACGTCGTATTGACGCGTTGCACTCGCAAATTTCGCAGGCGAACCGTACTCGAAAATTCCGGGCTGGAAGAACATACGCTTACCGGTCTTTTGCGCGTAATTAGGGACCTTGAGCGTGAAGCGCTGAATTACAGGCTGATCCTTATCATCGAAGTTCTCGATCGAGATCTTCGATATTTCCGCATTGCTCATCCGGGCGAGGATCGCGTCCTTTAGGTTTTGTTCGCGCTTTGCGGGTTCGTCGTCCCAGTTTGCGAGCCGATAAGTAAGCGCCTCTTGCCCGTGAAGCTCAATAGACAAAGTGCCTTCGAGGGTGCCGTTCTCGTCGAGCGTGAGTTTTGCGGTGCGCTTGGTAAGGTTCTTGTCGTTCGATGACATCGGAAGCAGAAGCCAACCGTTTTGCTTCTCACTCACGACGAGGGCGGGAGCATTCTCGCGATACCAGGGAAGCTGGCCGAACTGCGCGTATTTGATCCCGAGGTTGAAAACTTTGAAGTCGCCGCCGAGATCGACCGCGACGCCCGCAAATGAGATGAGGTCGGAATCGGTCATTTTCATTTCGAAATAGACCTCGTCGCGGCGGCTCGAATATACTGCGCGAGTATCAAAGCCCGCGGCGATCGCCATCGTTGCAAAGAGCCCGTTGATCTGTCCGGCGCGTGCAGAGGCCGTCGGCCCTATCTTTACAAGATCTTTCGGCCTTTGCTTCACGATCGATTTCATCTGCTCATCCGTCACAGAGAGATCGTAGGAAACGTTCCTCAGTTTTTGGCAGAAATCGTAAATGCGGCGAAGTTTGTCTTCCGGCTTTGTGGCTCCGGCGATCAGAGACTCCGTGAATTTTTTCACATCATCCGCATTGCTATGCCATTCCATAACCACGAGCGCGCGCATTGATGCGATAGCTCCCCAATATTTTGTCGGATTCGACCGATCCTGTATCAGTCTTGCGATATCGCCGCCGCTTGTCCCGAATCCGGCATAGCTAACATCAAGAAGTGTTAGATACGGTTTGACCATATCGTCCGGCGGCATATAGCGCTCTTCCTTAAACGCAGGAACGTTGGTGCGCGAAAGGCGATAGTATCCGCGCTCGTCCTTTACGAAACCCTGTCCCGTCGCGTTATACAACTGCGTTGTTGGTTCTTTCCCGCTATACGGCTTGTAGTAATAAACAAGCTCACGCACAGGAACATCTTTCTGCAGGTAAAACCGGCCGCCGATGAAGCTGCTCTCGTCGTCCGTCTCACGATACTGATACTCGACGATAACGCCGGGCTCGATGTTCGGAACGGCGAACGATTTTGCACGTATCTTGACGCCATTGGCGCGAACGATCTCGCGCTCGAAGATGTCCTTTTCAGCCAGTACGATGGCGGTACCGTCAGGCTTTACGACACGTGCGGCGATATCCTTGATCTTTGACAGTCCCTTTATGAACGGAATGTCCACCTTAGCGAACTTTTCCCGTCCACGCTCGGTAAAGATCTTTAGCCGTACGTAATTCTTTCGGACGAGTTTGGAATCATCGCTATCGTCGACGCGTGTTTCCCATATCAGGGCTTCGGCATCTGCGTCCGGTTCGACCACAGGCTTCGTTGCCTGTAGGTCGGCAGGGGCAATAGGTCGCCATTCGGCCGCTTTTTGAGCGTAAACGCCCGCGGTGAAGATAAACAATAAGATTGCAGTAGATACGGCTATGCCGCGCGAGGACTGGCGTAGGTAGAGCATTGAGTAATACCTCTGTTTTGAGTAGATCTAAGGAGACGCGGTCATCTGCGATCGGCGCGTTTTACCCGAAAAAGGCTTATATGCGAGGAATCCGATACTTCGTCCCGTATCGCCGATTCTACAGCCTTATCAGCAAAATACGCAATCAAAAAACCGCCGGCTCCGTTTGTACGCCGCACTACTCGTTCGCCTTTAGCGAGACGAGAGCGGTGTCGGCAATATGGAATTTGTCCCACAAGGTCTTCATGCCTGCATAGCTCGAAGCCTTGAACGTAACAAGATTCTTGTTTCCGAAATAAAACTTCCGCGAATAGAGCATTTTCCCGGCCGATGTCTCAAAGTCGAACAGCACCTCGTCGTGAGCGAGCCCGCCCGTATCGGTCACCGCCTTTGGCGCCTCTGCATTGTCAATCGAGAAGCCTGCCGGCAACGCGATCTCGATGTCGTCCTTCTCAGACCACGGATAGCGGAAGAACATATCGTATTTCCGGGTCGATGTGGCAAAGGCGGGAGAAGTGCCGTATTCGAAGAATCCGGGTTGAAAGAACATACGCTTACCCGTTCTTTGTGCGTAATGTGGGACCTTTATCGTGAAACGCTGGGTGAGCGGTTTTGATGGGTCGTTGATGTTCTCGATCGAAATGCCCGTGATCTCAGCATTCGTTATACGCTTTTGAACGGATTCCTTGAATGCGCTTGCTCTCTCCTGTTCTTCTTCATCATAGTGAGCAACCCGATATGAGAGTGCAGGCTGGCCGGTAAGTTCGATGACGACAGTGCCCTCGAGAGTTCCATCGTCGGTTAGGCGGAACTTTCCTGTTCGCTGCGTCAGGTTCTTCTCGAATGTGTTCATCGGGACTTCCCACCAGCCGTATTGCTTGCCGTCGGTGTACATCGAAACGGCTCCCTGGAGATACCACGGCACCTCTCCGAACTTGAGAAAGCGGTTTCCGGGCATATAAAGATGCGGGCTGCCGCCGAAAACGACACAAACGACCGGCCCGGCCAGGAGCCGCGAGTCATTGATCTCCGGTGTGAAGAAGGAAACGTCCCGCCTGCCGATCTGCGCATACCACGGATCAAGGCCCGCCGCCGCAGCCATCGCAGCAAAAACCGTGTTGATCTCTGCGGAGCTTGCAAAAGGCTTTCCGGATGCAAAGTCATCCTCCGTGAGCCAGCGACGGAGGCGGTCCGATGCTTTCTTGCTCTCATCTTCTGTCGGCGTATAGCCGTAGCTCGTATTGTTGATCTTCGCCTGGCAGAATTCGTAGATCCGCTTAAGCTTTTCTTCGGTAGTCGAAGCATCGCCTACGACCTCGCGCGTGAGTTTCGAAAAACCCTTTTTCCGATCATTCAATGCGTCAACAAGGTATCTCTGCCAGGAGGCGTAATTCGCCCAGTATGTCTCCTTTGAACGTCCGCCGGAATTTTTGAAGACCGTGGTCCTCCTCATCGTTAGATCAACGGAGAAGCTTGCGTACCAGCCGGGATTCAGCTTCAGGAGCGGCCGTACCTCATTGTCGGGTGGCATCCAGGGCTCCGCTCTGAAGGCGGGAACATTCGTTCGGGTCATCCGGTAGAATCCGTCCTCTGCCTTTTCGAACTTTAGGCCCTCGACGTTCAGAAGCGTGAACTGAGGATCTCTTTTCTTGAACGGTTTGTAGTAAAAAGTAAGCGTGTGGACCGGAAGATCGAGTTGCAGGTCAAACGTCGTGTTATCACTGAAGATGTCCTCGGTCACCTGCTTGTATTGATATTCAAGGATCACGCCCGGCGCCAGATTAGGAAATGCGACAGCCTTTGCCTGAACCTTAAGTCTTTGGGTCTTCGCCACATCCCGGTTGAAGATGTCGTCTTCGGTGAGTTCGACGGACTTGCCGTCGGGCTGCGTTACACGGGCAGTAAGGTCCTTGATCTTTGCGAGCCCTTTGATGAAAGCAACATCCAGCTTCGAAAATCTTTCGCGGCCCCGTTCGGTAAAGATCTTGATCCGCACATAGGATGAGCGGGTGATCTTGTTGTTCTGGCTATCGTCAAGACGTTCTTCCCAGATCAGGGCCTCTGCGTCGGCGTCAGGTTCAACGACCGACTTGGTCATTTGGAGTTCTTCGGGCGTGATGGGCCGCCACGGTTCTTGTGCAAAGCCTCCGATCGCGGATACGAGCAAAAACAGAACGGCGAATATGATGAGGCGGTGGGAGGTGTTGGTCATTTTGTTCATCAGATCGGGACCTCGTGAGGCAAAGGATCGTTGTGTCCGCTTGATTTTATGTTCAATTCGATGCGAAAAGCAACAAAAAGGCTGCAAGAACCCGCTGGAGAGGCCTTTCTTCAACCCTTGGATGACGCGGCAAAATCGAAGCCTTGTGCTAGAATGAAAAGTTTAAGAAGGGACGTTTCCCCCTAATCATAGGAGACTTTGACCAAAATGAGCGCAAATATCACGCAATTGCTCGGCGCAGAGGCCGATGCTCTTTTAAACCACGTTTCTAAAACGATCTCTAAGGATGACCTCCATCTTCCCGGAGCCGATTTCATCGACCGTGTTTGGATGAATTCCGACCGGAATCCGAACGTCCTACGAAATCTCAGAGCGATCTACGACCACGGCCGCTTGAGCGGTACGGGCTATATGTCGATCTTGCCCGTCGATCAGGGCATTGAACACTCGGCCGGCGCAAGCTTTGCACCGAATCCGGCGTATTTCGATCCCGAGAATATCGTGAAACTCGCTATCGAAGGCGGCTGCAACGCCGTTGCTTCGACGTTCGGCGTACTTGGGCTAATGTCGCGTAAGTATGCACACAAGATCCCGTTCGTTGTAAAGATCAACCACAACGAGCTTCTTACGTATCCGAATAAATTCGACCAGGTGATGTTCGGTACGATCGAGCAAGCCCATAATATGGGAGCCGCGGCAGTTGGTGCGACGATCTATTTTGGTTCCGAAGAAGCTACGCGGCAGATCACCGAAGTATCTGAGGCTTTCGCATACGCCCACGAACTTGGGATGGCGACGATCCTTTGGTGCTACCTGAGAAACCCGGCCTTTAAGACCCCTGAGGGCGATATGCACACCGCTGCTGACCTTACCGGCCAGGCGAACCACATCGGCGTTACCATCCAGGCCGACATCATCAAGCAAAAGCTGCCTGAACGGAACGGCGGTTATCCCGCGCTCAACAAGAACGGCAGCTATGGCAAAACGAGTCCGCTCGTATATGAAAAGCTTACGACCGACAACCCGATCGACCTCGTTCGGTATCAGGTCGCAAATTGCTATATGGGACGCTGCGGCCTCATCAATTCGGGCGGTGAATCGAAGGGTGCCGGCGACCTTGCAGACGCTGTTCGAACAGCCGTTATCAACAAACGAGGCGGCGGTACGGGCCTCATCTCAGGCAGAAAGGCTTTCCAACGCCCGATGAAGGACGGCGTTGAGCTTCTGAACGCGATCCAGGATGTATATCTTTCGAAAGACATCACGATAGCGTAGGTCTGGCGTACTAACCAAAAGCTTTCAGCTTGCCCAAAACACGATGTCGGACGTAGACTTGCGTCCGACATTTTCTTTTTTCAGGATGATGAAATTATGGGACTTTCGATATCGGAAAAGATCAAACTCGTCGGTACGGTGCTCATCCTTCTGCTCGCGCTCTACCCTCAATTCATCTCCTGGATGAACGATGGGACGAACGGAACGTATTTCGTATCCAACTATGACGAGCCGGCATATTCTGCCTATGTGAATGCCCTTATCGAGGGCCGTCCACGGAAATTCGATCCATTCCTTCAGACGCCAAGCAATGCCGAAAGTCTCTATTCCATACAGATGGTTCCAGCGTACGCGATAGCGCTTCCGGCGCGGCTTCTTGGCATCTCGGTCTCGACGGCATTCATTCTTCTGATCGCTCTGGTGGCTATTGCGTCGTATCTTGCGGTAACGAAGCTTTTGTCGGACGTGACCGGCAACGACACGGTCTCTGCGGCTGCCGGCCTCATGGTGTTGTGCCTCGGGACGGCCGTCGCGTTCCAGGGAGAGTTAAGACATCTGGTTACAGGAAGCGTATTGCTTGACTTTCTGCCATTCTTGCGACGATACCAGCCTGGTTTTGCGTTTCCGATATTTTTTGTTTTTGCTCTGGCATTCTATCGTTCGCTATTCAGACCGGTAAGAAGGCAGGGTTGGGCCGCTGTCGCCGGTATCTTATTTGCGATCCTGGTCTTTTCGTACTTTTACCTTTGGACGGCCGCCGCTGCGTGGGCAATGCTCCTCGCCGTTCTTGCCATTATTTTCGCAAAACAAGAGCGGTCAAATGCTGTCAGGAGCCTGGCCATTACGGGCGTGATCGCCGCTGCAGCGTTGATCCCGTATTTCGTAATGCTCGCGGATCGAGCGTCTGATCTGGATGCAGTGCAGCTCCTTACGCGAACGCGGTCGCCGATGTTCGCGTCTCCCGTTCTGGTCGTCGGTATTATCCTGGGCGTCGCCGCCTTGTTGATCGCCAGATCAAAAGGGATCGCTTTTTCCGATTCTCGGCTGCTTCTACTACTCTCGTTCGCCTTTCTTCCCGCTATTTTGTTGAATCAACAGGTGGTAACGGGCATTCTCCTTCAACCTGTTCATTACGAGATATTCATTTGCAACTATCTTGCCCTTGTTGCTGCATCGATACTTGTCATTTCGTTCATTGGAACTGGCCCGAGCAGCAATGAAACGGCAAAGAAACTATCGGTGATGGTAGTCGCGGCGGCAACAGTGTGGGGTTTTGTCGAGGTCTCGGGGGCAACGGCTCGAGCTAGTGCAGCGGCATTCATTCGCGATGGGTCGATGCCGGCTCTCGAACTGGTGGCGCGTCAGACAAAAGGGAAGGACGCGATCGTCGCCGCAGGGAATTTTGTGACGGCGGACATCACGCCGTCGGTCGGGTCCCTGCGGCCGCTTTGGAACGCCCATCTTTCATCCGCCGGTGGAATTAGCATTGCTGAGAACAAACGACTTTTCTATCTCTATTTGTATTTTGGCGGCTACGGCCCGGATGATCTTGGTGAAGCCTTGAGGACAAGGTCTTTTGAGACGACAGCTGCGATCTTTGGTTCGGACCGTGCCCTGCCCGAACTTGCGGGTCCCGTCGGTCAAATAACGTCCGCCGAGATCGCTGAAGAAACTGCGAAATATCGAGCGTTCGTTAATGCGTTGACGAAGGAGACGGCCACCGTACCTACGCTCTCGTACGTTATTGTGCCCGAAAAAGAGGAAGGTGATCTCACAAACCTGGACCGTTGGTATCAACGCGACGGCGGCACCGATGCGGGACTGTTCCGAGTTTACAAACTCGAACTTCGGTGAACTACGGTTTTTCCTTACACATACCGGCCACGGCCGATCCGGTATGTGCCGTTCAGGAAAGGATTGTTGGCTCGTTCAGCACCGACGGACGTTACGGGTCCGTGGCCTGAGTGCACCTCGACATCGTCATCGAGCGAAAGGATATTACGCCGTATCGAATCGAGCAGCTGTTCGTGGTCGCCGCCGGGAAGATCCGTGCGGCCGATCGAATTCTCGAACAGACAATCGCCTACAAAGACCGCCTTTTGAGCGAGCTCCGCCAGGATGACGTGGCCGCGTGTGTGGCCGGGACAATGCCGCACTGAGAATCGGAGTTCACCGACAACGAAAACCTCACCGTCTGCCCAGCTTCGCGTGATCTGAGGAGGCTCATCGTAATCCAAGCCAAGCATCGTAAGCTGCTCCGGCATTATGCCCATAAAAAGCGGTTGCTTCTGCAACGAGTAATACAGTTGTTCGTCGTCCGGGTGAATGACGATCTCTGCATCAGGAAACGCCGAATGGAGAGCCGATGCACCGCCTACGTGATCGAGATGCCCGTGCGTTAGAGCGATCGCCAGGAGGTTCAGGTCATTGCTGCGAATGTAATTCTCGACCGCCTCGCTCCGCTCGCCCGGGTCGATGCAGATCGCCGCATTTGTCGCCTCGCAAGAGACGACGCGCGTATTTTGCTGAAACGGCGTTTGTGTGAACGTTTCGATTCTCATATGTGTGCTAACTCATCAAGATAGCGTTCGTGGTCGAAGTCCCCGTCTTTTCGATCCCGAAGAATGAAACCGATCGCGGTCCGATAGGTCTCAGCATTCACCGTTCCGGAGAAGCAAGGTGTCTCAAGTTCCGAGAGGCTTAAGTAACTGAAAAGACACGCCGATAGCATCCAGAGCAAGATCTCTTCGCGAGTGCCGAGAGGGTTGTGCTTGATGATCGTTTCGCGATCGTCCACGATGCCCTGAACGATCTTTGCGAATTCACTTTCCGTAATTCGGTGAAGATTGCTCATACATCAGGTAATCAGTTTCGTGCATTCCGAGCCGCTGGTAAACCGCTTGTGCTGCGTGATTTTCTTTCTCGACATAGAGCCGAACTCCGCACACATCGCCCGCCTCATGCGCCATAGCCCAAACGAAGGCCGACAGTTCGCGATAGAGTCCCTTGCCGCGAGCCTCCGGGACGACATAAACGCTCTGGATCCACCAGAACCAGGCATTGCGCCAGTCGCTCCACTCTCGCGTAACGAGAAGGCCGCCCGCGACCTCGCCCGCTTCTTCCGCTACAACATAAAACCCGCGGTCATTGTTCGAGAGGACTGCGTTCACCCCGGCTTTGAGAATGTTCTCATCGAGATGTTTTCCTTCCGTCTCGAGGGCCATCGCCTGGTTGAATTTAACTAGGGATGCGGCATCCTCGCCGCGTGCTTTTCGAACTTGCAAGTTTACTGGCCTCCTTGACGAATCCCGATCACTACTCTAGCCTAAAATGTTTTGCCCTTAACGGCATTTTCTTATTATATGAAACTTCGCATTCTCTATCACGGCAACTGCTTTGACGGCGTATCGTCGGCCGCGATCTTCACAAAATTTTACCGTTCGACCGTCGATCGGGACGCGGAGGTCGCGTACACGCCCACGATGCATCGCGCCGGCAACGCTTTTGATCGCGACCAGTTCGACGGAGATGAGAATGCGATAGTGGATTTCAAATATTGTCCGGACGAGCGTTTGACATGGTGGTTCGATCATCACCAGTCGGCGTTTCTGACGCCTGAGGACGAGGCTCATTTTCTGGCAGACACGTCTGGGAAGAAATTCCTCGACACGACAAGCAAATCCTGTGCAGAGTTCATCGCGCGGATCGCTGAAGAGAAATTCGGCTTTCACGATCCCTTCCTCGACGAGCTTGTTCATTGGGCTCACATAATCGACGGCGCGTTGTACGAATCGCCGGCGCAGTGCGTCGAGCTGCGTTCGTCTGCCTTGAAATTGATGCAGGTCATCGAGGGCGAAAAAGATCCTGGCTTTGTCGAGGAGATCATCAAGTGGCTAACCTCGCAAACGCTTGACGAGATCGTTGCGAGCGATGCCATCCAAGCAAAGCTTGAACCGATCCTGAAGCAGCATTGGGAGACGGTCGAGGTCATCAAACAGCGATCGACGGCGACGCGCGGTGTCGTCTCATTTGATCTCACGGGCACGGGAATTGAAGGATATAACAAGTTCATCCCGTATTACTTTCACCCGGAAGTAACGTATGTCGTCTCTTTGAGCGAAAGCGCGTTCCGCACGAAGATCTCGGTCGGTTCGAATCCCTGGGCTCCGCGTCCGCGGACTCATAACATTGCGGAGATCTGTGAAAAGTACGGTGGCGGCGGCCACGCGGTCGTTGGAGCTGTCTCGCTTGCGCCGGATCAAGTAGAGCTGGGCCGCAAGTATATGCGCGAGATCATCGAAACGCTTCAGTTCGCCGAGTAGGCCTCTCATTTTTCTAGAAGACTTGTCCTTGCTGTGCCCGAAGCCACACCGAGCAACCGTCAGATCGCGACGCGACCGCGCTTATTGCAGTTATCGTCGCGGCCATGACTGAGAGGAGACGTTGCGTAGTTTGGCTGGGAAGTTATCCCTCGACGTGCGATCGTGCACCGTTTATCCCTAGATTTCTTCCTGACGCTGATATACCATCAATAAAATCTCCCGGCCGCCGAACATTTAGATATTGTTGAAGCGTGGGGCTAGGGTTATAGACTTATGGAGAATGCGCTATATTGCAGATGCTCGTGGGCACTTTTGGCGTTCATCGCTGTCTTCTCAGGGTTCGCTGGAAATGTACTGGCTAGTCCTATTAACTTCAACCTTGCTCCAAGATATCAGATCGGATCAAATACAACTGACGTCGTTTACAGCGATCTAGACGGGGATAGCTATTTGGATATTGTCGCGGTAAACGGCGGTCAAATGAACCCAAGCCCGACAATGACCATAAGCTATGGAGCCAGTGGTGGCGAATTTGAGTCTCCAATTGTAATTCCAACGCTGACGATTGGGCAGGCGATAGACGCAGGAGACTTGAATGGTGACGGACGGCCAGACATCGTGGTTGCAAGCTCGTATCACAATCGGCTCGCAGTTTTCTTAAATCAGGGGAACCGCCGATTTGCCGCTCCGTGGCTTTCCGCTCCTCCGGATCCGCCGTATGGCGGGGATCCCAATACTAGTGTTGGTGAGTTTTTTGATGTCGCGATCGCGGATTTTAGCGGTGATGGTCAAAACGACGTAGTGGCATTACAGGACCAGATCAATCAGCGGCTCAGATTTTTCAAGTTTAGCGGCCAAGGCCTGTTAACCGTCTTCGAAACCATTGATCAGTTGGAAACAGACACGAGTTATGAGCGGGTCATGGAGGTTGGTGATATTAACGGTGATACTCGTCCCGATATAGTTTTTGCAGGTGGCGGTCCATTTGGTGCTCGGAATATTAGTTTTGTTTTTGGGCAGCCGGCCGGCGGGGTTTTGACTTTAGCCTATGGGTTTGGGGTCCAAGATACAACTGTAGGGGTGGATATTTCAGATCTGGATAACGACGGAGACAACGATCTCGCCGTGGCGTTTTTAGATACAACAACTCCCATTCGGCATTCACTACAGGTTTTCCAAAATAATTCGGGACCGGTGTTTACAGCTCTCCCCCAAATGTTTCTCGAGTATCCTTTTCCGCCCACAGATATTACGACTGATGACTTTAACAACGATGGCAATTGTGACATTGGAGCTCTTATCGGCTCCGTGCAGAATAGTGGTCTAATGGTCTTGGTTATGAACGGCGACGGCGATGGGACTTTTACGGAGGATAACTATTTTGCAACCTCAGCGTCCGCTTCAATTTTTTCGGCCGATATTGATCATGATGGCACGGTCGATATTCTTACGGCTTCGCATTTTGTGGATGCCACCAACTATACAGAGGGGCTAAACACCGTAAGTATCTTGCTTAATGATCGCTCTCAGGGATTCGAAGTTCCTGTGGTCACACCATGGGGGCCCAATTTCATTGATGCCGGCGATTTTAATAGCGATGGTTTCACAGACCTCGCATCATCTTGG
>Ga0079224_100008270_pt1 | contig 14079 bp, 14 predicted proteins | sample Stecom2015_FD_80414 | JGI IMG/M metagenome (GOLD analysis project Ga0079224, IMG submission 80414) | Agricultural soil microbial communities from Utah to study Nitrogen management - Steer compost 2015 | ecosystem: Environmental > Terrestrial > Soil > Agricultural land | place: USA: Utah...
CCGGACCTCTCCGGGTGGAACTGGACGCCTTCCACCTGGCCGGCACGCACCCCGGCCACGAACCGAGCCCCATACTCCGAGGTGGCCGTGACCACCTCGGGGTCGGATGGGACGGGAGCGAAGGAGTGGACGAAATACACCACCGGGTCGGCCACCCCTTCGTACAGGTCGGAGCGACCCGTGACCTCCAGGTCGTTCCAACCGATGTGGGGGAGCTTGGGGGCCTCCTCCAGTCGGCGCACGACCCCTTCGAGGATGCCCAGGCAGCCGGCGCCATCTTCTTCCGAAGTCTCGAACAGCACCTGCATGCCGACGCAGATGCCGAGCAGCGGGCGCTCCTCGCGGGCGAGAGCCGCTTCGAAGCCGTGGCTCCGGATTCCTTCCATGACCGTGGCGGTGGACCCGACGCCGGGCAGCACCACGCCGTCGGCGCCGGAGAGCCCGTCGGGTGACTCGACCACCGCCACTTCGGCTCCGACCCGTTCCAACGCCTGGGCGATCGACACCAGGTTGCCCGCCCCGTGGTCGACGACGGCGACCCGAGGACGAGTGTTGCTCACAACGTCCCCTTCGAGGACGGGATCCCCTGGCGGCGGGGGTCGATCTCGACGGCGCGGCGCAGAGCCCGGGCGAGCGCCTTGATCCCGGCTTCGGCCACGTGGTGGTCGTTCTCGCCGCGAGCCCGCAGGTGGAGGGTGATGCCGGCGGTGCGGGTGAATGCCTCCAAGGCGTGGGGGATGTTCTGGGTCGAGAGGTTTCCGAGGTAGGGCGTGGTGAACTCGAGATCGATCATCGCGTACGGCCGGCCCGAGATGTCGACGGCGGCTTCGGCGAGCGCCTCGTCCATCGGGACCCTGGCGTCGCCGAAGCGGGTGATCCCCGCGCGGTCGCCGAGGGCCTCGGCCAGCGCCGAGCCCAGCACCAAGGCGGTGTCCTCGACCGTGTGGTGGTCGTCGATGTGGATGTCTCCCGTCGTCCTCACCTCCAGGTCGAAGAGGGAGTGGGTGGCGAGGGACGTGAGGAGATGGTCGAAGAACCCCACTCCGGTGTCGATCGATGCCCGGCCGGTACCGTCGAGGTCGAGGGTGACCTCCACGGTGGTCTCGGCGGTGCGGCGGTCGAGCTTGGCGGTGCGGTTCATCGTTCCTCCAAACGGATCTGAGCGGCGAGACGATGGGCGGTGAGACCCTCTGCCGACGCCAGGGTGGTGATGGTGGGGGCGATGGCCTCGAGGCCTTCGCGGGTGAGTCGTTGGACTTGGCGCCACGACCCGAAGTCTTGAGCCGAGAGAGGGCCGCATGCCTCGGCGAGCCCTCCGGTGGGCAGCACGTGGTTGGCGCCGGTGGCGTAGTCGCCGGCCGATTCCGGCGCCCACACACCGACGTACACCGAACCGGCGGCGTGGACTCGGGCCGCGTCGGCTTCGGGATCGGCGGTGAGGATCGTCACGTGCTCGGAGGCGTACTCGTTGGCGAAGTCCAGCGCCGCCTCCCCGTCCGGGGCGACTACCGCCAGGCCGTGGTCGGCCAGCGCCTTGGACAGGATGTCGGCGCGCTCGAGGTCGGGCAGCAGACGCTCGATCTCGGACTCGACGGCGTCGACCAGCTCCGGGTCGGTCGTGACGAGTACGGCCGGGGAGTCGGGGCCGTGCTCGGCCTGGCACAAGAGATCCACCGCCACCAATGTCGGATCCGAGGTGCGGTCGGCCAGGACGAGGACCTCGGATGGCCCCGCAGGCAGGTCGATGGCGCAGGACCCGAACACCTCGAGTTTGGCGGCGGTGACCCAGGCGTTCCCGGGTCCGACGATCTTCTCCACCGGTTCCAGCGATTCGGTGCCATATGCCAGGGCGGCTATCGCCTGGGCCCCGCCCATGGCCCACACCTCGGTGGCACCGGCCAGACGGCACGCCGCGAGCATCACGTCCGGTACGGTGCCGTCCGGAGCCTCCGGGGAGGCGACGACGATCTCCTCGACCCCTGCGACTCGGGCGGGCACGACGGTCATGACGACGGTCGACGGATAGGCCGCCTTCCCGCCGGGGACATAGGCGCCGACCCGGCGCAGGGGCGTCCACTTGCGGGTTATCTCGACACCCGGGGCAGTGGTGACTCCCAGATCGGAGGGCAACTGGGCCCGATGCACGGTCTCCACGGCGGCGATCGCCGCCTCGAGGGCCGCTCTCACCTCGTCGTCGAGCGAAGCCACGGCGGAGTCGAGCTCGGCGTCGGCGATCCGGCGGAAACCGCCGCCTACCCGGGCGGCAATCGCCGCGACTTCGGCGTCACCCCCGGTCTGCACCGCCCGGCAGATCTCGGCGGTGCGGAGGCGCACCTCCGGGTCGGGCACGGCGGACCGGCGGGTGAGACGGCGGCGCTCCTGGGGCGACAGTGAATCGAGATCGATGCGGGTGAGTCGGCTCATGGGATCAACTGTTCGATCGGGAGGACGAGGATGCCGCGGCCCCCGGCTTCTTCCAGGCGGGGGAGGAGGTGCCAAACGTCGTCGGCGTCGACGACGGAATGGACCGCGCACATGTCGCCTCCTGCCAGCGGCATGACGGTCGGGGCTGTGAGGCCGGGGATGAGCGCGGCGATGTCGTCCACCGACTCGCGGGGGGCGTTGAGGAGGAGGTATCGCTTGCGACGGGCGGCGACCACCGAGCCGATCGCGGTGGCGATGCGGTCCACCGCTCCGTTGCCTCTGCCTCCCGACACGAGGATCGCCTCTGACTCGAGGAGGGTCCCGATCTCGCGCAGGCCGTTCACCCGAAGCGTGGAGCCGGTGGAGACGAGGTCGACGATGCCGTCGGCGACCCCGAGCTTCGTGGCCACCTCGACCGACCCCCGGAGCGGCACCACGGTGACGTCGATGCCGGCGTCGGCGAAGAACCGGGAAGTCACCCCGGGGTGGGCGGTGGCGATTCGCTTGCCGGCGAAGTCCTCGATCTTCGACAGGTCCGAGGCGTTGGGGACGGCGGCGGCGAGCCGACAGCGGCCGAAGCCGAGCTCCAGGAGGACTTCCAGGTCGGTCCCGAACTCGGCGAGGAGGTCGACACCGGTGATGCCGAGGTCGGCGACGCCGTCGTCGACCAACTCGGGCACGTCCTCGGTGCGTACGAAGAGCAGGTCGATCTCGGCGTTGCCGACCCGGACCGACAGGGCACGGTCGGAGGCTTCGAAACTCAGACCGGAGGCCTGGAGGAGTTCTATCGAAGGGGCGCGGAGCCGCCCCTTGTTGGGCACGGCGATACGAACCAACGAGCTCACGAGCGCTCCTTCATGCGGTCGAGGGCCAATCGGTATCCGCCTGCGCCGTGCTGGAGCCATTGGTTGATGCGGGTGATCGTGGCGGTGGAGGCACCCGTGCGCTCGGCGATCTCCCGGTAGGGGAGGCCCTCGTCGAGGAACCGCACCACCTTCCACCGGTGCGATAGGTCCGCCAATTCGCGTAACGTGCAGAGATCACGGAAGAAGGCGGCGGCTTCCTCCGTCGTCTCCAACGAGAGGACCGCTTCGAAGAGTGAAGCGGTGTCCTCGTTCTGCCAGTCCTCGTTTTGGGCAGTCATCCGGTTTCCGTTTCAGTGTTTTAGCGTGCTACAACGTTAGCGCGTGAATACAGGAGGTCAAGCGTTGGAACTCATCCCCGCCGTCGACGTACTCGACGGCAAGGTCGTGCGGCTGCTGCGCGGCGACTACTCGCGTGTGACCGAGTACGGGTCCGATCCGGTGGCAGCCGCGCGCAAGTGGCTGGAAGAGGGTGCAGAGCGCGTCCACGTCGTCGATCTCGAAGGCGCCCGCGAGGGCGATCCGGACTATTCGCTGTGGGAGGCGCTGGGCACCGCTGGGGTGCCGTTCCAGGCCGGCGGGGGAATCCGGACTCCCGAGATCGCCGAGCGGGTGCTCGACCTCGGAGCGCAGCGGGTGGTGATGGGCACGGCCGCAGTGTGGCATCCGGAACGGTTGGCAGGTCTCGGGGAGCGCTGCGTGGCTGCGGTGGACGTACGGGGCGACAAGGCGACGGGCGCCGGGTGGCTCGACGAGGGACGTTCGCTGGAGTTGGTGCTCGATGGCCTCGCCGAAGCAGGCGTGCCTCGACTCCTCGTGACCGGAATCGGCCGCGACGGGACGCTCGAGGGAGCGGACGTGGATCTGACCCGGAGAGTGGTCGAAGACGGCCGGTTCCGGGTCATCGCCTCTGGCGGAGTGGGGACGTTGAGCGACCTCGACCCTCTGGCTGCCCTGGGGTGTGAAGCGGTCGTCGTCGGACGGGCGCTCTACGACCGGCGGTTCACCCTGGCGGAAGCGCGCGAGCGTCTCCGGTCCTGACGGTCGTCGGTACGCTCGGACGATGCATCCCTTCAGATTCGGAGCGATGGTCGGACGGGCCGCGTCGCGACGGGAGTGGCTCGACCAGGTGCGGACGGCCGAGGACCTCGGTTACTCGACCGTGTTCATCTCCGATCACTTCTCCGACAAGCTCGCCCCGCTGCCCGCCCTGGCGATGGCTGCCGAGAACACGTCGCTCAACATCGGGACCCTGGTCTTGGCCAACGACTTCCGTCATCCGGCGGTCCTGGCGAAGGAAGCCGCCACCGTCGACCTGCTGAGTGAGGGGCGCCTCGAGCTGGGCATCGGCACGGGATGGGACGAAGTCGATTACGCCGCATCCGGGATCCGAAAGGACCCGCCTCGCATCCAGGTGGATCGATTCGAGGAGGCGGTCGTCGTATTGCGCGAATCGTGGTCGGAGGGACCGGTCGACTTCGACGGCGAGCACTATCGAATCCACCACGAGGGCCTGCCCAAACCCGGCGAGGACCGGCCCACGCTCCTCATCGGTGGCGGCGGGCGCCGCATGCTCGGCATCGCCGCCCGCTACGCCGACATCGTCGGCATCTCGGCAGGGGAGATCACCAATCGCACCGAGCTGCGGGCACGTCTCGTGCGGGCGGGAGAAGTGATGGACGCCAAGATCGGCCGGGTGAGAGAAGTAGCCGCCGAGCGGTTCGAGGGGCTCGAGATCAACATCCTGACCTTCGGTCTCGAGGTGGGCGATCGCCGACACGGGGCGGAGAAGCTGGCCCGGGCGTGGGACACCGAGCCAGAGGCGATCCTCGCCTCGCCCCACTTCCTCGTCGGGTCGCCCGAGGAGATCGCGGCCGTCCTGGTGGAGCGACGGGAACGGTGGGGGATCAACTACCCGGTGATCCAGCAACAGTCGCTCGAGGCCTTCGCTCCCGTCATCGAGCTCCTGTCGGGGTCATAGGAACCGGTCTTTCGCCGCCTGGATGTCGGCGAGAGTCACCTCTCGGGCGGAGGTGTCACGGCGGAGGGCGGTGAGGGCCGCCTCCCGCAGCATCCCCTCGAGGTCGGCGAACGACAGCCCCTCTGTCATATCGGCGAGCTCGTCGAGGTCGACGTCGTCGGCGAAGGGGACATCGGTGATGTCGAGCATCGCTCGCCGGGCGGTCACATCGGGGAGGCCCAGCTCGATGTGGGTTTCGAAGCGTCCGCTCCGCAACAGGGCCGGGTCGATCAGGTCGGGGCGGTTGGTTGCCCCGATGACGGCAACGTCGCCGCGCTCGGTGACCCCGTCGAGCTCGGTGAGGAGGGCGGCCACCACGGAGTCGGTCACACTGGTCGTAGACCGGCCCCTGACCGGGGCGAGCGCATCCAGCTCGTCGAAGAAGACGATCGACGGAGCCGCGGTGCGCGCCCGGGCGAACACGTCCCGCACGCCCCGCTCGGACTCGCCCACGTACTTGTCGAGGAGCTCGGCGCCCTTGATCGGGAAGAACGCCGCTCCCGCCTCGTTAGCCACCGCCTTGACGACGAACGTCTTGCCGGTTCCGGGCGGTCCGTGGAGGAGGATGCCCCGCGGCGGGTCGATGCCGAGCGCCCGGAAGCGCTCCGGCTGGGAGATGGGCCAGATCACCGCCTCGGTGAGCCGCTGTTTCACCTCGACCAGATCGGCGACCTGGTCGAACCCGTGGGAGGGTATCTCGCCGATGGAGGTCGACCCGAGGGACGGTGTCGTCTCCCGGACGGCTTCGAGGATGTCGGCGGTCGTCAGCGTGCCACCGCGGCGGGCAAGACCGGCCGAGGCGTGGAGCACGGCCCCCACGATATCGCTGCCGGAGAACCCGGCCGAGCGAGCCGCCAAGGTGGCGTAATCGACGTCGGTCACCGGAACGTCGGCGAGAGCAGCCTCGAAGAGGAGCTTGCGCCGCTCCATGTCGGGCGGGGGGATCGACAACGACCTGGGCAGGAGCGGGTTGGTGGCGAGGCCAGGGTCGACGGTCCCCAGAGAGGAGGCCCCCAACACCACCGCCAAGCCCCGGCGTTCGGCCACCGAGTCGAGGAACCAGCGGAACACGGCTCCGAACTGGGTGCGGTAGTTGGAGAGGGCATCGTCGCCGGTGAGCAACTCGACTCTGTCGACCAAGATCACTCCCCGGTCGCCGGCCTTCGCGAGGGCGCCTTGGAGAACGTCCAGGAGCCGCTCCGGCTTGAAGATTCGGTCCAGGGCGACGTCGTGCAGCGGCACCGGCACATCATCCGCCGCCGCCCTGACGAGCTCGGGCCGTCCGCATCCCGGAGGCCCCTCCACCCACACCCCGGCCACCCGAGGCAGCCCCCAGGTCGCCGGGAGGTCGTCGGGGGACGTGAGGAGGGTGAGCCAGCCGGCGAGGAGCTCCCGCTGACTCTGCAATCCGGCGAGCAGGGCGGCGTCGCTCGTCATCCGTTCTCTCGATCCGGAGGCTCTTCCCGCTTCGGCGGGCGTCTTCGTGTTGGTCTCGGGTGGTACGGCGGTCGAGGCGCGGTCGGCCAGACCGACTACCCGCGTCGCCGGGCCGACCGTCCCCGCACCGTTGGGCACCACCTCGGCGATCCTCGCCTCGCCGCCATCCGGAACGTCGATGTGGTCTCCCGAACTGACGGGGCGACCCTGCCAGGCCGCGGCCAGCCGGCCGGGGTCGTCGGGCGTGTCCTGTTGGTCGAGCACGACGACCGCGGCGGGGGCGAGGACCGCCCGAGTCACGTCGACGCTGGTGCCGGCGGACACTCCGGCGTTGCGTTGCGCCTGAGGGCCGAGCAGCAGCGCCGTGGGCTCGGGGACGGTGCCGGCCTTCACGAGGACATGGGTCTTTCCCACCGCCACGGTCCCGCCGTAAGGCAGGCCCAACGTCTTGAGCAGTGTGGCGTCGGCGGTGGCGACCGGATCCGTGCCAGGGCGGACGATGAAACGCATCTGAAGCAAGGTTAGGGGCGAGGAGTGGTCATCCCGCCAGCACCGGCACGGGCCGGGCAGGCAACCGCAGAGGGGCCTCGGCGTGGATCAGGCGGACGCCCTCCCCGCACAGCCATCGCCACAGGAGATGCGCCTCCTCGGCGACCAGCGCGTCGGGGGGCACGGGAGTCGGCGCGACGTCTTCGGCGTCGAGGGCGACGAGGGGAGGGCCGCTCGCCCCCTTCCACGAGTGGACCAGCCGCCCACCACGGATCAGAACCCGCTCGCCTCCGGAGCCGAGGACCTCGATCGTCCCGGCATCGCGGAGCGCCTGCCACGCCCGGCGACGCTCCAGTGCCCGGGCGAGGGCCCGATGGCGGTCCCTGACCGCCGCCGCCTCTTCGAAGCGCTGCTCGGCTGCCAGCCGTTCCATCCGCTCCGCCAACGGCTGGAGCAGCAACTCCGGGCGGGCGGTGACGCCTTCTCTGATCAGTTCCACGACGGGCGAATACTCCTCCGACGTGAGCGTCCCGTCGCAAGGGCAGAGGGCCACGCCGAGTTGAGCCATGGCGCACGTCGTGGAGCGGGAGCCGGGGCGTCCGGTGCAGCGTCGGATCGGAACTGCGTCCCACAACGCCAACAGGACCGTTTCGGCGGCTCGGCGGCTCCGGAATGGGCCCAGGTAGCACTCGCCGTCGTCTTTGAGCGTGCGCACCAGGGACAAGCGGGGGAACGTCTCCTTCGTCAGCTTCACGAAATGCGACGCCTTCGGTGGCTTCGAACGACGGTTGTGGCGGGGACGGTGAGAGTGGATCATCCGCAGCTCGGTCACCTCCGCCTCGATGGCCGTGTCGCACACTCGGTAGTCGATGGCGTCCAGCTCCCGCATCATGGCGGTGACGGAGCGCCGGTCGTCGCCGTAGAAGTAGGAGCGCACCCGGGAGCGCAGATTGGTGGCCTTGCCGACGTAGAAGATCGTCCCGTTGCGGTCCTTGAACATGTAGACGCCGGGTCGGCGAGGGAGATCGTCGGCGAGGGCGATCTTGCGATAGTGGGCGGCGCCTCGGGCGGTCGGCAGCTGCAGCAGGTCGTCGAGGGCGGTCACGCCGAGCGACCCGGCCCTCTCGAGGAGCCCCCACAGCACATGAGCGGTGGCCCGGGCGTCGTCCAATGCCCGATGGGTGGGGGTGACGGGGGAGCGGAAGTGGGCGGCGAGGGTCGACAGCTTGAGGTTGCGGACTTCGTTTCGCACCAGCCTCCTCGCCAGGGCCACCGTGTCGAGGGTGCGGTTCGACACCGTCGGGTACCCCAGGCGACGCGCGGCGGCATCGAGGAAAGAGAGATCGAAGCGGAGGTTGTGGCCGACGACGACCGCATCGCCGATGAACTCGAACAGCGCCGGCAGCACCGCCTCGATCGGCGGGGCCTCGAGCACCATGGCCTGGGTGATGCCGGTGAGGACGGTGATGAACGGCGGGATCGGCGCTCCCGGGTCGACGAGGGTCTGGAACGCTGCCAGCTCCTCGCCCATGCGGTAGCGAGCTGCGCCTACCTCCGTGATCTCACATGCCGCCGCCGACCCGCCGGTCGTCTCGAGGTCGAGCACGACGAACGTCACCTCGGACAGAGGTACACCCAGTTCGTCGAAGCTGGGCTGGTAGGCAACCGACATGGTGCCCGAGACTTCTAGTCGAACACATGTTCGATAGCAAGTCGTCCCAGGTGGGGCGCGTCAGGAGTGGCGACGCTGGCGGACCGCCTCGTAGAGGACGATGCCGGCGGTGACGGAGGCGTTGAGGCTGTCGACCCGACCGTACATCGGGACCCCGACGCGTTCGGCGGAAGCGTCGAGCACCTCCGGGCTGAGACCGATGGCTTCCGCTCCGACGGCCAGTGCCACCGGGCCGGTGAGGTCGGCGTCCCAGAGTTCCTCGGGGGTGTCGGGGGTCGTAGCCACGAGCGGGATCGCGTTCTCGTCGAGCCACCTGAGCGCCTCGCCGCGGTCGACGACCGCCACCGGGACGGTGAACAGCGCTCCCTGGCTCGCCCGCACCACGTTCGGATTGTGGATGTCGGTGGCAGGATCGGCCACGACCACCAGGTCCACTCCGGCGGCGTCGGCGGTGCGCAGCATCGCCCCCAGATTCCCCGGCTTCTCGATCGCCTCCACCAGCAGCACCAGTGGCGCGGCCCCGAGGGTCGGGGACCCCAGCGTGAGGTCGAGATGACTGGCGACGGCGAGCACGCCGTCGGGGTTCTGGCGGATCGATGCCCGGCGGAACGGCGCTTCCGCCATCTCGATCACCGGTGCGTCGATCGCAGGGGCCTCACCGCCGAGCGGGGTCGAGACCACGACTTGGCGGATGTCGACGCCGGCTGCCACGGCGAGGGCCACCTCTCGCTGGCCTTCGATCACGAACCTGCCGGTGGTGTCCCGATGCCGGCGGGTGCGCAGCCGCACGAGCTCTTTGACCAGAGGATTGGACGTAGAAGTGATCACTTTCCGTCTTCGAGACGCTGGAACGCCTCCTCCAGGCGCTTTCGGGCGCGGTGGCAGGCGACCCGCACCGTCCCCACCGTCGCTCCCAGACGTGTGCCGATCTCTTCGTATCCGAGCTCCTCTACCTCCCGAAGCCAGAGGATCTCACGGTCTTTCAGGCTCAGCGACATCATCGCCCGGCGGACGAGATCGTGCTCGTGGCTCGCCATGGCTTTCTCTTCCGGCGTCGACGGGGACACGAAGGCGTCGGTTCCCTCGCGGCGGTTGCGGTACCGCCGGAGCGCGGTGCGCATCCGGTTCCGGGCGATCGTCCAGAACCACGCTTCGAACGAGTCGGGGTCTCGCAGAGTCGAGAAGTTGCGGACCATGCCCTCGAGCGAGTCGGAGACGATCTCGTTGACGAGGTCGGCGGGCATCCCCACGCCGTGGTAGAAGGCGACCAGACGGGGATGGCCGGCGGCGAGCACGCGGCCCATCGCCTGGCGATCGCCGTCGCGGGCGGCCGCGACGTCGTCGAGGGAAGGGGGCCAATGGGCGGGGGCATCGGCCGGGTGCGGGATCACCCGGTCAGGATACGTCGGCTTGCCCCAAGTCAACCCCCAGCGTCAGGGCGTCGAGTTGCCCTTGCCCGGGTTGGAGCCCCCGTGTCCGGGCGGAGTCGAGTTGCCGCGTCCAGGATTCGACCCGCCCTGGCCGGGCGGGGTCTTGTCCTGGCCGGGGGGACTGGTGTTGCCTTTCCCGGGGTTGGACTCGCCCTGGCCGGGCGGGGTCTTGTCCTGGTTGGGCGGGTTGGCGTTGCCTTGGCCCGGGTTCGTGCCGCCTCGTCCCGGCGGAGTCGGATCGCCCTGCTCGGGATCGGAGCCGCTCTGAGCCGGGGGAGTGGATTCTCCTCCGGTACCACCCGAACCGCCCGGGGCGGGCGGTCCCTGCTGGCCGGCGTGATCGGGCGGCCCGGTCTCGGAGGCGTGGTCGGGCGGTCCCGAACCGGAGCTGCCCGGCGGCGCGGACGACCCCTGGCCGGTGTTGCCGGAAGAGCCCTTCCCCTGTCCGGACGACCCCGATCGTCCGGGATCGGCGGCATGGTCGGGGGGACCGGTCTGGCCGGCGTGGTCGGGCGGCCCGGTCTGGTCCGAGTGGCCGGGCCGGTCCGGAGAGCCTCCCGGCGAGGGCGACGAGGTCTCGTCGGGGCGTCCCGGGGTGTCGGCGGGCGATCCGGGCCCTCCGGCGTGATCCGGCCGACCCGTCTCGTCGGCGTGTGCCGGACGGCCGGTGTCGGTGCCCGGCTTCGACGCCTCCACCTGGGTGGCTACGAGGCGCACTGCCGCCAGCGCCTCGTTCATGCGGCGTTCGTCGTCGGCCGACGCCAGGACCTCCACCTCGGCGACGAGATTGCTGGCGTAGCCCTGGAGGACCGCTGGATCCAGCCCGGCGGCGAGGATCATCGTCGCCGCTTCACGGACTTCGGTCACCTGCGAGGATTCGGCGAGCAACTGCAAGGCTCCGGCGGCGTCGCCTCGTTCGAGGAGGACCTGGGCCTCCGTCGCCCGCTCGGCCTCGTGGTCGACGTCACCGAACAACCCGCCGATCCGCTCGTAGGCACGGTCGAGGAAGTAGAGCCGGTCGCCCGGCACCGCATTGTCGGCCACGGCCGCGACCGCGAAGTTGAGGACGAAGAACGCCCCCATCGCGGCTCCGGCCACCTGCACCCTCCAGGCGAGCGGACGCCGGCGCCGCACCGGTGCGAGCTCTTCGACCCGGCCGATAGCTGCCATCGCCGCCACGCGGCTGCGCGCCGGCGACACGGCGGAGGCGATGTCGTCGGCGTAGCGTCTCAGGTGCTCGGTCGGGTCGGGCATGCTCTTCAGGTCGCGGTGCGACAGCTCGGGAGACTGGGCACAGAGTCAGTCTCGTCGGGAGATCCGACGTTACAAGCGGTCAGGAACCCCAACGTTGCCAATGGAGCACGGCGGGACGCGGTCGACGCCCCAGATCGAGGGAGGAGGACCGGCGATCGGGAGCGGGGTGTCCCACGGTCACGATGCCGATCGGGGTGTACTCATCGGGGATGTCGAGGATCGACTTCAGGTCGGCGATGGCGTGGGTGCCGAGGAATCCGGCGGCCAATCCCTCGTCGACTGCCGCCAACAGCACCGCCATCAGTGACGCACCGATGTCCACCCACCAGTAGGGGATCGGCCATTCGATCTCCCTGCCTTCGGCGTCGAGCTTGTCCGGCATGCGGTAGCGCCGGTGATAGGCCTCCTCCGAAACGCACAGGACGACGTGGGCAGGGGCGCGGGAGATCCATGGGTCGAAACCGCGCGCGACGTAAGCCTCCTCATCGGCGGCGGAGGCGATCCGGGAACGGATCTCGGGGTCGGTGACGACGATCACTGCCTGCCCTTGGCTGAACCCCGCCGACGGTGCCCGCAGCGCCGCCTCCGCCACCCGGGCCAGGGTGTCGCGGTCGACGGGCTCGTCGCGGTAGTTGCGGACCATCCTCCGACGGGCGAGTACCTCGGCGAACTCCATGCAGTCACTCCTCTCTGAGCGGGGGATCGTGCAACCCGTAGCGGATCGCCCGAACGAACCCGACGACGATGGCCGTCACGCCCATCGCCAGCATCAGGAAGGTCGAGGCCGACGAGAGCAGGGTGGCGGCGGTGACGAGCAGCGCGCAGCCGGTGACGGCCAGGCCGAAGAGCATCATGTGCGGTCGGCGGTTCTCGTCGACCAGGCGGGCAGGGTGGACCGTCGAGAACCACCACAGTGTCACACCGGTGGCCACGAGCGTGGCGATGTGCACGCTGTCGGGACCGGCGAAGAACGTGAGCCAGATGAGGACAGCCGCCGCGGTGATGCCGAAAGCCAGCGACTTGGACACTCACACGTCCTTCAGGGCGTCGACGATCTCGGTGAGACCTTGGCGAGCGTCGGCGAACAGCATCAACGTGTTTTCGAGATAGAAGAGCGGATTGTCGATCCCGGCGAAACCGGGTGAGAGGCTGCGCTTTATCACCACCACGGTCTTCGCCTTGTCGACGTCGAGGATCGGCATGCCGGCGATGGGGCTGTTGGGGTCGTCCCGGGCGAGCGGGTTCACGACGTCGTTGGCTCCGACGACGAGCGCCACGTCGGTGTGGGGGAAGTCTCGGTTGATCTCCTCGAGGTCGTAGAGCTTGTCGTAGTCGACGTCGGCCTCGGCCAGGAGCACGTTCATGTGGCCCGGCATCCGACCTGCCACCGGGTGGATCGCGTAGCGGACCTCGACGCCCCGCTTGGTGAGCGCCTGCTCCAGTTCCTTCATGGCGTGCTGGGCCTGGGCGACGGCCAAGCCGTAACCCGGGACCACGACCACACTGCGGGCGTAGCCGAGGGTGATCGCCACGTCCTCGGGAGTGGCTCGACGCGCCACCCGCCCCGAATCGACTCCGTAGGCGCCTTCCTGCGGCCCGCCGAACGCACCGAACAAGACGTCGCCCAGAGTCCGGTTCATGGCCCGGACCATGATCATCGTCAGGATGAGCCCCGCCGCTCCCACCAGAGCCCCCGAGACGATCAGGGCATTCGACTCGATCACAAATCCGGCTGCAGCCGCCGCCAGGCCCGACAGTGAGTTGAGGAAGGAGATGACGACCGGCATGTCGGCGCCGCCGATGGGCAGCACTCGGGTGACACCGAGGACCGCGGCCAACCCGGCGGAGGTCCACGCCCAGGCGACGTCCCCGCCCGTCACGACGAGCATCACTGCCGCGGCCAGCATCGTCAGTCCGAGCAGGGAGTCGCCGATTCGCTGGCCCGGATAGGTCTTGGGCGCCCCCGACATCAGCTCCTGGAGCTTGGCGAACGCCACCGTGCTCCCGGTGAGGGTCACCGTCCCGATGAGGATCGAGGCGGCGGCGGTGACGCCGGTGCGCACGTCACCAGCGCCGGCGTGTATCTCGATCAACGCCACCAGGGCGGAGGCGCCACCACCGAGGCCGTTGAACAGAGCGACCAGTTGGGGCATGGCGGTCATCTCCACCCGCCGAGCCAGCACCGCCCCGACGACTCCGCCGACGATCAGGCCGGCGACGATCGTCACGTAGCTCACGATTCGCTGATCGAGCAGGGTGACCACGATCGCCAGCAGCATTCCCAACGCCGCCAGCTGGTTGCCCGACCGGGCGGTCCGCGGCGACGACATCCGCTTGAGGCCGACGATGAACAGGACCACCGCGACCAGGTACAGGTACTCGGCGAGAGTGACGTTCATCGGCGGCCGTCCCGCTGACGGAACATGCCGAGCATCCGGTCGGTGACGAGGAAGCCCCCGACCACGTTGATGGTGGCGAACACGACGGCGA
>Ga0079224_100008271_pt1 | contig 14079 bp, 6 predicted proteins | sample Stecom2015_FD_80414 | JGI IMG/M metagenome (GOLD analysis project Ga0079224, IMG submission 80414) | Agricultural soil microbial communities from Utah to study Nitrogen management - Steer compost 2015 | ecosystem: Environmental > Terrestrial > Soil > Agricultural land | place: USA: Utah...
CCAGTCCGGCATCGGCAGCAATCACATAGGGATGTCCTAGCAGTGCAACCACCTGTCGATGGTTAAACATATCTCCACTGCAACCGATCTGCAACTCAATCAGCAACTCAACGAAATTGAACATTGGCGTGCTCCCGAGTGGAAAGCCCATCGTAACGTTCAATTTTTCGACCGCCCCTGCCACCCCATGGAGAACGGGCATCAACAACTTTTCGTCGGCGAGAACGATAAGTGTCTCGTCAGGATTCATGCCGCCAGCGAGCTCGTCGCCGAGCACCTGCGCCATCAGTTTCGCCTGCCCCACCGGCTGCGCAGCTCCATACAAGTGAACTTCTTTTCCCGATGTTACCTTCTTCTGAAAATTCGCCGGAATGTCCGACGGAAAAGTCTTGCCGAGAACGGGATGTTTTTGATAATCTCTAAAGAACTGTCCTGCCTCCTGCACCTCGTTATTCAGATACCACTCATCGACATCCCAGAAAACGCGGGCATCTCTGTGTTCAACAAAATAGGAGATCAACTTTTCCTCCGCAGTCGTAAGCGCATTGAATCCGGCAAAGTAAACGGGGCCCTTCACCGTTTCCGCCAACGAAGGAAGCTCGTCAATTACCAGCCGGTAAAGCATCCCTTCGTAGGCAAACTTCTTCTCCAGCAGAGCAGTCTGAAAGGCCTCGTAAACCGATGCCAGACGTCGCCAGATTTGCAGAAACCGACTCTTATTCAGTGAGTGATCAACGTCGAAGTGCGACCAGAACTGCCTGAGAAAGTCCCTCTGTTCTTCGGTCAGAAATTCGAAACTGGCATCGAGTTCCTTCTGCGTACTGAGATCCTTAAAGACCTGCGTGGCCGATACCAGATACTTATCAACCTCATCGAAATCACGTAGAAGCATGTCCCCCCAAAAGTAAAAATCTTCGAAGGCTCCCACCGTGTCGTGTTCCGAGTCCGACTGCATCACCTTTCGGTAAGCTTCATGCAGTATCGAAATCAACACGAGTCTGTCGGGCACACGAAGGTTGGAGAAGGAACCAAAGAAGTCCTCAATCGTAAGCAACTTTGGAGAGAATACCGGCTTGGCGAGCATTTTCCCATAGTGCTTCCGGAAGAATAGCGCTGCGCGTCGATTGGGAAACACAATCGTTACATCCTCGGCACGCGGGTGCGTCTTATGAATATCCTCGGCAAGTTCCTGCAGAAACGTTTTCATATCAGATTTCGCTTACAACCCAAGATCGAGTTGATCCTTATCTTTCACCCTGGGCATCACTCTACGGCCCTTGCTTGTCGTGACTTCAACAACCTGGTTTTCGGCGAGATACAAAAGATATCCCTCCACGTGCGTATAGTTCATCTGTCGCAGGACATCCATATACGCCAATACCTGCGTTTCGTCCCGTTTCTTTCGAACACCGGTTTTGAAGTCGACCACCAGGGCCCTCCTTTCATGAGTCATCAAACGGTCGAGTCGATGCTCATCGCCCCCCGGGAGAATGATAGGAACTTCAGTGCGCACATGCCACGAGCGGCTGAACCAGTCTGCGATTTGCGGATGCTCCAGCAGGGTCTTTATTTGTTGCATCAACCCTTCAGCCTCTTCCGGTTTAATAAGGCCCTCTCCTTTCAATTTCTCGAGCGTATCCCCGAGCTCGTCACTGTAATGCATCTGCGATAACACCGCATGCATGTAGATACCATAATTGATCCGCTCCTGTTGATCACTCGTTCCGTCAAACCACGAGGCTCCTGCATGGCGGATGACAAGCCTGTCGCGCCATGAAGCTGCGCGATACTCACGCAGGAACGTTGCGTTCGTCAGGCTGTCGCGCTCTCCCGGTGTGACATTGATTTCGCCCGACACCCATGTTATCCTGTCGCTATCCCAGCCATCCGTCAATGACTCCGCCCGTTCAAGGCTGCGGTACAAAAGTTCTGCTACAGTCTTCGACGCACTGCGAACCTGAGGGGAGGGCGCCGATACCCAGAGTCCTTTCTCCGCTCGCGTAAATGCAACATAGAGCAGGTTAAGGTTATCAAGATGAATCCGCATACGTTCTTTCGCGTAATCATCGGCAAAGCAGGTGTTCGCCAGGTAACCCGCATACCGAACGGGAAGAACACCCGCATCCGCAAATGGGGGCTCGTCCGACTTCACCCAAAGGTTTGGAGCTTTCCAGCTTTCGTGATCAAGAGACCACATGCAAAATGGAATAATCACGTAAGGAAACTGGAGTCCTTTCGATTTATGGATAGTAAGGATTTGTACAGCATTGACATCGCCGGAGAGTTGAATGCTCTTCTTGTTCCCAAACACATCCCACCATTCGAGGAAGGCGCCAAGATCGTTTTTCTCGCGGTTACTGAACTCAAGCACAAGATCCTGGAAAGCCTGGAGGTACACCAATTCGCCCTCAACTGTCCCCAGTTTGAAGACATCGATGAGGGATTCGGTCAGTTCGATTAGGGGTAACTTACGGAGCCGTGCTTTTTCCCGGGCAAACGAAGGAGGCAAGTTGTTTTCAAAGGTTGCCTGATTCCCGATCTCAAACACATTGAGAAGGTCGCGTTCTGGTTCATGAAGTCGCGCGTACTCGTACCCGAGCTGCGCCCTGGCAATCGAGTCGTCGGTATTGAGTAGATACCTCAATGCCCCCAACAAAAGATTAACCGAGGCCGCTCCGTCGATTCGCAGCGACTCGTTCGATACGACATCGTACGAACAATGAGATTTTGCTTCGGATGAGTTTTTGTATTCCAGCAGGAAGGCGGCAATACGCTGTCCTTCTTCGTTCCTCCTTACAAGAATTGCAATTTCGGAAAGAGCCACACCTCGCTCCTGCAGCAATTCCAACACACGCGGAATATCCTGCAAAGCACTATCGCGCCATGACAAAGCCTTACCGGTATCGTCACGTGGCGGATCATCGAGAAACCGGACGCTCACATAGCCTTCCTGCTCCCGTGCTATCTTTTGCTCGACGCCCTCATAAGCCTGAGTCGGCAGTGCGGTTCCCGTATCCAGCGCCAGAATTTGCGCCGCCGTGGAAAAAAGGGCGTTATTAAATTGGACAACGCGCGCACTACTTCTGAAGTTTGTATCGAGCTGTTGTATTTCAACGCGTCCTGCCCCTACCTGGTCAACAATCGACTGCTGTAACAGGCTGAGATCTCCGCCCCGCCACCGATAAATGGCCTGCTTCACGTCGCCTACAACCAGACTTGGATATCCCTGATCCAGACTGTTAAGGATCAGCGGTTGAAAATTTTTCCACTGTAGTCCCGAAGTGTCCTGAAACTCGTCAATAAGATAATTCCGATAAAAAGAACCGACCTTTTCGTAAATGAAGGGGGTATCGCTATCCTGGATTACGCCCTGAAGAAACTTGGGCGCATCGGCAAGAAGCATCACGTTATTTTCATCCTTGTACTCCTTGAGTTTCCGAGAGATATCGGAAATCAATCCGAAGACATAGAGATTACTAAGGGCGACCTCGGCGCTTAGCGCCTGGCGGTACTGGGTGTCATAAACGTCAAGGATGCGCTTTATTCGCGGAATGATCTCATCCGCCGCCGTGCGTATGATATCGGCGGCATGCGACGTTTTGGGCGATGGCCAGTTGGCTGCTTCCAAGAAATCGCTGCGAATGCGTGTTCCCGGCTCCTTGAAAGCCGAAAGGGTGCGGCAGGTACCGAACTGTTTGAGGAAGTTTTCAATTCCTGACCCCCTCCCGTGTTTGATGTCCTGAATCCCCCAGCCTTTGGAGTCCATAATCGTCATGATCTCCCGGGCGGGTACCTGTACATTGTTCAGGAAGTCCGATTTTAGCTTCCCGAGTTTTGCTCTTAACCCCCGGAAAAAACCCTTGTCGGCCGTAATTGAGTTGACCACACCCTCTACCTCCTTGAACTCCTCGCGAAAAATCTCGGCAGCAAAAGCAATAAGGCTATATCGCACATCCCAGGGACGCTCATTTTCGAGGTTCTCGCGGGCAAACTTCACTACCCAATCGGTAAGCTCTCGGTCTTCCCCCAGTTCATCGATCAGATTGTCAATGACTTCCTCCAGAATAATCTCCTGATCGACCTCCAGACGATAATCCCCTACGAGGCCGGCTTCACGCGTGAAAGCCCGAATGACCTTTTGAAAAAACGCATCGATCGTGCTAATCGCGAAGTCGTCATAGTTATGGAGCAGTGCCGACCGGACCGCCTCGCTGTTATTGCGAAAAGTCTGGGGGTCCATTTTCAACTCCTCCATCAATTCCCTGCTGAGCGAATCGTCGATTCCGCGTGAAAAGTTATCCAGATAGAGCAGAATCCGGTCCTTCATCTCCTGGGAGGCCTTATTGGTGAAAGTTACCGCGAGGATATGCCTGAAGTAATCGACGCGATACTGGAGGGCAAGCCTCAACCAGGATTTGGCCAGGGTGCGGGTTTTCCCACTCCCTGCTGAACTCCGGTATATGGAAAATGTTTTTTGCAAGCGTTTCTCTTTTGATAGCAAGGATAAGAAGACTCTGCGACAAATAGTGACGAAGGCAGTGGTAAGCACGCCACCCGTTTGGCGATGGCACCCGGCCAACCAACATATCTTCGGACGAAGTGCGGAATTTCCGGTTATTCGCTACTTTTGGTATCTATCCAAAGCGTGCAGTTTATGAGAATACTTCGTTTCTTCCTTTTCGCTGTTCTGGTCGTCTTTTGCGCCCAAAACGGCCTCGCCCAGAATAAAAAGCTCGACAAGACGCTCGTGAAGGTAGAACGGTACTACCAGGAGGGTGAGTTTGAGAAGGCGCAAAAAACGCTGTCAAAGCTCAGGAAAGGAGCTTTGAAGATATCGCGACAGAACAATTATCTCGTTGAGTATCACCTTCGCGAAGCGCGGATTGCTCTGGCCCTTGGTCTCGTCGACGAATTTGAGAAAACACTGAACATGGCCCTGGAAATGAGCAAGTCAGTGTTTGGGGAGTCCAGTAGCAGTTACGCGGCCACTGTTCTTGAAGTGGGAAGAATGCACCTGGAGTACGGAAACTTCCGACTTGCACGTGAGCACGCTGAAGAATCGCTGGGCATTCTGAAAAAGACGGACGAGCTCACTGAGGCGCTCGATGCAGAAATCAGCCTTGTCCTTGCGGAAGCCATGATTGGTCAGGGGTTTGCGAAAGACGCTGTAGAGCTGCTTACGCGGTTCGAACAGTACTTTGCCGCACGGGCTTCGGATCGCGAAACGCTGGTTGAAAATGGACAAATCAAGAACATTCGTCTCGACGCCGACGAAATTTATCGCCGGCATAACGACTACGTACATTACCGGACTCTTTTCGGAATGGCCTACGCCAAAATGGGACGGATTGCTATCCCTGGCGCTACCATGGAAAACCCAGACGTTGATGCGGTTTTTCGAGAGCTGGAAAGCTGGACTTCCAAGAAGAGAAGATACCTCGGCCCGACAAGCTTGTCGGATATTCGCTTCCGCTATCTCTGGGCCAAAGCTCTGGAAGAAAACGGAAGCAAGTTCGACCTCGGTTACGACCGGCTTCTCAACGATCTGAAGCGAAAGAAGACTGCTCCAACCCATCCGCTGGCGCATGATGTTTACCAAAGCTATATAGCATCCGTGCTTGCGAAGGGAAACAGAGCTCGCTACAACAACGCCAAGCTCGAATATGAAAAGATGATCGAGCGCAAGTATCCGAAAAAAAGTCTGCATCGGATAAACCTGAAAGCAATCGAGTTCAATGCCAAACTCTCACGCGACCGCACGAGCAACCTGGAGAACGAAGCCGTGCGTGTTGTAGCTTCGAAAGACCTTCCCCGCTACTACAAGACGCGTATTACCGTTCTTGAATTCCTTTATCAGGTGGCCATCACAGAGAAGCGTTATGGAAATGCAGAGGCCTTCCTTAACCAGCTCGCTGAAATCCGCAAAGAACTTTGCGGTGAGTCGTCTCCGGAATATCACCTGGCTCTCATATCGCTGGCCAATTTCTATATCGATTACACAAATAAGATCGAGGAAGCTGGAAAGATCTACACCGACAGTTACTACGGTGTCGTAAAGCAGCAAATCGACGTCCAGCACAAAGATCTTATCAATATCCTGAACCACCTGGCACAGTGGTATGAGATCACCGATAATCATGTGATGGCCTCAGCAAGCTTGAAAGAAGCGAAGGAGGCAGCCACGTACAAGTTCAAGAACACGGATATTTCCTACGGAATCCAGCTCGATCAGATAGCACGCTTACAACTTGAACTGGGCGAGTACGAGGAAGCGGAAGCAAACATCAACCGTGCCCTGGAAGTTATCGACCTTCGGGAAAACCGAAGCTACGAAGAGTATGGCCCCGCATATATTGCGGCTCTGGAAACCCAAGCAAAGCTCTACGGTATCAAGGGGCTGTTTGACGAGGCTGAATATAACCTGGCCCGTACACGCAGAATGATCGCCCGGGCGTCGATGCCTCTCCGCGATGAAGCTTCAACAGCGAAAGAGCTCTCGTCTCTCTACGTTCAGCTGGGCCGCTACTCCGAAACCGACAAGCTTCTAACAAAGCTGATTTCAGAATATGAAAATCTTTATGGCCCCAACTCTTTGCGACTTATTGATCCACTGATTGTCAAGGGGCGCATCCTGCTGGCGCGGGGCGATTATACGGAAGCTGACCGTACAGCCCGTCGCGCTCACCAAATCGCCTTAAGTGTGTATGGGGAGACATCGAGCAAGACAGCTCCTACGCTGAAGCTGATGTCGGATATCAATTACACGCTTGGCGACTACGACAAGGCGGAGGAAAACATTTCCAAAGCCCTCGAGAGCCAGGAACGCCAATTTGGTCGCAAACACGTGGAAGTAGCGCGTTCGTTAGCACAACTAGCCATTATCCGCTTCTACAAAGGTGCTGACCGCAGCAACGTTGAGAAGATCATGCTCGAAGCGCGAGACATCATGGCAGAGAAGCTCGGCAAGGACAATCCACAGTACGCCGAGATTCTTAAACACGTCGCTGTATTTTATATATCAGAGGAAAAATACGATATCGCCTTCAACGCTCTTACCACCGCTGAGTCAATCTGGCGCGAAAAGACAGGAAGTAAGAACAACATCAATGCCGCTTCGATCTTCACTCTCACCGGAGACGTCTACTACCAGTTGAAGAACTATCGAAAAGCGGAAGAATTCTACAACCGATCAAAGGCACTCTACGAAAAATTCTTCAGCTCCAGCCATCCGGAGTATGTGAAGGTCTTAAGCAAGCTTAGTAAGGTCTATTATATGGACCGGAACTACAAACAGTCGAAGCGCTATATCGAGCAAAGTCTGGCCAGTTACGAAGAATTCATCAAGCAATACTTCCCGGCGCTAAGCGAACGCGAGAAAGCGAAATACTGGAACACTATTCGCGGCGACTTTGAGTTTTACAACACACTTGCCTTCAGCAATCTTGAAGACTTCCGTGATCTCACAGGAAAAATCTACAATGTTCAGCTGCTGACGAAAGCGTTGCTCCTCAGTTCGTCTATCAAGATCCGCGAGCGCATTATGAACAGTACTGATGAAGAGCTCAAGAATAGTTACAATGAATGGGTTCAGAAGAAAGAATTGCTGACCATGGCGTTGTCGATGACGCCCCAGCAACTCACTGAGAACGAAATTGATGCCGTCAAACTGACGCAGGAGGTAGAAGCACTCGAACGCGATCTGAGTCAAAAGTCCGAGCTATTTGGGCAAAACTTTGAGACACGACGGATCACATGGGAAAACGTCCGGCAGTCGTTGCAACCCAACGAAGTCGCTATTGAGATGGTGCGCTACCGTCATTTTAATCACACGTTTACCGACTCCGTTGTATATGCGGCATTGTACATCTCCAAAGACTTCAGAGCCCCCAGGGCTGTCGTAATGAAGGATGGTCATAATATGGAGACACGTTATTTCCGCTATTACCGCAATGCAATCATCGGCAAGATTCACGACCAAGTATCGTACGACGCGTTCTGGAAGCCTATCGCTGACGCTATTGGCCAGGCGTCGACGATCTACCTCTCCGCCGATGGTATTTACAATCAGATCAACCTGGAGGCTATTCCGAGCCCCGATGGTCGTTATGTAATTGACAACTCGAATATCGTGCTCGTCAGTAACACCAAAGATATCTACCTCCGCCGAATCAAGTCGCGTGCCGTTGCTGACCAAAACACGGCCTCAATGTTTGGTAACCCACGCTTCTATCTGACGGCATCAACTGATAGCCGGGCAATCGCTCCACTTCCCGGCACCGAGAAAGAAGTTAAACAACTGCAGCAGATTCTGCGCGCAAATGGTTGGACCACCTCCGAATACCTGGAAGCGGCGGCCGCCGAGGAAAAAATCAAGGAATTGAACAGTCCCAAAATCTTCCACGTTGCTACACACGGCCTGTACCGGCCGACTGAGGAGATAACTCTTGAGAACCAGATTGAGCGCGGCGATGCAATTCTCACCCAAAACCCTCTGATGCGCACCGGACTGTTACTGCGCGGCGCAGGCGATCTGCTCGCACAGACCGACCATAATTACAACATGGATAACGGCATTCTTACAGCGTATGAGGCCATGAGTCTCAACCTCGATAAGACCGACCTCGTTGTACTGAGTGCTTGTGAGACCGGCCTTGGTGACTTGCAGGCAGGGGAAGGAGTTTACGGGTTGCAGCGCGCATTCCTGGTCGCGGGGGCCAAGGCCCTGATCATGAGTATGTTTAAAGTCGATGACGAAGCAACACAGGAGCTCATGGTCAAATTCTATCAGCGATGGATCTCGACAAACAACCTCAGAGAAAGTTTTATTGAGGCGAAGAAAGAATTACGCACCAAATATCCCGAGCCGATCTACTGGGGTGCTTTCATCATGATCGGACTCGAATAGGCCATGCGCGTAGACGGTGTTACACATCCGTCTACGCCTGTTGCGCATTCTGCACGCGATTGAAAGGGCATAATTTTGTTGGCGTCGCTGTATAGAAGCACGATCAACAAAACTCAGCATTATGGCAGATTACAATCGCAGTCGTCAGGAATACTGGCGACAACAACGTGGATGGGATGACCCGTGGGGCCATCAAAGCAACAATGAAGACGAACCCAACTACACTAACACGGAGAATCGCGGTTATCGCGACCGCAGCCGCTACTCAGGAAATCGCGATGAAGGATGGCAAAGTCGGTATGAGCGACAAATGAATACCGAGCGCGAGGGCGACTTCGACAACTCATGGCAGCGTTCCGGTCGGCATGGCGATTCCGGCTACAGGAGTGATTACAACTACGGCGGCGGACAGCGTGGTTTCAGTTCAGGTTATTCCGACTTTGGAGGTGATTACTCGTCGTCGGGCGGATCAAGAAATCTATACGACCGCGGCTATCAGGGTATGAACCGCCGGGACTACGAAAACCGGGAGAACCGACTGGGCGGCGCAAACTACGACAGGTATGGCGATGCAGGTAGATATGAGGAGTACGGAAGCTACCGTGGATCGCGCTCCGGCTACCCGAACGAAAACTACGGAAGGTGGTCGGACCGCGGACGGAGTTATCGTCATAACGAATTCGGTCGCGGCGATGACAATGAGCGTTCCTGGTGGGACCGCGCTTCAGACGAAGTATCATCATGGTTTGGTGATGAAGAAGCCGAACATCGACGTGACCGCGACCGCCAACTTGCCCGTTATCGCGGCATGGGTCCGAAAAATTACACCCGCTCCGACGAAAGAATCCTTGAAGATATTAACGATCGCTTAAGCGACGATCCCTTCGTCGATGCCTCCGATATCGAGGTATCAGTGAATCAGGGAGAGGTCACGCTTAGCGGACACGTTGATCATCGCAGTTCAAAACGTCGCGCCGAAGATATCGCAGAATCGGTATCCGGTGTCAGGCATGTCGAAAACAGATTGCGCGTCGGACAGTCGACAACGATGGCGTCCGAGGGAACATCGGCAGTTCCGGGGTCTAACCGCGAGCGCAACGAAACAACCAGTTAGCCTGCCAGGCTTAAAGAAATCAGGTGACATACGAACTCGCGAACGCTACCTTGGCGTTTCGGTTCGTTTGTCACCTGTTTATTTTCCGAGAAACCGGGGCTTTCGCTTCTCCACAAAGGCGGTGACTCCTTCACGGTGGTCGTCTGTAGCACCCGCGATCTCCTGGCACCAAGCCTCATATTCCAGCATCTCTTCGAGAGTAGCGTTCGCCGACTTATCGAGCATCTTCTTAATGAGTCCGATGGCACGGGTCGGCGCATTTGCGTAATATTCAACATAATCCGCGACCACCTCATCCAAACGCTGGTCTGCAACCACCCGATTGACGAGCCCCAACGTGAGCGCCTGCGCGGCTGACACCTTTGAGCCCATCGTGCACAGTTCAAAGGCTTGCGCCCGCCCCGTAAGTCGGGGAAGAAACCAGGACGAACCTGAGTCGGGAACTAATCCGATATTGATAAAGACCTGAGTGAGAATCGCGCTTTCGGCCGCAACGATGAGATCACAAGCCAGCGCCAACGAGCATCCAGCACCAGCAGCCACCCCGTTGAGCCTGCAAATAATCGGCTTAGGGAGGGCCCGCATCGCGCGAATAATCGGGTTGTAACGCTTATGCAAAGACTCCCGGAATGACTTCTTGCCGGGCTCGACAGCCTCTTTGAGATCCTGCCCTGAGCAAAATGCCTTCCCTGATCCGGTGAGCACAACCACGCGAACGTCATCATTCCGCTCTATTGCCTTGAATACATCCTGGAGTTCATAGGTAACAACATCGTTCAAGGCGTTATAGACCTTGGGGCGGTTGAGACAAACGGTAGCAACGCCTTGCCGCACGTTGTATAGCAGGAACTCGTAGTTCGACATGATACATGTAGGGATTAAAACAGTAACAGCATTCCTAACGTCCCGGTGGTGAGCCCTGCGACCGCACCCCACATTACCTCGCGTAACGAGTGACTTCCCATCTTTAATCGCGCTGACATAACAAAACCCGCCAATAAGATCAACGCAACAGCCGCATAAAACAAAGAAGTAACACCTGTCAATTTATTCAGAGGCACCATAATGCCGACCAGTCCCCAAATACACAGACTGTGCAAACTGACCTTAAAAAAGAAGGTCAAAATCGTGCCTACCACCACCAACATATCAATCACGATGATCAATCTGAGGAAGTTATCGTTCAGACTCATCATTCCCTGCGAAACGAACATGTAAGTCAGGGCAAGGTATAGCACGGCGACAAAGACAAAGGGCCATAGACGCTCACGTCTGTCCACCATCGAAAAGGTACGCACCGTTCCGAACCACCTGAATACAGCAATATTGAGAAGAGGCACGCCGGTAGTCACAAGGAAGAAAAACAACAGAAACTTGGGCTGCAGGGCAAAACTTATCGGTTCAAGCATTACCGGAAGAACCCAGGACAGGAAGACAAAGAAGTATGTGGGAACAAATAACGGGTGAAATACAAAAGACAATACGCGCGCCCACATATCAAATTTCCTTGCGAAGCCGGGCAACCGGAATATTGAGTTGTTCGCGGTACTTCGCTACCGTACGGCGTGCAATGTTGTAACCCCGTTGGTTCAGGATTTTCTCCAGCTTGTCATCGGAATATGGCTTACTCTTGTCTTCGCCATCGATAATCTCCTTGATAATTTGCTTTACCTCGCGGCTACTCACCTCCTCGCCCGATTCGGTGGTGATTCCTTCGGAGAAGAAATACTTCAGAGGATAGATACCGAAATCTGTCTGAACCGATTTACTGCTGGCCACCCGCGACACCGTCGAAATATCCATATTAATCATGGAAGCGATGTCCTTGAGAATCATCGGGCGCAACTTCGTTTCGTCACCCTCCAGAAAGAAGTCGTACTGAAAGTCAACAATAGCTTGCATGGTTCTGAGAAGCGTTTGTTGACGTTGCTTTATGGCATCAATAAACCACTTGGCGGCGTCGAGCTTTTGCTTGACGAACGTCACGGCTTCTTTCAGGTTCTTATCCTGCTTATTGCTTTTGTCGTAAGCTTTAAACATCTCCGTGTATGAGCGACTGATACGAAGCTCTGGCGCGTTACGACTGTTGAGAGCCAGTTCAAGTTTTCCGTTGTTATTTGTCAGAATGAAATCCGGGATGATATACTGATTTTTGACCATAGAAGAGCCCGCGCCTCCACCAGGCTTGGGATTAAGCTTCATGATCAGCCCGATAGCATCGCGAATGAAGTCCTCATCCTCGGTATCGAGCTTTTTCTGGATTTTCTGATAGTGCTTTTTCGTAAACTCCTCATAGCACTCCGTAATGATTTTCTTTGCGACCGCTACGTCGATGTTATGACCGTTGTCCATCCGGTCGAGTTGGAGGAGTAAACATTCCTGCAAGCTTCGCGCGGCAATCCCCGGAGGATCGAACGTTTGGATCTTGCGCAAGATAGCTTCCACTTGAGCAGTGTCAGTCTCTATCCCCTGGGAGAATGCGAGGTCGTTGACGATTGCCTCAAGGTCGCGTCGGATATATCCATCGCTTTCTATACTTCCTACCAATTGACGTCCAATAATATAGTCCTGTTCGCTAAGACCCAGGAAATCGAGCTGATTCATCAGTGACTCATGCAACGAAGTCGACATAGGGATAGGCATTTCCCGATCGTCATCATCGTCGCCATCGCCCTGCATACGAAATCCACTGTAGTCGTCATCCTGGAGGTAATCCTTCAGATCGATTTCATCGTCATTGGAGGTATTGTCTACTTCCTCCTCAGTGTTCGAGTCTTCCGGCAGTTCTTTGTCCTCCCCTTCTTCCAGGGCCGGATTATTCTCCAGTTCCTCTTCGATCCTGCTCTCCAGTTCTGCCGTAGGCACCTGCAACAGTTTTATAAACTGAATTTGTTGCGGTGACAGCTTCTGCTGTAAGGACTGATTTAAACCCAGCTTTTGCATTGTCTACTTTAAATTCTTTATATCGTCGCCACAAAAATAGGAAATCGGAAATCTCCCGAAAGTCATTGCGTGCGCTTGTAATGCGTTCGTTAAATTACGACAAAGGCCTGAATTTTCCCTACCTCCTCCGACGCATGCCTGTCATCCGACGCCAAGTCGATAAACGGCCAGCGGCAGCTATGAAAATCCATTGGATTTTTCGTTTTTTGCGAACCATCCCTTCGGGGCATCTTATCCGCTATGAAACGAACCAAAATCAGGGAACTCCTTTCCAGTAAGGCAGAGAACCAGCAGGTGCTCGTGCAGGGCTGGGTGCGAACTTTTCGGAACAACCAGTTTATCGCCATAAACGATGGCTCGACCATCCGCAACCTCCAGGCCGTTGTCGACTTCACTTCGACCCCTGAAGAGGTTCTCAAGCGCATTACGACCGGAGCTTGTATTTCCGTCCGGGGTAACCTCGTTCCTTCACCGGCCAAAGGTCAACCGGTTGAGGTAAAGGTGACTGATCTGGAAATACTGGGAGACAGTGATCCCGAGCAGTATCCGCTTCAGCCGAAGAAGCACTCGCTTGAGTTCCTTCGCGAGATAGCCCACTTGCGCGGTCGCACGAATACTTTCAGCGCTGTCATGCGTATCCGTCACGCTATGGCTTATGCCATACATAAGTTTTTCAACGATCGCGGCTTCTTTTACATCCATACCCCCATCATTACCGGTTCCGACGCCGAGGGAGCTGGTGCTATGTTCCGCGTGACCACCCTCGATGCGGAAAATCCACCCCGCAACGAAAAGGGGAAAGTTGATTTTAGTGAAGACTTCTTCGGCCGCGACACCAACCTAACTGTGTCGGGTCAGCTTGAAGGCGAAACGTACGCGCTGGCCTTGGGTGACATATATACGTTCGGACCAACGTTCCGCGCCGAGAACTCCAATACCACACGCCACCTTGCCGAGTTCTGGATGATCGAACCGGAAATGGCGTTTTACGACCTGAACGACAGCATGGAACTCGCGCAGGAGTTTCTGAAGTACCTGGTCCAATATGCACTCGAGCATTGCCGGGAAGACCTCGAGTTTCTCGATAAACGCGCCCAGGAGGAAGAGCAACAAAAGC
>Ga0079224_100008272_pt1 | contig 14076 bp, 13 predicted proteins | sample Stecom2015_FD_80414 | JGI IMG/M metagenome (GOLD analysis project Ga0079224, IMG submission 80414) | Agricultural soil microbial communities from Utah to study Nitrogen management - Steer compost 2015 | ecosystem: Environmental > Terrestrial > Soil > Agricultural land | place: USA: Utah...
AGAGTTGCTTTATCGCAACGGCAGGGACGCCGTTGTCAATTAGAAAAATAATTTCCAGGGTGGTAAATGTTTCTTCCGCGGGAGTTATGTTTGCACAATATCGGCAGCAAGACTCTTAATCTCAACAACAGTAGATTATTCGCAGGCACAGTATGAATTTAATAAAAAAGCACACACGCGCCGCTTTTTATTTTGTCACGGCACTTGTTTTGGGCGTGGCAATTTCCGGCTGTAGTGAAAGCACCAAGGAAAGGAAAGCGACACAGGCAGAAACACCATCGGATTTATTTTCTTCTGATATAACCGGCGCTCGGGTTCTGGTATTTACTAAAACCGGCGGTTGGCGCCACGATTCTATTCCGGCTGGTGTCGCCGCGCTGGAGGAACTGGCTGCGGAAAATCAATTTACGGTTGTCGAATCAACCGATGCCAGTTTATTTAATGATAAACAGTTGCGTGAATTTAACGCGATTGTTTTTCTCAATACCACGCTAAACGTCCTTGATGAAGATCAGGAGTTGGCGATGGAAAGATTTATTCAAGCCGGTGGCGGTTTTGTTGGGATTCACGCCGCCGCTGATACTGAGTGGGAAGGCAATTGGCACTGGTATCGCCGGTTATTAGGCGGTGTTTTTGCGGGGCACCCGAGCGAGCCGAGCAATGTGCAAACGGCACGGCTGAATGTTGTTAACCCTGACCATCCAGCGACAGCCGATTTACCGGTCACTTTTGAGTTGGCTGACGAGTGGTACGACTTCCGCGATCTTTATCCTTTCCGCAACGATTTACTGACGGTCGATGAAAAGACCTATTTCCAGGGTCAGCACGGTGACTATCATCCGATCACCTGGTATCACGACTTTGATGGAGGCCGCTCCTTTTATACCGCACTGGGTCACACCAGTGAGATTTTCGCTGACGAAACTTTCCGCGCAATTTTGTTGAAAGGTCTGCGTTATGCAGTGGGCGGCAAACCTGAGTTGAACTACAGCAAAGTACGCCCTGAAAACAACCGCTTTATTAAAAAAACCATGGCCGAGAATCTTAACGAGCCGATGAGTTTTGATTTCTTTGCTAATGGCGATGTGCTGATCGCTGAGCGGCCAGGAACACTTAAATGGGTTAAGCAGACAACGGGTGAAGTGGCCGTTGCCGCTGAGCTGGATGTGGCGTATCACACCTATGACGAGATAGGTTTGTTGGGTGTGGCAATCAATCGCGATTTCGAGGCCAATCCGTGGGTATATATTGCCTACAACCATCAGGACGACACAGGTCAATTGTGGCAGCGGCTGGCGCGCTTTGATTGGGCCGACGGCCTGAATAAATCCAGCGAAAAAGTGTTGCTGCAATATAAGATCGACGCCAACTGCTGTCATACCGGCGGTGATCTGGAGTGGGGCGAGAACGGCGAATTATTTTTCTCAACCGGCGATAACACCAACCCGCACGAACAAAACGGTTTTTCACCAATCGATTTCCGCGAGGGCAATACCCGTAATGATGCTCTGCGTGGGGCCGGCAATACCCAGGACCTGCGTGGCAAGATCATGCGCATCATTCCCCAGCCTGACGGTACTTACACCATTCCCGAAGGGAACCTGTTCAGCGATCCGCAAGAAGGGCGTCCCGAAATCTATGTCATGGGCGCGCGCAACCCTTTCACCATCGCCTACGATAAAGATACCGGCGCCCTTTATTATGGCGACGTAGGTCCGGATGCGAACCAGGCTACCAAGGAGCGCGGTCCCCGCGGTCATGATGAATTTAACCGCGTAACTGAGGCCAGTAACATGGGGTGGCCGCTGTTTATGGGCAACAACCAACCTTATGTTGACTACAACTTTGAAACGGAAGAGTCCGGTCGCATGTTCGACCCACTGCGGCCAATTAATAAATCACCACGTAACACCGGTGCCAGCATTCTGCCGCCAGCCAAGCCAGCTTTGATCTGGTATCCCTACGGCAATTCGGAGGAGTTCCCGGAGATGGGCAGTGGTGGACGTATGGCCATGGTGGCGGACGTTTATCGCAGTAAAAATTATCCGGCTCATCCGCAGCGTTACCCGGAATATTACGATGGCAAATTGTTTATTCTGGAAGCCATGCGTGGCTGGATTAAAGCCGTATCCCTGGATGAGCATGGGCGCATTCAAAAAATCGAGCCCTTCGCGCCGCAGCTGAGTTACACCTTACCGACTGACGCTCGGTTTGGCCCCGATGGCACTCTCTATGTACTGGAGTACGGACGCGCCTGGTTTAAAGGTAACCCTGATGCCGTATTGACCCGCGTTGAATTTGTTGGTGCTGATAACCGTGCACCTGAGCCGGTTATTACGCTGGATGCGCATCAAGGTGCTGCACCTATGCAGATTGAGGCTTCAGCTTTAGCGTCCGCTGATCCGGATGGCGATGCATTGACTTACCAGTGGTCTCTGGTGCGTCCAGGCCAGCAGGCAGAAGTACTGAGTACCTCGGCCACGCAGGAGCTTACGTTTGATGCTGTGGGCAGCTATGTGTTGCGCCTGACCGCGACGGATACCGCCGGTGTCAGCGCTACGACTGAAACCACGATCGATGTAGGTAATGCGCCAGCGGATATTGCTATCAACATTGCTAATCAGTCCTTCTTCTGGCCAGGTAAGCAGGTGGTGGATTATGCGATTACCGTGAGCGACCAGGAAGATGGCGTGGTATCCACAACCGAAGGTGAAGCGGATGCCGTGCAGGTGAGTTTCCGCTTCCAGGGGCCTGAAACTGAAGCGGCAGTAGGGCATCAGACCGCCGGTCTGGATGTGATTGGTAAGGAGCTGGTTACAGCCAATGCCTGTACGGCCTGTCACCAGATTGAGGGTGAGTCGGTTGGACCTTCATACCGCGCAGTTGCCGATCGCTATAAAGCTGATCCTGAGGCACTTGCTTACCTGATTAACAAGATCAGTACGGGCGGTAGTGGGGTATGGGGTGCTAATGCCATGCCCGGCTTCTCGCACTTAAGTGAAGACGATCTCACCGCACTGGCTACTTATGTGCTGTCACTGGCAACTGAAGAGCAGGAGCCGAGCTTATCGCTCAGCGGCAAACTGACACTGGATCAGCACCAGTTCTCCGAAGAGAACTTTTCCAGCCTGGCGCCCAACCGCCAGATGCCGGAGTTCTATGAACTGGCAGTGAGTTACACCGATAAAGGCGGTGCGGGTATTGGCCCCATCACCGTAGAGAAGACTCTGCGTCTGGTGCCAGCACGGGTGCAGTTAGGTGAAGTGGTTACCGAGGCGGTGGAAAGCTTCTCAGCGGATCGTCGTGATCGTCGCTTGACTTTCCGCGCCGAGTCAGGAGGCGGCCAGTGGCGGATTCTCCCGGTGGGTGACTATGATTTGACCGGTATTAATGTGGTCGAATTAGGACATATTGTGGCCAAAGCGGACGCGGAGTGGGAAGTTGAACTCCGAGTAGATGCGGCGGATGGTCGAGTCATTGCCGCTGGGACGACTAAAAAGGTAGAAGAATTCGTGCGTCTGCCTTTCGCCCTGAACGGTGTAAAGGGTCATCATAAATTGTTTATTGCTGTGCGTTCGAACAATCAACCCGCCAGTGAAATTCATTTGGTAGACCTGGTTTTCAAACGCAGCCAATAAGCGCAGTTGTTTATATTTGGTGATAAAAAAAGGACGCGAGCTCACACTCGCGTCCTTTTTTATATACGGGCATATATTTTTTCACTTTGTGTCAACTGCATGCTAATGCTGGATTAGCTTAGCGTCGCCCTCTGCCGCTGTCAGACTTCCGAGGTAATCCGACTTTCGAAGAAGATCAGATTTTTGAGGGAGATCAGATTTTCGAAGATAAACAACCTCTTAAGCGCCGTACTATTCATACAGGCACAGATAGGCAGTTTCTACTTCTGCAATAACCTTAAAGCGTTGATTCGCTTCTACGATAAAAGTCTCTCCTTGAGCAAAGGTTTGCCAGGTTTCGGCACCTGGCAACTGTACGCTTAAGCGGCCGCTGGTAACCGTCATATATTCTTTCTGGCTGGTGCCGAATTCATACTCACCTTTGGCCATTACGCCGACCGTTGCTGGCAGGGTCTCGGTTTGAAAGGCGATAGATTTGACCGCGCCATCAAAATATTCATTCACTTTGAACATGGTTGAACTCCTTGCGTAGGTTGCGGGTTGTGTAAGCTTATAAAATTGAGCTAGTACAAAAACGACAGGCACAAAAAAGGCCGCATATAATGCGGCCTTTCGAGAATTTGGCTCCGCCTGCTGGACTCGAACCAGCGACCCAATGATTAACAGTCATTTGCTCTACCGACTGAGCTAAGGCGGAGTGGTAACTTCCTCTCTGGAAGTGGTGCGTATCCTATAGCCCGAACCTCACTCGGTCAAGCCCTTTTTAGTAAAAAAATCATAGAGCTAGTCCCGTTTGTTCATTTTATCTGCAAGCTGTATTAACCGTGAACAATTTCGGCTTCAGGCGGTGATTTTAAGCAGAGCAGGGCGCTGTTTCAGCGGTCAAATGATGCCTTAATCACGCTATTGTAGGTTGCCAGCATCGCCGTTCTGATTGGCTGTCATTTCCCTGATCACTGCAAGCTGATACTGTGAAATGATCTCCGGTAGCTAACGATTTCTCCTAATGATGAAACCTAATCCGTTGTTAAATCCGCTTCGTAATCTTCTGCTGCAGCACGAGGCACCACTGACTGAATATGAGCTGATTCGCAAACTGGTAGCCGAGGGAGTTATTGATAGCGACTATGGGGCCAGTTCTTTGTCGCTGTTTCAAACTCATTTTTTAGTGATGAATGGGCTTTATCAGTTACAGCGCCAATGGCTGGTCGAGGGCATTGTTCTGCGGGTGTCACCGCTCCATATTTCTTATGAACGGCTGATCGATAACGTAACTGCTGAGCACATGTTAAGCGATAGTGGTATGCAAAACTTTTATCTCGATTGGGATAATCTGGAGGCAATGACTGAGGAGGGCGTGAACAGTCTGCTGGACGAATTCTGGCGGCGGTATGCAGCCTATGGGGTGACCGAGAACGAGCGGGACACAGCGCTACAGACGATGGGTCTGGATGCCAGTGCGGATTACCCCACGATCAAACAGCAGTATCGACGTTTGGCGATGGCTTGCCACCCTGACCGCGGCGGCGATCAGGAAAGATTGCAGCTCATCAATAGTGCTATGGACGTTTTGAAGAAAGCGCACGGGCGCTAATCGTGGCGCAGAGTCACGATTTTAAAACTGCGGTTCTGCGCGATTACCCTGGTATTGCGAAACATTGCGCCGGCTTGGCGTTCCAGAGGAATAAACTGATTTACCACAAATACGGCCGTACCGCTTTTGGCGAGCAGGCGTTTTGTGGCTGCCAGAAATTTATCCGTAAGATTGCCATCCACACTGAATCCCTGATGGAAGGGGGGATTGCACAGAATTACATCAAAGGTGTCGCTGATAGTGCTGCCGGCGTCGCCCGCAATAATCTCAGCGTCCAGCTTGTGTGCCGCACAATTTTCGCGCGCTGCCAGTAGCGCCGCCGCGTTGTTGTCAGTAAGAACGCGGCGCTCAATAGTCAGGTGGTTTGTCATCAATGCAAGGTAGCCGTAACCGCACCCCAAATCGAGCAAACTGGCAGGCGCGGGTACCAGCGTGGGAAACAAGGCTGTTAGTTGTTCGATCAATAGAGCACTGCCCTGATCGATCTTATTCCAGCCAAAGAGCCCTGGCTTGCTGTAGAGCGGTCGCCCCTGTAACTCCCCGATGACACGTAGCTGCGGATAGTCGCTGTCGTCCAGCAGGCTTACCGGGGCATTCTCCGCGATCAGGTTTTTGCGCATGCTGGTAAAATAGATTGTGCCTTCTTTGTGCATCCTTGCATCGCTATGAAATAGTGTGCGGGTTTTTTCAATATAGGTTTTGATGCCTTCATTTTTCTGCCCGCAAATAATCAGTTCACCTTCCGGTTTAAGTATGCGTAATGCCTGGTTAAGAATATGGTGTACCACAGGCTTTTCTTTGGAGATGCGATAGAACACCTGGTCCTGCGAATTGTCAGCAATGGCCTTGCAATCAAAATCGCTGAACTGCGCCGGTAAACCTTGTGCTTGCGCCTGTTGTGCGATGTCCCAGCGATTACAGATTAATAGCGGCAGGTGCGCTTGCCGGCTAATCAGCGGCAGTGCATGAAGAATATTTTCATCGCTAAACCAGATGCTATGAGGCTGACAGGCGGCAAGCCGATTAATCAGCCAGTGGGTTGGAAGATCACTCATGGCATTACGCTCTTGATTTCTGCGGGGGTGAGCGGGCGATGGTCACCAGGATTGAGATTTGAGTCCAAGGTAATCGCACCGATACTTTCTCGATGCAAACGCACAATGCGATTCCCGATGGCGGCAAACATTCGCTTAACCTGATGGTATTTTCCTTCGTGAATCTGAATGCGTGCCATTTTTTCTCCGATCAGCTCCAGGTGTGCCGGGCGCGTCAGATTTTTTTCTCCATGTAACTGCACTCCTGCTGCGAACAGCTCGACGGCTTCGGGCGCAATGGGATCAGCCGTTTCGCAAACATAGCATTTCACGCACTGACTATTAGGAGCGGTGACCCGGTGATTCCACTGACCGTCATCAGTCAGTAAAACCAGTCCGGTGGTATCAATATCCAGGCGTCCCGCAATTTGCAGAGAATGCTTATTGGGTAACTCAATTAAATCAATCACTGTGGGATGCACGCTGTCCCTAGTAGCGCAGACATAACCCATTGGCTTGTGCAACATCAGATAGCGGGGCGAGGGTGGGATAAGAATTAGACCGTCGAGCGTGACTACATCTTGTTCTTTTATCGGCAGCGCAGGGCTCTTAACGGGATTCCCGTTGACCATAACCGCTCCCGCTTTAATTAGCGCGTGCGCTTCCCGGCGGGAGAAGTCCGTGGATTGGCCGATAAATTTATCCAGACGCATTTTGCTAATCACCAAGCCATGAAGCAGGAACTGCAGCAGTCCAGTTAAAGGTCTGCAGTAACCGGCGAAATACATCGTCAAGAGGCGCACAGATATTCAGTTTGTTACCGAAAAAGGGGTGAGGCAGTCTCAGCTCAGTTGCTGCTAGTAGTAAACGCTGTGCATCAAAATGTTGTAGAAAAAATCGATTGTGTTGCCCTTTGCCATGCTTGGCATCACCAATAATCGGATGGCTGATATGCTTTAAATGGCGGCGCAACTGATGTTTGCGGCCCGTGTGTGGGTAACAGGCAACCAATGAGTAACGAGTCTGCGGATATTTATCGACAGCGAAGGGTATTTCCGCTGTCGCGAGCCGACGATATGCGGTTACCGCTTCCTGGGGCGCCTTATCGCGGCGCATTTTTTTATCAGCGTGATCATCACGCTCTTCACGCAAGGGATGGTCGATCAGTCCTTCTTCCGGGGTATAGCCACGCACAATCGCCACATAGGTTTTTTCTACTTGCTGGTGAAAAAATATTTCCGCAGTTTTTTGTGCAGCTTGAGCTGAACGTGCAAATAACAATACCCCGGAAGTGGGTTTGTCCAACCGGTGAACGGGAAACACATGCTGGCCAAGTTGATCGCGCAAAATTTGCAGGGCAAAGCGGGTTTCGTGGCGATCGATTGCGCTGCGATGAACCAATAAACCACTGGGCTTGTTCACCGCAATCAGGTGCTCATCTTCATAAACAATCGGTAAGGTTTCGGACATCTAGCCGCCTGCCGCCGGAATAACTGGGATGCTCAAAAGCAGTTTAAGATTTTTCGCAGAGACTGGTCTTGGAGCAGCGGGTCGAGCGTAGGCAGCAATCGCTTACCCCTATGCATAGACGTCCATTTTATACTCAGCTTACTCTGGCAAATTAATAGGTAAGCATCGCGACTCATGAGAAAACGCACGTAGCCCGGCAGGCGCGAGTAGCGCCCACGAAGGTTTAGCGAATTTTTCTTTCACCGGAATCCACGGTTTGGTAAATCAGCGTGTTAATTGTCATCGGGCCGACACCACCTGGAACTGGCGTATAGGCCGTAACGCGATCAACCAATGGTTTTAATTCGATATCGCCCACACCGCCGGGATGATAGCCTGCGTCGACAACGACTGCCCCGTCTTTAATCCACTCGGCTTTAATAAATTCCGGTTTGCCAACGGCTCCAACAATAATATCGGCCTGTTTAATAAGCGATGGCAAGTCTTGTGTACGTGAATGACAAATCGTAACCGTGGCATTGGCATTCAATAACATCATTGCCATGGGCTTACCTAAAATGGGACTGCGACCAACGACCACGGCGTGTTTACCTGCAAGCTCGATATTGTAGGCTTCCAGTAAACGCATAATTCCTTTCGGGGTTGCGCAGCCATAAGCTTCCTCGCCCATGCTCATTCGTCCAAAACCAAGACAGGTTACGCCATCAACATCTTTTTCAGCACGGATGGCATCAAAGCAGAGACGTTCGTCGATTTGTGCCGGAACCGGATGCTGCAGCAGAATGCCGTGGACATTGGGGTTGGCATTAAGCTCTTCAATTTTTGCCAACAATTCTTCGGTCGTGGTGGTAGAGGGCAACTCCACTTTCAGCGAAGCCATGCCAATGCGCTCGCAAGCGTTGCCTTTCATTTTTACATAAGTAGCAGAAGCCGGATCATCGCCGACCAAAATCGTGGCCAGAATTGGCGTTTGACCACCACTGCGTGCTTTCAAATCAGCTACGCGGCGAGATAATTCTTGTTCGGTTTTTTCGGCAAGGGCTTTGCCATCGAGAATGAGTGCAGACATGATGCGATCCTGATGGAGAAAAAAATAGGAGCGCATTTTCACATAGCTACCGATGGGAGCCAATAGCAAAAAGATTTTGCAGGAAATTAGCGCACAAAAAGAAATATTTAATGAAAGATGAGAAGCAGAAAAAACGAAGGGAAAAATGGGGTGGCTGATGGGGCTCGAACCCACGACCACTGGAATCACAATCCAGGGCTCTACCAACTGAGCTACAGCCACCGTAGCAAAAACCTGTGACGAACTAAATCAGGTGAATGACCTGCCGTACACTTTAGTCCATTGATAAATGGCGCACCCGGCAGGATTCGAACCTGCGACCATCCGCTTAGAAGGCGGATGCTCTATCCAGCTGAGCTACGGGCGCATGCTGGAATTCGAACCTAAGCAGGCTCTGAAAAGTGGTCGGAGTGGAGGGATTCGAACCCCCGACATTCTGCTCCCAAAGCAGACGCGCTACCGGGCTGCGCTACACTCCGAGTGAAACCAGTGCTGCGTTTCAAGAGGTGCGCATAATACCCACGCGTTTGTCGTTCGTCAACGCAAAAATAAACCAAAATCAAAACTTTAGCTAAATCAAAACGTTTTTAAATCAGAGTGGTTAAGAATTCGCCAAATAGGCGCCCCGACGCATGATCGGGACTGGCATAAAAGTGGCGCACACTTGTTTCATGAAAGGCGAGTAGCCAGAATAGACTTTTTTCGGAGGTAGTATGCAAGACAATGAATTAAGTCAGCTCATGAAGCTGGGCATGAGACGTTTAGCCGCTGGTGTATGTGTGTTGTCGATGCGCACCGATACGGGTGAGCCTTTTGCCATGACAGTGTCATCGGTCACATCGGTATCGGATAATCCCGCGTCACTTTTGGTATGTATTAACAAACAAGTGTCTCAACAGGGGCATCTGTCCACCTTGGGAAATGAGTTCGCCATCAATATCCTGGCCCAGGATCAACAGGCTATTTCTAACTTGTGTGCCGGCAGGGAACTGGGGCGGGACAGGTTTGCTGTAGGCGCCTGGGTTGAAAATACCGGTGGCTTGCCTTATCTGGAGGATGCGCAAGCGGTTTTCTTCTGCAAAGTGGATATGGCCAGCGTTTACGGCACTCATCATATCGTGGTCGGTCTCATCAACGATGTCGTGGTTGGCGCGGCTCCGCCAGCTCCGTTGGTTTATGTCGATGGGCGCTATGCGACCCTCGCCAACTAGCTCGAAAATTTTCAGCGTGAATCTGCCCGCATGGGTGGAATGGCAGCGCGGTGTGCTCCAAAAAGCCTCATTCAAAAAAGCGCAACTTTTCGCTTGTATTATCAAAGTTTTGTGATTACGCCGAGTTCCAAGTTAAGAGTCGCTAACCTTTTATGCACACCTTCAGAGCATTGACTTGGAAATTGAACTATGCCTAGTAAAAATGCGATTTCACGCCCAGAAAACAATATAAGTGACTGATTATTAAGGAAAATTTAAATGAGGTTAAAAAACGAACAATTTGTAGGTCTGCCAGAGATGATGCGGGTTTAAGGCACTTTCCCAAAATCTATCCACTAACTTATCCACAGAAAATGTGGACAATTTTATGATCGATAGTTTTGTGCAAAAAAGTTACAGGTGTCACCTGTTTCCACTGAAAAAGGTGTTTCTAGGCTACCCGCATTCACTTGGCTTTTCCTTACCAAGCAGTAACCAGATTGATAGTGGATTATTAGATGAAGAACAGATTAACAGTGGCCGTATTGGGTGGCGGTAGTTTTGGAACCGCTATTGCGAATATTATTGCCAACAACGGTCATCGGACGTTTCTGTGGATGCGCGATGAAAGTGTGGCCCGGGAATGCGAGCAGCAGCGAGAGAACCATCGGTATCTTCCCGGGGTCCCGCTGACTGCGGGATTGGAGGTAACGGCTGATCTTGCCTACGCTGTTTCTGCCAGTGATCTAATTTTTGTTTCGATTCCCAGCCATTCTTTTCGGGATGTGGTTCAGCGTATTGAGCCTCACTTGAAAGCCGAGGCGATTGTTATCAGCACGGCGAAGGGTATCGAACCCCAAGGCTTTACCCTGATGAGCCAGATTCTGGAGCAGGAATTACCCCATCACCGGATCGGGGTGTTAAGCGGTCCCAATTTTGCCAAGGAAATTGTCCAGCATCAGCAGACTGGAACTGTGATCGCCAGTGAGGACGAATCCGTTATCCAGTGTGTGCAAAAAACCCTCCGCTCGGAAACCTTCCGCGTTTATGCTAACCGTGACCGCTATGGCGTCGAGCTGGGCGGCGCTTTGAAAAATATTTATGCCATCATTTGCGGCATGGCGGCTGCTTTGGGAGCAGGACAGAATACGCAAGCGATGCTGCTGACGCGCAGCCTGGCGGAAATGGGACGCCTGGCGAGCTCTCTGGGCGCTGATCCGATGACGTTTTTAGGACTTGCAGGTGTAGGTGATTTGATCTTGACTTGTACCTCTCACCTGAGCCGTAATTACCGGGTGGGTTACCAGCTTGGCCAAGGTAAATCACTGGATGAAGTGGTCAATGGACTGGGGCAGGTCGCAGAAGGTATTAACACTTTGCGGCAGGTTAAACAAAAGGCCGATGAGTTAAAGGTGTATATGCCGCTAGTCTCTGGTCTGCATGGAGTGTTATTTGAAAATCAGCAAATAGCGGATGTGGCTCGCGGGCTGATGTTGGGTGAAAATAATTTTGACGTTGAATATATAGGACGAAATATATGAATAATGAACAATTGAAGTCCAACTTGTTGTCCAGTAAACACTGGCTGCGCCTGCTGTTTATGATTTTATTTGCGCTCTTGTTGCAAGTGGTCAGCTTCATTATGGGCGCGTTGGTGATTTTGCAGTTCCTGTTTTCGTTGATTACCGGACAAGATAATATCAATCTGCGTAAATTCGGCTCTTCCTTATCCACTTATATTTATCAAACTCTCAAATTTCTGACCTACAACAGTGAAGAAAAGCCGTTCCCTTTTTCTGATTGGCCGGCACCCGAGGTTGCTGAGGTAGTGGCTGAAGATGAAGTGGTTATCGTCGAATCAACCAGTGAGACAGTTGTCGTCGATACAGTGGTTGTTGATGACGCTGATAAACCGGACGCTGAACCCAAAGTCTGATTTGCGTTGGAGTTATCATGGAACTCTTTATCCTGCGTCATGGCAGAGCCGAGGCTTATTGTGCTAATGATGCAGGACGGCAATTGGTGGCAAGTGGGCGTGCCGATGTGGCACAAGTTATCCAAACCTCACTGCCTGAGTTGTTGGGCATCAAGCTGATCTGGGTTTCGCCCTATGTGCGTGCTCAACAGACCGCAAAAATTGCCGCCGACCTGCTCAATCATGAGTGCATCACCTGTGATTTTTTAACACCCGAAGCTGATCCGGAATATCTTCTGGATCAGCTAACGACATTGTCGTGTGAGTCTCTGTTAATCGTCAGTCATCAGCCGTTGGTCAGTCGACTCGTTGAAATGGCGTGTGGAGCTGCTCCCGGGAGTTATCCCATGGATACCGCGGCTTTGGCTTGCATTGATTTTGACATTCCTGGGAAAAACCTTGGATATCTGCGCTGGTTACGCCATCCTGAGGCGGAATTTTTATAGCTCTTTCTTTTCTATGCTGCTTGCGGAGAGATTGCACTGAGTGGAACCCTTTCCAGGAGTAACTTATGTCACGCGAGCTGCTGCTTGAAATTGATGGTTTTCAATTTGCTGCGCAGGAATGGGGTGAGCGCGATCAATTACCTGTGTTGGCGCTTCATGGCTGGCTGGACAACAGTGCCAGCTTTTCCCCGCTCAGCGCATATCTGCACAAGATCAATCTGGTGGCCGTGGATATGGCCGGTCACGGGCAAAGCCATCATCGTCAGGGATTCACGCCCTATCATCTATGGGAAGATGTAGCCGATGTGTTTGCACTAGCCGATGCTCTGGGCTGGCAGAACTTTGCTTTGTTGGGACACTCCCGCGGAGCCATAGTGGCGATGTTAGCTGCGGGTACTTTTCCAGAGCGTATTACGCATCTTGGACTCATCGAAGGATTATTTCCCGATCCGGAAAGTACGCTGTCACCGCCGCAACAATTGGCCAATGCGATCAAGGCAATGCGCACCTTTGGCCGTAAAGCTCCCACTGTTTATCCCGAATTGGCCAAGGCGGTAGAGGCGCGCGAACAGGGCATGTTCCCGTTAACTCCTGCTGCTGCTCGGCTGCTGACCGCGCGGGGTGTCCGCGCTGTGGAAGACGGTTATATCTGGAGTACGGATCGCAAATTATTGGCGCCCGCGGCGGTAAAATTTACCCGTGAACAAATTGAGGCTTTTATCGCCAGCATAACGGCGCCTATTAAACTGATTCTTGGGCAGGATGGAATTCCGCGGCGGTTTGCCAGCTTTCAGCGCGAAGTAGAGATTTTTCCCCAGGTTGACGTAGTCCAACTTACCGGCGGTCATCATTTACATATGGAGCAGGAGGTTGAGGCTGTGGCCGCTACATTAAATCAATTTTTTCATTCGATGGATAAATAATCATTATGATCCGCTTAGTGGTTACTGCCTGTATTTATTGCCTGACGTTGGTGTGTGCCGTAGGTGTAAATGCGCAACAACTGATGCTTAAGGATTATCCAGATGCGCGTGTTGTCTTCAAAAGTCAGGAGCGCCTGAGTGATTATCGTCTCGCGTTAGGCAGCTATCGCAAGACTCAGGATGCCTGGCAACCCGTGCGGCAACAGCGCTTAAGTGGACAGTTGACTCGCTATACGCTCGAATTGCCGCCTAACCATTCAGAGCTGGCGGGTTTTGAATTTTATCGTGAACAGTTAAATGACCTGCGTCATCGCGAACTCTTCTCTTGTCATGCACGGGACTGTGGTGCGAGTAACACCTGGGCCAACAACCATTTCAAAATTATTCAGCTTTATGGTCTGGATCAATACCAGCATTACGCGGCACTTGAGGTCCTGACCGATTCCCCAACCCCTTACTATGTTTCAATTTATTCCGTGCGACGTGGCAACAAGCGGGTCTATGTCCAAGTAGATATTTTGCATTCCGATAAGGCGCGCGCCGGGACTTTTGCGACCAACCCCAATACCTTGGCTTCCATTTTGGAAGGTGAGGGGTTTTATATTTTTCCGGGGCTGGTGTCTGATCAGAATGGACGCCCGCAACTGCAGATTAACCAGGAGCATGTAGATACTCTGGTGAAGGTCTTAGAGCGTGAAGCGCAATGGAAGATAGGGCTTGTCGGGCACGATTACCAC
>Ga0079224_100008273_pt1 | contig 14076 bp, 11 predicted proteins | sample Stecom2015_FD_80414 | JGI IMG/M metagenome (GOLD analysis project Ga0079224, IMG submission 80414) | Agricultural soil microbial communities from Utah to study Nitrogen management - Steer compost 2015 | ecosystem: Environmental > Terrestrial > Soil > Agricultural land | place: USA: Utah...
ACAAGGCATGCCTTGTTTTTTTATTGCTCTTTATTGATCCACTGATTCATATGGTGAGTCATTTCTTCATATTTACTTGGTGCATTACTTAATCCGAATGACTTTGCATTTTGAAGTGGTACGACTTTAAAGTTTTTGTAGTTGTTATTTGTAACGTATGTTGGTGTAAATTGTGGGTTTTCGATTCGAATGATTGTTTCATCTTTTGACTTAACTTCTTTCACAATTTCTACGTTCAAAACCCCACCAATATCTTTATAATCTTTCATCTGTCCAGATAAGAAATTCCCTAAAGAGTAGACAACGAATGTTCGGTTACCTTCTTTACCTGTTAACCAATCCATCGGTTGTAAGACGTGAGGGTGGTGACCTATGATGAGATCGACTCCCTCATCCGCTAGCTGTTGAGCAAGTTCTTTTTGATAATCATTTGGGTATAATTGATACTCATTCCCCCAATGCATGCTTACTGTAATCACATCCGCTACTTGCTTCGCTGCCGTAATGTCCTCTTTAATTGCATCCATTTCAATTAAATTGACAAGGTACTCTTTACCTTTTGGTACAGGAATACCATTGGTTCCATACGTGTAGGAGAGGAAAGCAATACTGATTCCATTCCGATTTAATACTCGAATTTTACTTTTATCTTCAAAGCTTTGGTAGCCACCTGTGTATTCCATTCCAATTTTATTCAGATAATCGGTAGCACGAATGATTGCCTTTTCCCCGCGGTCAAGTGTATGGTTGTTGGCAATCGAAACAATGTCTACACCTGCATCCTTAAATGCATCAGCTACCTCAAAAGGACTATTAAAGGAAGGATAAGTGGATAATCCGATTTCAGTTCCCCCCACAATCGTTTCTTGATTTGCGATCGTAAGGTCTGGACTTTCAAGTAAATCTTTCACATTTGCAATCATCGGTTTAAAATCATAGCCGGCTCCAGTATTAGCGTCATTATAAACTGTGCCATGTATTAAAATATCGCCGATTGCTGCCAAAGTCATTGAGGTAGTATATGGCTTGAAGCTTTGTTCAGTCTGTTTAAATTCATGATTTTGAGCAATGTAGGCTTCCGTTGATGTGTTTGCTTTAACATTATTAAATGTGAAGTAGGCACCTACTGAAACCAGTAATAAAATCATAAAACTAATCAAATATTTAATGCTAATTCCTGACTTTTTTCTCCTTCTGCTTTTTCTCATAGACTATTCTCCCTAATTAATAGTTCAATCTATTTCTACTATAATACAAAACTATGAAAAAAAGGTAGGAATTTATCGAATATTGATGAAAAAAGACGTGTGATTGGTTATTCACACGTCTTACTTTTTGGCGACAGCTTCAAGGCAAAAGTCTCGGGTCAAAAGCCAATTACTTAAGAAGACAAATAGAGCCTTCAGTGGATGCTCGTCTTGTGTCTTTGATGCCGATATTCTGCGCACTGGGCTTCCTATAGCCATTTAATTTTTGGTTCTGTTTTGTTTCTAATCCTTGATATATTTGCTCGATGGCGATAGAATACGAACGCCGCGAGTAAAGAGACAACAATGATTAGCGGATAATCTGTTTTAATAAAAATACTATATACAATACTATAAGTGATGCAGTAAATGGCCACTAACATAGAGGAAAGTGAAACCATCTTCGTCAACTTCAAGAAAATAAAGAAACATAATAAAGTTGTAATAAACAGGAGTGGATTATAACCTAATAGTACTCCACCAGACGTTGCAACAGCTTTACCGCCTTTGAATCCAGCAAAAATTGGATACATATGCCCGACAACTGAAACCATGCCGACTAATAGTGGATGTAATCCGCCAGAGTCACCTAAGATGATAAGTGGTAGTAGCGTCGCTAATGTTCCTTTTAAGATATCTGCGATCGTTACGATTAATCCCGCTTTTTTCCCTAGCGTACGGAAAGTATTGGTTCCACCTAAATTTCCGCTGCCATGCTCCCGAATATCAATTCCATACCCAACCTTCCCAACGATTAAACCAGAAGGTATGGAACCTAAGAGATAAGCTAGGAGTATAATAACTATATTTAGTAACATATACATAACCCCTTTAATAAAATAGATAAGTGCTTTATGCAATATTTTAGCATTCTTTTGTGATTATACCATGCTTGTACATGTATTCTCATTATCCTAAGCATTTTTCTTGAAAATATTTTTCCATACATGTATGCAAAATATTTAAAAAAGGGTGTTTAACGATTCAGACTTATTGAAAATCAAAAAAAATGCAGGAATATCTCAGCATTTGACCGAAATACTATGTTATATATATATATAGGGGGCTCGTCAAAATGTCTTTGGAAATACCAACACGTGCTGAACTTGGTGAAATTTTAAAGAAAAGTAAACGGATTGCTGTTGTAGGTTTATCTGATAATCCTGAAAGAACCTCCAATATGGTAAGTAAAGCGATGCAGGATGCTGGGTATGAAATCATTCCCGTAAATCCAAATATTGAGGAGACTTTAGGTGTGAAAGCCGTTAAATCACTTAAAGAAATAGAAGGACATATTGATATCGTGAATGTATTTCGCCGTTCTGAATATTTAATGGATGTTGCGAAAGATTTTATTGAAGTTGATTCAGATGTATTTTGGTCACAGCTTGGATGTGTAAGTGAAGAAGCCTATCACTTTTTAAAGGATCGCGGACATACAGTTGTAATGGACCGCTGTATTAAGGTAGAACATGCTTTGACAAGATAACATTGACGCGACAAAAAATCCTTGTTTTACACAAGGATTTTCGCCTTTATGCGAGAAACGGTTTGCGAAATCCTAATAAAGTTATAAAATAAAAGGTAGGTTATTAAAAGATAAAACATTTGTTCTGTTAAGTGTGAATGCTTATATAGAGAGAGGCTAATTGTTAGCTATGTACTTGAGCAAGACTCAGGTGTTTTGTATATGAAAGGGGTATGTTTTTTGGCAAAGCAGCAATTTGACTACAATGATGATGCAATACAGGTTCTAGAAGGCCTTGAAGCAGTTAGAAAAAGACCTGGTATGTATATTGGGAGTACAGATAGCAAAGGTCTTCACCACCTTGTTTATGAAATTGTAGATAATTCAGTGGATGAAGCTTTATCTGGTTATGGTAATCATATCATTGTGAAAATTCATAAAGATAATAGTCTAAGTGTCCAGGATAAGGGTCGCGGCATGCCAACAGGAATGCATAAGATGGGTAAGCCTACGCCAGAAGTTATTTTCACCGTGCTGCACGCAGGCGGAAAATTTGGACAAGGCGGGTATAAAGCTAGTGGAGGCCTTCATGGTGTAGGAGCTTCTGTTGTAAATGCTCTATCAGAATGGCTTACCGTTACGATTAAACGCAATGGGTTTATATATGAACAACGCTTTGAAAATGGTGGGATTCCTGTTACCACTCTTGAAAAAATCGGTAAAACCAATCAATCTGGTACGACGATTCATTTTAAGCCAGATCCGACTATTTTTAGTACCACTTCATTTAATTACGAAATTCTAAGTGAACGCTTAAGAGAATCCGCCTTCTTATTAAAAGGATTAAAAATTGAAATATTTGATGAGAGAAATGATCTTCATGAAGTGTACCATTATGAAAACGGTATTGAAGCATTTGTTGAATATTTGAATGAAGAGAAAGATGTATTGCATCCTGTTGTCTCTTTTGAAGGGATACAGAACCGAATTGAAGTCGATTTTGCATTTCAATTTAATGATGGGTATTCAGAAAATATTCTATCCTTTGTTAACAACGTGAGAACAAAAGATGGAGGTACCCATGAAGTAGGATCAAAAACGGCATTAACTCGAGCATTTAATGAATATGCACGAAAAACAGGCCAACTAAAAGAAAAAGATAAAAACCTCGATGGTTCTGACATACGTGAAGGATTAACAGCTATTGTATCTGTCCGTATTCCTGAAGAGTTATTGCAATTCGAGGGGCAAACAAAAGGAAAACTTGGTACAAGTGAAGCACGTTCGGCTGTTGATTCAGTTGTATCTGAAAATCTTGCTTATTTTCTCGAAGAAAACCCAGAGGTTAGTACACTACTTGTAAAAAAAGCAGTTAAAGCTGCACAAGCACGTGAAGCCGCTAGGAAAGCGAGAGAAGAAGCGAGAAGCGGGAAAAAACGCAAGAAATCTGAAGCGTTATTAAGCGGTAAGTTAACACCCGCACAATCTCGGAATCCAGAGAAAAATGAACTCTACTTAGTAGAGGGGGATTCTGCAGGTGGTTCTGCCAAACAAGGACGAGATCGTCGTTTCCAAGCAGTTCTTCCGTTACGAGGTAAGGTCATTAATACGGAAAAAGCAAAGCTCGCTGATATTTTTAAAAATGAAGAAATCAATACAATTATTCATACAATTGGCGGCGGTGTTGGAGCTGACTTTAACATTGAAGATATTAATTACGACAAAATTGTCATTATGACAGATGCCGATACGGATGGAGCACACATTCAGGTCTTGCTATTAACATTCTTTTACCGTTATATGAAGCCATTAATTGAAGCAGGTAAAGTGTATATAGCTCTACCACCACTTTACAAAGTAAGTAAAGGAACTGGAAGAAAAGAAGTAATCGAGTATGCCTGGGATGATAATGAATTAAAGAGTGCAATCAGTAAGGTAGGAAAAGGGTATATGATTCAACGTTACAAAGGTCTAGGAGAGATGAATGCCGACCAGCTTTGGGATACAACGATGAACCCTGACACGAGGACCCTTATTCGAGTTCGTATCGATGATGTAACAAGAGCTGAACGAAGAGTTACTACTCTAATGGGTGACAAGGTGGAACCACGTAGGAAGTGGATTGAATCAAACGTTGCCTTTGGTCTTGATGATGATTCGAATATTCTGGATAATGAAAACTTATCGGTCGTAGAAGGGGAGTAACAATAGATGGTATTAACAGAGAAATTCCGCGATTTGCCTCTTGAGGAGGTAATCGGGGATCGGTTTGGTAGATATAGTAAATATATCATTCAAGATCGGGCGCTACCTGATGCAAGGGATGGTTTAAAACCTGTTCAAAGGCGGATACTTTATGCCATGCATGTCGAGGGGAATACGGCAGATAAGGGGTTTCGTAAATCGGCCAAAACAGTTGGTAACGTAATTGGTAACTACCATCCACATGGTGATACATCGGTATACGATGCAATGGTTCGTTTAAGTCAGGACTGGAAGGTTCGTAATGTCTTGATTGAAATGCATGGAAATAACGGTAGTAACGATGGAGACCCGCCAGCAGCTATGCGATATACGGAAGCACGTCTTTCAAAGCTTGCTTCTGAGCTTTTACGTGATATTGAAAAGAATACAGTAGAATTCATCCCAAACTTTGATGATACAAGTAAGGAACCTGTTGTTTTACCAGCAAGTTTTCCGAATTTGCTCGTAAATGGTTCCACTGGTATTTCAGCGGGGTATGCAACAGATATTCCGCCTCATCATCTCGGTGAGGTCATTGACGGTGTGATTATGCGAATCGACAAACCAAATTCTACTGTCGATGATCTGATGCAAGTGATTAAAGGACCTGATTTTCCAACTGGCGGTATCATTCAAGGAATTGAAGGAATTAAGAAAGCGTATGAAACAGGAAAAGGGAAAATTATTGTACGAGGGAAAGCAGAAATTGAGGACCTTCGCGGTGGCAAGCAACAGATTGTAGTAACGGAAATTCCATATGAAGTGAATAAGGCGAATATGGTTAAAAAGATTGATGAGATCCGCTTGGACCGAAAAGTGGAAGGGATAAGTGAAGTTCGTGATGAAACAGACAGGACAGGTTTGAGAATCGTCATTGAACTGAAAAAAGATGCGGACGCTCGTGGGGTACTAAATTTCCTCTATAAAAATACTGATCTTCAAATAACTTATAACTTTAATATGGTTGCTATTTTAGATAGAAGACCCGTATTAATGAGCTTACCGAAAATTTTAGATGCTTATATTAACCATCAAAAAGAGGTTATCACGAATCGCTCTCAATTTGAATTAGAAAAAGCTCAAGAACGTCAGCATGTAGTTGAAGGACTTATTAAGGCGTTATCAATCTTAGATGAGGTAATTGCAACAATTCGAGCATCGCAAGATAAGAGGGATGCTAAGAACAATTTAATCAAAAAATTTGATTTTACAGAGGCACAGGCGGAAGCTATTGTATCCTTGCAATTATATCGCTTAACCAATACAGACATAACAGCACTTCAGCAGGAATTTGATGAGTTAAATCAAAAAATTAATGAATTAGTTGAAATACTACAAAATGAACGCAAGCTCCTCCAAGTAATTAAGACAGACTTAAAGCGTGTGAAAAAGACATATGCAGATAATCGCCGTTCAAAAATAGAAGAAGAGATTGAAGAAATAAAGATCAATCTTGAGGTGATCATTCCATCTGAGGATGTTATCGTCACTGTAACGCAAGATGGGTATGTAAAACGAACAAGTCCACGCTCTTATGCTGCTTCAAATGGGCTTGACTTCGGTATGAAAGATACAGATCGACTATTACGGAAATTTGAAATTAATACGACAGATACATTGTTACTCTTTACGAACAAAGGGAACTATTTATATCTTCCTGTACATGAACTGCCTGATATTCGATGGAAGGACCTTGGCCAACATGTTGCCAATATAATCGCCATTGATCGTGATGAATACATCATTGAGGCATTCCCAGTTACGAACTTCGAGCTACCTGAATACCTTCTATTCACTACGAAGAATGGAATGGTGAAAAAATCCGAGTTATCTCTATATAAAGCACAACGCTATTCAAAACCACTTGTAGCGATGAATTTAAAAGGTGATGATGAAGTTGTAAATGTTCATATTACAAATGGCAATATGGATGTCTTCTTAGTTACTCATCTAGGGTATGGCCTGTGGTTTGGAGAAGAAGAGGTTAACGTAGTCGGAGCAAGAGCTGCAGGGGTTAAAGGTATAAATCTTAAGGACGGAGATTATGTCGTTGCTGGATATGTCGTGCCACCATCAACACCAGTTGATATTAGTATTGTTACACAACGTGGTGCAGTCAAGAAAATGAAAATCACTGAATTTGAAAAAGCAACAAGAGCAAAACGAGGATTGGTTATGCTTCGTGAACTAAAAAATCATCCACATAGAATTGCAGGAGCACATATAGTTTCAGAATTAGATGAGTTATTCCTAAAAACACAAAACGGTAAAATCGAATCGATTGAAACTAAATCTTTACGCCCAAATGATCGGTATAGCAATGGTTCGTTTATAGTAGATACAGATGAAGCGGGAGAAGTAATTGATACGTGGATAGAGACGAGAGAAGAATCGAATAATGAACCCAATTCTTGATTTACAAACAGCTACCATTTGGTAGCTGTTTTTGTGTTGAAAAAGATACATTGTCAACATTTCTGTATCGATTTTGAAAAAATATTTATATTTTAAAAATACCTATTTTCCTGTACAATATTCTTATAAGGATATCGGATTAGTAGAGAGTGGGTAATATTTAGAAAATGATAAAAAAATATTTTACAAAAAGAAATATTCTCCTTGTCATAGCAGTAATTGTTTTATTGTATTTATTACCAATGTCAATTTCATTGATTTTGGCCTTTCTTACAGCGCTCTTATTAGAGCCAATTGTCAATTTATTAATTACAAAATACCGATTTAAACGAATCTATTCTGTAACTGTTACGTTTGTAATATTTATGGTGTTTGTTTTATTTTTGGGATATTTGTTAGTCAATGTCATAATCAATCAATTGATTACCATCGTGAAAAATATTCCGTTTTACATATCTAGTATAGATACTGACCAGATTATTGCAACGTTTCAAAAGTTTGAGACATACTTTGAAGATTTACCAAAGGAAGTCTTGGATTCAATCATGAATACCCTGTATTCGTTCCAGGATTTATTGATTGTTGCCGCAAGAAATATTACAGAGGGTACTTTTAGTTTCGTATCCAGTCTTCCAGAGTTATTATTAGAACTGATTGTTTATTTAGTAGCAGCCTTTCTTTTTATGAACGATTTTCCTGGGATCAAAAATAAATTCAAGGCAATGTTGCAGGATAGCTCTATCGAGAAGATAAAAATTGTCACAACCCAATTGAAAAAAATATTTGTTGGCTTTATTAAGGCTCAAATTATCCTAAGTGGGGTAACTTTTATCATTACGTACATTGGCCTTTGGGTACTAGGTGTAAACTATCTTTTTATCATATCTTTGCTCATCGTTCTTGTTGATTTACTACCCATTTTAGGTACAGGGTCATTTATTGTACCTTGGGCAGTCTTTGTTTTAATAAACGGGAATACAAAGCTAGGGATAGGATTAATCATTCTTTTTGTACTGATTACAGTAATACGAAAAATCATTGAGCCAAAAGTGTATTCATCGAACTTTGGTATCAGTGCCTTGGCAGCACTTATCAGTATGTATTTAGGATTTAAAATCATTGGTATTGTTGGTTTACTCCTTGGACCGTTACTCGTAATCCTATACGATTCATTAACAAAAGCGGGGGTTATTAACCTAGGCTTAAATTCTAATAAATTATAAGAAAAAAGCTACCTCATCGGGTAGCTTTTTTCTTATAATGTTTCATTTATCTTTGTTTCCAAGTAGTCTTTAAATGCTCCCATGTCATTTCGGTTATTGAATGCGGCTTGAGCAGTGGTATTATTGCCGCCACCTTTACCATTGAAATTTTTCAATTCTTGCTTGAATAATTGACCACATTGAAGGGGGATAGAGCCATTATGTGAAAGTAGCAATTTATTTTCAAGCGACGTTGTAAAAATGACACATCGATTTGATATTTCATTTATTTCTTTCGCAATGCCTTGAAGATCTTTCAATGATTTATCCTCGAAGGAGCTAACAATCAATTTTCTATTAGAAGATTCGACTAATTCCTGAGCTAGAAACTGATTTATTTTTCCATTTAACTCCTCAATTTCTCTCTGATACTGTTTGTTTTCAGTTTCTAATTTCGAAATTTTTTCGGCGAGACCTTCACGGTTTGTGCTATATTGGTTTGCTAAAGTTATTAAAACTGAATGTGTTGCTTGATAATCTTTCAAAGCACGGCCACCAAAAATAAAGTATACACGCGTATTGCCTTTGCTTTTCTCTGTTTTTAACAGTTTCATTAGTCCTAATTCACCAGTTCGCGATACATGTGTTCCTGCGCATGCTGATGTATCAATGCCATCTATTTCCACTATACGCATATCATCACCTTCCACATCGGGCATTTTTCGAAGGGGAAGGGTTTCAGCTTGTTTTTTAGAAACAAAATATGTTTTGATTTCGCGGTTTTCAATGATCGCTTTATTCACTTGATTTTCAATGTGCAGAAGTTGATCATCATTTAATGTAGGAACACTTAAGTCAATTGAAACCGTATCTTTTCCTAAATGAAAGCTTGATGTATGGGCATCGTATTCTTCAATACAAATCGCCGATAATAAGTGCTGGCCAGTATGCTGTTGCATATGGTCATATCTTAACTCCCAATCAATTTGACATTGTACAGCTTGATTAGCTGGGGGATGGGGGAGTTTATGATATACTTCACCGTCATGTTGATAAACATCTAAAACTTGAATATTATCTATTAGCCCTGAATCAGATGGTTGTCCACCGCCTTCAGGATAAAATGCGGTTTCCGCTAGTGTAATAAGACAGTAATCATCTTTATGTATCACGTTTGTAACAGTGGTTGTCCAATTTTTTAAATATGCGTTTTCATAATAGAGTTTTTTGGTCATAGAATTCTCGATCCTTTCAATATCAGATAATACAAAACATACTAGAAAAGAAGGAAAGTTTCAATTCTTAATATGTTCATTGTCATAAAAAAGGGAGAGGAGGAGCAACTTAATGGTAAGTGAGGAGTGGTATAAATGGTAGAAAATCAACTAATCGTAGGTGAAATTGAAGACGATGCATTTGTGTTAACACAATTTAAGCATATGAATACCCAGTCAGTAATTAGCAAGGAGAGGCTAGAAACGATTTGCGACTATTTAATGAAAGAAATAGAAAGCGGAGCACAAGAGCATGTTATAACATTAAATGATCAAATACCAGTTAGGGTTAGTCATGAAGAGATGGAAGAGTTGTTAAGCAGATTTATGGTTATTCGCGAATTATTGAATTGAGAAGCAAAGTTAGAAAAAGGAGTTAGTTTATCATAATTATATTATGTAAACTAAAAACACTAACGAACTGAGGGAGGGATCGCGTTATAAATGATGATGTTTTTTTATAACAATTTCCATTCCCATCTCAATTAAAGTGTTAGCATGAGTATTAAGCCTGCGAGCCCGATCTTTAAGTAACTCATATTGCTTGTTACTAAATGTTGTGCCCATTTTAATTCGATCAACAGGTTTAACCGGAGGTTTAAAATCTTTAGGATTTTTATAGCATTCTAATACGTAATCAATAGCCTCAGTTAATAATTGATTAACGGGAACCTGATTACGATTTGCAATTTCTTTGATTTGTTCAAGTAAAGCATGGCTAATCGTTGTATGTTTCGTAACACGATCAGGATTATGTTGTCTAATTTTGCTTTCATAAGGCATTTAAAATCAACTCCCAGATAAGTTGTATACTGCAAGTTATGTACGAATGCTTAAGTAATGAATATTTATGTTCATTATAACATGGTTTATCGTTATTTTACTGATTCAAACCAAGTTCCTAGAATAGATATTATGTAAACTAGAAACAAACTGCATCAGAACAATAATGGTTGCTCTTAGTTCCTGGAATATACTAACTAAGGAACCTACACCCTTTCGAGAGCCTCATCTTTGGAACAGAACGGCCAGGTAAATATACAGGGTACAGTTACGTAATCAAGTTGCTGAGGCTCTAATTTAGGATCTAGTAAGGAGAATTATCTTTTTTTCGAAATCTATGCGGTAAATTTATCTAAGTTGTTCTTTTGTATAATCAGTATTTTTTATTAACTCTTGATCATCAAGTAATTTTCAAACTTATGCTCGTCTTTGTTCATTCTGGGTCACCTATTTCAAATTTCATTATATTAATGAAATTTATTATGAATACTATAAACACCAAAGGTTTAACAACCAATTCTAAAGTTTCTCTTTCGATTTCGACCAGAGATAATATTTAATGCTTCAATTTCGACATAATTCGAGCTCGTGAACGCTTTACAAATTCAACTATCCTCTGTTATGTCAATTTATTTGAATTAGATTCTATTGTATTCATAGACTACTTCCCCATCCATCTACTGATGTATTCCCAGCAAACATCATTATAGGATAGCGTAATTACCCAACTGAATGTAAAATAAGCTGCACCTACAGTGGTTATTTTGGTTTGTAATACTAGCAACGATCTGAAGATATGTTATGGCAAAAAGAAATGATTAACCTAACAAATTTACATAGTATTTAAACTTGTTCGTATTCATAATGAATTCACCTATTTTAAAATTAGAGTATTACCGTTATTACCGTTTGTAATAACAATTAATTCTGTTGGCAAGTTTATAAAATGATGAATAATCTCTATTTATATATTTTCGGACGATGAAACACTTACAAGGGAAATTTCTATTCTAACAGCCTTTTGTATTCACCAGTATCTGGTTAACCATTTATTAAAACGTCTGTATGTTGAAAAAATTCATTTGAAAATAGAAAAACGCAGAGAATCTCTGCATTTTCCATCTACTTAAGTATTTGAAATAATAAGATTAAAGGTTACAGCAAAGGATTATTTGTTATTTCAGAATGAATGTCTAAAGAGGAATTTCTCTCTTCCTTACTGTTACGGTAACTTCTTCATCACAATATCTAATAAGTTCTATCATATTTTTAACGAGAGCATTGTGATAGATCTCTCCGTTTTCCTTTGTTGAAACAGTGGGGTCACCAACAACTCCAACATTAATTGCACCTTCACGATACACACCTACATCACTAGGAACGAAAACTTTATCTCCTTCAACAAAAGGGTCATGTTGTAAAAATGGGTGCTTATTGTGTACATTTTTGACTGCTTTTGATGGGTCGCAGAGTTCTGGATATAGATAATACATGTGTGAGGTTTCCATCTCAGCAGCATGTCCTACGCCGCCGGGTTCTGAGACTTTGATTTCTCTCGCAATCTGATCAGCAATATAAAAAGGATCGGCTATTCCTAGAAATGCTCCAGTTTCATTGCGTAGTTTTGTAAGAGCTATTTTTAATGGAGGCAGATTTGCCTCACGATGACCATTCAAAACGATAATTTTTTCAAATCCATGATAGATTAAGCTCTTACAAATATCATATACCAAATTCGTTAAGGTTTCTGGGCGCAATGTAATTGTTCCTGGAAAAGCCATATGATGTGGTGCCCAACCGACCCAATTTGGAGGAGCCACTAGGGTATTGGTTATTTCTGCAACCTCTTCCGCAACCCGAAGTGCAACAAAAGAATCTGTCCCTAGTGGTAAATGTTTCGCATGTTGTTCTACACTTCCTACAGGTACAATAATTGTTTTTTTCGTTTGTAAATACCGCTCAACATCTTCCCATTTATTTTCTTGTAGCCATACACTTTTCAATGAACTCATCTCCCTTATTCTTTTGTGATAGTCTCCATATCTTTTTCATCAAGGTATTCCCACCTACTTTTAGAATATAGATAATAAAAAGCTGTAATCAGGACGAGCCAACTAATCCCGATTAATAGTGGAAGTGTCTCAATATAAGTTAGAATCCAAAAAGATCCGATTGCAGCAACGATTGCCAATATGGGAATGTTTTTTATATTTACTGGAAAACGGAAAACTGGTCGCAAATGTGGTTGTTTTACACGTACTAGAATTAATGCAATGTTCATAAGTGCCATCATAAGCCAGTTTGCAAATACTGCAGCTCCCACCGCAATTGAAATAGCTTTACCATATCCCATCGTACTCATAAGAGTAGTCCCCAATGCAATAATACCTGTAAATAAAGTGGCTGTAACAGGAACATGTGTCTTCGGGCTCACTTTCGCTAAAAATGCCGGAACAGCATTTTCTCTAGCGGCAGCAAATAACATTCTAGAAGAACCTAATAAACAACCAACTGTTGAAGTGCCAGTTGCTGTCAATGCAGCAATCGCAATTAACACAGCACCTACTCCAGGAAGAACGGTTTCAATTGCTAATGATAAAGGTGCAGTCGAAGCTGCAAGGTCACTTGGGGTTGCTGCTGAAACAACGCCAAATCCAGTTAAGCAATATAAGACAACAACTGTTACAAGTGATGAAATTTGCGCTAGTGGGAGATTGCGACGTGGATTTTTCGCCTCTTCTCCAAGTGTTAATACTGCTTCTACTTGCATTTGTCCAAAAGCAATTAGTGCAGTCGCAGCAAATACTCCTGTCCATCCATTCGGCATAAAGTCATTATGTAAAAATGGCCCAACAGGATTTTGAAAAATAGTAATAATTGCAATTGCGAATAATGCTATTACCTGGATGATTGAAAAAATGGTATTTATTTTACCTGTAGTTTTAATACCGATTAAAAGTAACGCAGTAATTGCTATTGAAACAACGGGCGCAACAATTGTTGGAGACAATGATGGAAAAATAAAATTGAAGTATCCAGCAAAGCCAAGATTTACAGCCCCAGCAGCAAAAGCAAATGATAGAAAATATAGACCTGAACACCACAATGCCATCAAACGGCCTAAATCCTTATGTATTGGTGAAAACGCAAATTTTGAATAGGCATATGAAGCTCCTTCATACGGCCAGTTCGATGCTAACTCTGCATAACTCATACTAGAAAGAATTGCAATAATCCCCGCAATTAAAAACGCAATAAATAATGCAGGTCCTGCCTGTGCAACCGCAGGCCCAATTACCGTGAAAATACCCCCACCTATTAATGCACCTACGCCGACACTCCATAAATCAACAAAACCTAATCCTCGACTCAGTTTACCACTTCCTATAGCAGGATGGTTTGTAGATGTTTGTAGATTCATATTTCTCCCTCCATTTCACTAT
>Ga0079224_100008274_pt1 | contig 14076 bp, 9 predicted proteins | sample Stecom2015_FD_80414 | JGI IMG/M metagenome (GOLD analysis project Ga0079224, IMG submission 80414) | Agricultural soil microbial communities from Utah to study Nitrogen management - Steer compost 2015 | ecosystem: Environmental > Terrestrial > Soil > Agricultural land | place: USA: Utah...
GATTCCATCCGTTGACAATAAAACTGGTCGAATTCCTCAAAAGTTATATTTTTGCGTCACCAAAAACAAAAAAGATGACCGATCAAAGAAAACACGTAGAGGTGTGTTTTACTCCCGGAGAGTACAGCTATTTCCAACCTGGATATGAAATTGTAGTAGTGATTGATGTTTTGAGAGCTACTTCTGCAATTTGTGCTGCATTTCACAATGGTGTTCAATCAATCATTCCCGTTCCAACTGTTGAAGAAGCAATGGAGTACAAGAAAAAAGGTTACTTTGCTGGAGCAGAGCGAAAAGGACAGATAGTGGAAGGATTTGATTTTGGAAACTCTCCTTTTTCTTTTATGCGTGAAGACTTCATTGATCAAGAAGTTGTTTTGTCTACAACGAATGGAACAAAAGCACTAGATATTGCTAAAGATGCTGAAATGGTTGTAGTTGGTTCATTTTTGAACTTAGAGGCTTTATGCAAATTCTTAGCGGAGCAAAATAAAAATGTACTTTGTCTGTGCTCAGGATGGCAAGATAAATTCAACTTGGAAGATACAATTTGTGCAGGTGCTATTTCGGAGTATTTATTGGCTACTGGTAATTTTACTTCTGACGAAGATTCGTCTGTTGCAGCAAAATATTTGTATTTGTCAGCAAAAGATAATTACTTTGGGTATCTGAAGTCAAGTTCTCACAGAAGAAGATTGAAAAATTTGAACCTGAATGAAGATGTAAAATATTGTTTAACCCCTAACCAAACTGATGTTATACCGATTTTAAAAAATGGTAAACTTTACAAACTTTAAACTATTCACTTGCGTACTTTGTACGATATTAACATTTGCTTTTACACCTAAAACCTCTGAAACAAAATCTCAGTATTGGGGATTTTATGGTCATAAGCGAATTAATCGCATGGCTGTTTTTACGCTTCCTCCCACAATTTTTGGTTTTTACAAAGATCATATCGAGTATTTGACGGAGAATGCTACAAATCCTGACAGTCGAAGATATGTCACAGAAGGTGAAGCACAACGTCATTTCATCGATTTGGATCATTTCTATTTACCTGGAGAAGATTTTAGAAAAGCTATTCCAAGAAAATGGGAAGATGCTGTACAAAAATTTAGCGAAGATACTTTGCAGGCTTATGGAATCGTTCCATGGCACATCAATACAATGAAAATGCGTTTGCAAAAGGCTTTTGAAGCAAAGGATGTTGATCGAATTTTGTTTTATAGCACAGAAATTGGACATTACATTGGTGATGCTCATGTGCCGCTTCATACAAGTGAAAATTATAATGGTCAGTTGACTAATCAAAAGGGAATTCATGGACTTTGGGAAAGCCGATTGGTTGAAATAAATGCAGAAAACTACGATTACTTTGTTGGCAAAGCAAAGTACATTGATCGACCATTAGATTTTGCTTGGGAAACGGTTTTTTCTTCTTATGAAGCATTGGATTCAGTACTACGAATTGAACGCGAATTGACAAATGAATTTCCTGCAGATCGGAAGTATAGCTTTGAGCAACGAGGAACTGTGACGAATCGTGTTTATTCAATGGAATTTTCTCAAGCATATCATCAACGATTAAACGGAATGGTTGAGCGCCGTATGCGAAGAGCAATCGTTTCAATCGGATCAATGTGGTACACCGCTTGGGTTGATGCTGGTCAACCAAATTTGGAAGAATTGCGAGGAAGACCCGTTAGTCCGTCATTGTTAGAGGAAATTCAGGAATTAGAACATCAACATAGAACAGGGATGGCTAAAGGACGTATTTGTGATTAATTTGCGCTTTGAGATAACTCCAAATCAATTTCCCAATTAGCACGAATTTTAATGGGTTTGGAGAATTGCTGAATTTCTTCTGGTTGAATACGTTCATTGAAGTTTCCCGTATCCCATTCTCCGTTTCCATTTTTGTCAATTGTCACTTTGAATGTGTATTCTCCCGGCTCTAAGTATTCCAGTTTTAGAGGAGAATTAAAGTCAGTGACATAAAATTGTTTGACAACTTTATTGTTCGTAATAACTTCCAAAATGATCGGATTTTCGTATTGAGAAATTGTCATGTTAAGTGTTCCAAATTCTTTTGGTAGACGTTTGGTTATTGTTTGTTCAAAATCCGAAAATTTCCATTCATCCGAACCGATAATTGCTCCTTGTTTGATAATCAATTTAACTTTTTCACCAGTAAATTCTGGAATAAAGATTTCCAATTCGTTGAGGTTTGTTTTGAATGTGTATTCCGTAATGTATGTGCTGTCTTTTAAATTGAACAGTTTGATATAAGCGGTATCAATATCTTTAATCAAATCTTTTGTGCGGAGCGTAATTGGATCTCCAACAACAAATGATTCGTTTAACAAAGTAATTCGTTGAAATTTATTGCGTGTTGGAACGATCCGTGTTTTGACTGTATCCGACCAATTGGAAGCCGTTGCAACTAATATCGAGGGACTTTCTGTTACAAGACCTGTTACGATGATTAAACTGTCTTTTTCAAGATATTTAATTTGATTTTGCGAAATTGGCTGCCCATTCAACTCAAAATTGACGCTTTCAAGATTGGTATTTGATCCAACGACAAAGGTTCCGGGAGCATCATATTTGAAGGTTGTAATATCTGGTTTTTGAATTGGTTTGAAATAACGAATAGGGATGCTGTCAATTTGATTAACTCCAGGTTGAATAGCTTCTTGCTTAAATCCTATTGCGTCCGTTTTCCCGATTTGTCCTCTTTTTCCTAAATCTTCAAAAGCTCTGACATAAAATGGTTGGTCTTTCAAATAATTAAAAGTTGCCTTTCCAGAAGCATCTGTTTGCGTAATATAAATTGGTTTCAATGAGTCTGGGTGATCAAATAATCCAACAACAACATTATTCACAGGATTCCCGCTTTTGGCATCCACGATAAATGTACTGTATGTTAATGAATCGATGTATGAACCAGTTGAAAATACGATTTGCATAATTGAGTCGTTAGACTCAGTTATATCGCGGACAGTTTTGTTGAGATAAATTGAATATGTTGTGTTTTCTGACAGTGGTTCTTCCCAATATAACATCAATGTTTTGTCTTTCAATTCCGATTTTACAGTAACATCATTCGGAATGATACTAATTGTTTGAGTTGGATTATTCAGTTTGATGTATTCATTGAATGTAATGGCTATAGCTTGTCCAGAAAAGTTAACCGTTTCATTTTTTGGGACTATTGCATACGGTTTAGGTGCACTCGTATCTTGTGGTCCTCCACTAAGCGTTTTAACTTGTGCGCACCCAACGAGAAGTAAACTTATTATAAATAATCTGAAAGCCATTGACACAATTGAGTTAAATATTGTTTGTCTGTTTCATCAAAATCGTTGAGTTGATCACTGTCAACATCCAAAACACCAATCACTTGTTCGTTTTTAATGATTGGAATAACAATCTCGCTTTTAGAATCGGAGCTACAAGCAATGTGTCCAGGAAATTCATCTACGTTTGGAACCAAAATCGTTGTTGCTTCTTTCCATGCTGTTCCACAAACTCCACGACCGTGTTGAATGCGTGTGCAAGCAATTGGTCCTTGGAATGGACCCAATACCAACTCATTGTCTTTTACGAGGTAAAATCCCACCCAAAAGAAATTGAATCCTTGTTTCAATGCAGCAGAAACGTTTGCCAAATTAGCTATACTATCTTTTTCTCCTTCAACCAATGAACGGATCAAAGGAAGTAATTGCGTATATTTCTCAGATTTTGTTCCTGTCAATAGAATGTTTGCTTCTGCCACCGTGGTGTTTTTTAATTATTTCGACAAAGTTGCTGTTTTTAGTATTAATGTGCAATAAATATGCTAGAAATTACCTCAAGAGTGAAACATGGCCTCTCGTCATAATCTGTTCGCCATTTCCATCTTTAATTTCGATCATATACACATAGGTAGCGGTTTCTGCTTGAGCTCCAACGTTATTTATGCGACCATTCCAACCTTCGAGGGGGTTGCTAGATTGAAAAACAACTTGACCCCATCGATTGAAAATAGTCATGCGATAACTACCAATTTCGTAATTCAGCAATGTTGGAATAAAAACCGAATTAACACCATCTGGATAAAAAGCATTCGGAACGTAGATTGTTGGTTCGATTACGACACAAGACTCATTCGATGAACTTGTTTGAGGACTTGCATAGACATTTGGTCCTTCTACAGCTTCTACACGATAACACACTTTGCTATTCGTTTCCAATTCACTCAAATCGTCTTGATAACTACGCTCAAAAGGAGACAAGAAACCAATTGGAGTTGGATTGTATTGATTATCTATTGAACGATAGATATAATACCCAATGATACTTCCATCAAAATCGTCATAATTTGACCAAGTTAAATACGCAATCAATTCTGTATTATCAATTTGTGTGTTCAATAAAATTGTTTTACCGATGTTTGAGATAGATCCTTCGTTACCACAGCTATCATATAACACCACTCGGTAAGTATAAGACTGTATGTCGACAGAAACATCTTCATCGATGAATGTTTGCGGTGAACTGGCTGTTGAAACTGTTTGAATTGTTTCAAAAATTCCATTGTTTAAGCGTTGCAATTCCATTCTCGAAATGGTGGCAGACTGATCATAGATGTGTTTGATTTCTACAGCAGAATCGTCAAATTCCACAGATGCTGTTTGTAGATAATTGTAACTAGGTTTTGCAGTTCGAACAACTGTAAATGAATCAATATTTGAAAATGACGTTATATTATTCTGACCGATGGCTTTTATGACAATTTCATAAGTTACTAAATCGTGACCTTCAAAAGTGTAATTTGTAGTGGCCGTTGTGCCAACCATTTGCCATGTACCACCATTGATTTTCATATAAATTTCATAACTCAAAGCATTCCATCCTCCGTAGGGATTCCAAGATAATTGAACATCACTGTCGCATACTGCGATTTCACTTTCTAAGAAAATTGTTGTGTGGAAATTTGGATCTCTTGCTGATAGGTTGAAAGGTGCACCAGTTGGAGAAGGACATGAGTCGAATGCAGCAACGGTATAAGTTACGGAGCCATTTACATATGTTTCGTAATATGTGTAAGTATTGTTGAACTGACCATAAACGGTATCAATTTCTATTAAAAACCCTGTGATAGGATCCTGCATGTAGACGATATATCCGTAGGTATCTGGAGCATTCGAAGCAGTCCAATTGATTGTTGTTTCATGTGTCAATGTATCAATAGTCACATTGATTACATTTGGAATATCTGGTGGTGTTTGATCTGTAAATGTTGCACCATTGATTTGTGAAGTGTACTCACACAACGTATTGTTAAGCGTAATTCTGTAATTCAAAAACTCATCACAGATATCGATGATATTATTGTAGTTTGTAACGTTATAAGGAACTGAATCTATCAATGACCATGTTCCAGTTGGATATTCGCGATAGATGTAATAATATGCCCCCATCGTTGCATGAGCTGGTTGATGTGGTGCATTCCAGTCTAACGCTGCCGTTCCGGGATTTAGGTTACTAATGTTTAAGTAAATATTTGAAATTGTGTCGGAATATCTTCTTGCTTGACCGCTACAACCAGCAACCACAGCAATGAAATAATCCAATTCAGACGTTACTCCGGTATGTGTATATGAATTTGTTGTAATGGATGGTAATGTTGCTATCAATCCATTTTGTACAGTGTGTATTTCGTAAGAAATAAAAGACCCATTTGAATCAGTAACAGGATCCCAGTAAAGTGTAAAATCTCCTAATCCACTTCCTTTAATGCATTTGATTTCTGGAGCGTGAATAACACCTTGATTGACAACATTGATTGTCACTGTCTCGTAAACCACTTCTGGAATTGGACAGAAATTATCTTGTACTCTAAACACAAATTGATATGGAACCATATCCAACTCATTTCCATTGGCGTCTATCAGATGACTACAGTCAGTTTGCCATTGAAAATTGATTGTAGCACCATTAACTCCCGTCACATGTGCATTTGGAGAAACTGTTGGACAAGGACCTGAAATACAACCAGTATTAACAGTTGGATTTGGTCCAAACAAAAGTCCTGTTGCATCGATACTTACACTTTGAGGTGTTCCGTCTTGCAACAAATCTGTGTCTGTGGCAACGATGCTAAAGTTTACAATGTCTCCAGCATTGACATTTGTTTCAAAAGATCCACCAAATGGAGGTGTTATTATTGGTGTATTGTTTGATGAAGAACAGTTTGTAACAACAAGTTGCATTTCGTGTGTAACTTCCGAGATTCTTTTCTTGTTGCGATATGTTACAATCTTGAATTTGAGATTAAAATTACCAGTCATTGTGCTCAAAAAGGTAATTTCTCCTGAAATTGGATCTATTGATGCGTCGATGTTTCCAGAATTCATTGCTGAATTTGGAGTGGGTGACATTGCACTAAAACCATTAACAAAAGGAATGCTAGTTGGATTCGTTCCCTCGACATATGGATTGTTATTGAGGTTGTTTAAAGGGGTGTCAAATTCAATTGCAAGCGAGTCTAAATCAGGATCTACTGGATTTAGATTCATCTTAAATGGTTTACCAGCACAACTGATAAAATGTGTATTTTGTAGGAAAATTGGGGAGCTGTCATGGCATACATTCACTGTTGCGTTGACATCAAAAATCTTTGCGGTTAATGTAATTCCGTAATTCAGTGGGTTTTGCAAGTTTGTAATGTTTCCATTTCTTGAAAAATCATCAAATGTAAAAACCCATCCTTGTGTTGGAGGTTTACCTGAGAGATTTATCGGATTACTTCGATAGATAATGCGTTCAATCGAACCAATGCCAACATTGTTGTCACAGTCATAACACGAAATATTTCCAACTTGTTGTCCTTGAGGAGAAATATTTTCTCTAGTTACAAAAGGAAGGTTAATCGAGCTTAATGTTGGGTGATTCCAAACCTTAATTGTTTGTGAGTTTGTATTGATATCAGCCCCGTTACAATCGCGATAAAAAACTAGCTGAAAGACATAATTACCATTTCCCAAACATTCATAGGTAATGCTTCCTCCCATTACATGAGAAGCTTTTGCTTGAAAGTGAAAACTTAACGATACAAGCAATAAAAATGCGATATGTTTTAAAAGTTGCGTCAATTTGTTATCAAATACGTTAACGAAAAATACACAGTTTTAGTATGATATAGACTGATAATTTGGATAAAGGTAGCTTTAAAATAGAATTTACTTTTAATTTTATTTCACAATTTGGAAGGTCTCAATCAAATCGATTGGCTTGATAATTGTAAATAAATGGAAAATTATCGTTGATGTATAAGTTACTAAAATTTATCATTAAGCTAGGAATCAAAATCTTTTATTCTGAAGTCAAAATTCGGAATAGAGAAAATCTGCAGCATGATGGTCCCACTATTTACATTGCAAATCATCCGAATACCTTGATTGATGCATGGTTGGTGGCAATTGTTGCAGATAAGCCGGTTTATTTCATGACGAAGGCGACTTATTTCAACAGTAAATGGAAGATGAAATTGCTTCGTTCATTGGGAATGATTCCTGTCAATCGAGCTTCTGAATCTAAAACGAAAGGTGTTAATAACAGTCAGACATTTGAAGAATGCTATCAATTGCTTTCGAAAGGGAAGTCGCTTGTGATTTTTCCTGAAGGTACCAGCTTGATGGAGTTTTTCTTAAGAGAATTAAAATCTGGAACAGCTAGAATTGCTTTGGAATCGGAATTGCGTAATAATGGTAAGCTCAATTTGAAAGTTATTCCGATTGGTTTAAATTACATGCAAGGTGAAAAATTTCGAAGTAATATTCTTGTAAATTGCGGAGAAGGAATTGGTGTTACAGAATACTTGGAAGAATATGAAGTGAATCATTCTGCTGCTGCAAAAAAGTTGACAGAAAAATTTAGATCAATGCTCGAAGAAGTGTTGGTTGCTCCTCAGACGAAAGAGCAAGAAAAATTGGTTGTTGATTTGGCTTCAGCACTTCATTCTCGCTATTTGAAAAAGATCAACAATGTAGAAAGTGAATTTGAATTGATGAAAAAAATTCGAGATAGAATTGTCGTATTAAGTATAGAGGATCCTAAAAGAATAGAATTAATTCAATGGAATAATAATTATCTTAATTGGAAGACAGGGCTTTTGAAGATCAAAAATGATTTCCTAGATCGAGGTTTAAGGTCTGTGATGTTTATCCGCCAAATTGTTTTTTCGTTGGTTGGTTTGTTAATTGGCTTTCCATTATTCGTTTTTGGAGTAATCCACAATGTTATTCCATATCTTATTATCGACTTTATCACACCACGATTGACAGCGAGTAAAGAATTTTTTGCTCCTCTAATAATTATTTTAGGTTTGTTTTTGTATCCGTTGACCTATCTCTTATTTACTCTAATTGTGTGTCATTATTTTCATCTGGATACATTTTGGATAATTTGCTATATTCTTTCTATGCCAATTCTTGGAATGTTTGCTTTTGGATTTGCGCGTTACATGCAGCATGTTTCGTATAAGTTAAACTATATATTTTTAATCATAAACAACAAAAAAATGTTGCTCGAAATGAAAGAACAGCGTAAATTGTTGTTTCAATTATTATTTGAAGATTAGTATGTTAAAAGCATTCGTGTTAACAGTTGTATTTGTCTTGAGTTTTTCAAAAGCCGAATTTTTCAAGGCGATGGAATCTTCCGATGCCAAATTGATAGTAAGCATTGAGCAGAAAGTTGCATCATCATCAGATTCTGATGAAAAGCGAGCTTATTATGGAGCCATTCTGATGAAGTCGGCTGATTTTCAGAAAACTCCTGGTGAAAAGCTAAAGAAGTTTAAGCAAGGAAAAGAGTTGTTGGAATCTGTAATTGCATCAAATCCAAATCAGGTTGAATATCGATTCCTTCGCTTGATGGTTCAAGAAAATGCTCCAAAAATTGTAAAATACGATCAAAACATAGAAGAGGATTGCAAACTGATTAAATCCAATTTATCAAAAGTGTCCTCAGAATTGAAAAATGCTATTTCAAATTATACGAAGACATCCAAGAACTTAAAACTTTAAAAGATCTTTGAGTAGTGAGCGACCACTTTCAGATAATTTTAAAGATTCTCCAGTATTTAATTCTACCGTTCCATTTTCTCCTTTGTTAATTCGTTTGATATAGTCGATATTGACAAGATTTGATCGGTGAATTCTAACAAATGGAAATTTTTGTAGTAGCGTTTCAAAATATCCGAGCGTTTTACTTGCTGTTAATTTTGTTCCGCTAACTAAATGTACTATCGTGTAGTTTTGACTTGCTTCAAGACGTATAATGGATGGAATAGGGATTAATTCTATTCCTGTTTGATCAGGTAAAATCAACTTGTTTTCTAATAGGTTAATTTCTAATTCAGCGTTCTGTTTTTGAGAATTGATTGAATCAGTTAACTCATTCGATTTTTTCGTTACAACCTCAATAATTTCATTGATATTAATTGGTTTCAAAATGTAGTAATAAATACCCATTTTGATTGCTTCTATTCCTTTACTTTCGTCAGCGGTACAAAGAATTGTTTTTTTAGCAAATTCTGGATGATTTTTAATAATATCTAATCCATTACCATCAGGAAGTTGGAGGTCAAGAAACAACAAGTCAAATTCTGTGCTTTTAATTAACCGTTCTCCTGATTCTAGGGTTGATGCATTTGTAAGATAGGTAGCCGTAGGAATAAATTTTGTTACAATTTTTTCTAATAACAATTGCGCTTCAGGTTCATCTTCAATGTGAATAATCTTTAAAGTTCTTTCTGACATAAATACTTACTTTAGTTCCAGGGTTTAGTGATTCAATATATAGATATTTTTTTAATCTTTTTTTATCAATAAGCGAAAGTCTTTCATTGATGTTATTCAACGCTACCGAATTTCCGATATAATTTGAGTTACCAAATCCTATTCCATCATCTTCAACAGAAATGATAAAATAATCACCAGATTCATTTAAATCTATTTTTATCGATCCGTATTCACGTTTACTCTTTTGAATACCATGCCAAATTGCATTTTCGATGATGGGTTGTAAGATGAATACAGGTACGATTATAGAGCCCATATTATCCCTTAGTGCAGGAGACAATTCATAGTTAATTTCCTTTTTTAATCGCCCTATTTCTAAATCAAAATATTTCTTTGACAGTGTAAGTTCTTCTAATAGAGTAATCATATCTTTGTTACTATTAGAAAGAGAAGAACGGAGATAATTATCAAGGTCAGATATCAACTGGCTACTCTTAATCGGGTCGTCATTCAAAAAAGTGTTCTGTAATGAATTTAAGATATTTGACAAGAAATGAGGTTTCATTTGCATGACGAGCATTTTCATTCTATTTTGTGAAAACTCAAATTGTTGTTTTAGTTGATCAAAGCGACGTTTTCTATTGTAGAGAATTAATAGTGTTATGAGAAAAGAAAAGCATAACACAACGAGGATGATGAACCAATATTGTGTATAAAATGGAGCAGGATTGTTAAAACTTAATTTAAGATTTTGCTTAAAGAAGTTTTTTTCTCCTACAAATTTTGCTTTAATTTCTAGGTCATAATCTCCATAGGGTAAATCAACAAATGTGAGTGTTTTATTATAAGATTGGTTCCAAGCACCATTATTGATTCTATAAAAATATAGAACAGATCTAGATGTAAATGGGAAGTAGACACTACTTAAGTTGATTTGAACAAAGTTGTGAGATCCAGATAATTTAACTTTTCGTGTATCTGCTTTAACGCCGTTAATGATTACGTCTTGGATCTTAAAGTGAGTCAGATTTTCTATGTTATAATTATACTTTGGAAAATCTTTAAATCGGTATAATCCTGTTTTGCAGATTAGATAATAATATTCTCCAACTTTTTTTATCGTCTTCTTATACGGATTGATTACTCCCGCAAACGCATTGAGTTCTTTTTCTATTCGCAAACTTTTTGGATTTAATTTGAAAATACCATTTTCAGATATTCCCCAAATTTCGTTATCAATTTGCTTAAGTTTTAAGATGAATTTATAATCGTGAAATTCTCTGATAATGTTTAAAGTATTGATGTCAACTTTTAGAATGATACCATCCTCAGTTCTTAAATAAAGGTAGTTGTTTGTATAACAAAGATGTGTAAAACTTCTGTCAGAGAAATAGTGCTTCACTTTTCTTCTATCTAAATCAATGATTTTTAAACCATTTAATCCTACACAGTAAAGTTTTGAATCAATCTGTTTAATATCAAATGTATATCCGATGTTGTAAAGTCGAAATGTTAGTTTATCATCTTCATTTCTTTCAAAAGATGCAACTCCTTGTGAAGTTCCAAAATGGATATATTTATCGTTTTGTAAGTGATATTTATACGAACCAATAAAGATCCCATAGTTTTTATCTAAATCAACAGTTTGATTAGGGTATAAATGATTGAATTGATGACTTTTGGTGTTAATAATTGAAAGCTTACTATTCGATAAGTAAAAATTTGATTTATAAAAATCAATTATTGCTTTGTCAGATGAAAGATATTCATCGGCTGGATATAAGCTGTTATTGATTACTTTATGAATACCTTTTTGATCAATTTGATAGTGAAAATCTTTATTAGTTGTGATATATAGTCTATTTTCATTGCTCAAAGCAACATGTGAAATTTCTACATTGGTTTCGAATTCGTGATAATAAAGTTCATCTGGAACAGCTTTGAAGAACCAAATCCCTTTTGTAAAATCACAAAACCATTTATTATTAAATCGATCTGTGTAAATTACAACAACGTCCTTGAAAAGCGTATTGTAATGTGTATTATAGGGAGAGATTTTTTTCGTGAAAATATTTAATTTATAAATTCCAGCTTCTCCACTAATTAAGACATGTTCGTTGTCTAACCTACATATATGTTGGAAGGTTTTAATGAAATTGACTTCAATTTCATATTTTTTATTATTTATCGTATTCCAAACTTTTATTTTGTTGACACCTTTTGTATTGCAACCGTATGTGATTATATGATCGTTTAAAGTAGTTATCTTTAAAAAAATAAATTCACTGTCATAATTAAGCCAATTGAATTTGTTTTTGGAATTAATTAATACTAAAGTAGAATCAATTTGTTCTACAGATCCGTCTTTCTTTATTAGGTGAGTTTTGTTTGTTTTAAAAGATGAAATATAGATATTACCAAGTTGATCTTCATTTAAGAAGTCAACCTGAATGTTTTTAATTCCTTTGGTTTTTCCAATACGATGAACGCTGTCATTGTAGATATAAGTGAAAGGATATTCACGATTTCTCAACCACAATCGACCTTTTTTATCTTTGAAAAATCCCCATGAAACTAAGGTGGTTAAACCAGCATCTAGCGGTACGTTTTCAAATGAATAACCATCATACTTGCAAAGTCCTTTGTCTGTTGCAATCCATAACTTCCCAGTATTTGATTCGGCGCAGTCATAAACTACATTACTTGGAAGTCCCACGTAGTCGTTGAAAAGTATAGGGTAGTTCTGGCCATACAACAGCGTAAATTTGGAAAACAAGAATAGTATGAGAACCAGAATAAATTTCATCTTTTCAATTACTTGGTTAGATCAATAATCTGCGACAAAGGTAATAATATACAGATATCTTTAAAAATCAGAAAGATTTATTCAATAAGTGAAAAGGGGTATTTAATAACAAAGTGGGGGCATTCAATAAAATCGACTTAAAAAGTTTTTCAGTTGGCTAGGAATCATCTAGATTTGCATGCAGAAATGAATTGAGAAGGTTATTTGAGGAGTTTATATAAAATTAATTCCTAATCACTATGATTGAGTTTAAGGCTTGATTGCTTTTTACAACTAAATGAACATAACGTAACCACTATTCATTTATCGACATTGAAACTTGAATTATAGAAACTTGAAAAAGAAAAAAAATATTGATTTTCTTAACTGAAGATTTTCTATTGTTAGCAAGTTAGGTAATGAGTGAGGTCATCTTTTGATGGCCTCATTTATTTTACATAATCCTGTTTAACCACTAGCATATACTGGTCATTATCTAATTTTAGGTATCCCTGTTCATAACAGAAATAATAAATCCCTCCCTTTTTTGTCTCGTAAATATTTGTGAAGTAGTGAAAGTTAAATCCTTCCTCTCCAAGTTTTAAACCATCAACAGTCACTTTTCCCGTTGGATTCAACTTTTCCAAAATTCTCCTATTCTTCCTTAGGATGTTGTTTACTCTTCGAACATACTTGTTGGCATCTTCGTTTAGTCGATTGTTAAAGGTATTTCTACATTGGTCGGAGCAAAATTTTTGGTCTTTTCGGCCTCGTAAGATAGCCTTGCACTCCAAACATTCTCTTTTTTCCATGCCTAACTGTTATTGTTTCACAATGTTAACAATATTTAACAGCAAAATCAAGGGTTTTCGCGTGCTATATTATCAAATTTGTATAATTCATCTTTTTAATCTGTATGCTAGAAAATTCTAATCAAACATTAAGTCCAGCTGAAGCGCTTCGTCAGTTGAATGAAAAAATTGCAATCGAAGTTGCTGCGATTAACTTATTAAAGCAAGAAGTTTCGAAAGTGATTGTAGGTCAGAAGTATATGGTGGATAGACTTCTAATTGCGTTGCTTTCGAATGGACATATTTTACTTGAAGGGGTGCCTGGATTGGCAAAGACGTTGGCAATTAAAACGCTTGCTGATGCAATTGACGTGTCGTTCAGTCGTATTCAATTTACACCTGATTTATTACCGGCCGACGTTACTGGTACAATGATTTACAATCAAAAAAGTGAGAATTTTACAATCAAAAAGGGTCCAATCTTCGCTAATTTTATTTTAGCGGATGAAATCAACCGTGCTCCAGCGAAAGTGCAATCTTCTTTGTTGGAAGCAATGCAAGAGAGACAGGTTACGATTGGGGATGAAACATTTGTGTTGCCAGAACCCTTCTTGGTTTTAGCAACTCAAAACCCGATTGAACAGGAGGGAACATATCCATTGCCTGAATCACAAGTAGATAGATTTATGCTAAAGGTGATATTGGA
>Ga0079224_100008275_pt1 | contig 14076 bp, 12 predicted proteins | sample Stecom2015_FD_80414 | JGI IMG/M metagenome (GOLD analysis project Ga0079224, IMG submission 80414) | Agricultural soil microbial communities from Utah to study Nitrogen management - Steer compost 2015 | ecosystem: Environmental > Terrestrial > Soil > Agricultural land | place: USA: Utah...
GCGCGCAAGGTGTCGCCGTTCTACGTGCCCAGCACCATCATCAACATGGTCGCCGGCCAGGTCTCGATCATGACCGGCGCCAAGGGCCCGAACATCGCCGCGGTCACCGCCTGCACCACCGCCACGCACAATATCGGCCTGGCCATGCGCATGATCCAGCACGGCGACGCCGACGCGATGATCGCCGGCGGCGCCGAGTACGCGACCACGCCGACCTCGCTCGGCGGCTTCTGCGCGATGAAGGCCCTGTCCACCCGCAACGACGAGCCGGAAAAGGCCTCGCGTCCCTGGGACCGCGAGCGCGACGGCTTCGTCATGGGCGACGGCGCCGGCATCCTGGTGCTCGAGGACTACGAGAAGGCGAAGGCGCGCGGCGCGCGCATCTATTGCGAGCTGATCGGCTTCGGCATGAGCGGCGACGCCTTCCACATGACCGCGCCCAGCGAGAGCGGCGAGGGCGCGGCGCGCTGCATGCGCAACGCGATCCGCGACGCCGGCATCGCCGCGGACGAAGTCGGCTACATCAACGCCCACGGCACCTCGACGCCGGCCGGCGACCTCGCCGAGACCCTGGCGGTCAAGGCCGCGCTGGGCGAGCACGCGCGCAAGGTGATGGTGAGTTCCACCAAGTCCATGACCGGGCACCTGCTCGGCGCCGCCGGCGGGGTGGAGGCGGTGTTCTCGGCGATGGCACTGCACAGCGGCGTCGTCCCGCCGACCATCAACCTCGACAACCCCTCGGAAGGCTGCGACCTGGACTACGTGCCGCACACCGCGCGCGAGGCGAAGGTGGACGTCGTGATGTCCAACTCGTTCGGCTTCGGCGGCACCAACGGCACCCTGGTCATGCGCCGCGCCTGAGCCGGGGCCAGCGGTGCTGGTCACCCGCAGCCTCGATCCCGCCAGCGACGCGTCGGCGCTGCAGCGACTCGCGCCCGCGCGCTACCCGCTTTGGCTGGAATCCTCCGCCGCGGGCACCGCGCAGGGGCGCTGGGACCTGCTGCTGGTCGCCAGCGGGGAAGCACTCGAGCTGGGACGAGACCGCAGGTTGCGGTGCACGAGCCCTGCAGGAGCGGCGCTCGCGCCGCGACCCGCCGGCAACGACTTCCTGGCCGCCCTCGACGCGGACTGGCGCGCCCTGCGCATCCCCCGCGAGGAGCCGCGCTGGCCGTTTCGCGGCGGCTGGGCGCTGTTCCTGGCCTACGAACTCGCGGGCCAGGTGGAACCGGTGCTGGACCTGCCGCGCGCACCGGGGTCGCTGCCGGTGGCGCTGGCGCTGCGTTGTCCCGCCGCGGTCCTGCGCGATCGCGCCAGCGGCGCCTGCGTCGCCGTCGCCGAGGCCGGCCACGAACCGCTGCTCGACGCGATCGAGTCCGACCTGGCCGCGGCCCGGGCGCTGCCGCCGCTGCCGCGCTGGGTGCCCCCCGCGGGCGTGGTCGAGGACGATCCGTCGCGGTTCACCGACGGCGTCGGACGGGTGCTCGACTACCTCGCCGCCGGCGACGTGTTCCAGGCCAACCTGTCGCGTGGCTGGGAAGCGCGTTTCGACGTCGCGCCGGAGCCGGCCGCGCTGTTCGCGCGCTTGCGCGAACACAATCCGGCGCCGTTCGCGGGCGTGTTCGCGGGCCCGGGCTGGGCGGTCGCCAGCGCTTCCCCGGAGCGGCTGGTCGCGGTGCGCGGGGAAGTGGTGGAAAGCCGCCCGATCGCCGGCACCCGGCCGCGCTTCGAGGGCGACGACGATGCCGATCGCATCGCCGAACTGGTCGGCCACCCCAAGGAACGCGCGGAACACGTGATGCTGGTCGACCTGGAACGCAACGACCTCGGTCGGGTGTGCGCGCCCGGCAGCGTCGAGGTCGACGAACTGATGACGGTCGAGAGCTACGCCCACGTGCACCACATCGTCAGCAACGTGCGCGGGCGGCTGCGCGAAGACGCGACGCCCGGCCAGGTCATCCGCGCGGTCTTCCCGGGCGGGACCATCACCGGCTGCCCCAAGGTGCGCTGCATGCAGGTGATCGCGGAACTCGAGGGGCAGGGACGCGGTGCCTATACCGGCGCGTTCGGCTGGCTCAACCGCGACGGCGACCTCGACCTCAACATCCTGATCCGCAGCGCGGAACTGGAGGGCGCGCGGCTGCGTTTCCGTACCGGCGCCGGCATCGTCGCCGACTCCGACCCCGGGCGCGAGCTCGACGAAACCCGCGCCAAGGCCCGCGGCATGCTGCGGGCGCTGGGGTTGCAGGGATGACGGCGCGGATCTTTCGCGGCCGCGAGGAACTGGCCGCCGTGGCGCCCGACGACCGCGGCCTGGCCTATGGCGACGGCGTGTTCGAGACCATGCGCGTGCACCGCGGCGAGGTGCCCTGGTGGGATGCCCACTGGCGGCGGCTGGCGCTGGGCGCGTCGCGGCTGCAAATTGCGCTGCCGCCGGCCCGGCAGGCGCGCGAAGTCGCCAGGGCGCTGTTCGACGACGCGGGCGACGGCGTGCTCAAGCTGCTGCTGTCACGCGGGGCGGGCGGGCGCGGATACGCACCACCGGCGGAGTCGGTCCCGACCTGGATCCTGTCCCGCCATCCCTTGCCCCGGCCAGCCCGCGGTGGAGTGTCGCTGCACTGGTGCGATGTCCGCCTGGCCGTGCAGCCCGCGCTCGCCGGCATCAAGCATTGCAATCGCCTGGAGCAGGTCCTGGCGCGCGCCGAATGCGATCGCGCGGGCGCCGACGAGGGCCTGCTGCGCGATGCCGACGGGTACGTCGTCTCCGCCACCGCGGCCAACCTGTTCGTGCTGTCCGGCGATCGCTGGCTCACTCCGCCGGTGGACCGTTGCGGTGTGGCTGGCACCTGCCGTGCCGCGTTGCTGGCGCCACTGTCGGCGCGCGAAACGTCGCTGGCGAAGGAAGACGTGGAACGCGCCGACGCGGTTTTCCTGTGCAATGCGGTGCGGGGTATCCTGCCGGTGGCTCGCCTCGGTGCTCGCCGCTGGCCGGTGCATCCCGGGGTGGCCGCGGCGCAGGCTTCACTGGCGCGCCTGCATCCCGGGTTCCGACTGGACGCCCCCGCACTGGACGACCTGAACACGTGAGTTCCAAATCCAAGCCCCGGCGCGGCATCGGCGCCTTCTTCGTCATCACCGCGCTGCTCGCGGGCGCGCTCGCGTTCTGGGCATTCGACCGCTACCAGGGTTTCGCCGATACCCCGATCGCGGGCCTGGAGCAGGGCGCCCGGGTGACCATCGAACGCGGCGATTCCTTCGCCACCGTGCTGGGCAAGTTGCGCGAGGCCGGTGCCAGGGGCGGCCACGACCTGGAATGGCGGTTGCTGGCGCGGCGGATGGGCGCGGCCGGCAGGATCCAGGTTGGCGAATACGCCCTCGAACCGGGCGCCACCCCGCGCCAGGTGCTGGCCGACCTGCGCGACGGCAAGGTGGTGAGTTACCGCTTCACGATCGTCGAGGGCTGGAACGTGCGCGAACTGCGCGCAGCGCTCGCGCGGGCCGAACCGCTGGTCCAGGAGACCGCGGGCATGGACGACGCCGCGTTGATGGAGGCGCTCGGCCACCCCGGCGTGCATCCCGAGGGACGCTTCCTGCCCGAGACCTACCACTATGTCTCCGGCGACAGCGACCTCGACCTGCTGGGTCGCGCCTACGCGGCGATGGAGTCTGCGCTGGACGAGGCCTGGGCCTCGCGCGCGGCCGGCCTGCCGCTGGCGTCGAAGGACGAGGCGCTGGTGCTGGCCTCGATCGTGGAGAAGGAAACCGGGGTCGCCGAGGAGCGCCCGCGCATCGCGGGCGTGTTCGTGCGCCGCCTGCAGAAGGGGATGAAACTGCAGACCGACCCGACCGTGATCTACGGCATGGGCGAGGACTACAAGGGCAACATCCGCCGCAGCGACCTGCGCACCGACACCCCGTACAACACCTACACCCGGGCCGGGCTGCCGCCGACGCCGATCGCGATGCCGGGGGTGGCGGCGCTGCAGGCGGCGACCCATCCGGCCGAGGGCGACGCGCTGTACTTCGTCGCGGTCGGCGACGGCAGCGGCCGCCATGTGTTCAGCGCCGACCTCGCCAGCCACCAGGCCGCGGTGCGCGCCTACCTGCGCAACTACCGCGCGCGGCAGGACAGCGAATGAACGACACCGGTTTGCGGATCGAGCCGCGCCTGGTCACCCTGGAAGGCGGCGAGGGCGCGGGCAAGACCACGGTGCTGGACGCGCTGCGCGGCGCGCTCGAGGCGCAGGGCGGGGAAGTCGTGTGTACCCGCGAACCGGGCGGCACGCCGCTGGCCGAACGGGTGCGCGAACTGCTGCTGGATCCCGCCGGCGAAGCGCCGACCGCGGAAGCCGAGCTGCTGCTGATGTTCGCCTCGCGCGCCCAGCACGTGGCCAACACGGTGCTGCCCGCGCTGCGTCGCGGCGCATGGGTGCTGAGCGACCGCTTCACCGATTCCAGCTACGCCTACCAGGGCGGGGGCCGCGGCCTCGACCCGGCGTTCATCGCCGCGCTCGAACGGCGCGTGGTCGGCATCCGCCCGGGGCTGACCCTGCTGCTGGACCTCGGCGTCGCGCAGGGGCGCGAGCGGGCCCGCGGGCGCGACGCCGCGCCCGACCGGATCGAGCGCGAACGCGACGGGTTCTTCGAACGCGCGCGTGATGCGTTCCTGGCGCGCGCCGCGGCCGAACCGGGACGCTTCCGCGTGCTGGACGCCGCACGCCCGGCCGCGGTGGTCGCCGACGACGCGGTCCGCCTGCTGCGCGAATGGCAGGCCGGGCAGTGATCCCGTCGTTCGCGCCCTGGCAGCAACGTGCCTACGACCGGGCCGCTGCGGCGCTCGACGCCGGGCGCATGGGCCACGCACTGCTGTTGTGCGGCCCCGCGCGCCTGGGCAAGCGGATGGTCGCCGAACGGCTCGCGCAACGCGTGCTGTGCCTCGATCGCGATCCCGGCGGCGAACCCTGCGGCCGCTGCCGCAGCTGCAGCCTGTATCGCTCGCGTTCGCAGGCCGACCCGGTGGAGACGCGGCCCGACGGCAGCCTCGCGCATCCCGACGGCAAGCCCGGCCATCCCGACGCCTGGTTCGTCGGCTACGGGATCAACGAGAAGACCGACAAGCCACGCACCGAGATCGTGATCGAACAGGTGCGCGACCTGTCGCGCAAGCTGTCGCTCACCTCCCAGCTGGGCGGTGCCCAGGTCGCGCTCATCGAACCGGCCGAGGCCATCGGCCACGCCGCGTTCAACGCGCTGTTGAAGACCCTGGAGGAACCGCAGCCCGGCCGCTACCTGTGGCTGGTCGCGGCGGAGCCGGCGCGGCTGCCGGCGACCATCCGCAGCCGCTGCCAGAAACTCGAGTTCAGGCTGCCGCCGGAGGCCGAGGCGCTGGAATGGCTGCGCGCGCAGGGACATTCGGCTGCCGAGGCGGGCGAGGCGCTGGACGCCGCGCGCGGCCATCCCGGCCTCGCCGATGCCTGGTTGCGCGACGGCGCGCTGGCGTTGCGCAAGTCGGTGGCCGGCGACCTGGCGGACATCGCCCGCGGCAAGGCGTCGCCGGCGGCGACGGCGAAGGCCTGGGTGGCCGATGAGCTCGCGCCCTTGCGATTGCACTTCGCCGCCGACTTCGCGCGGCACCAGGCGGCGAAGCTGGAGGGCCGGCGCTTGACCGATCCCCGTCGAACCCGCAGTCTGGCTGCCTGGTTCGACGCCGCGAACCGCACCGCCGCGCTGTTGCGCACCACGGTGCGCGCCGACCTCGCGGTGGCCGGGCTGCTGGTGGACTGGCAAGGGCTCTGGTAGGGGGACGCTCTGGTGGGGGGAATCTGGAGATGGTGAACGCGGTGGCAGCAGGCGGCGGCAAGGGATTCCTGTCGCTGGGCTTGAAGGACAAGGCGCAACTGCACGCGTCGTGGATGCCGTTCCTGCGGCAGGGCGGCCTGTTCGTGCCGACCAATCGCAAGTTCTCGCTCGGCGACGAGGTGTTCCTGGTGCTGACGCTTCCCGAATCCGGGGAACGCATCCCGGTGCTCGGCAAGGTCGCGTGGATCACCCCGATCGCGGCGCAGGGCGGCCGTGCCGCCGGGATCGGCGTGCAGTTCGCCGAAAGCGCCGAAAGCGAATCGCTGCGCGGAAGGATCGAGACCCTGCTGGCGGGTTTCAAGGCCGACAAGCCCACGCACACGATGTAGGCGCGCCGCGCGCGCCGCGACGCCCGGAGAACAGAAAGGCCCGGTCGAGACCGGGCCTTTCGATTTCTTGGTGGAGCGGAAGGGGATCGAACCCTCGACCTTCGCATTGCGAACGCGACGCTCTCCCAGCTGAGCTACCGCCCCACGTGAAGCCGCGCATTATACGGATGCGCCGCGAGCGCCGCCAGCGCCTTCAATCCACCAGCAGCGGTTCCAGCCGGGCTTCCAGGACCCGGCGGCGCCAGCCGGAGATGGCCGACGGCCAGCGCCCGTCGCCGCGCACGCGGCGGTCCAGCAGCGACTGCAGCCGGCGCCGCGAGGCGAGCACGCCCTCGGGCAGCCCGAGTTCGGCCGCCACCTGCGACACCGCGTCCTGCAGCGCCCGCAGCCGGGCCTTGTCGCGCTCCCCGTCGATCGCCTGCGGAGCCTGGTGCTCGTCGGGAAGCGGCGTCTCCAGCGCCTCCCAGATCGCGGCGTCGAGCTTGCGCGGCGCCTTCGGCGTGGCCTCGAGCTGGCGCTGCAGCGCGGCGCGGTCCGCGGGCGGGCGCCGGGCCAGGGCCGCGGCAAGCTCGTTGTCGAGGATCCAGTTGCGCGGGCGGTCGTGGTCGCGGGCGTAGGCGTCGCGCCAGCGCAACAGGCGCAACAAGCGGCGCTGGCCGGCGGCGTCCATCGACTGGGCCGCGCGCATGCCCAGGTGCGGCCAGCGCTCCAGCGCGTCGTCCTGCGCGCCCTCGACCATGCGCGCGCAATCCTCGGCCAGCCAGTCCAGGCGTTCCTGTTCGCGCAGCCGCGACTCCAGCGCCGCGTGCAGCGCGTCCAGGTGGGTGACGTCGTCGGCCGCGTAGTCGAGCTGCGCCGGCGACAACGGGCGCCGCAACCAGTCAGACCGCGTCTGCCCCTTGGGCAGCACCACGCCGGTGACTTCCTGCACCAGGCGCTGGTAGCCGACGCCGGCGCCGGCACCGGCCAGGGCCGCCGCCACCTGCGTGTCGAACAGGGGCGCGGGGACGACGCCGCAGCGGTGCTTGAGCGCGACCAGGTCCTCGCTGGCACTGTGCATCACCTTGGTCACCGACGGATCGGCGAGCATCGGCGCCAGTGCATCGGCGATGCCCGGTGCCAGCGGGTCCGCCAGCAGGACCTCCCCGCCCACCGCCAGTTGCACCAGCGCCAGCTTCGGCCACCAGGTGCGCTCGCGCACGAATTCGGTATCCATGCCGATCCGTGGCGGCGCATCGGCCAGCCGCGCGGACAGCTCACGGGGGTCTTCGATCCAGAGTCTCACCCGCCAAGCCTAACAACCTGTTAGCTTTCCGGCTGTGCGCCGCCAACGGACCCCCATTGCCGCCCTGTTCGTCGCGGCCGTCGTCGCCGTCCTGGCGCTGGCCGGATGCCGGCGCGACGGTGATGCAGGCACCGAGGGCACCGAGGACCCGCAGGGACAGGTCGCGGTCTCCGGCGACGACCGGCTTGCGCGCACGCTGACCTGGGAAGTTCCCCGCGCCGAACTGGATGCCGGGCTCGAGGACGCGCGCGAACGCGCCGCCGCCGCGCTCGCCGAAGGACGCCTGCACCAGGGACCCGATGCGGCGATTCCGCTGTACCTGGGGATCCTCGAGCAGGCGCCCGGCGACCCCGGGGCCACGCGCGGCCTGGCGGCGGCCGTGCAGGCCCTGTTGCAGCAGGGCCGTGCCGCGCTGGCCGAGGCCGGCGACGATGCCGAAGCCCTGCGCCGCGCGCACGAGATCGCCGCGGTCGCGCGGGTCGCCGCGCCACAGGACGAGGCGGTGGTGGCCTACCTGCAGCGGGTGGACCTGGCCGACCGCCTGTGGGATCTCAATACGCGCGCGGAAGCCGAGATCCGGGCCGGCCGGCTCGGCGAATCCGGCGACGGCGCGCTGGACCTGCTGCGGCAGGCCCTCGAGCTGCAGCCCGGCCAGCCGCGCGCCCTGCAGGGGCTGGCCGCGGTGGAAAGCGGACTCATCCGCCGCGCCGAGCAGGCGGCGATGCGTGGCGACTTCGACAACGCCGGGCGCTGGATCGAGATCGCCGACACGGTGCGGCCAGGCGATGCGACCATCGTCGATGCCCGCGAGCGCATCGCCGGGATCCGCCGCGCGCGGATCGCCGACCTGCGCGACCAGGGGCTGGCCGCGCTGCAGCAGGGCGATCGCGAGCAGGGACTGGACACCGCCCGCGCCAGGCTCGACCAGATCCTGCGCATCGCCGAACCGGGCAGCCCTGCGGCGGCCGAGTTGCGCACCCGCATCGACCTGGTGACGCATTACGGCTGGTTCCGCCCGGGGCAGGCGTTCACCGATGCGCTCGGCTCGGGCGGGCGCGGCCCGGAAATGGTGGTGGTGCCCCACGGCGGCTTCCTGATGGGAGCGCCCGACGACGAGGAGCAGGCGTCCGACAGCGAGCGTCCCGAGCACTACGTCCGCTTCGACCGCGGCTTCGCGATGTCGCGCACGGAAGTCACGGTGGACCAGTTCCGGCGTTTCGTCGTCGCCACCGGTTACCGCACCACCGCCGGACGCCGTGGTTACTCGATGGTGTACGACCCGCGCGGCGGCAACTTCGTGCGCCGCAACGGGGTCGACTGGCGCCATGGTTACGATGGCCGCGAGGCCGCCGGCGACATGCCGGTGCTGCACGTCAGCGCGCGCGACGCCGACGCCTACGCCGAATGGCTCGGCGAGCGCAGCGGCCACCGCTATCGCCTGCCCAGCGAATCCGAGTTCGAATACGCCCTGCGCGCGGGCGGCCAGACCCTCTATCCCTGGGGCGCCGGCGCGCCGCCGGCGGGCATCGGCAACTTCACCGGCGAGCACGACCGCAGTCCGGGCGGGCGCCGCTGGAACAATGCCTTCATGGACTACGGGGACGGCTACTGGGGGCCGGCGCCGGCGGGCAGTTTCGCCGCCAATGCATTTGGCCTTCACGACATGGCAGGCAACGTCAGCGAGTGGGTGGCGGATTGCTGGCACGACGGCTATCGCCGCGCCCCGGTGGACGGCGGCGCCTGGCTCAACCCGGGCTGCCGGACGCGGGTGATGCGCGGCGGGGCCTGGGCCAGCGCCCCCGCGCAGACCCGTTCGGCCTGGCGCGCCCCGGCCGATGCGGACACGACCAACGCACGGCTCGGCTTCCGGGTGGTGCGCGACCTCTAAGGCATCGACAGGAAGGAGACACAAATGCGCAGGGATCCGTTGGGCAACCAGGCTGGCAGGCCGCGACGCCGCGGTGGCCTGCGCTGGTGGGTGCTGATCGCGTTCGCGGTCTACGCGGGCTGGTACTGGTTCTCCAACCGCAGCACCGATCCGTACACCGGCGAGACCGTGCTGATCGACGAAAGCATCACCCCGCAGGACGAGAAGGCGCTGGGCCTGCAGGCGTTCCAGCAGATCCTGGCCCAGGAACCGGCGCTCGACGACGACGTGGAGATCGCCCGCCAGGTCAACGAGATCGCGCAGCGGCTGATCGCCAAGGTACCCGAGGTGGAGGACGCGCTGGCGGCGGAACACGGCATGACCTCGCCGCACATCGAGCAGCACTTCGAATGGGACGTGGCGGTGATCCCGTCCGAGCAGGTCAATGCGTTCTGCCTGCCCGGGGGCAAGATGGCGGTGTATACCGGCCTGGTGCCGGTGGCCGAGAACGCCGACGCCATGGCGGTGGTGATGGGCCACGAGATCTCGCACGCGCTGCTGCGCCACGGTGCCCAGCGGATGACCGAGCAGCGCCTGGCGCAGATCGGGCAGATGGCCGGCGCGATGAGCGGCATGGATGCGCAGCAGATGCAGGCGGTGATGTCGGTCTACGGCTACGGCCGGGCGCTGCCCTATGCGCGCAAGCAGGAGAGCGAGGCCGACGAGATGGGCCTGATGCTCGCCGCGGCCGCCTGCTTCGACCCGAACGAGGCGATTCCCTTGTGGCAGCGGATGGAAGCGGCGAGTGGCGGCAGCGGGCAGCCGGAGTTCGCTTCGACCCACCCGGATCCCGGGACCCGCATCGAGCGGCTGCGGGCGCTGATGCCCAAGGCGCTCGAATACCGCGAACGGTTCTGCCAGGCCTCGGGCGCGCCGGCTGCCGCGATGTAGCGGGGCGGCGCGCGCTCAGCGCACGCGGGCGGTGCCGCGGCCCAGCCCGCCGAGCAGGTCCTGCTGGAATTCGTTCCACTGCTCCAGGTTGCGCTCGGCAAGCTGGTTCATCATCGCCCAGGGTTGCTGCCCGGGGTTGGCGCGTGCCTGCTGCTGGATCTGGCGCTGCTGCGCGAGGAACTGCTGCATGCACAGCTCGAGGTAGTCGCCGACGCAGCCCTGCAGGCTGTCCCCGTACATGCGGATGATGCCGGCAAGCAGTCGCGTGGACAGCACCGGATCGCCGTCCTGTTCCTGCTCGGCGATGATCTGCAGCATCACGCAGCGGGTCAGGTCTTCGCCGCTGCGTGCATCCCGCACTTCGAACTCCTCGCCGTCGACCACCAGCTGCCGCACGTCCTCGATGGTGATGTAACTCGAGATCTCGGTGTCGTAGAGCCGGCGGTTCGGATACTTCTTGATGACGCGGACGGCCATGTGCAATCCCCCGTGCAATGACCCGAGCATGGCGCAGTGCAGCACGGGTTGCAAGCCGCCGCGTGCCATCGCGCGAGTGCCGCAAGTCATGGGTCGCCGGCGGCGAGGGTCCGCGGGATCGCGGCCGGGTCGAAGTGGGCGCGCGCCAGGCGCAGGGCGGCGTCCACCGAACCGCCGCCGTCGATCGCGTGCGCGGGCTGCCCGAGCATGCGCCACGCGGCGCGCAGCGCCGGCAGCGGGTCGGCCGGGTCCACCGGCAGCGAGGACAGCGACTTGGACAGCTTCTGCCCGGCGGCGTCGCGGACCAGCGGCAAGTGCGCGTGGCGTGGTTCGGGCAGCCCCAGCGCGCGGTAGAGCAGCAGTTGGCGCGGGGTCGAGTCGAGCAGGTCGGCGCCGCGGACCACGTCGGTGATCCCCTGCGCGGCATCGTCCACCACCACCGCGAGCTGGTACGCCCACGGACCGTCCGCCCGGCGCAGGACGAAGTCGCCGACCTCCGCGGCCACGTCCTGTTCGAAGCGCCCCTGGATGGCGTCGTCGAAGCCGACCCGGGTGCCGGGCGGCACCCGCATCCGCATCGCCGGATCGTCGCGCCGTGCCCCGGGCACGCAGGCGTGGTGGATGCCGCCGTTGCCAGCGAGGTCGCTGCGGCTGCAATGGCAGGCGAACACGTGGCCGCCCGCCAGCAAGGCGTCCAGTGCTTCCCGGTACGCGTCCCCGCGGGTGGACTGCCACAGCACTGGGCGGTCGGATTCCAGCCCGAAGCCGGCAAGCGCCTGCAATTGCGCCGCGGCCGCGCCGGCGACTTCCCGCGGCGGGTCGAGGTCCTCGACCCGCACCAGCCACTCGCCGCGGTGGTGGCGTGCCAGCAGCCAGCTGCCCAGCGCCGCCAGCAGCGAGCCCAGGTGCAGGGGGCCGGTGGGCGAGGGCGCGAAACGGCCGCGGTAGGGCGCTTCGGCGGGTGCCGGACGATCACTCATGTGGACTTGCATTCAGGCCCCGGGAGCCACACTTCCAGACCATGAAGCCGCGCCTTTCCCGCGGCGTTCCGGAAGCATCGCATGTTCAAGCGGGTCGCATTGTTCGTCGCCACCAACCTCGCGGTCCTGGCCCTGGTCAGCGTGGTCATGGCCGTGCTGGGCGTCAACCCGTCCAACTTCGGCGGCCTGCTGGTGATGGCCGCCTTGTTCGGGTTCGGGGGTTCGATCATTTCGCTGCTGATGTCGAAGTGGATCGCCAAGCGCAGCACCGGCGCCCACGTGATCGACACTCCGCGCAACGAGGCCGAGCAGTGGCTGTTGCAGACGGTCCGGCGCCAGGCGGAACGCGCCGGCATCGGCATGCCGGAAGTCGCCATCTACGACGCGCCGGAGATCAACGCGTTCGCCACCGGCGCCAACCGCAACAACGCCTTGGTGGCGGTGTCCACCGGGCTGCTGCGGGCGATGGACCGCGACCAGGCCGAGGCGGTGCTGGGCCACGAGGTGAGCCACGTGGCCAACGGCGACATGGTGACCATGGCGCTGCTGCAGGGCGTGCTCAACACCTTCGTGATCGTGCTGGCGCGGGTGGTCGGGCGGGTGGTCGATGGTTACCTCAGCGGCGGCCGCGACAACGGTGGCGGCATCGGCTACTTCGCGGTGGTGTTCGTGCTCGACATGGTATTCGGGCTGTTCGCGAGCATGATCGTGATGTGGTTCTCGCGCCATCGCGAGTTCCGGGCGGATGCGGGCGGTGCGTCGCTGGCGGGGCGCGGCAAGATGATTTCGGCGTTGCAGGCGCTGTCGCGCAACCAGGGGGTGAACACGTTGCCCAAGGCGGTGCAGGCGTTCGGGATCTCGGGCGGCATCGGCCATGGCCTGCGCCGGCTGTTCATGTCGCATCCGCCGCTGGAGGAGCGGATCGAGGCACTGCAGCGGTCGGTGGTCGCTTAACCCAAGCGCGGGTTTGTACGTTTGAGCCATCGAACGCGCTGCTGGATCACGCGCGAATGCCACATGGTGTTTTTCACCATGCTCCGGAAAAACCGTGGAGTGCCAGCGGCGACAAGCGTCCGAGGTCGTGAGCTTGTTCCCCATTCCCCCCAGGCACGGAGCCGCCCGCGAAAGGGTCTGCGGGTCGGGGCGTGTGCCCGCCGAACGGCGGGTGCGCGCCCCGACCCTCACTCCAACGTTGCCACCCGGCTACGCGCCCCCCACTACTCGAAGTCGTAGTTGAGGTCCGGACCCGGCGGCGCCAGGAAGTGGCCTTCGACGTAGTCGATGCCGGCGGTGAACAGGGTTGCCATCGTGGAGGCGTCTTCCACGCAGGGCGCGATGCTGCGGATGCCCAGGCTGCGCGCCTTTTCCGCGATCTCCACCACCCGCTGCTGGTTGCCCTGGTTCTTCGCCAGGTCCTCGCTGAAGCTGCGGTCGAGCTTCACGAAGGCCGGGTCGAAGTGCGACAGCAGCTGGAACGGGTCCAGGCCGATGCCGAACTGCTCCAGGCCCACCCGGCAGCCATGCGCGGCGATCGCGGCCGCGAACTCCTGCGCCGGGCGCAGGTGGGTGAAGACCTTGCTCTCGGGCAGTTGCAGGACCAGCCGTTCGCCGGGGACGCCGGCCTCGGCGAGGCGCTCGCCGACGAACTTCGCCAGGCTGTCGTCCCCGAGCGAGGCCTGGGTGACCTTGACCAGCATGGTGATGGGCTTGCCCGCCTGTTGCTGCTCGGCGAGGACCTGGATCGCGCGCCCGGCGACCCAGCGGTCGATCTCGCCCAGCAGACCGTGCTCCTCGGCCACCTGCTGGAAGCTCAGGGGCGGCTCCATTTCCCCGGAGCCGACGTCCAGCCGGATGTAGGCCTCGTACATCGGGTCGGTCTCGCCCTGCAGGTTGATCACCGGCTGGTAGAACAGCAGGAAGCGGTCGTTGTCGAGCGCGTCGCGCAGGTGCGAGACCCAGGCCTGCACCCGCTCTTCCTCGGCGCGGTCGATCGCGCCCGGGTCGAAGATGGCGAAGCGGTTGCCGCCGACGTTGGCCGACTCGTGCATGCCTTCCGCGGCCTTGGTCAGCACCTGGCTGACGCTGGCGATCTTCTCGCCGATCTGGACGCCGCCGATGCTGACCGTGATCGTCGCCGAGCGCTTGCCGATCTCGAACAGCTTCGAGGCGAAGGCTTCGCGGATGCGTTCGGCCAGCTGGCTGGTGGCCGTGTGGTCGCCCGGGGCGAGCGCGGCCAGGGTGTGTTCGCCGAAGCGCGCCAGGGTGGCGGTGTCGCCGAGGACCCCGCGCAGGCGCTCGGCGAGGGCCGCGAGCAGCGCGTCGGCCGAATCC
>Ga0079224_100008276_pt1 | contig 14075 bp, 10 predicted proteins | sample Stecom2015_FD_80414 | JGI IMG/M metagenome (GOLD analysis project Ga0079224, IMG submission 80414) | Agricultural soil microbial communities from Utah to study Nitrogen management - Steer compost 2015 | ecosystem: Environmental > Terrestrial > Soil > Agricultural land | place: USA: Utah...
GGTGACCTGCTCGTTTTCTGAAAAAAGTACTTCCAATAAAGGATAGATGGTAATCAGGGACAACGTACTGAACAGCGCGTACAGAATATTATAGGTGACGTTCCATACAATATGGGATTTATACGGTTTTGTATATGGAATTAGCTTTACGAGATTTTTATCCATCAATTCAATTTCATGTCATTAATTATGGCATCTATTTTTGCTTCCAGTTTTGCCTCCGCTTCCTTAAATTTTTCGCTGGATTTTAGTTGCGTATTCACACTGACGTAGAACTTGATCTTAGGTTCTGTTCCACTTGGCCGCAATGCAATTTTGCTGCCATCTTCGGTATAATAGATCAGCACATTGGATTTTGGAATGTCGATTGGAAATTCTTTATTATCGACCATGTCTTTGGAGATGGACAACTCGTAATCCTCAACATGGGTCACTTTTGAACCGTTGATTTCGTTTAATGGGTTCTCTCGTGCATCGATCATCATTTGTTTTATTTCCAAAGCACCTTCGATTCCCTTTTTTGTCATTGATATGAGCCGTTCCTTATAAAAACCATTTTCGATATACAATTGAATAAGTTCTTCGTAAAACGAGGTGCCTTTATATTTTGCCAGTGCGGCGATTTCAATTGCCAATAGGGTGGAAGTGACGGCATCCTTGTCGCGAACAAAATCGCCTACCATATAACCAAAACTTTCTTCACCGCCTCCAATAAAATTAAGATGAGGGTAATCCTTTATCATCTTTGCTATCCATTTAAAGCCGGTCAATCCTTCTTTAAATTCCACATTATATTTTGAAGCCAATGCAGCCATCATCGGTGTTGAAACAATTGTAGATCCAATGAATTCCTCACCTTTTATTTTGTTGTTGCGCTTCCAATGTTTCAAAAGAAAATCGGTCATCATCACCATGGTTTGATTGCCATTCAGCAGTACCATTTTGCCTTCCAAATTCCGCACTGCGACACCCAAGCGATCACAATCCGGGTCGGTGCCAATTACAATATCAGCATTTACTTCATCCGCCAATTCCAAGGCCATTTTTAAAGCTTCCGGTTCTTCGGGATTTGGGGATTCCACAGTTGGAAAATCGCCATTAGGGACTCGTTGTTCCTCAACAATATGTACATTAATATATCCGGCGCGTTTTAAAGTTTCAGGGACCGTGGTTATTGAAGTTCCGTGGAGTGAGGTAAAGACAATATTCAATTTGTCCTTGGCTTCTTGTGGTGTGTCAAAACTACCATTTTTCACTGCTGCATCTATAAAAGCATTGTCAACATCCGCTCCAATGGTATGGATTAAATCTTCATTGGCATCAAATTTTATTTCGGAATAATCGAGGCTGTTGATTTCCTTTATGATTTCCTTATCTTGTGGGGGCACCAGTTGTCCACCATCTTGCCAATACACTTTATAACCGTTATATTCTGGTGGATTGTGGGAAGCGGTCAATACGATTCCACAATGACAGTTCAAATGTTTTACGGCAAACGACAGTTCAGGCGTTGGGCGTAAATCCTCAAATAGAAAGACAGTAATCCCATTTGCGGAAAATACATCGGCAACTACTTTGGCCAATGTTTTACTATTGTGACGACAATCATAGGCAATCGCAACTTTCAGTTGTTCATTTGGGAAAGATTTGTGCATATAATTGCTCAAACCTTGTGTGTTCTTGCCTAAGGTATATTTGTTGATTCTATTAGTTCCGATGCCCATAATTCCGCGCATGCCACCTGTGCCAAAATCCAGATCTTGATAAAAACTTTCCTGTATTTCCTTCGGATGGCGCGCAATACTATTTTTGATGGATTCCTGTGTTTCCCTATCAAAGGCAGGTGTTAACCACGTATTGATACGCTCCAGGATTTTAGGGTCGATGTAAATCATAAGCATAGGAATTTATAATTGCAAAAATAAGCAATCTGTTAAATGTGAAATGGTAATGCGGCGTTAATTTGAGGATTTGATTACAAATTCAGTTCATCCCTAACTAAATAGCGCTTTTTATCTTCTTTGGAGCGCAGGATAATTTCACCAAGAAAACCGGCAATAAAAAATTGAGTTCCTATGACCATGGTCACCAAGGCAATGTAAAATTGAGGACGGGAAGTTATCAATCGTCCTGCAGTATTGAAAAATAACTTGTCCACACCCAAATATACCGTAAAAACAAAACCGATAAAAAACATGATGACACCAAGCGCACCAAACAGATGCATGGGCCGTCTTCCAAACCTCGAAAGGAACCAAATGGTCAACAAGTCCAGAAACCCGTGGATAAATCGGTTCATGCCAAATTTTGTAGTCCCATATTTTCGTGCCTGATGTAAGACTACTTTTTCCGAAATGTTTGAAAAACCTGCATTTTTTGCCAAAACGGGAATGTATCTGTGCATTTCACCGCTGACATCAATGTTTTTAACTACACTTTTATTGTATGCTTTCAATCCGCAGTTAAAGTCATGTAGTTTCACACCTGATGTTTTGCGGGCTGCCCAATTGAAAAGTTTTGAGGGCATATTCTTGGACAAAAGAGAATCATATCGCTTTTTTTTCCATCCGGAAACAAGGTCCAATCTGTCATGTACGACCATATTATACAGTTCCGGAATTTCTTCTGGATTATCCTGAAGATCTGCATCCATCGTAATGATCACATCGCCCTGTGCCTTTTCAAAACCGGCGTGCAGTGCCTGTGATTTACCGAAATTGCGTAGAAAACGAATACCTTTGACGTTGTCATTGCTCTGTGCAAGGGTCGAAATAGTCTCCCACGAGCCATCGCTACTACCGTCGTCAATAAAAATGATTTCATAAGAAAAACGATTGGATTGCATAACCTTTGCAATCCAATCGTGTAATTCTACAAGAGATTCCTGTTCGTTGAGTAGTGGTATGACTACCGATATATTCATTTAAAATAATTTCAAGATTCTATCTTTCAAAAATACTGAAATTATTTACGCGTGCGTGTTTTCTTTTTTCATGACCAAACCGCCTATCAATCCGTATAATAAACCAAAAATGGCGCTCATTGCCAACCAAAATGCACTCAGTACAAATGGATTAAAGAATATTTCCATGAATCCCATACTTTGCTCGACCATTTCTTCGGTCATATTAGGATTTTGTTCCAGCATCTTATCTCTTCCGACATCCATCATTTGCCCCATAAAATCTGGATCGATGACATAATTGAATATGAGATTGTAAACAACAAATATAAGTGCGCTTACAACACCTACTAAAACGCCTATTTTGAGGGCCTCACTAAGCGTTAGTAGATTGGCATTTTTCTTTTTATACTGGCTGATAGCATAAATTACAATTATTGGAAATATCAAATAATAAAGATATTGAGGCCATTGGGCACCTTCTAGCGCCAATCCTGTGACATACGTGACAACTGATATTACCACCATGATTAATCCTAACATGACTCCGTAGTTCAATGAAAATTTCCCGGGGGATAGTTTTTGTGTTTCCATAATAGTTGATTTAAAATTTTAGTTGATATGTTGGTTAGTAATCAAAGATACCAAAACGTTACAATATTTGATGATGAATGGAGATTTCTTGAAAAATAAAACCAAAACTATTGCAGAGTTGTAAAAAATACGTAAATTTGCACTTCCAAAAAATGAAATGATTTAAAGTTTACAGAGATGAAAAAAGGTATACATCCAGAAAATTATAGACTTGTAGCATTCAAAGACATGTCCAATGATGACGTGTTCTTGACAAAATCTACAGCAGATACAAATGAAACTATTGACGTTGATGGAGTGGCGTATCCAGTGATTAAAATGGAGATTTCCAGAACATCTCATCCTTACTATACTGGTAAATCCAAATTGGTTGACACTGCCGGGCGTATTGATAAGTTCAAAAACAAATACGCTAAGTTCAAAAAATAAATTTAGCTATAAACGGATACAAAGCCTTCGTGATTCATCTCGAAGGCTTTTTTGTTTTCTATAATTAGACTATTTTTGAATTGAAAGTTGTTTGCCACGAATTCACGAATTTTATGTTTTTGAAATCGAAATGTTGAACCAATAACTCATACGCGATAAAATGAATTACATCCTTTTTGACGGACCTTCACGCAACAATCTATTGCCGTTCACGTTTACCCGTCCGGTTGCTGATATACGAATGGGGATTTTGACCATCCGAGAGAAATGGGAGCAATATCTGGGTTATACCACCACAACCATAACAGAGGATTATTTATCTGAAAAATTCCCCATGGTGGAAATGGATGAAAATGTTTTGATCAATGCATCCTATTTGCCCAATGCGGAGTTGGTGGAACTTGTGAAAAATCTTGAGGAGAACCAGGCAATTTTCAAAAATGAAGATGTCATTGCATTCTTCACTAAAAACGCACAAGAAGATATCGATTTCGCAACTTTTGATGCTATAGAGTATGATGATGAAGTTCTCAAAATTGAGCATACTTGGGATATTTTTTCAAAAAACGGAAAAGCCCTTGAGGATGATTTTGAACTTTTAACAGATGGAAGACGGTCACAACCGATTCCAGCCACTAATAATATCATCAATGGACAAAACATTTTTATAGAAGAAGGTGCCAAACTTGAGTTTGTGACTCTCAATGCCAGCTTTGGACCCATTTATATAGGCAAGGACGCCGAAATAATGGAAGGCAGTATCATTAGAGGGCCTTTTGCTTTGTGTGAACATGCCACTGTAAAGCTCGGAGCGAAAATTTACGGGCCTACTACCGTTGGGCCACACAGTAAAGTGGGAGGTGAAGTCAATAACTCAGTCATTTTTGGCTACTCCAATAAAGGTCATGACGGATTTATGGGAAATTCGGTTTTGGGCGAATGGTGCAATCTTGGTGCGGACACCAACAATTCAAATTTAAAAAACAATTACGCCGAAGTCCGCCTTTGGGATTATAATACCGAAAGCTTTGCCAGAACTGGTCTTCAATTCTGTGGACTCATGATGGGCGACCACAGCAAATGTGGCATCAATACCATGTTCAATACTGGGACTGTCGTTGGGGTCAGTGCCAATATTTTTGGCAGTGGTTTTCCGCGCAACTTTATTCCTAGTTTTAGTTGGGGTGGTAGTGGAGGCTTTACAACGTATCTCACCAAAAAAGCATTTGAAGTCGCCGAAATGGTCATGTCCAGAAGAAATGTACAGCTTACAGAAGTTGACAAAGCAATTTTGGAGTATGTGTTTGAGGAGACGAAGAAATTTAGGAAGGAATAATAACCGGAGTATTATTCACGTAAGTTTTTTTTTATACTTTTCAACATTTAAAACATCAATTTAATGAAATTATCGTTTCTGATAGTAGTCTTATTCGTTTGTCGAGGCATTTCTGCTCAAAGCAATTCTGAAGTTTATTATAATCAATTTGATGATCTTGTCGGCACTTACGACAGCGATTTGAATACAGGCAAAAGGTTTGAAGATCTTTACATGACAATTTCGCAAGATGAATTCAGGTTTTTCGTTGGCTCCGAAGATAATATTGGGTATGTGAAATATAATAGCCAATCTTTTTTTCAGAGCTCTTTAAGATACGATGTATTGGAAGACAATTTGCTTTTTAAGAATGTAGGAAGTCCCAATGTTTATGAGGTTATTTTAGAGCCAATGTTAGTTGATTCCTTTTCATTTAATAATAGAAATTTTGTTAAACTGCCAATTAAAGCATCTAAATTTCCCTTCTATAAAAATGGCTATTTTGAAAGTTTAGCACATATTGGTTCTTTTCATTTATATAAAAAACATGAAAAAATTGCCAGAAAAAAGCTCGGAGATAAAATCATTTATTATACATTTTCTAAAAGAGAAATAATGGTTTTTAAATATAAAGATGATTTTTATGAAGGCGTATCAAAAAATGATATTATAGCAATTCTGCCGCATGAGAAAGAAAAAATCAGATCATTCTATAAAACATACAAAGATTTAGAATCTAAAAATAAAATTGAGTTTTTGAAGCGACTTTTTACTCTATTAAATACAGATAATGATTGATAGCAACTACTTAAAACCAAATATGCTGAGAAAAATATTGATTATTATTATGTTATTTATCTCAGGCACATCGATAGCCCAAGAATCACCAATAGTATCTATAGAATTTTATGATATTTCCCTTAAGGAAGCTCTCTTGAAATTGGAGACCCAGACTGGTTATAGACTCTACTTCATAGAAGATTGGATTTCCGATGAAAAAAAAATATCAAAAAGCTATTTCCAAAAACCTTTGATTGATATTATGGAAGAACTTTTTGAAAATTCCAATTTAAATTTTTTTATATATGAAAAAACGGTTATTGTAACCAAAAACAGTGTCATATACGATGAGTTACCCTCTGATTATTTCAACAAGGATAGAAAGAATACTAATGATAAAATTGTAACACAAATAGACAAAAGAGATGGGGAGCAAAAGGATGCCCCATTAATGCAAAAAGAATATGTCAACAATCAAAAATCTTCAAACAAAAGTTATAAAACCATTGGAAAGGCTCAAATTAACAATCAGAGCGAATCATTTCAAATATCAGGTACAATTATAGATTCTAGAACCAGAAGACCAGTATCAGAAATACTAGTGTCAATTGATGGATTAGATATGAATGCTGTAACCAATGATAAGGGCTTTTTTACTTTAAATATTCCCAAAGGTACTTACCAAATTTCCACAAAATCTCTTGGTTATGAAAACATAAGACAGAGCATAGTTGTATACGGCAACGGAACTTTAAATCTGGAAGCAGAAGAGTCTTTGACTCAATTACAAGAAGTAGTTATTAACTCCAATAAAGATGATAATATTAAACAAGTAATAGCAGGGATTACTACTATAGACGTTAAGGAGATAAAAACAATACCTTTAGTTTTAGGAGAAAGGGATGTTTTGAAAGTGGCCACCACCATGCCTGGCATTAAAACGGCAGGAGAAGGTGCCTTAGGGTACAATGTTAGAGGTGGTAAAACAGATCAAAATTTAATTTTGTTCGATAATGCAGTAATGTACAACCCATCACATTTTTTTGGAATTTTCTCCGCTATTAATCCATTTGCAACTGGAAATGTAAAAATTTATAAAGGAACTATTCCTGCAGAATTTGGAGGACGCTTATCATCCGTCATCGATATTGAGACCAAAGAATCAAACACTGAAAAATTTACGGGAGAAGCTAGTATTGGTCCAGTAACTGGGAATATCAATATTGAAACACCAATAGTAAAAGACAAGTCATCTTTGATGACTGGGGTTAGGGCAACCTATTCCAATTGGATATTGAACACCATTGATGAAGAATCCATAAAAAATAGTGAAGCCTCTTTTTATGACGTCATTTTAAAGTATAATCACAAGTTTAGTGATAAAGACGATATCAAAGGAACGGTTTATTTTAGCAATGATAAATTCAGTATCACATCAGATTCAATTTTCAAATACAGCAATAGACTTGCTTCTGTAGAATGGAACCATGCTTTTGATGATAAAAACAAGGGGGCTTTACAATTGGCAAACAGTCAATATAAGTTTAACATAACGTATGAAAATGAATTCAATAGGAATTTCGATTATGGTTATATAATTAACGAAACGGAACTGAAATTGAACATGAAATATTTATACAGTAAAAAGCACAAATTTGATTATGGTATAAATACTAAGTTCTATGCTGTAGAACCTGGCGAAATCAACCCTTTAGATGAAAGATCTGTTATAGAATCCAAAAGTATTGATAAAGAAAGAGGGTTTGAGTCAGCATTCTTCATTTCAGATTTGCTTGAAGTAAACGAAAAACTCTCCTTTGACATTGGATTACGATATTCCTTTTATGCAGCACTCGGTCCTGGTATACAGAATAGATATGCCGCAAACTTGCCATTAAATGATGAAAGTGTTATAGAAACTCAAAGTTATGGCAATAACGAAGTTATTGAAACCTATGGAGGATTAGAACCAAGATTGTCCTTCCGTTATTTTTTATCACAGTCTCTTTCAGTCAAGGGTGGATATAACAAAACGATACAATACATTCATTTAATGTCCAGCAATACAACAATGTCTCCTGTAGACACATGGAAACTATCTGATTTAAATATAGAGCCGCAAAAAGCGCATCAATTTTCATTGGGTCTATTTAAGAACTTCGATAACGGAGTTTATGAGGCAAGCTTTGAAACTTACTATAAAAAGATGGAAGACCTCCTGGATTTTAAAATTGGAGCAACATTGAGTTTGAATGAAAACATAGAGACCGAAATATTGCAAGGTGAAGGAAGGGCTTACGGCTTGGAGTTTCTGCTTAAAAAGAAAAGTGGTCGCTTGAATGGCTGGATAGGCTATTCCTACTCTCGATCTGAGATTAAGCTAGACAGTGATTTTTTGACTGAGAGAGTCAATAATGGAAATTTTTTCGCTTCAAATTATGATAGACCACATGATTTTAACATCGTATCTAATTTTAAGTTAACAAAAAGATATAGCTTTTCTATGAACTTTAATTACCAAACAGGTAGGCCGATAACTTATCCAGTAGGAAAGTTTATTTATAATGGTACTGAGCAAATCATCTATAGCGACAGAAATGCAGAGCGTATCCCGGATTATTATCGTTTGGATTTGGGTGTCAATATTGAAGGAAACCATAAAATCAAGAAGTTTGCACATAGTTTCTGGAATATCTCTGTTTACAATGTTCTGGGTCGGAGCAATCCATATTCAGTATATTTTGTGAACAAAGATGGTGGAATAAAAGCTTACAAAACTTCAATATTTTCAATCCCAATACCAACCATAACTTATAATTTCAAATTTTGAGAATGAATTCATTGAAAATGAAATATATGATCTTATCAATGCTTTCGGTCGTTCTTTTAACATGCACTGAAGCATATGAACTCAAAACCAAGAACTTTGAGAGCTTATTGGTAGTGGAGGCAACCATAACCGATGAACTGAGACCACAAGAAATAAAACTCTCAAAAACTTCCCGACTCGAAAGCGATGAACCAAATCTTGTGAGCAATGCAGAAGTTTATATAGAAACAGATCTTGGGGAGCAATACAATTTTGTTAATGTGGGAGAGGGATTGTACGTATCGGTCAATGCTTTTCAGGCACAGCCTAACAGAAGTTATATCCTAAATGTGACGTTATCTGATGGCTCTAAATACATATCGACCCCGGAAGTTTTGCCACCTGCATCGAACCTCGAAAGCTTGAATCCAATATTGCAAACGGTAAGTGGAGAACAAGTTATAGTGGTTTCTGCAAGCAGCTCATCGGACACTGCGGGTGCCATTTACTTTAAATATGAATATGAAGAAACCTACAAAATTGAAGCACCATACTACAGCCCATTGGATTTGATATTAGTGGATAACGGCAATGTAGATCTTATTCAAAAACCTGAAAATGTCAGATTTTGTTACTCATCCAATACATCAACAGATATTATACAGATTTCTTTGAGCGATTCAAAAACCCCATTTGTACAGGACTTCCCTATAAGATTTATAAACATTGACAACAGTATTCTCCGAAACCGTTATAGTATTTTAGTAAAACAATATGTTCAGTCACTTGAAGCGTACAATTTTTATAAAATTTTGAAAGAGTTGGGGACAATAGAGAATTTATTTACGGATAATCAGCCTGGGTTTATTCAAGGTAATATATCATCCGTTGAAAATATTGAAGAAAACGTTATTGGTTTTTTTCAGGTTTCATCATTTTCATCCAAACGGATTTATTTTGATTATGGAGATTTTGATATACAGTTACCTCCATATTTTTATGAATGTAATTTGCTAGTCGGTTTAAATTGGGAAGATGGCACAGAAATGGATGGAGATCCTAATGATCAGCAGATCATTTTCAATGAATTGGATAGAGGTGGCTCAAAGTACGTTTCGGGTCAGTATCCGATATATACCTTGGTGAGCGCAAGATGTGGCGATTGCAGTTTGTTTTCATCAACTTCGGTACCTGATTTTTGGGAAGATTAAATGCTGTCGTAACAATAAGATTTTTCCGATTTCCGGGTAAAAAGCCAAAAAGGCTTAATATAATAAGTATTAATTCTAAGCTAAATGCTAAATAATTTAAAATGAAAAGATTTCATATAAAACTATTATTTTTTATTTTTTTGTTAGTGACTTTCTTCAATTGTACAGAAGAATATGAGCTAAAAACGAAGAACTTTGAGAGCTTAATAGTAGTCGAAGCAACATTAACAAATGAACTCCAAACGCAAGAGGTTAAACTCTCAAAAACCTTTCGGCTAGAAAGTGGAGAACCTATTATTGTAAGTAATGCTGAAGTTTATATCCAGACAGACACTAATGAGCAATATCACTTTGAGCATACAGAAGAAGGAAATTATACATCCATAAATCCTTTTCAGGCACAATCTGGCAAAAGTTATACACTATATATCAATTTGCCTGACGGGTCCAAATATGTTTCGACCTCAGAAGTATTGCCGCCTGTAACAAGTATTGAGAGTTTGAATACAGTTTTAGAAACCGTTAATGGCGAACAAATGGTTGTTGTCTTTGCCAACAGCGGGGATAATCTGGACGGAGCTACTTTCTTTAAATACGAATATGAAGAAACCTATAAAATAGAAACTCCGTACTACAGCCCCTTGGACTTGGTAATGATTAATGTTGTATATGGTGAGAATGTTTTTCTTGAAGCTGAACTTGATTTTTATTACGAATTGGAATTGGTTCCTAAACCTGAAAACGTAAGGATTTGTTATACAACGAAGACATCCACAGATATCATACAAACATCTTTAAACGATTCTCAAAATAACTCAGTAGTTAATTTTCCGGTCCGCTCCATAAGGAGTAATGACCCAATAATTCGTGAGAGGTACAGCATTTTGGTCAAACAATATGTCCAATCTTTGGAGGCCTATAACTTCTATAGAGTTTTGAAAGAGTTGGGAACTATTGAGAATCTTTTTACAGATAATCAACCAGGTTATATCCAAGGCAATATGTCAGCTGAACATAATACTGAAGAGAATGTGATTGGCTTTTTTCAAGTATCATCAATATCCTCTAAGCGTATATTTTTTAACCATGGTGATTTCGGCTTACCGTTGCCACCTTATTTTTATCAATGTGAGATTTTGGAAAATGTTGATTATAATGATTTTACATGGGAAGACGGAGATCGCGATGATTACACCCTTATTTATAATTCACTATATACTGGAAGCTATAAATACTTTGAAGGATTTCATCCTGTTTATACCTTAGTGAGTGCCAAATGTGGTGATTGCAGTCTTTTTTCATCAACCTTAATACCGGAATTTTGGGAAGATTAAATAAAACACTTACAACAGTGACACTTATGCTTGCAATGGTAAGTATATATGTCCAAGCGCAAAACAATGATATAACGGAATATCGTAATTCGTTTCCTGAAGAGCATGTGGCTATTCTTGCAAATTCGCAGATATTGCTTTCGGGTCAGACTTTACAGTTTAAAATTACTTGCTCTACAAAAAACAATCAAAAAGCTATAAGTGATATGGCTTACGTAGAGTTGGTTTCCAATGATAAGAAGAGCGTATTTCTCTATAAAATTCATTTAGAAAATTCTGTAGCCAGCGGAGACTTTTTTTTACCAAGCACACTTAAAACAGGCCATTATAAGCTAATAGCTTACACAAATCTGACATTGAACAATGATGAGGGTGCTTTTGATGAAGAAGATATCTATATAATCAATCCTTACCTCAATGCTGTTGAAAATGATTTAAAGCATTCGTTTAGTGAAACAGAAAGATATATAGAAATTTCAAAAGTTGATAATTTGCATATTGTAGATCAAAACGAAAGTCACGGGCTCAAAATTTTAACGGATTTCAAATCTTACCCCAAAAGGGCCAAAGTTCAACTGAAAACCCAAAATAATTTGAATAATAGTAATTTTGGGAATTATAGCATTTCTGTAAAAAAGATTGATTCTATAGAAGTCCAAAAGCATTATATTGAAAATGAACAGAATATTGAAATTAGACCAATTAAAGCGCTTCCCGAAATGAGAGGAGAACTCATACAAGGTGCTGTGGTTGATTCAAGAACGAATAAACCAGCAGCAAACCAATCTGTATCTATTTCAATTGGAGGCGATGATTATGTTTATAAATCCACACGCACTAATTTAGATGGTCATTTTTATTTTAATTTATTTGAAACCCATGAGCAGGAAAATGCCATCATACAAGTTGTGACCGAAAGCCGCGAAGATTATGCGCTTGAGATATTCCATGATGATTTCCCTTATTACGATTATCTTTCGTTTTATCCTGTTAAATTAGACGAAAACCTGAAAAACTATATTGAGAGTAACAGTATTTATAATCAAGTCGAAAGTGCTTATTACAGCCTCAAGATGGACAGTATAAACGAAACCTTACCAGCCAAGTCTTTTTACGGAGAACCCGATGTAGTCTATTTTTTAGATGATTTTAAAAGATTTCCTACAGTAAGGGAAACATTTATAGAAGTCATTGAAGATGCGGCTATAAGGTCAACAAATGAAGGTTTTAAGTTCTTAGTATATGATATTGATATACATTTCCAAGGGATATTGGACAATCATGAACCGTTGTTGATTATGGATGGAATACAAATCCAGGATAAAAACATTGTTGTCGAATACAATCCCAACCTAATTGAGTCAGTCAGTTTAGTGAAAGGAATTTACTCTGTTGGGTCGAATATATATAACGGCATCATTGACATTAAGCTTAAAAAACCGCGTGATTTTAAACTCACAGGTTCTTTCTTAAAGGAAATAGATATCATAAAACCAATTGCTTCAAAGTCTTATTTTAATCCCGAATATGAAAACAATGTGGATAAACAAAATAGAACCCCAGATTTTAGAACCCAATTGTTGTGGCTTCCAAGCTTGGATTTGAATTCTTCTTTACATACAATTGAATTTTATACTTCTGATATAACAGGATACTATCAAGTTGAGCTAAACGGCATAGCAGCAGATGGTAAAGCCGTTCATTTGACAAGCATATTCGAAGTAACTAAATGATCGCAAGAACCAAACGATGCCCTGCAATCGTATTTCTATCAAAGTAGAACAACATTTTTACAAAGTTGGCATATTTATTGAACAAGCTGAGGTCAATTAGATAGCCCCAGTTTTTTGGACGATTATAAACCTGTTTAACATCATTATGAAGAACCTACTGAAAATCGCCTTGGCAATAACAACGACCATGTCATTTGGTCAGAGCCAAAACTACGAAATCAAAAACATCAGGTTGAATGACGAATTGAGTCAATATGGTGTTGCTTATCAAATGGACAATAATGTATATTTTTCTCAATATAAACTTAACGATTTTGGCTCAGTCGAAAAGAACAGGATGGATCAGACAATTTTCACATTGTACCATGGCGAAATTTCAACAGGTGGTGAAATAATAAATCCGAAAGAATGGAGATCGTCAGACAAATTTACCTTTAATAGTTCGACAGCATCCTTCAGCAAGGATGGAAAATATATGTTCGTTACCACAAATGAGGAAAAGCGTGATGATGTCTATAAAAAAGGAGAAAAGACCAGAAACCTTAGGATAGAACGTGGTGAATATGCGGAAGGTAAAGGCTATCACAACTTCGAACCCTTACCATTTTGTGACGAACGCTATTCTTATGCACATCCAGCTGTTGGCCCCAAAGGAGATTATCTTTATTTTACTTCCAACATTCCTAGTGCCAAAGGGCCAACGGACATATTTCGGGTCAAAATACAGGGAGGCAATAAATATGGAGACATTGAAAATCTTGGAGATTCAATCAATTCTCCTCGTAGAGAATCCTTTCCTACACTCACACATGATAATATCCTCTATTTTTCATCTGATAGAGCAAGAGGAATCGGTGGTCTGGAGTTTTATCGATGTATCATTGACGAAGATGGAAAAGTCGGCATGCCGGACTTGTTGGCACACCCTTTGAACAGTCTCGGAGACGATATTTGTTTTGATCTGAACA
>Ga0079224_100008277_pt1 | contig 14075 bp, 10 predicted proteins | sample Stecom2015_FD_80414 | JGI IMG/M metagenome (GOLD analysis project Ga0079224, IMG submission 80414) | Agricultural soil microbial communities from Utah to study Nitrogen management - Steer compost 2015 | ecosystem: Environmental > Terrestrial > Soil > Agricultural land | place: USA: Utah...
ACCTCCGCCTCGGCCGACGCTTCCGTTGCGGGCTCGGCGGCTGCCGGGGCCGGAGCCGGCTCGGGCTCGGAGAGGTCCATCGCCAGGATGCCCGGCTCGGTCGCGTCGGCGGTCGGCTCCGCGCCGCCCGCCGTGCCCGAAAGTTCGCGCACGCTTTCGCCGATGCGCGCCACCTGCGTCGCGAGGCCCGCCATCGCCGCCGCCAGCGCTTCGGCGGGATCGGCCTTCGGACCGGCGAGGATGCGGATCACCAACGCGCCCTCTTCCATCCGGGGTTCGGCCTGCGCCCCGGGCTCGAGCAGGATGCGCATGCGGTGCCCGTCCTCGCGGCCTTCCTGGCGGATCCCGAGCAAGCCGGAAGCTTCGACCTTCTCGACGTCCGCGAGCGAGGACTGCACACCCACGAAGTCGATGACGAAGGCGCCCTCCGCCTCCTCGGTGGTGAAGCTCGGCGCGCCCCGCACCGCGATGCGCACCAACGCACCGTCCTCCAGCACGTCGACCTGGAGGTTCTCGAGCACGGCCGGCGCCGCCGCTTGGGCGACGATCGCAACCAGGCAAAGCAGCGAAGACATGCATGCCTCCCCGCGACGCCCCCAGAAGCGGCTCGACCCTCGACGGCCCCCGCTCGTCACCGGCCCGGGCGGCGTTCGCGCAACTCGCCTGCGTTCTAGCGCATTGTCCGGCGTGTCTCCAAGTTTAGCGCCGGCGCGGCAGCGAGGGGCGGCGGCCGCGGTGCTTGGCCGCGAAGTCCACGAGGTTCTTCACGTCGTAGCAGACCTGGCGAATGTCGTGGCCCATGGTGAGCTCCACGTGGCTGTTTCCCTTCACCGGCCGCCAGAGCAGATATTCCGATTGCGCCGCGCGATAGACCGCGGCGGTGCTCCGCACCGAGGCCAGGCGATCGAGGTCGGCGAAGATGATCGCAATGGGCACGTCGATCTTGGAGAAGTTGCGCTTGAAGTCGTAGCCGGTGCGGTAGCAGGTGAGCTGGCCCCTTCGGATCCACTTCGCGAACTGGTTCACCACGCCTCGCGGCTCCCGCTCGCCCCCGTGCTCGAGCAGCCAGCGGATGTCCTCGAGCGTCAACCGCGAGGGATTGGTGAGGAAGGAGAGGAAGGAAGCCGCATCCTGGTAGCGCTCGAAGACCTCCGGCGTGAGCAGGGCGGCGAGAAAGCGCAGCGCGGCGTCGATGGGTAGGTAGCGGTAGCGGATGGGCGCGGCGGGCTTGCCGCGCGGCTCGATGCCGTCGGCGAGGCGCTCCAGGCCCACGCTCCGCAGGCGATGCGCCAGGGTCTTGCCCGCCTTGTGCCCCTGCCCGCGCACCACGTTGGCGACGGCGAAGACGACGTCGAGCGCCAGCGTCAGCGCGGGGGCCGCCGCGGCGAGCAGGCGGAGCAGCGGGAAACCCTTTCCCAGCTCGCAAGGCGCCCCGATGGTGATCAGGCCCTCGAGATCGTCGCGGATGCCGGCGTAGCCGTAGCCGAGCATCCCGCCCATCGAGTGGCCGAGAAAGAAGATCTTCTCTCGCCCGGTGACGCGCTTGACCCCCTCTACCGCCGCGGGCAGGTCGTAGAGGAAGTACGCGTCGATGTCCCAGCCGTAGTCGATGTCCTTGGGAAGGCGTCGGCCCGCGCGGGCCCGCTCGTATTGCAGGGCAATGGAACTCCGCCCGTGGCCGCGCAGCTCGAGGATGTGCAAGTCGGCGCCGAAGAAGAGGAGGTTCTTGACGAACTGGCCGCTCGTCCACGCGTGGCGGTTCTGGCCGAAGCCGTGCACGAGGAGGATGGGCTCGCCGAAGATGGGCTGGTGGTAGGGCTGCGGCGTCGGCTGGAAGCGCGTCACCACCAGGGTCCAGCCGTCGACGGTCTGCACCTCGTAGGTCTGCTCGCGGTAGAGCGAGCGGGGATCGACGTCGTCGACGGTGGGGCCGTACAGCCCCGGCTCGTGCAACTGCCGCACATGGACAATCTAGGACCAGGCCGTCCGCCGGCTCAGTCGGCGGTCCAACCCACCAGCGCGAGCACCTCCCCGACGAGGTAGAGCGAGCCGGTCACCAGCACGGCACCCTCGCGACCTGCCGAGCGGCTGGCCGCGTCGAGCGCGGCCCGTGCGGTGGGATGAACGTAGGTCGGGCGCCCCGACGCGGCTGCCGCGAGGCGCTCGGGCTCGACAGTGCGGCGGGAGGAGCGCACCGGGCAGACGTGCACCGTCTCCGCGAGCGGGAGAAGGCTCTCGAGCACCTGCGCCCAGGCCTTGTCGACCATGGCCGCGAAGACCAGATGGGGGCGGTGCGTCGGCCAGAGCTCCCGCCACGCCTCGGCCAGCGCGCGCGCTCCATCCGGATTGTGCGCGCCGTCCGCCACCACGAGGGGGCGCTCCGCGAGGACGTGCAGGCGCCCCGGCCACCGGGCAGCGGACAGCCCCGCGCGGGCCGCCTCGGGCGAGACGCCGAGGTGCTCGAGCACCGCCAGCGCCGTGCGGGCGTTTTCCACCTGGTGTGCACCCGCCAGACCGAGCGCGAGCCCGTCGAGCGCCCACCGAGGACCGCGGTACGACAGCCCCTCGGCCGCCCGCGCGACGCGCGTCGCGGCTTCGACGTCGATCACCTCCGCGCCCAGCTCGCGTCCCTGCGCGAGCAGCGCAGCGCGCGCCGCCGCTTCGCGCTGCGCGCCGACGACGAGGGGACGATGGGGCCGGGCGATCGCGCCTTTCTCCCGGGCGATCGTCGCCGGATCGCTGCCGAGCTGGTCGACGTGGTCCACACCGATCCGCGTGACCACCGCGGCGCGCAGATCCTTGCCGCGCACGTTGGTCGCGTCGAGCCGCCCGCCGAGCCCCACCTCCATCACCGCCACCTCCACCCCGGCATGGGCGAAGGCGTCGAAGGCGAGCGCGGTCGCCACCTCGAAATAGCTGAGCGATCGCGGATCCTCCGGGTCGCGCACGAAATCGCCCGCGTCGCGCAGCCTGCGCCACGACGCTTCGAGTTGGTCCTCGGCGATCGGCTTTCCCCCGATCCGGATGCGCTCGCGGAAGGAGACGAGGTGCGGGCTCGTGTAAAGCCCCACGCGCTTTCCCTCCGCCGCGAAGGCGGACGCCAGGAAGGCGCAGGTCGAGCCCTTGCCGTTGGTGCCCGCCACGTGGACGGTGGGGAAGGCCGCCTGCGGGCGGCCGAGGGCATCCAGCGCGGCTTCGATGCGCTCGAGGCCGAGGTGCATCCCCGACTCGGGGCGGCGGGCGAGGAAGGCCTCCAGATCGGAGGACACGGCGCTACCCGAGCAGACCGATGATCTGCGCCAGCTTCGCCTTCATCTCCTCGCGGGTGACGATGCCGTCGATCATCCCCTTCTCGAGGAGGAATTCGGAGCGCTGGAAGCCCTCGGGGAGCTTCTGCCGGATCGTCTGCTCGATCACGCGCGGCCCGGCGAAGCCGATGAGCGCCTTGGGCTCGGCGAGGATCACGTCGCCCAGCCAGGCGAAGGAGGCCGCCACACCGCCGGTGGTCGGGTGCAGCATCACGCTGATGTAGGGCTGCCGGATCTCCCGGAAGCGGGCCACCGCCGCCGAGGTCTTCGCCATCTGCATCAGCGAGAAGATGCCCTCCTGCATCCGGGCGCCGCCGGAGGCGGAGAAGACGATCACCGGGCAGCGATGCTCGATGGCGCGCTCGAAGACGCGCGTGACCTTCTCGCCCACCACCGAGCCCATCGACCCGCCCATGAAGGCGAAGTTGAAGGTGCCGATGGAGACGAGGCGGCCCTCGATCGTGCCCATCCCGGAGATGAAGGCGTCCTTCTCGTCGAGCTTCTTCGCCGCCTCGCGCGCGCGCTCGCGGTACTTCTTCGAGTCCGAGAAATCGAGCGGATCGAGAGGGGCGAGGTCCCGGTCCATCTCCTGGAAGCTCCCCTCGTCGAGGACGAGCTCCAGCCGGCGGCGCGCGGGAAGGGCACCGTGGTGACCGCACGCGCAGACGTTCCAGGCCTTCTCGTAATCGGCGCGATAGATGATCTCCCCGCAGCCTTCGCACTTGAGCCAGAGGCCGTCCATGCGGACGGAGGGATTGCGCGCCTCGCCCTCGGCCGGGAGGACCTTGGGCTTCTCCTTGCGAAACCAGGCCATGGGGCGCCTCCTACAACGCATCGGCCCCCGCTTTCAATCATGCAGCGCGTCAATGCGCGCACTTGCGCATTCTGGACCATCCTGGTTGGCTGCGACACCCGGGGCGACGCCGACGCGCGCCTTGTCAGCCCGGACGTCCTCTGCTACGACCCCCGCCCCATTCGGAGTCGTGATGTCGATTACTTACCGTGACAGCGGCGTGGACATCGAGGAGGGAGACCGCCTCGTCCGCATGATCGCTCCCCTGGCCCGCGCGACGCAGCGCGGCGAAGTGCTCGAGGGCGTGGGGGGCTTCGCGAGCCTGGTCGCCCTTCCCTCCGGTTACCGCGCGCCCGTCCTCGTGGCGGGTACGGACGGCGTCGGCACCAAGCTGAAGATCGCCTTCCTCACCGGACAGCACAGCAGCATCGGGCAGGACCTGGTGGCGATGTGCGCGAACGACGTCGCCTGCACCGGCGCCGAGCCGCTCTTCTTCCTCGACTACTACGGCACCGGCAAGCTCGACGCCGACGCGGCCGCCCAGGTCGTGGCCGGCATCGCGCAGGGCTGCAAGCTCGCCGGCTGCGCGCTCGTCGGCGGCGAGACCGCCGAGCTCCCCGGCTTCTACGCCCAGGGCGAGTACGACCTCGCGGGCTTTTGCGTGGGCGTGGTCGAGCGCGACGAGATCGTGGACGGCAAGGCGGTGCGCCCGGGCGATGCGATCGTCGGCCTCGCATCGTCGGGCCTGCACTCGAACGGCTACTCGCTCGCCCGCAAGGTCTTGCTCGAGCACCTCGGGCTGCCGCTCGACCATGAGATCGAGGGTCGCAACCTGGGCGAGATCCTCCTGGCGCCCACCTACATCTACGCGCGGCACGTCTTCGAGCTGCGCAAGTCCGGCCTCGAGATCCGCGCCATGGCCCACATCACGGGCGGCGGCATCCCCGGCAACCTGCCCCGCACCCTTCCCGAAGGCGTGCGCGCCGTGGTGCACCGCGACGCCTGGGAGGTGCCGACGATCTTCCGCCGCATCCAGGAGGGCGGAAACGTGGCCGACGACGAGATGTACCGAACCTTCAACATGGGCGTGGGCTTCACGCTCGTCGTCCCGGCGGACAGCGTGGAGACGGCGCTCGAGCAGCTCGCCGCGCGCGGGCTGACGGCCTTCCGCATCGGCGAGATCGAGGAGGCCGCGGGCGAGCCCACCGTCGCATTTCGCTGATGGCCGCGCGGCCGACGTGGTAGGAAGGGGCCCATGCTTCGCGTAGGCGTGCTCGCATCGGGCAGCGGGACCAATCTGGGCGCGCTCTTGGCCGCCCAGGCGGACGGGCGGCTCGGCGCCCGCATCGCCGTGGTCGTCGTCAACGTCCCGGGGGCCAAGGCCCTCGATCGCGCGCGGGATGCCAACGTCCCCGCCGTGCTCGTCGATCACAAGGCGCATCCGGATCGGGCGACCTTCGAGGCGGAGATCCAGCGGCAGCTCGAAGCGCACGGCGTGGCGCTCGTGGTGCTCGCGGGCTTCATGCGGATTCTGAGCCCTGCCTTCGTGCAGAGGTGGAAAGGGCGGCTGGTGAACATCCATCCGTCGCTGCTTCCGGCCTTCCCCGGCATGCACGCCGTTCGCCAGGCGCTCGCGGCCCGCGTGCGCTTCACCGGCTGCACCGTCCACTTGGTCGACGAGGGGACCGACACCGGACCCATCCTCGCGCAGGCCGTGGTTCCGGTCCTCCCCGGGGACGACGAGGCCTCGCTGCACGCGCGCGTGCAGGTGGAAGAGCACCGCCTCCTGCCCTGGGTGGTGCGGCTCTTCGCCGAAGGGAAGGTGCGCATGGAGGGGGAACGACCGGTCCTCGATCTCCCGGAGGCGGCGTGGCCCACCACGAGCCTGCGCAACCCGGAGCCGGAGCTTTGAGTCGAACGGAGGGGGCAACGAAGCGCGCGGGCGCCGCTCCCTCGATTCAGCGGCCCACGCAGCGCTACGACGCGATCGTCATCGGCGGCGAACTCGCCGGCCTCGTGGCCGCCGCCGTCCTCGCGCGGCGCGGATTTCGCGTGCTCTTGGCCGACGACGGAACGCACGCGCCGGACCGCACGGAAGGGGGATTCCTCCTCCCCAACCGGCCGGACCTCCTTCCGCCGCTCCGCGCCCTTCCCTCCCTGCACGCCCTCGTCGACGAGCTGGGTCTGGTGCCGCGGATGGGCCGCGCGATCGAGGCGCATCCGCGTGGCCTGCAGCTCGTGCTCGAAGACGCGCGCCTCGACCTCGCGCCCGAAGACGAGGTTCGCGCCCGCGAACTCGAGCGCGCCTTCGGGACGCGGGGTCCGGCGTGGATGCGTTCGCTCGAGGCGCTCGACCTTCCCGCCGGCGCCTGGATCGAGGCCACCCACCACCTTCCGCCGCAGGGGTGGGTGGACACCTGGAAGCTGCGCGGCCCGGCGCGCAAGCTCCGCGGCCACCTGCAAGGGAAGGAAACCTCCGATCCGCTGATGGACGCGGCGCACTGCCTGCACGATCTGCTTGCGCCCGCACCGGAGGGCCTGGTGGGGCTCTCCCGCACGCTCTCGCCTTGGTTGACTCGCCCGAGCCGCATCGAACCGCCTCGGCTCGAGGGAGCGCTCGCCGCCTTCCTCGCCTCGCATCGGGGCGAGACGGTGGGGAGCCTGCCGCGCACGGTGGTGATGGAGAAGGGCTTCGCGGGGGTGCAGTTCGACGGCGTGTCGGTGCCACACCGCGGACGCGTCGGCATCCTCGCGCTCCCTCCGGAGCGCGCGGCCGGACTCTTCTCCGGGCGGGCGCGTCGCAAGGTCGAAGCCGCCGCGGCGCAGGTGGAAATCCAGGCGCGCCAGGTCACGCTCAACCTCGTCATCGACCAGCGCGGCCTTCCTCCGGGGCTGGGAAGCCTCGCCCTCGTCCGCCTCGGCGGCCAGGACCTCTTGCTTTCGGTGGAACCCGCGCGCCGGGACAACGGGGAGTCGATCGAAGGCCTGTTCACGCTCACGGCCACGGCGAACGTTTTGCGTTCGACCTCGTTCGAGGAGGCGGTCCAGGCGATGCGGACGGCGCTCGGCGAGGTGGTCCCCTTCTTCGAGCGCCACCTCCGGTACGAGGCCGCGCTGGAGGGGCCGGCGATGCGGCTGCGGATCGCGAGGCGGCGGCCGCTCGGCATCGAGGGCATCGATCCCTCCGGCCCCGTGCGCCACACGGTCTGGGCCTCGCGCCTCTGCCTCCCCGGCCTCGGGCTCGAGGGGAGCCTGCTCGCGGGGCTTAGCGCCGCGACGATCGCCCAGAAGTGGCTGACCAAGGGCGCATCGCGCTGACGGGCGCGACGGCGCGCGCGACGATCCGCCCCGCCGGACTTGATCCCGAACAAAATTCTGCTAGGTTCCGCGCTCCGCGGATTTCTCCGCCCCCCGGGCCGCCGTGAGGGCGTCCCCCAAGGAGATAGGATCATGGCGCGTCGTTGCGAGGTCTGTAACAAGGGCCCCCTGGTCGGGAACAAGGTCTCCCACGCCAACAACAAGACCAAGACCCGTTCCCTCCCGAACCTGCAGCGGGTCCGGGTGCTCGTGAACGGCCAGGCGCGCCGGATGCGCGTCTGCACCCGCTGCCTCAAGGCGAACAAGGTCACGAAGGCGGCCTGAACCTGCCTTGGCGCTCGATCGCTTTCCGAAGGAGCGGCTCGCCCTCGCCCGACTCGAGGGCAAAAAGCGCGTCGAGGCCATCCTCGACCATCCCAATCCCCAGGCGCTCGTCCGGAGCCTGCCCGCGCAGGATCTCTACTTCACGATCCAGGAGGCGGGCCCGGAGGACGCCTGCGAGCTCGTCGCGCTCGCATCGCCCGCGCAGTTCCGTAGCTTCGTCGATCTCGACGCCTGGCAGGGCTACGAGCTCTCGCCGACCAAGGTCCTCGACTGGCTGCGGCTCGCGCGCGAGGGCGGCGACGAGAGCTACCTGAAAAAGCTCCGCACCTTGGACGTGGAAATGCAGGAACTCCTCCTCCGCTCCATCGTGCGGATCATCGACCTCGAAGAGGAAGGCGAGCCGCAGGAGGATTTCCTCGGCCCCGTCGAGCGGACGCCCGAGGGCCGCTTCCTCGTCGTCTTCCCGCCCGAGGGTCCCGACTACGCGGTCGCCAAGCGCCTCATCGACGAGCTCTACGCCGACGATCCCTTCATGGCGGGTCGCTTCCTCTACGCGATCCGCTGGGAGCTCGAGAGCGAGCTGACCGAGACGGCACTCCGATGGCGCAACGCCCGCCTCGCCGATCTCGGCTTCCCCTCGCCCGACGAGGCGGCGAGCCTGTACGCGCGCGTGGACCTCTCCGCGCCGCTCCCGCCCCCGGCCGGCGTGCCCGACGAGCCGCCGGGCTTCTACCTCGCGCCCCGCGACGCCGACCACCTCTTCGCCCGGGCCATGGCCCGGCTGGATCCGGTGCGGCGGCAGAGCGCGGAGCTCGAGCTGCTCACCGTGCTCAACTCCGCCCTCGTGGCCGACGCGGTTTTGCCCCACGACACCGACGCCGTGCGCAACGCGCTCGATGCGGTGCACCGCACGCTCTCGCTGGGCCTCGAACACCTCGCGGGCGGCGACGAGGAACGCGCCGCGCACCACCTGGAGCAAGCCGCGGTCAAGCGCATCTTCCAGATCGGATTCACGCGCGTGCTCCAGATCCGCTGGCGCGCCGACCGCATGCGCAAGGAACTGCCGCTCGAGATCGATCGGGGGGCCTTCCTTGCCGACGGCCTGCTCGGCCAGCGCCTGGAAGCCCTGTTCCGGCGCCGGCCGCGCTACGCGGACGCCAAGGGGAAGGTCCGCGCCTTCACCACGCTGGAGGAGCTCGCCGAAGTGTCGGCGGACCTCGACGCGATCGAGGCCACGGCCCGCGCCTTCCGCGACGCGGGCTTCACCTCCGACCCCACGCGCGCCATGGTGGTGCACGCCTGGGGGGATGCCGGCCTCGCTCGCGTGCGCTACAGCGACCTCTTCCTGACCCGTCTCGCCCGCGTCCTCGTGGGCTTGTCGCCGAGCTGGGAGGCGCTCCCCGCCGATCGACTCGCCGAGGCCGCCCGCGCGTCCTTCTCCCACGAGGGGCGGGTGCTGCCCGCGGCGATCGAGGCGGCGCACGATCTGTTGGACGCCCCTTCCTTCGTGGCGAGCGCCCTCGCCCGGCTGCAGGACGAGCTCGGCGCCCAGATCGCCGCCAACGGCTTCGACCGGCTCGAGCCCCGCTTCGCCGCCCCCTGGATCGTCGGCTGACGGCTACTCGCAGGGGCGCGGATAGCGGACCACGATGCGCGAGCCGCGCCGCACCATGCGGCCTTCCGCCGGCCCGACTTCCAGCAGGGAGAGAATGCCTCTGGGGTCCAGGTCCCAAATGCCCTCGTAGGGCTGGCCATCGACGAGGATCACGACGCCGTCGTTGGGGCCGATCCTCCCATCGCCATCGAGGTCGGGAGGCAGCCGGACGAGCTGCGTGTCGAACCACGGCGGTGACCAGTTCCAGTTCGGAAATGGATTGCAGATGGGGAAGAAGCGCCCGTGCCCGAAGCCGGCCTCGAAGTAGCGCGGCGTAGAAGGAAGGCCTGGGCACACCGGCCCGGGAGCCCAGATCGAGATTTCGTCGACGACGGGCGGACCGAGCGGCCCGAGGGGAGCGAGCCAATTCATGAAGGTCGCCACGTCGAAAGGAGAGGTATCGTCCTCCACGGAGACGATCACGACCTCGAGCTTGCCCTCCCGCCACGGCGGCGCGCCATCGCCCAGGGCCGCCTGGATGGCGGCCAGCCCCGCCCCGCCGCTCTCCGCGCAGGCCGGCGCGCGCAGGTTCGCGCGCAGCACCTCGCTCCGGTTCGGCGTGTCCCATTGCACCGTCCGCGGGCGGGATCCGTCGCGCGGGACGAGTTCGCCGTCGCCCTCCACGCAGCCGTCGTCCGGATCCATCGAGGTGGTGATGACGTGGACGCGACGGTCGGTGGTCCAGTTGTAAACCATCTGCTGCTCCAGCCAGTTGGCCCACGCATCCAGGATGTGCTGGAAGTCCAGCAGGCTGGGCGCGACGTCCAGGACGAACAGGTAGTGGTACACCTCGCGCGGCTCCGCGAAGAAGACCTCCTCCGCCACTTCGTACCGACCGAGGAGGGGGCGTCGGAGCCGGTCGCCGTTCGGCGCGAAGACGAGGATCTCGCCATCGCGCTCCCACGGTGGCTCGTGCGCCTCGAAGTCGATCGCGATTTCGAACGCCTCGTCGGGTCCGAGAAAAGGTGCCGCTCCACTGGACGAACGGAAACCCGGCGGCAAGGCGAACTCCAGGGGCAACGGCATCGCGCACACGTTCCGAATCCCCATCCGCGCCGAGGCGCATCCCGACCGACGTGCCACCAGGCGCTCGCCTCCGTCCGTCGCGCGGAGGCAATCGTTCTCGCGCTTGGTGCCGAGAAGGATGCGGTGTTCGCCCCCGTCCACCTCGACGACCAGCGTTCCCTCGGCGCCTTGCGCGCCGGAGAAGTCGACCGGGACCGTGAGCGAGCCGCCCGGCTCGAGTTCGACCGGAGGGATCGTCGGGGCCGAGAACGAGGGGTGCCCCTCGACGCGCACGGCGGCGATCCGGCAGCGGCCTTCTCCCTCGTTGCCGAGCCGCACGCTTCCCCGGCGCGGCAGCGCCGTCTCGTCGGGCTCCGCGGTGAAGCGCAACGCCTGGGGATCGGCCACGAGGACGCAGGGCGACGCACGCGCCTCGCCGACGAGGCGGAGGGCGAAGCCGCCGCCCGCCGACCGAATGGACGCGTCCGCCTCGAAGCGCCCAGGCTCCCAGGGCTCGAAGCGGACGTCCACGTCGACGCTCTCGCCCGGCCCGATGCGTTTCGGCGGATCCACGAAACGAAAAGGGGCACGCGGTCCCACGAAGCCGAGGTCCAACGCCTCGGCCGAACGGTTCACCAGGCCCACGGAAAGCGAGGCGGTCTGGCCCACGTGCACGACCGCAAAGCGGAGCCAGACCTGCCCCACCTCGTCGACCTCGGCGTCGTGGATCGCGAGGGACCGGCCGCTGCCTGCGCCGATCGGCGGCGGTTTCTCGGCCTCCTCACCCGCGCAAGCCGCGAGCATCGCGCACAAGGCCAGCCGCAGCGCCGTCATCGAGCGTCGCGCCATCCTTCCCCTCGCTCGTGCGTCGCACCCATTCGTCGGCCAAGATGTCCGCCAGGCGGCCGACGGATCAACCGACCGGCCGGCTTTGGGCCGACGGCGTCGTACCGCTTTCCCTCGACGCTACGAGCAGGTCCCAGGATAGCGCACCCCGACCACGGATCCGCGCCGGACGGGGCTTCATCCCAACGGAGGGCGCGGTGCGGCCACCGGCGCGCTCAGTCGTAGCGCTTGGCGATGAGCTCGCCGTCCTCGCCGACCTTCAGCTCGAACTCGGTACCCGTCGGATCGCGGTATTCGACCTCGTAGACGACCCGGCCCTTCTCGCGGTCGCGTTCGACGTCCTCGATCGTGCCGTCGCCGACGTGTTCCTGGATCGTGCGTCGGGCCGCCTCGGGCACCTGCTCGAGGGGAACGTCCTCCCCCGCCCAGGCAGGGCTCGCGACGAGGAACAGAACGACCGCCATCCACGTGCGCTTCATGACTGGCTCCTTCCCCCGAGAAGGTAGTGGGCGGGATCTGTTCCCGCACCGAAGGTGCGAGCGCCCGCCCGCAAGCCTCAGAACAGGCCGACGCTGAAGTGGGCGCCCACGGGCGACTCGCCGATGGTGCGGTCGGGGGCGAGGTTGAAGCCGAGGTCCAAGACGACGGGGCCGACGGGGGTGGCGTAGCGCAGGCCGAAGCCCGCGGCGCTGCGCAGATGCGCCAGATCGATGGTCTCGGGCATCTCGAGCCAGAGGTTGCCGGCGTCGAGGAAGAGGCCGCCCATCAGGTTGCCGTAGAGCGGGAAGCGCAGCTCGACGCGGGCGAGGACGTAGAGATCGCCGCCTTCGGAGGGGACGGCGCGACCGGCGTCGAGGAAGCGCGCCTGCTGGGCGCAGCCGCTGCGGAAGAGGAGCGCGCGGCAATCCGCGAGTTCCTTGCGCAGCGCCGCGCGCCGATCCTGGGGCACGACCGTATCCTCGGCCCAGCCGCGCAGACTGCCCGCACCGCCCAGGTAGAAGCGCGTGGGCGGGATGGTCACCGACTCGTCCTGCAGGTGGAAGACCTTGCCGCCGCTGCCGGAAAGGACGAGGACCGAGCGCTCCCAGAGCGGGACGTAGCCGGTGAGCGTCCCCGCGAGCTTGACGAAGTCCACTACGGTGCTCCCGCCCAGGTTGCGGGCGAAGTCGGTCTCCATCCGCGCGGTGAACCCCTTGCGCGGGTACGCCACGTCGTCGCGCAGGTCGAGGAAAACACCGGGACGGACCGAGCCGAGCAGAACCGTGCCGTCGGGGAAGCGCAGACGCTCGAGGTCGATGCGGGAGAGGGTGCCGTAGAGGGCGTCGAAGCGGCTGGAGTGCTCGATCTCGTTGGACTCGAGCTCGAAACGGAGCGTCCCCTGCAACCACGGAGCGAGCGGGAACTCGAAACCGGTCAGCGCGGAGTTCCGGTAGAGGTTGTACGAGATGCGGATGTCGCGCTGGTGCGTGAGATCGAAGTGCCAGCCGATGGGCAAGCCGATGCCCCAGATGCGGGGGAAGCGCAGGCCCGCCTGCAGGTCCCGCTCGATGCCGTCCTCGATCGGCATCTCCCGCACGTCCTCGCGGAAAATCTGGTGGTTGACGCGCCCGCGCAGCACCAGCTGGAGGTTGCGGCCCAGGATGTTCCGATCGTGGTACTCCGCGAAAGCGCGGGGTCCGTCCGCGATGGAGATGCCCCCGCCGACCTCGAGCGAACGCGAGTTGCGCTCGCTCACCTCCACGACGAGATCCTTGACCGGCTCGGGCAGGTCGGGGTCGAGGGGCCGGACCGAGACGGCACGGAACAACCCCATCCGCATCAGATCCTGCTGCGCCGCCGCGATGCGATCGCTGGTGAGGACGTCGCCCTCGGCGATCCCCATGGTCTGGCGGATCGCCCAAGGCTGCGTGCGCCGCGTCCCCTGCACCAAGATCTCGCCCACGCGGACCTTCGGGCCCTCGTGCACCACGAAGCGGACGATCGCGCCCTCGGGGTCGGAGGGCGGCCTCTCGATCTCCGCCACCACCTGGGCGTACAGGTAGCCCTGTCGCGCGTAGCGGCCCTGCAGCTCCACGCGGTGATCGCTCACACGGCGTTCCGAGAGCGGTCGCCCCTCGCGCACCGTGGCGGAGGCGAGCTGTGCGGGCGAGAGGACTTCGGCGCCCATGAATTCCACGGCGCGGATCCAAGTCCGCCTCCCCTCCTCCACCCGCAGCTCCACCGTGGCCAGCCGGGTGCGCTCGTCCACCGTGACGAAGGGTCCCTCGATGCGCGCCTCGAGGAAGCCCTCGTCGCGGTACCGCGCCAACAGGCCGGCGATCACCTCCTGGTAGATCTCCTCGTCCAAGATCTCCTCGGGACGGAGATCGCGGAACGCGGCCGAGCGCAGCTTGCCGTAGGCGGCGTCGACCTCGCCGCGCCGGGGGGAGGCGATCGGCGGGTTCGGCGGGCGGACGCCGGAAAACTCCTCCTTTAGCCATCCGCGGACGGTCTTCTCGCCCATCGCGCGCGCGCCGCGCAGGACGATGCGGTGGACCACGAGCGGCTTGCCCTCGTCCACGTGGAAGGTCAGGCGCGCCGATCTGCCGTCGGGCGAGAGCACCTCGGCCGGGACCACGCGCGCGTCGAAGTAGCCGGCCTTGCGGTAGGCGCGCACCAGCCGCGCCGCGAGATCCTCGGCCATGGCGGCGTCGAGCCGCTCCTCGCCGGTATAGGCCAGCACTTCGCGAAGCTGGAGATCGCCGAAGCTGTGGTTGCCCCGAAACGCGAGGGTGAAGCGCGGGCCCGCCGCGAGCGGGATGTCCACGACCACCGCGTTCTCGGAGAC
>Ga0079224_100008278_pt1 | contig 14074 bp, 9 predicted proteins | sample Stecom2015_FD_80414 | JGI IMG/M metagenome (GOLD analysis project Ga0079224, IMG submission 80414) | Agricultural soil microbial communities from Utah to study Nitrogen management - Steer compost 2015 | ecosystem: Environmental > Terrestrial > Soil > Agricultural land | place: USA: Utah...
CCGTTGTTGCCAGGACCCGCCAGGATGAGCACCCGCCCCTGTGGATCGAGGTGCTTTTCAGCCACGGCCGCGAGCGCCCGTCCAGCACGCTCCATCAGCTCACGGGTGGACGCGGCGGCGGCGTCCTCGAGCGCCCGGACCTCGGTGGCGGTGTAGAGCGCCTGCATCGTCGACGACCTCCATCCTGCCCGCCGGCGGCCCTCAGCGACCGGCGTGTGTCTTCCCCGGCCGGCGCATCAGGGCCTGGTGGCAGAGCGCCGGTGCGGGTCTCAGCGCGCGGCCTCCCGCATCAGGTCCAGCATGTCCCGCACCGCGCGCTCGAAGCCGACCAGGACCGCACGCGCCACGATGGCGTGGCCGATGTTGAGCTCGTCGATCTCCCGGATCCGCGCGATCACCGACACGTTGTCGTAGTTGAGGCCGTGGCCGGCAGCCACGCTGAGCCCGAGCTTGGACGCAGCCTTCGCCGCATCCACGATCCGTGCGAGTTCGTGCTCCCGCTCCTGGCTGTCACGGGCCTCGCAGTAGCGGCCGGTGTGGAGTTCCACGCGCTGCGCATTCACCTTGTGGCTCGCGCGGATCTGCTCCACGTCCGGGTCCACGAACAGGGCGACCAGGATGTCGCCGTCGCGCAGGTTCTTCACCACCCGCGCGATGTGCTCGCGGCTGCCGGCGACGTCGAGGCCACCCTCGGTGGTCAGCTCCTCACGACGCTCGGGAACCAGCGTCACCACGTCCGGCTTGTGCTCGTAGGCGAGCTTCACCATGTCCTGGGTGGCCGCCATCTCGAGGTTGAGCAGCGTCTGCACCGTCTGCCGCAGCAGGCGCAGATCACGGTCCTGGATGTGTCGCCGGTCTTCGCGCAGGTGGATGGTGATCTGACCCGCCCCGGCGAGCTCGGCCAGCGAGGCAGCCGTCACCGGATCCGGATACGCGACCCGGCGCGCCTGACGAAGCGTGGCCACGTGATCGACATTCACTCCAAGCCGCTGTCCCACCGCACCTCTCCTGAGAACGGCCCGCGACCGCGGTCAGGGCCGGATGCGTCGGCAGCTCCGACGTGGGAGCGCTTCTAGCGCGTCCGTGGCTGGACGTCTAAGACAGCGAGCGACTCACGGCCTCCGCGATCTGCTTGGCGTAGACCTCATTCGAGCCGGCATCCGGACCTTCGACGAGGATGCGTACCTTCGGCTCGGTGCCGCTGAAGCGGACCAGCACCCGGCCGTCCTGGCCGAGCTTCTGCTCCACGTCGCGGATCGCCTGCGTCACGTCTCCGAGCTCCTCGAGGGGCGCGCGGCGCTGCACCGCCACGTTGAGCAGGATCTGCGGCACGGGCTCGAAGATCCCGGTGAGCTCCGAGAGGGGCCGCCCCATGCGCACCATCACCGCGAGGACCTGCAGCGCGGCCAGGGTGCCGTCGCCGGTGGTCGCGTGGTCCATGAACACCAGGTGTCCGGACTGCTCGCCCCCGAGGTTGTAGCCGTGCTTGCGCATCTCCTCGACGACGTAGCGATCACCGACCTGGGTCCGGACCACGTTCACGCCGAGGCGGCCCACGGCCCGCTCCAGCCCCACGTTGCTCATCACGGTGGCGACCAGCGTGTTCTGCTTCAGCGCCTGCCGCGCCACCATCTCCTGGGTGCAGATGGCCATCAGCGCATCGCCATCGACGACCCGGCCCTTCTCATCCACGACGATCAGCCGGTCGGCGTCACCGTCCAGCGCGAGCCCCACCTGGGCACCGTGCTCGAGCACGGCCGCTGCCAGCGCCTCGGGGTGCAGCGCGCCCTGCATGCGGTTGATGTTGGTGCCATCCGGGTCCACGCCCAGGGTGATGACCTCCGCCCCGAGTTCCTCGAGCACCGCCGGCGCTGTCCGGTACGCCGCGCCGTGGGCACAGTCGACCACCACCTTCATGCCCTCGAGGGTCAGCTCCCGCGGGAAGCTCATCTTGAGGTAGACGATGTAGCGCCCGCGCGCGTCCTCGAGCCGCACGGCGCGACCGATGGCGTCCTTGGTGGGCCGGATGTGATCGATGGCGCCACTCATGACGAGCTCCTCGAGCTGCTGCTCGGTCTCGTCAGGAAGCTTGTAGCCGTCGCGCCAGAAGAACTTCACCCCGTTGTCCTTGTAGGGGTTGTGCGACGCGCTGATCACCGCGCCGGCGTCCGCACGCATCGAGGTCGTCAGATTGGCGATGCCCGGTGTCGGGAGCGGACCGACCATGGCGACGTCCACGCCCATGGAGGTGATCCCGGCTGCGAGCGCCTGCTCGAGCATGTAGCCGGAGAGGCGGGTGTCCTTGCCGATGATCACCCGGTGGCGGTGGTTGCCGTTGCGGATGAGGTGGGCCAGGGCGCGCCCCAGCTGCATCATCACCTCGACCGTCATGGGAAAGACGTTCGCCTCGCCCCGGACCCCGTCGGTCCCGAAGAGCTTCCGGGATCCCGTCCCCTCCAACGCCTTGATCTTCACGTTCATCGCAGTGCTCGGCTTTCGTCTCGCGCCCACTTCCCCCCGGCGGCGCTCGCTGAATTCAAGAAATGCTGGGCGCAGGGTACGCGCTCCCGGCCCTCCCGTCCCGGCAGAATGACCGCTCTCCCAAGCTGGAGGGACAGGCAGGCGGCAACAAGGGGGCGTGCGCGCGGAGCGTCAGGACGCGCCTGCCGGTGAACGGCGCAGGGCAGAAAAGCAGGCGGGCGGATGACCCGTGCGCCGCCCCTTCCAGCGGCAAGGTGCCCGCAGCGAACGCGGCAGCGCCACGGCCGGAACCGGTGAGGCCCGGCCCCCGGCGTGATGGGAGAAACGCGCTCGCGGCGGCAGCACCGGACGCTTCGGCGGAAGCGATCCCCGACCTGTGCGGAGCGGGAAGTGCCGGCGCGTGTCGCTCGGGCCTCACGCCATCAGCACGCGGATTCAGCTGCGGAAGCGATCCCCGCCGCCCCGTGCGGAGCGGATGGCCTGCGCCACGCGCAGCGCATCGCGGGTCTCGCGCACGTCGTGCACCCGCACGAGGTCGACCGCGCCCCGCGAGGCAAGCATCACCAGCGAACCGAGGGTCCCGGCCAGGCGCTCGTCCGCGGGGCGCCCGGTCAGCGTCCCCAGGAAAGCCTTGCGGCTGGTGCCCACCAGAATCGGCTGCCCGAGCTGACGCAGGTCCTCCATCCGCCGGAGCAGGAACAGGTTGTGGTCTGCCGTCTTGCCGAAGCCGATGCCTGGATCCACCACCAGCGACGCCTCGGCGACACCTGCACTGCGGGCCGCCTGCAGTCGGCTGCCGAGCCCTTCGAGCACCTCAGCCACCACGTCCCCATAGCGGGGCGAGCGCTGCATCGTCTGCGGCGTGCCCTGGATGTGCTGCAGACAGGCCGCGGCCCCCGCGCGCGCGGTCACCTGCGCCATCAGGGGATCGAAGGTGAAGCCGCTGACGTCATTGACCAGGGCCGCGCCGGCCCCGAGGGCCTCCCGCGCTACCACCGCCTTGGTGGTGTCGATGGAGATGGGGGTCGCCACCCGATCCCGCAGGGCGTGAATGACGGGCAGGACGCGATCGAGCTCCTGCTGTTCCGAGACCGCGGCCGCACCCGGTCGGGTCGACTCGCCCCCGATGTCCAACAGGTCCGCCCCGTCCTCCGCGAGTCGCAGCGCGTGCTCGATGGCGCGGCGGGGATCCGCATAGCGGCCTCCGTCGCTGAAGCTGTCGGGGGTGACGTTGACGACCGCCATCACCAACGGGCCCTCATCGAACCGCAGGATTCCCTCCGGCAGCCGCAGCTCCCGCGGGAGTGGCATGTCCAGCCCCCGCAACAACGCTTCGCCGATGGCGCGGGACGGCGTCTCCACGGAGGCCCGCGCCCACTCACGCAGCCGCGACCGCGGCGCCATCAGGAGACAGGCATCGCCGCCGGCGTGCTTGAGGCCGAGGTCGGCGGTGGAGAGCGCCTCGAGGTCGCCGGCGTCGATGCCGGTGAGCAGCACCCCACCCGACGCCAACCGCTCCGGGCGCAGCTGCCCGCCGAGCCGCGCGCTCACCCAATCGCGATCCCCTTCCGTGACCCAGCGGGCCAACAGGGAGGGCGGGACGGAGGGAGCAGCAACGGCGTCTTCCTGCATGAGAACCTCAGCGGGGCGGGAGAAACAACACGCCCCCTCACCCAGGTGGGCTCGGGGGCGGTCGGTGCATCCTGCGCGGTGCTGCCCGCGATGGTGAACTCAGGCCTTGCTGGGCTCGGGCTCGGACTTGGGCAGCCCATCCAGCGCATCGAGAATCCGGCGCTTGTCCTTCTTCTCGGTCTGCGTCGGCGGCGGGGACGGGGTGCGCGGCGTGGGACGCTCGCGGGTGATCACCCCACCCTGCACCAGGATGTTGAGCTCCTCGGCGTCGAGGGTCTCGTACTCCAGGAGGCCCTGGGTGATGCGATCCAGCACATCGCGGTGCTCGGTGAGCAGGCGCCGACCACGTTCGTACTGGGTGGTGATGATGTCACGCACCTCCTGGTCGATCTGGCGCGCCGTCTCCTCCGAGTAGTTGGGACGGCTGCCGAGATCACGGCCCAGGAAGACCTCGCCCTCGGACTGACCGTAGGCCAGGGGTCCCAGCTTCTCGCTCATGCCCCAGCGGCACACCATGGCGCGGGCCATCTCGGTCGCGCGCTCGATGTCGTTGGAGGCCCCGCTGCTGATCTCGTTGTTGACGATCTCCTCGGCGAGCCGACCGCCCATCATCATGCAGATCGTGTCGAGGATGGAGTTCTTGTAGAGCGAGTTCTTGTCCTCGGACGGCAAGGACCAGGTCACGCCCAACGCACGTCCGCGCGGGATGATGGTGACCTTGTGCACCGGGTCGCAGCCCGGAAGCATCTTGCCGATGAGGGTGTGCCCCGCCTCGTGGACCGCGGTGAGGTGCTTCTCACGGTCGCTCATGATCATCGAGCGGCGCTCGGGACCCAGGAAGACCTTGTCCTTGGCGGCCTCGAAGTCGCTGTCGTCCACCCGCTCCTTGTTCTGACGGGCGGCCAGCAGCGCGGCCTCGTTGACCAGGTTCTCCAGATCCGCGCCGGTCATCCCGGGGGTGCCGCGGGCGAGGGTCTCGAGGTCGACCTCGGGAGCCAGCGGGACCTTGCGGGTGTGGACCTTGAGCACGCCCAGGCGACCGTTGAGGTCGGGACGGGGGACGGTGATCCGCCGGTCGAAGCGGCCGGGACGCTGCAGCGCGGGATCGAGCACGTCGGGACGGTTCGTCGCCGCGATGAGGATCACGCCCTCGTTGGACTCGAAGCCGTCCATCTCCACCAGGAGCTGGTTGAGCGTCTGCTCGCGCTCGTCATGGCCGCCGCCCAGGCCCGCGCCACGGTGCCGACCGACGGCGTCGATCTCGTCGATGAAGATGATGCAGGGGGCGTTCTTCTTGCCCTGCTCGAAGAGGTCGCGCACGCGGCTGGCGCCGACGCCCACGAACATCTCCACGAAGTCCGAGCCGGAGATGGAGAAGAACGGAACGCCCGCCTCACCGGCGACCGCGCGCGCGAGGAGCGTCTTACCGGTCCCCGGCGGTCCCATCATCAGAACGCCCTTGGGGATGCGGCCTCCCAGGCGGCTGAACTTCTTGGGATCCTTGAGGAAGGCGATGATCTCCTCGAGCTCTTCCTTGCTCTCGTCGATCCCCGCCACGTCCGCGAAGGTGATCTTGTTGTGGCTCTCGCTGAGCAGCTTCGCCTTCGACTTGCCGAAGGACATCGCCTTCCCGCCGCTCCCCTGGAGCTGGCGCATGAAGAAGACGAAGAGCACGAAGAGCACCACCAGCGGCAGCCACTGGCCGAGGATGGTGAGCAGCGGGCCGTTGCTGTCCGGCGGACGGAAACGCACGTCGACGCCTGCGTCGGTGAGCCGGCTCAGGATGGCGGCGTCGGCCTCGGGGCCGATGGTCTCGAAGCGGGTGTTGTCAGCCCCGGAGGTGCCCTCGTACCGGATGCCCTCGGTGATGGTCACTTCCTTGATTTCGCCCGCCTCCACGCTCGCCATGAACTGGGTGAACGTGGGGTCGTTGACCTGCTTGCTCCCTTCGGAGAAGTGGTAGACGACGGCGACGAAGATCGCGAGCAGCAGCAGCCAGATGGCGATGGTTTTGTGGGTGTTGCGCACGTCGTTGGAATCCTTCCGTCCCGAAAATCGACGCTAACCCCAACACGCTCAGGCGACCAACTATTTTGGGGTGCGGACGATCGCGGGGTGTTCGCTCCCGCAAAGCGCCTCCGAAGGCGCCACTCCGGCATCATGGGGGGCCGTCTGAGAGGCAGGCGGGCTCAGGGTCACCCTCGCCCTTTCGCAGCAGAGCGTCCACCCCTCCCGCAGCTCGCACCGGCCTCCCGTGGCCAGGGCGCGCAGGGCCGCATCGAGCCGCTCGCCATCCAATGGACCGATGTGCTGCGCGATGAGGTGGTGCAGGGCGCGGCGGCGCACCGGTGCCTCCAGGGCCATCAGCCCCACCCGATCCCACGCTCCTTCCGGCAGGGTGAGCCGCCGGAGGGCCTCTTCAGCGTGCGTCTGCAGATAGGCGTCGTCCTCGGTCGCCAGCGCGGCGAACCGGGCGAGGCGGAGGGCCACCCCGGCGTCGGTCAGCGCCTCCAGCTGGGGCAACATCCGGTGGCGGATGCGGCAGCGCAGGAAGGTCAGGTCCGCATTCATCGGATCGTCCACCGCCACCAGGTCCCGGGCGTGCAGATGCGCCAGCACCTCCTGCCGGGTCGCGCCCAGCAGCGGCCGGATCACCCTTCCCTTTCTGGCGAGGATCCCACCGGCCCCGCGCAGCGCCGCCCCCCGCGACAGCCGCATCAGGACCGTCTCGGCCTGATCGCTGGCGGTGTGACCGGTGGCGATGACGTCCAGGCCCCGGGCCTTGCGGATGTCCTCGAGCGCCGCCTCGCGGGCCACCCGCGCCCGGGCTTCGAACCCGGCCCCGGCGGGGAGGGTGAGCCGCGTGGCATGAAAGGGGAATCCCCGCTTTCCCGCGAGTGACGCCACCCACGCCCCCTCGGCGGCGGACGCCTCCCGGACCCCGTGGTCCACCCAGGCGACTTCGAAGCGCCATGGGTGATGGGGACGTGCGGCGAGCTGGGCGCAGGCGTCCATCAGTGCCAGGGAGTCGGGGCCGCCACTCACCGCCAGCAGCACCGACGCCTCGCCCGGGCGGAGACATCCGGCGAGGCCTCTGCGGACCGTGCGGCTCAGAGCGGGCAGGGAAGCAGGCATACGAAGGGGACAGCGGGGAAAAACAGCGCAGGAATCGAACTGCGGGGCTGGGGGTTTCAAACCACAGACGGGGGACACCACCACCATTTTCGAGACATCGACGTTGAGCCCAGGGGTCCCCCCCTCCCCCTCTGGGCTCACGGGGCATCTGGGCAACCGCCCAGAGCCCCTCTTTCAGAAGCCCCGGATCGCGTGCCTCACGTCGCGTGGTCCGGGGCTTCGCCTTTGCGGGCAGGCCGGCGTCACGGGCCGGGGAGCGCACCTGAAGGCCCGCCTCGGGATGAAAGCCGCCGAAAGCATTGACCCCCTCACACCTGATGTCGGATAACCGGGGCGTTACACGCAGGTGGGCCCCCTTCCGACCACGGAGTGTTCTGGCATGGCTGCTACTGACAAGAGGAAGCAATCCCTCTACTTCCCTGAGGACATGCTCAAGGAGATCCAGGAGGAGGCGACCCGCCAGGACCGCTCTCTGTCGTGGGTCGTCCAGCAGGCGTGGAAGATCGCCCGCGAGCGCATCAAGTCCTTCCCGGCCGTCAACGACGTGACCGGCGAGGAGTACCAGGACCGCCGCGAGGAGTAGGGCCCCTTCTCCCCGAGGGCCTGACGCTGCTGCTTCGCATCACGTGCTCCGGGTGGGCCCTCTCAGGCCCCCCGTCGAGCCTCCCGTTCCAGGGGCCGTGAACCCGTGACCGGGTCTTGAGGCCGGGGAACGTCCCTGGACCTTCCGGTGAGGTGCCTCGCGGTCCGTCGCGCAGGCAGCACCGACCCGGTGCGTTCCCACCCTACAACCCGGCGACATTCAGGAACGGCTCCCCATCACCCGGGCGTCGGCCAGCATGGCGCCGCTGGCCCACCCGCCATTGAGGGCTCCGGGGTGCCGCGCTTGCGCGGGCGGAGGCACGCCCTCACGCCGCGTCCCTCCCCCCGGCGGGTCTCAGGGAGCGGCGCAGTTCGCGAAGCCGATGCGCGGCTCCGCCCGGAGGCCCCCTTCCGGACCACTGCTCGCCGGGTAGGTCTGGCTCAGGTACTCGGCCGTCAGGTGCGCGTCGGTGCCACCGAACTCAATCGCCTGCCGCGGGTTGCGGTCGGGATCGTTCCCCAGCCCGGCGAGCATCGTGTATCCGTCCGCGCCGCTGAGCAGGAAGCTCGAGATCGCCACGCGGTAGCGGGCATCGGGGCTCTCCAGCAGCACGTCGCGCGTCCCCACCTGCAAGCCCGTCACCCGGCTGCCCACCGGCAGGCTGCAGTCCACGGACAGCTGCGAACCCTCGGAGATCTGCAGGAACCGACCCGAGCCCGACGGCGGGACGACCACCTCCCCTTCGGGGAAGAGCATGCTCACCGAGTTCTCGAACATGGCGAGCAGCTCCGCGCCGGTCAGATCGAGGGTGGTCACCACGTTGGAGAAGAGGAGCACCTCGTGGAGCTCGCCGCGGGTGAGCTCGCCGCGGGGAAGCCGCTCCCGGGTGACGCACACGCCCTCGTCACGAATGGCGCCTCCGTTGAAGACACCGAGCTCGGTCTCCTGGGTCTGCGTGCTGCTGGTGCGCGCATGCAGCATCGCATCCGCCGCAAGCTGCCCGAGCGCGTTGTTGGCGTGACGCGCGAAGGCCCGGTCGAGCGGGACATCCTCGGCGAGGTAGCCGATCTTCTCCTCGGGGTTCTCCACGAGCCCGGTGCAGTCGGTGTTGTAGGTGGTGCACCCGACCGCGAGCCAGGAGAACCCCGTCAGCGCGAGCAGCGCCCAGCGGACCTGTGACGTCATAGCCAACCTCTCAGCATCAGGAAGGCCTGGAAGCCCTCCCGCGGCAACAGCCCCGCGAAGCCATCCGGTCGGGGCACATCATCGTAGACCTGCGTGTCCATCACGTTCTGCCCCAGCAGCACGACCTCGAAGTGGTCGAGGATCGGCTCGGTGCGCAGCTGGGCGTTCACCAGGCCGTACCCCGGAATGAGGTAGCGGCGCAGCAGCTCCAGCTCCGAGCGCGCCGTGTTGCGGCGTTCCGCGAGGATGCGGGCGTTGAGGTCCAGGTTGAGCCAGGGCCCCACCGGGAAGGTCGCGCCTGCGGTGACCTGGGCCTGCGCGATGTTGGTGAGCTGCCGGAAGCCCGGGAGGGTATCGAGATCCTCCGCGCGGGCCGCGCCTCCATGAACGAACACGCGGGAGCGGTCCGACCACTCCACCCGCGCCCAGCCTTCTGCGCCGACGCTCCGGACCGCGGTGCGGTTGGTCCAGGGCGTGTCGCTACCGGTCTGATCCACCGCGGTGATGGCGCCGGACATGTTCGTGTAGAACGCCTGCCCGCCCACGCGAACCCGCGCAAAGCCCGCGTTCTGCAGAAGCTCCGCCCCCACCGTGACCGTATCCACGGTGGCAGGCTGCAGGCCGGGATTGCCCATGAACCGGCCGCGCCCGAAGCCGATGTTACGGACCGGGAGCTCGAAGGCCAGCTCGGCCATGGTGGGTGCGCGGAAGGCACGCGCCCACTGGGCACGCACCAGAAGCTCGTCCGTCGCCTTCACCGCCACGCCGAGTCGCGGGTTCACGCTCGGGGTGATCTTCGTCCCGGAGAAATCTCCGGAAGCGTCGGGGACCGGGAGCTGAACCGCCTCGATGCGGACGCCCAGATCGATCTCCAACCAATCCAGCGCGCGCCACCGATCTTCGGCCCAGAGCGCCGCGGTGATCCGGTTCGCGGCCACCCCACCCGAGCGATCCAACGGGCTCACGAGATCGGCGCCGGACGCGTCGCGGCCCGGGGCGAAGCCGGTGATCGGCATCCCGTTCACGTCGAAGTTGCCCAGGTAGGCGTAGTCGGTGAGGGCCTGATGCATGGCCTGAGCGCCCACCGAGAGCGTGTGCGCCTCGGCGATGACCGTATGCCCGCTGACCGAGAGCCCCAGGTCACGGGTGGCAAAGGAGAGCCGCTCGCGCACGCCGAGCTCGAACGCACTCGCCGGATCGTCGATCTGGGTCCGGAAGCCGGAAGGGGTCAGCTGGTAGTTGCGCGCATCCTTCTGGGTCTGGATCCAGGCCCGCGCATGCAGACGGGTGGTGGCGTTGAGCGGCTGGCTCCACTCAAGATCGCCGAGGATCCCCAGGCGCTCGATGCCCGGACCGTCGGCCCCCTGTCCGGGGAAGTTCCCGGCGGTGTCGAACTGTCCGAGCAGGACGCTGCGATCCTCATGGAAGACCCGACCACCTGCGAGCAGGGCGCCGCCTCCGGGCAGCGCGAGCTGCGCGCGAAGTCCACCATGGAGCAGCATGCGCTCATCGCGCGTGTAGCCCACCGGCTCCCCCACGCGGCGTAGTCCCTGTGCCTCCGTGAGCTCGGAGATGCCGTCGGCGTCGACCTCATTGGAATCTCCCCGCTGGCGGACGACGTCGACGTCAGCGCGCACCGAGACCGGACCGAAGGTTCCGGCGGCGTTGGCGTGGGCGTCCCATGCCGTGGGCATCCCGGCGCCCAGCATCACCCGTGCACCCGCGTCTTCCCGGCTGTGCAGGTGAACCACCCCGAGCACCGCGGGGCCGCCGAAGGCTGCCGCCCCCGGTCCGAGCGTGACCTCGATCCGCTCGAGGTTCTCGATGGGCAGATCCACGAGGCTCGCGCCGTTCCAGGCGTTGTTGAGGGGCACGCCGTCCCGGAGGAAGAGGACCTCGGCGTCCTGCCGCAATCCCCGGATGGCCACCTGCCAGTCCCCCTCGACGGTGCGGGTGACGGTGAGCCCCGGCACCAGCTCCAGGGCCTGATGCACGCGCCGGACACCCAGCCGGCGCAGTTCGGCGCGATCGAACACCATGGTCGGCGCGAGCGTGGTGACCGCGGTGGACGGATGGATGCGCGCCAGGGCGGCCTGATCCTCGGCCCGGTAGACGGCCAGCTCGTCCTCGAAGGGCGTGGCAGGACGCGCAGCCGGCTCGAGGCGGGGGCGGGACGGCGTAGGAACGGGAGCGGGAGGCTCGCGCTCCGGCGCGGCGGCCCAGGTGTCCTCCGACGGCTCCGGGCGGGACGGTTCCGCGCTCTGCCGGTCTTCACGGGGCGGTGCTTCCGGCGACGCGCGTTCCGGTTCACGTGCGGCACGGGCCGCATCCGCGCGCGCCCAGGGGTCCTCCTCCTCAGAGGTCGTCTCGGGTTCGGGTGACGGCGTCGCAGCAGGAGGGGCACGCGACGGCCCCGGTGCCGAAGCCTGTCCACCACGGAGGGGCACCCGCGCGGGTCGCTCGGCAGACGCGAAGACCGGAGCGCGTTCGCCGCGAGGGGTGACCCCCTCGACGTAGTACTCCACCGCCGCCCCGGTGAGGGCGCTGGAAGGGATGTCGCCGCGGAAGAGATCGCCGAACGCGAGCTCCATCGGTGCGCTCGACCATTCGCCTCCCGGAGATCGGTAGCGGATGGTGAGTCGGTCCATCCCTCCGCCCGACAACAGCGTTCCTTCGAGCTCCAACCGCTGACCTGCGCGGTGGCTCTCCGGTGGCGTGTGGACGAGCGAGGACTGCGACTGCCCGAAGGCGGGGATCCCCCAGAGGGCGCTGGCGACCATGAAGGACGCAAGCGCGCGGCGGAGGGCGACGGTCGGAAGGAACGTGAAGGAAGGCACCTTGCCGTGAGGGTGGTCCGTCGCCACGCCGGGAGTCAAGACGAGCGACGCCTCCGGCGGCCTTTGCGGGAGTCGATATTTTGCCGCCGCAGCGCGTGCGTGGCAGCGTCCGCCAAGCCTTTGCCCCTCAAGCAGCTGGCGCGGCCCCGCCTCCGATGCACGACGCACTCACCTTCCAACGCACGCTCTTCCGACGTCAGCAGGCGCGCATCCACCGGGAACTCGGTGCGCCCGGCGGCGCGTTCCGCCGCTACCAGCAGCGCTACCGCCGCCGGACGGCATCCTCCACGCAGGTGCGCACGCGCGAGGCGGTGCTCTCCGAAGCCCTCGACGCGGACGTCCTCTTCGTCGGGGACTACCACACGCTCCCGCATGCCCAGGGGCTCTTCCGGGAACTCTTCCGCCATGCCGGCCGCGGGCGTCGCCGCGTCGTGCTGGGGTTGGAGTGCATCCCCAGCTCCCAGCAACCGCTTCTCGATGCCTGGCAGCGCGGCGCACTGGATGCTGACGCGTTCTTCGCGAGGCTGTCGCAGGAGGTTCCCGACGCCCTCGCGCTCTGGCCCTCGTTCCGCGCGCTGCTCACCGAGGCGGTGGCGCTGCGATTGCGGATCGTCCCCATCGACCAGGCCAGCGGAGGCCCACGCTCACTCGAGCGCCGCGATGCGCACGCCGCGGGACGTCTGGCGGAGGTCCTCACCGAGGTCCCGCGTCCGCAGGTGCTGGTGCTCGCGGGGCAGTTCCACGTCACGCCCTGCCATCTCCCCGCCTCCCTTTCACAGCGGCTGGGAGCCGGACACGGGCTGCAGATGCGCACCCTGTACCAGAACTGCGAGCAGCCCTGGTTCGCGCTGCAGGCTGCGGGGCTCGATCCACTCCGGCACGGCGTGACCTTCGAGGATGGCGCGCTCGGCGTCTTCAGTGCCTCCCCCACCCTCGCGCAGCGCACCTTCCTCGACTACCTGGAGGCCGGCGATGAGGTGCTGGGCTCCTTCGCGATCGACGTGCACATGCAGGTGCCGCGGATGGTGCTCCACCTCGCCCGGATGATCGGCATCCACGTGCCACGTGCAGCCCGCGAGGCGCTCCAGGTCATCCCACCCGGGAGCGGCGAGGCCCTGCTGCGGCTGAACGCGCGCGCCGTCTTCAACGCCCGGGAGCAAACCCAGCTCTCCAGGCATCTGCTCGAGGGCCACAGCCTCTACGTACCGCGCGCCGACACCATCTGCCTCGGCTCCCTCTCACGTCACCATGCCGCGGAGGAGGCAGCCCATCGGCTGCGCCATCTCGCGGTGGGAGCGCGGATGGAGGCGGATCGTCCGCGCACCGATGCCTTCTATGCACGCATCTGGGAGGAGGCCCTCGGCTTTCTCGGCAGCCGCATGCTCCATCCCGAGCGACCCTGCCAGGGACTTGCCGACTGGAGCGGTGCACTGCGTGACGAGGTCGGAGAGGCCCGCGCCATTGCCGCCTACGTCCTCTCCCACAAGGCCATGGAGATGCGGGAGACGCCGGTTCCGGACGCGCTGCCGCCCCCGCGTGAGACGGGGCGCTTCAACGCCGTCACCCATGCACTGGGCTACCTGCTCGGCGATGCACTGAGCCGGAGCTGGCGCGAGGGGACCCTCTCCCGTGGCACGCTCCGCGCCCTCTTCCGCGACCCGCTGGAGCAGCCCTTCGACCTCTACCTGCGCTGGAGCCGGCAGCTGCGCACCCTCCAGCCCCGGGTCGCAGACATGGCGGACCCCGCCGCTCCGCCCGCCCGCGTGAGCGCCTGAAGACCTTCCGACGTCTGCCCCCTTCCCTTCTGCTTCCGCCGAAGACGTCGCCGCGTTCCAGTCATGACCACGCGGCGTTCCCTCCTCCTCGCCCTCCCCGACGGACGCTGCGGGTGTCGCACAGGGAGCGGCGGTGCTGGCCGCAGACTTGCTTCACCGCCCGCCATCGAAGGTGACGCGCGTGGAACGTCCAGCGGTGGACCGACGCCGGGTGAGGGGGGCGGATGGGAACGACGACGGAATCATTGCTCGCAGAGCGACCGGAGCGGGTGGCCGCTGCCTGGCGCCGGACCCTGAGTGGGTTCGCCGAGCATCCCCACATGTTGGAGGGCGCCATCGAGCCCTTCCTCCGCGAGCTCGCCGGTCATCTGCGTGGAGAGCCGGGAAGCCCCTGGTCGCGCACCCGCGGCGTGCTGAGGCTCTCTGCCAGAGGCGGACAGCCCGCG
>Ga0079224_100008280_pt1 | contig 14073 bp, 16 predicted proteins | sample Stecom2015_FD_80414 | JGI IMG/M metagenome (GOLD analysis project Ga0079224, IMG submission 80414) | Agricultural soil microbial communities from Utah to study Nitrogen management - Steer compost 2015 | ecosystem: Environmental > Terrestrial > Soil > Agricultural land | place: USA: Utah...
CGGGGCGCGAGGCCGAGCTCCGATTCGCGCCCGGGGTGGTCGAGCCCCTGCGCCGGCATGTCCGGGGGCTGGGGGCGATCGCCCGCCTGCATCGGCCCCGATTCGGAGCCGGAGTCGTCGCTGCGGGCCTCAATGCCGCGCTGCCGCTCCTGGAGTCGACGCCGGCGTTCGATCGTCTCGGCGACCGTGTCGGCCGGGCCCGGACGTGATGGCTTGCCTGGATTCATGCTGCATACTCCTGCAATGCGATTGCGAACGCTCTTCGAGCTGCTGGTGGAGGCGGGCCGGTCCTTCAGCCGGGACCGTGCCTCGAGCATGGGCGCGGCGCTCGCCTACTACACGATGTTGTCGGTGGCGCCGACGGTGCTGATCGTGGTGTCCGTCGTCGGTCTCGCGTTCGGCGAAGAGGCCGCGCGGGGCGAGGTCGTCGAGCAGATCCGGCAGCTCGTCGGCGACAACGGCGCGAACGCGGTGGAGGCCCTGCTCGCCCGCGCGAACCGGCCGGCCAGCGGCATCGTCGGAACCGTCGGCGGCCTGCTCGCGATGATCATCGGTGCGACGACCGTGTTCTCGGAATTGCAGGCCTCGCTCGACAAGGTCTGGCGTGCACCCGAGCAGCCGAAGGCGAAGGGCGTGCTGGGGTTCGTCCGGACGCGGCTGCTGTCGCTGTCGCTCGTTCTCTCGTTCGGATTCCTGATCCTGGTGTCCCTGCTCGCCAGCGCCGCGCTCGCGGCGCTCCAGCGCTGGTGGCTGCCCGTCCTGGGACCGTTCGCGTGGGTCGCCCGCTATGCCGACTTCGCAACGAGCTTCCTGATGATCACCGCCGCCTTCGCGATCATCTACAAGATGATGCCCAGGGTGCACATCGAATGGCGCGACGTGTGGATCGGCGCCGTGCTCACCGCGTTGCTCTTCACCGTCGGCAAGATCCTGATCGGCGCCTACCTCGGCACGAGTGGGGTCACGTCGCCCTTCGGCGCCGCGGCTTCGCTCGTCGCCTTCGTGGTGTGGGTGTACTGGTCCACCCAGATCTTCCTCTTCGGTGCCGAGCTCACCCGCGTTCATGCGGAGCGTAAGGGGCGTTTCCCGCCGAGGCAGGACTGACCCTCTACTCGCAGCGGGTGCACGAGTTCGCGCGCGCGGCGCTCCGCCTCGACGCGAATCGATTGCGAAGCGACCTGCCGGCGTCATCTTTCGTGACGATGCTTGCCGACCTGGTTGCCGATGACACCACCGACCGCCGCGCCGCCGACCGTGCCGAGGACGCCGTCGGTCATGACGGCGCCGGCCGCGCCGCCCACTGCAGCGCCGACTGCAGTGTCGCGCTCGCGGGGGGTCATGCCCGAGCAGGCGCCGAGCGCCATCGTGGCGACGAGGGCCAGCGCGCCCAGAGTGCGTTGTTTGGTGGATCTCATGGATCTGTCCTTTCGTGGTGCCCTGCGCTGCCGCGGGACCGGCAGCATCGGGCCATGACCGGACGGTGCAAGCCGCGTACCCGCGAGTCGAGCGGCGGCGACGTGCTCGAGGCGCGCGCGATGCGCGATCAGTCGAGCCGTCGCGCGCGCGGTACGAGCAGGCTCGCGAGGAAGAGGGCGAGGGCGGCCACCACGATCGAAGGACCCGAGGGCGTATCCCACTGCAGCGAGCCGAACAGCCCGCCGACGACGGACGCGATGCCGGCGCAGGCCGCGAGGAGCGCCATGCCTTCCGGGCTGGACGCGAAGCGCCTGGCGGTGGCCGCCGGGATGATCAGCAGTGACGTGATGAGCAGGATGCCGACGATTTTCATCGCGATCGCGATGACGAGCGCCATCAGCAGCATGAAGGCCAGGCGGGTGCGTTCGGGCTGCATGCCCTCGGCCTGGGCGAGCTCCGTGCTGACGGTGTCGGCGAGCAACCGGCGCCAGAGCCCCGCGATGCCCGCCAGGACGACTGCGCCGCCGCCGTAGATGACCGCGAGATCGACCGGCGTCACGGCGAGGATGTCGCCGAACAGCAGGCTGAGCAGGTCGATCCGGATCGAGGTCATCAGCGCGACCATGACGAGGCCGGCTGCCAGCGTGGAATGGGACAGGATGCCGAGCAGCGCGTCGGTGGACAGGCTCGCGCGACGCGACAGCAGGAGCAGGGCCGCCGAGACGAGCGCCGCTACCCCGAAGACGCCGAGCATCGGATGGGTGCCGAGCAGCAGCGACAGCGCGATGCCGAGCAGCGCGGAATGCGCCATCGTGTCGCCGAAGTACGCCATTCGCCGCCAGACGACGAAACAGCCCAGCGGTGCGGCGGCGATCGCGATGCCGACGCCGGCGACGAGCGCCCTGGCGAAGAAGTCGTCGAGCATCAGGCGTCGCCTCGCGGTCGGTCGTGGACGTGATCGTGGCGATGGCCGTGGTCGTGGGGATCGACGTCCGTGATCGTGCCGTCTGCGAGCCGCACGCGCCCATCGTCGAGATGGGTGTGGTCGTGGTGGTGCGAGTAGATCGCCAGGGTCCGGGCAGCGCGCGGCCCGAACAGGGCGAGGTACTCGGGGCTGCGGCTGACGCTCTGGGGCGTCCCGCGGCAGCAGACATGGCCGTTCAGGCAGACCACGGTGTCGGTCTGCGCCATCACCACATGAAGGTCGTGCGAGACGAGCAGGATGCCGCAGCCCGTTTCCTCGCGGATGCGCACGATGAGCTCGTACAGGGCGACCTCGCCGGTGAAGTCCACGCCCTGCAGGGGCTCGTCCAGCACCAGCAGGTCCGGGCGCCGGGAGATGGCGCGCGCGAGGAGGGCGCGCTGGAATTCCCCGCCCGACAGCCGGTGCACCTGCGCCTTCGCGAGCTGCGGGATCCCGACCAGTTCGAGGGCGGCGCGCGTCTCGGACGGGCCGAGGTCGTCCGTGAGCCGCAGGAGCCGCTCGACGGTGAGGGGCAGGGTGGGATCGACGACCATGCGCTGCGGCACGTAGCCGATGCGCATGCCGGGCAGGCGATCGACCCGCCCCTCGTCCGGCGCATGGACGCCGATCGCCGCCTTCGCGACCGTGGACTTGCCCGAGCCGTTCGGCCCGATCAGGGTGACGATCTCGCCGCGGCGGACCTCGAGATCGACGTCGCGCACCAGCCATCGCCCGGCGCGCGAGATGCCGACGCCGGCGAGGGAAACGAGGATGTCGGCCGACGGGCCGGGGGGCGCTGGGCTCACGGGCGGGTGGGGCATGCGGATGTAATATATTAACGTCCTTTCACGACACGACGGATGCCCATCACACGCTGGATGCCCCGGACGTTGGCCGCCGCCGCGATCGCACTGGGCGCGTTCCTGCCCTGGCAATGCCCGTCGGTGGCCCACGCATCGCCCCTCGTTTCCCCCGTCGTCGTCGCATCGATCGCGCCGGTCCATTCGCTCGTCGCCGCCGTGATGCAGGGCGTTGCGGAGCCCCGGCTGCTCGTGCCGGGCGGCAGCTCGCCCCATGCGTATGCGCTGCGACCGTCGGATGCGCGGGCGCTCCAGTCGGCCAGCCTCGTGGTCTGGATCGGTCCCGGGCTCGAGACCTTCCTGGAGCGATCGATCACGAGCCTCGCATCCGGCGCGCAGGTGCTGCGACTGGCCGACACGCCAGGCCTGCGGCTCCTCCCGCTGCGCGGGACGGATCCGGACGACGACGGCGGTCACGCGCACCCGCATGGGCATGTACACGCGGGACACGAGCACGAACACGAACCGGCCCCTGGGGCCGACCGCCATCTCGCCGGTATCGACATGCACCTGTGGCTCGATCCGGAAAACGGATGGCGGATGGCCGAGCGGATCGGCGAGACGCTCGCCGCGATGGACCCGGCGAATGCCGCGGCCTACCGGCGCAACGTGGGCGCGCTGCGCGAGCGCCTGGTCTCGCTCGACGAGCGCATCGCGAGACGGATGGCGGGGCTCGCTGGGCGCGGATTCATCGTGTTCCACGATGGCTACCGCTACTTCGAGGACCGCTATGGCCTCGTGCCAGCGGAGGTGCTCACCGTGAATCCGGAGGCGTCCCCGGGTGCCGACCGCGTCCGGCGGATCCGGTCGCGCATTCTCGAGGGCAATGTCGGCTGCCTCTTCATCGAGCCCCAGTTTCCCGCCGCGATCGCCGGGACCCTCGTCGCCGGGACCGCTGCGCGGATCGGCCGGCTCGATCCCCTCGGGGCGGCGCTCGCCCCGGGCCCCGGGCTCTACGAGCAGCTCCTGTCCGGGCTCGCGGCATCCTTCGCCGATTGCCTCCTGCCGCCGGCGGCCGGCCGTTAGCGAGGCGCGTCACCGGCCGTGGCCCGCGTGGCGGGCAGGCGCAGGATCGCGCGCACACCCCCAGCCGGCGCATGCTCGAGGCCCACTTCCCCGCCGTAGAGGCGCGCGAGGTCGCGCACGATGGACAGGCCGAGGCCGCTTCCCGGGGTGCGCTCGTCGAACCGCACGCCGCGATCGAGGACGGACGCTCGCGCGTCCGGGGGCAGCCCCGGCCCGTCGTCATCCACGATGATCCGGAGCTCGCCGTGCTCGACTCCGGCACGCAGCTCGACGCGGCTGTCCGCCCACTTGCACGCATTGTCGAGCAGGTTGCCGACCATCTCCTGGAGATCCTGCCGCTCGCCGTGGAACTCCAGCCCGGGCGGCCAGGGGCCGTCCGCGAACTCGAGGCCGCGCTCGGCGTACACGCGGCGCAGCACGCGCAGCAGCCCGTCCACGACCGGACCCACCGGCGTGCGCATGCCCGGCGTCGCCACCGCGGCGGCGGCGCGCGCGCGCGCGAGATGATGATCGACCTGCACCCGTGCCGTCGCAACCTGCTCGCGCACGAGGGCGGCAAGCTCCGAGGACTCGCCTGCCGCCGCATTGGCCATGACCGCGAGCGGCGTCTTCAGCGCATGCCCGAGGTTGCCTGCCTGCGTGCGCGCGCGAGCGAGCATCTCCGCGTGGCGCGCGAGCACGTCGTTGAAGTCGTCGACCAGCGGCTGGACCTCGGATGGAAAGCGTCCCGCGATGGCGCTGGCGCGTCCCTCGCGCAGGTCGGCGAGCGATCCCTGCAGGCGCGCCAGCGGACGCAGGCCCACCAGCACCTGCATCACCGCCGCGGCGCACAGCCCCGCCGCGAGGATGGCGAGCGCGATCACGAGCTGCCGGTCGAAGCGGCGAAGCGGCTCGGCGAGCAGTGCCTCGTCGGCGGCGACGACGAGCCGCCAGCCCTGGCCCGGGTGCTCGGCGGGGTGGATCAGTCGCTCGACGAGGAGAAGCCGCGCGCCCGCGGGACCGGCGATGCGATGCCTCTGCAGCCGGCCGTTTGCATGCGTGTCGGGCGGCACCTCGAGCGCGGAATCCCACAGCGAACGCGATCGCAGCACCGCCTCGCGCGAGCCGTCCGCCGCGCTGCGGTCCACCTGCCAGTAGAGCCCGCTGTAGGGGCGCCGCAGCCTCGGGTCGGACAGCTCGCCGCCGATCGAAGGACGGCCCTGCGCATCGAAGACGAGCAAGCCCGCAAGCTGCTCGAGATGCGTCTCGAGCTCCGCGTCGAACTGCCTCGCCAGGTGCTGGCCGAACAGGCTGCTCAGGCCCCAGCCCGCCACGGCGATGGTCCCGATGATCCACAGGAGCGTTCCGGCCAGCAGCCGCAGTCGAAGCGAACCGCGCCAGCCTGCGGGAAGGCGCCATTCCGCCCTCATGGGTCACCGGGGATGCGATAGCCGAGGCCCCGGACCGTCTCGATCATGCCGGGCGGCAGCTTTCTCCTCAATCGCGCCACGAAGACCTCGATCGTGTTCGAGTCGCGCTCGAAGTCCTGCGCATAGAGCTGTTCCGTGAGCTCGGCGCGCGATACGACTTCGCCCTGGCGGTGCAGCAGGCAGGAGAGCAGGCGAAACTCGTGGCTCGTGAGCGACAGGGGACTGCCGTCCACCGTCACGCGGGAGCTGCGGGTGTCGAGCACGACGGGGCCACAGGCGATCTCGGCGCTCGCCCTGCCGGCGCTGCGCCGAATCAGGGCGCGCAGGCGCGCAAGGAGCTCCTCCATGTGGAAGGGCTTCGCGAGGTAGTCGTCGGCGCCGGCGTCGATGCCCTCCACCTTCTCGTGCCAGGCATCGCGCGCCGTCAGGATGAGCACGGGCATGGTGCGGCCGTCACCGCGCCAGCGGCGCAGCACGCTCAGGCCGTCGAGCCGGGGCAGCCCGAGGTCGAGCACCACCGCCTCGTACGCCTCCTCGTCACCGAGCCAGTGTGCATCGACGCCGTTGTCCGCCAGGTCCACCCGGTAGCCGGCCGCGGACAGGGCCTCGTTCAGCTGGGCGGCCAGCGTCGGCTCGTCCTCGGCGACCAGCACGCGCATCAGCCGTCCTCCCGCTTGCGACGGCTGCCCAGCACCGTCGCGTCGCGCGCGTCGAGCTCGAGCTTGAGCAGGATGCCGTCGGGGCGCAGCAGCTTGATCTCGTAGACCCACATCCCGTCCTCGCGTTCGAGCTCCACCTCGACGACCTGCCCGGGCTGGCGCTGGGCGACGCGCTCGAGCAGGGCATGCAGCGGCATGATCTCTCCGGCACGCATGGCGGCACGCGCGCGCTCGTGGTCGTCGTCGGCCAGCGCCGTGCCCACCGTGGCGGCGAGAAGAACGGAAAGCAGGAGGTTTCGGACACGCATGCGGATCTCGCCGGGCGACACCGGCCCGTCGGGGGTGACCGGGCCTGTATAGCCCGCGACGGCTGAACGAAAGCTGAACGGCGGCTTCAGCCGTCGTTCAGGCGACGCCTTCGAGAATGCTCGCACGGTTCGAACGGAACCGCAGTCCATCCAACGAAGGAATCATCGCCATGCGTACATCCAGCTTCTTGTCCATCATCACCGTTGCGGCCGGCATCGCCGGCGCCACGGTCCTCGGGTCGCCCGCCCTGGCCGGCGACGATGTCCCGGCCCGCGCCGCGGCCGGCATGCTCACCGTGGCCGAGGTGCACCAGCGCCTCGTCGCGGAAGGCTTCACCCGTATCGAGGAGATCGAGTTCGACGACGGACGCTACGAGGTCGAGGCGATCGACAGCCGCGGACGCGAGGTGGAACTGGACATCGACCCCGCGACGGGGCGGATCCTCAAGGTCGATTACGACGACTGATCGCGACCGGGTGCACGGCGCGCCGCCCGGGGACGATGCTCCTTCGCCCCCGGCCGCGGCCGTCAGGTCGAATGCGCCTTCAGGAAGAGCTTCTGCATGCCGCCGAGCCAGCGGTCGTAGTCGGCCGTCTTGGCGCGCATGTAGTCGAGGACCTGGGGATGCGGAAGCACCAGGAAGCGCCGTTCGCGCATGGCCGCGACGACGTCGTCGGCAACGACCTCGGGACTGAGGATGCCGTCGATGCCGGCCGAGCCGCCATCGCCGGGCACCATGCCGGTGCGCACGGCCTGGGGGCAGAGGCAGGCTACGTCGAGCCCGCGGCGGCCGTAGGCGATCGACAGCCATTCCGCGAAGGCCACTGCGGCATGCTTCGTGACCCCATAGGGAGCCGACTCCACGATATTGAGCAGCCCGGCGGCGGAGGCGGTGATGATGAACTGGCCCCCGCCGGCGGCGAGCATCGGCTCGACGACGGCTCGCGCCGCCCAGACATGGGCCATGACATGGATGCGCCACATCGCGTCCCAGAGCTCGTCGGGCGCCTCGGGCCCGCCCTCGCCGATGATGCCGGCGTTCGAGAAGTACACGTCCACCCGTCCGTAGCGGTCACGGGCCGCCTGCACGAGGCGCTGGATGTCGTCCTGGCGGCCGACATCGCAGGGCACCGGGAGTCCGTCGATGTCCGCGGCCACCTCGCGCAGCTTCGCTTCGTTCAGGTCGGCGAGAACGACCCCGGCCGCGCCCTCCGCGGCGAACTTCAGGGCGGTGGCGCGCCCGATGCCGCTCGCCGCGCCCGTCACGATGGCGACCTTGCCCTCGATGTCCATGCTTGCTCCTCCGGATGGTCCGTAATCCTCTGGCCCACACTGTAGCCGATGGGGGCGGACCCATGCGCGGATCCGCGCGGCCGGGAGGCGCTCAGCCCTCGCCGCGCCCGAGGGCGAACCAGCAGGCGAGGGCGGCCGTACCCGTGAGGGCGACCAGCACGCCGAGCGAACCGGCGGACCCGGCCGGCAGGTAGGTGACGAGGGTGCTGCCGATCGAGCCCGAGCCCATCCGCATGCAGCTCGACAGCGCCGAGGCGCAACCGACGAGCATGGGGGCCGCGCTGACGCCGCCGATGCTGGCGTTCGGCATCACGAGGCCATTGCCCGCGCCGAACGCGACCATGGGCAGCGCGATCAGCCAGGGCCCGGGGCCGAACGCGACGGCGAGCAGCGCCATCGCGAGCCCGGCAAGGACGTAGAGGCAGCACCCCGCCTCGATCAGACGGCCGCGGCTGATCGTGAGCGCGAAGCGACGCGTGATCGAGGTGCCCATGAAGAAGCCCATGGCGGGCATGGCCGCGTAGTAGCCGTACTCGGTGGGCGGGACCCCGAGCTCCGCGATGAGCAGCACCGGCGCCTCGGTCTGGTAGGAAAAGATGGCGACCGCCCCGCAGGCGACCGGCAGGGTGTGGACCATGAACTGCCGGTTGGCGAACAGCGACAGGTAGCCGCGCAGCATCGCGCGCGCGCCGTCCGTGAAGCGGCGCGCGGGCGGCAGCGTTTCGTGCAGGTGCCGCCAGGCGAGCAGGCACAGCGCCAGGGCGAGCGCCGCCACCAGCACGAAGTTGGCCCTCCAGCCGGCGAGGTCCTGCACGTAGCCGCCCACGAGGGGCGTGAGCATGGGCACGACGGATATCGACATCGCAATCGTCGCGCTTGCCCGCGCGGCATGGAGGTCGTGGAGCGCGTCGCGCACCATCGAGCGGGGCAGCACGATGCCGCCGGCGGCGCCCATGCCCTGGAGGAAGCGCGCGATCATCAGCCACCCGATGCTCGGGGAGCCGAGCGCGAGGAGGCTCCCGGCGGCGAAGATCGCGAGCGAGAGCATCGCGATGCTTCGCCGGCCATAGCGATCGCTCAGCGGGCCGGCCACGAGCGCGAAGCTCGCCATCGCACCGAGATAGATCGTGACCGTATGCTGGATCGCCTCGACGCCCGATGCGAAGTCCACGGCCATCGCCTCGAGCGACGGCATGTAGACGAGCGAGGCGAAGATACCGAGCGAGGGCATTCCCGCGACCAGCCAGAGCGCGGGCGCGGGAATGGACGGATCGCGCAGCGTCGGGTCGGCGGGACGCGTCAAGTCTCGGTCAGGCCGCGCGGACCAGCTCCCGCCGGCGGCGTGGCCGGCGCGGCCGGTCACCATGGGACTCGGGACCGAAGACCAGGCAGCGGATCTCGAGAAGCTGCCTGGAGTACTCCTCGCGATTGGCGCGGAACCGTTCCGACGGCCCCGCGAGCGCGATCGCGAGCGGCTCGTCGCCGATGGTCCCGGCGACCGCGATGGCCGCGACGCCCTCCATGCCGTCGCCATCGACCCAGGCGAGGCCCGAGGCGCGCGCCTCCGCGACCTTGCCTCGGATCGCCTCGATGTCGATGGCGCCGCCGACGCGCGATCGCTGCGCGGCGAGCAGCTCCATGGCGTCCTCCTCGGGCAGCGTCGAGAGCAGGGCGCGCCCCAGCGCCGAGAGGTGGATGGCGATGCGCGTCCCGGTGGACTGGATGTAGCGCAGCGCGTAGCTGCCTTCCTGGATGCCCGCCACGTTTACCTTGCTCCCGTCGAGCCGGCCGCAGAGGGCGGTTTCACCCGTGCGTCGGCTGAGCAGCTCGATCGCCTCGCGGATCGCCACGTCGAGCGGATCGTGCTCGGCGATCGCGCGGGCGGCGGCGATCAGCCGCTCGGTGGGATAGAAGCGCCGCGTGCGCGCCGTGCGCATCACGTAGCCGAGCTCGTGCAGGGTGTAGAGGAGATCGGAGCTGCTGCTGTCGGCGATGTCGAGCAGGGCGGCGACCTCGGAGTTGCTGAGCTCGCGTTGTTCACGCGCGAACGCTTCGATGATGCTCAGTGTGCGGGCGGCCGCAGGCACAAAGGCAGGCATGGCGTACCTTGGGCGGAAGGGGTTGGCGGGAACTGTCTCACGTGTCTCGATTTTTCGAAGCGTCGTAGCCTAGCACGGCGGCTCGGGCGATGCGAGCCGGGTATTCCACCGATGCCGCGGGGTGCCGTCCGGGACCGCGACCCTGTCCGGTCAGACGCCCAGGAGCTCCGCCAGTTCGGTGGCCTCTGCCAGGCGATCGGCCGGGCCGGCCAGCGCGACCTGCCCCTTGCGCAGGACCACCAGCTCGTCGGCATGCGCCGCGACCCGGCGATAGTCGCGGTCCACGATGAGGGCGGCGATGCCGTCCGAGCGGATGGTCTCGATCACGCGCCAGATCTCCTGCACGACCAGGGGCGCCAGGCCTTCGGTCGCCTCGTCCAGGATGACGAGGTCCGGGTGCGTCATCAGCGCGCGGCCGATCGAGAGCATCTGCTGCTCGCCTCCCGAGAGCTGGGCGCCGGGATGGTCGAGCCGTTCGGCGAGCCGCGGGAAGGTCGCGAGGACGCGCTCGAGCGGCCAGTCGCGCCGGCCGTCGACCCCGGGGCGGGCGGCCATGACGAGGTTCTCGCGCACCGACAGGTTGGGGAAGATGCCCCGGCCCTCCGGCACGTAGGCGACGCCGCAGCGCGCCACCTGGTGCGGCCTGGCCTTCGAGAGGTCCCGCCCGCGTACGATGATCCGGCCCGACCGCTGCGCGACGTGTCCCAGCAGGGTCCGGATCAACGTGGACTTGCCCATCCCGTTGCGGCCGAGCAGGCCGACCGTGCGGCCGCGATCGATCCGCAGGTCGACCCCGTGCAGCACATGGCTGGTGCCGTACCAGGCATGGATGTCGCGTGCCTCGAGGAAGGCGTCGGGTCGCCCGTTCATGCCCGCTCCCCGAGATAGGCGGTCTGCACCTCGCGGTTCTCCCGAATGCGCTCGGGCAGGTCGGAGGCGATCACCTGGCCGTTCACCATGACGGTGATCCGGTCGGCGATGCGAAAGACCGCGTCCATGTCGTGCTCGACGAGCAGGATGCCGTGGCCCGGGCGCAGCTCGTCGATGAGCGCCAGCATCCGGTCGGTCTCCTCGGCGCCCATGCCTGCGAGCGGCTCGTCGAGGAGCAGCACCTGCGGATCGGTCGCCAGGCACATGCCGAGCTCGAGCTGTCGCCGCCCGCCGTGCGAGAGCAGGCCGGCCGGCCGGTCGAGCTGGTCTTCCAGTCCCACCCGGGCGGCGGCGCGCCGCGCGGCCGCGAGCGTGGTCTCGCAACGCGCCGCGGCCGACCAGACCGCCCAGGGCCGCGGATGCTTCGCCTGGGCGCACAGCCGGCAGTTCTCGAGCACGCTGAACTCGGGAAAGATCGTCGTCCGCTGGTAGCTGCGGGCGAGGCCGGCGCGGGCGCGCCTCGGCTGGGACCAGGCGCTCACGTCATGGCCGAGCAGCTCCACCGTGCCCGCCGAGGGCGGGATCTCGCCGGCGAGGATGTTGACCAGGGTGGACTTGCCCGCGCCGTTCGTGCCGATCAGGGCATGGACCTCGCCCCGGCGGACCTCGATCGAGACGTCATCGAGCGCGACGAGGCCGCCCCAGACCCGTCGAATGCCGATGCCCGCCAGGAGGACCTCGCCCGTCGCGTTCATGGCGCCCCCGCGTGGCGCGCGCCGACCAGCCGCGCGCGAAGCAGCCGCGGCAGGCCGATCAGGCCCCGCGGCAGCAGCGCGACGCAGGCGATGATCGACGCCCCGAGGCCGAGGTGCCAGTGGTCGGCGAAGCCGCCCACGAACTCGCGCGACTGGAACAGCTCCTCGAGCAGGCTGAGCGCGAAGGCCCCGATCACCGCGCCCCGCAGGTGGCCGAGGCCGCCGAGGATGATCATGACGAGGGCAGCCCCCGACAGGTGCCATGACAGCAGCTCCGGATTGACGAAGCCGTCCTTGGTGGCGAAGAGGAAGCCGGCGATGCCGGCGATCGCGCCCGAGATGACGAAGGCGGCGAGCTGGTACGGATAGGTGGGGAAGCCGGCGGCGCGCATGCGCTGCTCGTTCACCCGGATCCCGGCCAGCGCGCGGCCGAAGCGCGAGCGCAGCACCACGGCGAGGAGGACGAAGCAGCCCGTCATGGCGGCGAGCGCGACATAGTAGAACTGGGACGGGTCCGAGAGATCGACCAGCGAGACCGGGCCGATGGCCACGCTCGGCGGGACGTTCAGGTAGATGCCGTCGGTGCCGCCGCCGATGGGCGTGTCGTGGATGACGTAGTACGCCATCTGCGAGAACGCGAGCGTGACCATGATGAAGTACACGCCTCGCGTGCGCAGCGACAGCGCCCCGACGACCAGGGCGAAGGCGGCGGAGGTCGCCACGGCCGCCGGCAGCAGCCACCAGATGGCCGCGGCGTCGTACTCGGGCGAGAAGCGCACCGTCGCATAGGCGGCGATGCCGAAGAAGGCCGCCTGGCCGAAGCAGACCAGGCCCGTCTGGCCCACCAGCAGCTCGAGCGACAGCGCGAGGATCGCGTAGATCAGGATCTTCGTCGCCAGGTCGATGCCGAAGTCGGAGGCGACGAGCGGGTAGGCCGCCAGCCCCGCGAGGGCGGCCAGGCTCAGGACGACGGCGGCACGCGACACCTCCATCAGCCGGCCCGGAACAGCCCGGCGGGCTTCCACAGGAGGATCGCCGCCATCAGGACATAGACCAGCACGCCCGCGGCGCTCGGCAGCAGCACCTTGCCGAAGGTGTCGACCGCGCCGATGAGCAGCGCCGCCAGCAGGGCGCCCCGCACCGACCCGATGCCGCCGATGACGACCACCACGAAGCAGATGATCAGCACCTGCTCGCCCATGCCCGGATAGACGCTGGAGACGGGCGCCGCGATCATGCCGGCGAGCGCGGCGAGCGCGACACCGGCGGCGAAGACGAGGCGATAGAGGATCTTGATGTCGATCCCGAGTGACTGGACCATCTCGCGATTCGTGCTGCCGGCCCGGATCATCATGCCCAGCCGGGTCCGGGTGAAGACGAAGTACATCCCGATGGCCAGCAGGATGCACACGCCCGAGATGAACAGCCGGTACACCGGATAGCTCATCAGGTCGCCGAGCGGGATGCTGCCGGCGAGCCAGTCGGGCGGCGGCACGCCGTGGACGTCGTCGCCCACGATGATGCTGCGAAGCTCGTCGAAGACGAGGATCAGCCCGTAGGTCATCAGCACCTGCTGCAGGTGCTCGCGTTCATACAGGTAGCTGAAGAAGGCCCATTCGAGGAGGTAGCCGGCCACCACCGACAGGACGATGCCGAAGGCGAGCGTCGCGAAGAAGCCGCCGCCGACGGATTCCGCCACGACCGGCGCCAGGCCATAGGCCATGTAGGCGCCGATCATGTAGAAGCTGCCGTGCGCCAGGTTGATGACGCCCATGATGCCGAAGATGAGCGTCAGCCCGGACGCGACCAGGAACAGCAGCAGGCCGAACTGGACCGAGTTCAGGCACTGGACCAGGAAGGTGGCGAGATCCATCGGGTGCCGGTCGACCCCGCCCTACATCTTGCAGCCGCGGCCGGGATCGGCGAGCGCCTTCGACGCGATGCCGACCACCGTGTTCTCGCCGTTGGTCACCTTGCGCAGGTAGTAGTCCTGCACGGGATTGTGCGACTCGGACATGGTGAACATGCCGCGCGGGCTGTCGAACTTCGCCTTCAGGACCGCCGCGCGGAAGCCGTCGATGTTCCTGGCGTCCCCGTTGGTGGCGGCGAGCCCCGTCGCCAGGATCTGCGCCGCGTCGTAGCCCTGCACCGCGTACACGTCGGGCTGCATCTTGTAGGCCTTGGCATAGGCGAGCCGGAACGCCTTGTCGGTGGGGTTGTCGAGATTGTCCGCGTAGTGCATCGCCGTGATCACGCCCTCGGCCGCCTCTCCCTGCGCCTTGGTGGTGCCCTCGGTGAGGAAGCCGGCGCCGTAGAGCGGGATGGCGTCGAGCCCCGCGGCCTTGTAGTCCTTGACGAACTTCACCGCGCCGCCGCCGGCGAAGAAGGTGTACACCGCATCCGGCTTGAGCGA
>Ga0079224_100008281_pt1 | contig 14073 bp, 11 predicted proteins | sample Stecom2015_FD_80414 | JGI IMG/M metagenome (GOLD analysis project Ga0079224, IMG submission 80414) | Agricultural soil microbial communities from Utah to study Nitrogen management - Steer compost 2015 | ecosystem: Environmental > Terrestrial > Soil > Agricultural land | place: USA: Utah...
CTGCCAGCTGCCGAAGGCATGGTGACGATCGGCCACGCCACCATTGCTCAGATAGACAGTCTGGGAAAAGCGCAGCTGGTTCAGCCGCTGGCCGAGGTTGTCCTGCCACCAGGCGCGCGCCAGTTCGGCGTAGCCCAGTACCTCCTGGGCCGCCTTGGCCAGCCCGCGACTCAACTCTTCGGCGCGGATAGGTCTCGGCTCGGCGCCGTCCAGGCGCTCGATATGCATCTGCGGTGCGCTGCCCGGTGCCCGGTCCTGATGAACGACCCTGACCAGCATGCCGACACTGTCGGCCTCCAGCTGCAGCCAGTTGCCCGGATGGGGACGCTGACTTAGGATGACCTCGAAATTGCCCTCGGCGTCGGCCTCGATGTTCTCGCTCTGCAAGAAAGCGGTGGTGCGCAGCATGGCCGGATCGAATTCACGCAACCCGTCCGTACCCTGCTGCGCCCAGTTGCGAGCACCCAGGTCTGCCGGTTGGGCTGCACTCCAGACTGCCATCACGAAATACGGAATGTCCCGCTTGTTGCCGGTCACTCGGTAGTCGAGCGCTTCGTCGAACTCGCACAACAGGTGATCCTGGTCGGGGCACTGGAAGTTGATGCTCTGGCGCCAGGGGGCGTCCCGCAGACGGGGACGGTTGGGCTCGCAGTTCTCCACAAAACGTTCCAGACCGTTGCGCACCAGGCGGCTGAGGAAGCGATACCATTCGGCGCGCTCCAGCTCACCGGGGGTGTCGCCCAGTTGGTCGAGCAGGCGGCCGGTGTGCTTCAGACTATCGCAGAAATCATCCCAGGCCTGCCCGCTGAGCAGGCGCCGGGACGCGGCCTCACGGATCGGATCAGGTGTTTCCATGTCAGTCCTCCGCACGGATGGGGAAACGATCAAAGTAAAAGGCGAAGCGCTCGCGCAGCTGGGCCGGATCGACGCCGAAATCCTCCTTCAGCCGGTACAGGATCTGCCCGTACTTGCCCCGCGGGTTGTCCCGCAGGTAGGCAGCGAACTGCTGTCTGGCCAGGTCTGTAAGCTCGATTTCGGAACGAGCATAGATATCCCTGATGACTCGGTTGGCATCGGCGGTCACCTCATGGAACATCACGTCCAGCCGCTGGCCAGCCGGTATGCGGTCATGGTCACGCACGCAGCAGCGCAGCAGGTGCTCGATACGATCGATCCAGTAGGCGGCGGTCACTTCCGGCTCGATGGCATGCCGGCGGATGCGATCGCCATAGGCAATCATGGTTATGGCCGATTGGATCACCGCCACCGGATCGCGATGGGTCATGACCACGGTGGCATCGGGGAAGGTGGTGATCAGCGGCACCAGATTCTCCAGGTGCTGGGGGGACTTGAGCACCCAGCGATTGGGTCCCTTCTGCCAGGTCAGCACCTGCAACACCTTCTTCATGTAGCGATAATGCGGAGTCTGGTCGGTGCCCAGATAGTGGTCACGCCAGCGATAGGGTCGCGAGACCCATTCAATGTTGTAGTTGGAGAAGTCCGGCCCCTGCAGCTCATTCTCCTCATGCACATGCAATGGTGACATCTCGTGCATGTTCTTCAGCAGGGGCAGCAATGGGTCGAACTGCTCCCAGCCCTGCTGGCAGCGGACCAGGCGCGGGTCGGGCGCGCCGCTGGCGATCAGTCGCTGCTCCTCGGCAGTGGGCACCGGGGCTACGCTTTCCCAGTAGGGCAATGAGCGCAGGCGGGTGTCGGCACCCATCAGATTGAGCAGATGGGTGGTACCTGAGCGCGGCAGTCCGACCACTATGATCGGTCGATCGATCTGGATATCCAAAATCTCCGGATGACGGCGGACCTGATCCTCAATCAGCAGGCGGTTGGCAGCGTGGCGCACACAGTCGTGGTAAAGGCCTGTCCGCCCCACCTCGGTCAGTCCGCTGTCCTCACGAATGCTCTGCAACCAGAGTTCCAGACGCGGCAGGAAGTCCTCGGCACCGAAGTCTGACAGCCCGGTGGCTGCCCGGGCTGCACCGAGCACTGCGTCGACACTCAGCTCGACCGGCGCGGCCGCCGCGTATTCAAGCGCACTCTGTTGCAGGGGAGTGAGAACGGGATTAACCAGATCGTCGATGGCTATTTCATTACGCTGCGGCAGTGCAGCTGCGTGATGAGGCATGGCTTTGAGTCCTTGTTCTTGTTGTGGTGGCAGCACAGCGGACGCCGTCCGACTGCAAAGGAGCTGCAGTCATGTTGCGGTCGCCGGCGTGCTGTCAGCATCCCCCAAATCAATTAGCGCCATCGCGGTGCTGCCACAACCACATCTCTAGCAATGACTGTTGCGGACAACCTCGTCTGGACAGACGAGGAGGCGCCCGGCCTGTTGCTGTATCTCTGGATAGACCAGTCATCCATCGGGCAACAGCTAGGAAGCACCTCGTGGAAAAAAGGCGTAGGATGGCGGAACAACGATAAAGATAATCGCAAGCCATGGTCATGATGCTTTCTCCACCCCAGTTCAGTGAGCTTCTGGGGGAAATCTATGAAGCTCCCCTGTCCGAATCACCTTGGAGCCGCCTGTCCCTGCTGCGCGAGGCGATGAGGGCCAAGGATGTGGTGTTGATCCTTCGCCGTCCAACCGAACTGGGAATGGGCCTAACCTTCAAGGAGGGGGATTCGCAGGATATGAGCGTCGATTCCCCCTATTTCCAGAAGCGCGTCTACGCATTGGACCCCTTTGTCGACCTGCCACCGAACACGCCGATGATCCTCAGCGAAATCATCACGGAGGACGAGTTGAAGCAACACGAGTTCTACCGCCTGTGTCTGAAGGACGAGGATATCCTTCATATTCTCGGCGTCGATATCTGCATCCCGGGTGGCATGCGTGTGTCCCTGCGTTTCACTCGACGGCATCATGATCCGCCCTTCGGCAATACGGAGAAGGCGTTCTGCGCCGAACTGGTACCTCATCTTATCCGTGCCCTGCGTATCCACGACCGCCTCAGCGAAATGGAGTCCGAGCGCAGCCTGTACGCCAATGCCATGACCCAGCTTTCGGTGGCAACTCTGCTGTTGGACGAACAGCGCAAGCTGGTACGGACCAACCTGCTGGCTGATCATCTGATCGCACGCAAGGACTGCCTGAAACTGGTCGACGGCCGACTGCACCTGGAAAACCGCAGCAGCAACCAGCGCTTCAACGAGCTGATTCGAGAGGTCGCGGATGCACAGCATGCGGGGTTGACCAGCGTGGCCAGGGCCATGGCCCTCGAGGTCCGCCATGGCGAGGCACCACTGAGCCTGGTGATGCGCGCCGTTCCCACGGCTGATCGTCCTGACGGCACCACGGGGGCGGTGATCGCAGTGTTTATAAGTGACCCCAACGAGGAACCCAAGACCTCCGTCGAGCTGGTCTCGGAATTGCTCAAGCTGACCATGGCAGAAGCCAACCTGGCAGTGATGCTGGCGAACGGGCACAGCGTGGAAACCGCCTCGGACGAACTCGGCATCAGCCGCCATACGACCCGCGCCCACCTGCGGTCGATCTTCGCCAAGACCGGGGTGACCCGCCAGCCATTGCTGGTGCGGCTGGTGCTCAAGAGCCTGGCCAGCCTCGGCTGACTGCCTATTGCCTGCTCCCGCAAAAGGACGATGCGCGCCCATTGTTCGCCGGCTAGCTTGGCATCAGTGAGCGCGCGCCGTCGTCCCGATACCGTGTCGCTCCACCATCAACCTGTCACCAACGGGCCTGTCCAGCAGGCCCTCCAGGGAGCCACCCTATGAGCTACAGCAAGGTCCCGGCGGGGAAAGACCTGCCCAACGATATCTATGTCGCTATCGAGATTCCGGCCAACCACGCACCTATCAAGTACGAGATCGACCATGACACCGATTGCCTGTTCGTCGATCGCTTCATGGCCACACCGATGTTCTATCCGGCCAACTATGGCTTCATTCCCCACACCCTGGCTGATGATGGCGACCCACTGGATGTGCTGGTGGTGACCCCTTACCCGGTGGCGCCCGGCTCGGTGATCCGTTGCCGCCCGGTGGGCATCCTGAACATGACCGACGAGGCCGGTGGCGACGCCAAGCTGCTTGCCGTGCCCCATGACAAGCTCTCTGTCCTGTACCGCGACGTACAGGAATATACCGACCTGCCGGCGCTGCTGCTGGAACAGATCAAGCACTTCTTCGAGAACTACAAGGATCTGGAGAAGGGCAAGTGGGTCAAGGTCGAATCCTGGGGCGGCGCCGAGGAAGCCCGTGCCGCCGTTATCAAGGCCGCCCAGGCCTACGGCAACTGAGTCGCCGGGGACGAAGCCCAGTGGTGCTTCGTCCCCGCCTTGGCCCTAGCCCCTCCCCGCCCCGCTGCTGCCCGGCCCGAAGGCCTTCTGCAGATGTGCACTCAGATCCCCCCACATGTCGTTCTCGATACGCCGCTCAACAAATTGCCAGCGTCCATCAACCAGACCGAAGCGGTCCAGATTGCGGCCACCGATGATCGGCTGCAGGCTCATGCTCTCGGTGGACTGCACAACGGTGATGTAGGACTGGGCACGGATTTGGCCGGGACCATCCTCCTCAATAATCAGGTTGGTGGTCAGATGGCGGGTGCGCGGTGTGCCGTCCGGATGGATCCTGACAAAATCCCGGTACATGGCGGCCATGGCCTGCGGGTCTGAGCGCAGCGGTTGCTCGGCTGCCCCCAGATAAACATCAGCATGGGCAAACAGCCTGGCCATGGCGGTAAAATCTCCCCGGTCGAGGTGATCACAGTAGCGGAAGATCAGATTCTGCACTGCCAGGTAATCAGCAAACTTCATATTTTTATCCTTATGGTTGAGGAGCATATACACAGCTGACCCCAATCAGCGAACAGGTGCATCGTTCATTTCAAGGAGCGGCGGCAGGATCTGCGCCTTATTCAATTAAAGAATAAAAATATACTTAAACAGTAGAAGTAGGCCTATACCGGCTTTGCTATAATCGCCGGCCAAGCCGAACGGCCCGCCACTGGCGGGAGCACAGACAGGAGAACCTGATGTCAACTTCGCTACTCGATGTACCGGCGCTGGCCGCAAGCCTGGCGGACAAATCCCCCCAGGAAATCCTTGAGGTCGCACTCAGCAGCGTGGATAACATCTGGCTCTCCTTCAGCGGCGAACATGCCGTGCTGCTCGATATGGCCTGGAAGATCAATCCGGATATCCGGGTCTTCACCCTGGACACCGGCCGCCTGCATTCGGAAACCTATCAGTTTCTGGAAGAGGTACGACGTCACTACGGCATCAAGCTGGAAATCCTGTCCCCTGACCACAAGGCTCTGGAGGCCTATACCCGGGAGAAAGGGCTCTTCGACTTCTATCAGAACGGCCATGCCGAGTGCTGCAGCATACGCAAGACCGCCCCGCTGCGCCGGGTCCTGGACGTGGCCGATGCCTGGATCACCGGGCAACGGCGGGATCAGAGTCCAGGAACCCGCAGTCATGTGGCGGCGGTGGAAATCGATACCACCCATTCCACTGCCCAGCGCACCTTACTCAAGTTCAACCCGCTGGCCAACTACACCAGCCAGGAGCTGTGGAACTACATCCGCATGTTGGAATTGCCCTACAACAAGCTGCACGAACGGGGTTTCATCAGCATTGGCTGCGAGCCGTGCACCCGCCCAGTGCTGCCGAACCAGCATGAGCGCGAGGGTCGCTGGTGGTGGGAAGAGTCGACACAAAAGGAATGCGGGCTGCACGCTGGCAATCTGATCGCCCGCGCCTGAGGTCGCGAGCCTGGCTCACTTGGCTGTGAGCCACTCCAGACGACCGTGCAGGTTGCCCGCAGTATGTCCGCCGGATGCCGGGGCCAGCAACCGATCCGCCAGCCGGGCGGCATGCTGGCGCAGCTCCGGCACTGCGGTGGCTTCCCACAGGCGCCCCTTGAGCATGGGCCCGACGTAGCTCAGGCAACTGACCGACTCACCCGCTCGCCCCAGCAGCGCCAGCCGCTCATCTACCGCCACACCCAAGCCCAGCGCATCGGTCTGCAGCAATCCATCGTCCATCAGTTGCCGGATCAGTTCGTCATCTACCAGGGACGGGTTGCCATTGGGGCCCGTGCAGTTGAAAATCCGAGCCACGTCCAGCTCAAGTTCCCGCCCATCCCCACGCCGGCGCAGAGTGACCTGAACCCTCTCGCCCTGGCGTCGGCTGGCCACCACACGGCCCGCCAGCGGACGTATCTGCCCCTGCGCCAGGGCAGCCCGGAACAGCTCCCAGGAATCCGGCGCCACACGATGACGGTGCACATCCCAGAACGGCTGAGCATGTCGCAGGAAACGCCGTTTTTCCGCCATGGGCAACCGCTGCCAGAGCTGCGCGGTGACCGGTCGCAGGGCGCCAACCAGATCGCGCCAGTCGATACCCTCTTGTTGCAGCAGCTCCACTTTCCTGCGTATCACGCGCATGTAGCTGCGAATCGCCGGCGGAGCCTGCAACATGTCCTGCAGGAAGGAGTCAGGCACCGGCGTCTCGCTGCGTCGGGTGCGGTGGGGCAGCGGCATCAGCCCCCGTCGGGATACCATGTGGATGGGATCCTGGTGACCTTGCTGCAGCAGGCTGGTCACCGCATCCAGGGCGGTCAGACCCGAGCCGACCAGCAGCACAGGGCCGTCTGCTGGCGTATGCATGCCACCCTCGGCCCAGGGATCGGACAGGTAGCCGCTGCCCAGCACGCCTGGGTCTATATTCATTGGGTCCCGGGGCGCGAAGTGACCGAAAGCCAATACAACGTGGTCGGCCTGCACCACCAGACCGTCCGCCATCTCTACCCGGGCACCCCGCCCCTCATGGCGGATGCGACGCGCCTCGCAATTGATTCTGATCAGCTTGCCGAGCGGCGCTGCAGTCAGTTCGGCTTCATCCAGGCGGGTACCCAGATAATCGCCGTAGAGCTGCCGGGACACGAAGGTATCGGCACTAACCCCGGGAATCCGGCCGCGGCAGAAACGCAGAAAGTCGTCACTGTCATCGGCCAGCACCGACATATTACCGGCGGGGACGTTGAGCAGATGCTTGGGGCTGCTGGTCCCGTAGGCAAGACCACGGGCCATGCTGCCCGAGCGGTTTACCAGCACCACCTGCAGCGGCGCAGTGCAGCCGCGCAGCAGATTGATGGCTGTTGCCGTGCCGCTGAAGCCGGCACCGATGATCACCACAGTTTTCATGCGCACCTCAGTCGTAGCTCTTGCCTGCCAGCAGGCCGCCGTCGGCCACGAATTCAGCGCCGGTACAGTAGGACGCGCGCTCGGATGCAAGGAAGGCGACCAACTGCGCCACTTCTTCCGGCTGACCGGGCCGTGGTATCGGCTGGTCAGCATAGGATGAATTATCTTCTGAGGGGTCCATCGCGGTGGCCATGCCGCCCGGGTGCACTGAATTGACCCGGATGCCGTAGCGCCCGTATTCCAGCGCAATGCATTTGGTCATGCCGCGCACGGCGAACTTGCTGCCCACGTAGGCGGAAAAGCCCCCGATCCCAGACAGACCGCCAGTGGAGGAAATGTTCACAATGGCGCCGCCACCGGCCTGTTTCATAGGTGCCAGCACCGCCTTCATGCCCAGCCAGCAGCCGGTCTGGTTGACAGCTATCACCGCCTGGTAATCCTCGAAACTGAAATGTTCCAGTGCGCCCATGCGCAGGATGCCGGCGTTGTTGATGAGCACGTCGAGCCGCCCCAAATGCTGCAGCGTGGCGTCGACCACCGCATCCCAGCATTCCGGCCGGGTAACATCCAGCCGCTGGAAAACGGCCCGGTCACCCAGCTCAGCAGCCAGTTCCCGGCCTGTTTCCTCCAGTACATCCGCGACTACTACCTGCGCCCCTCCAGCAACGAAAAGACGCGCCAACTCCGCCCCAAGGCCCCGGGCTGCTCCGGTAATCAGTACCACCTTCCCAGTGAACTCGTTCATGCCCTGCTTCCTCATGACATCCGCATCAGTCGGCTTTGTAGCACTTGCAGGAAAACCCCACCTACTCCATACGAGGGAGGCCGAGGTAAGCCGGCGCGCTCCATCCTGCGGAGCAGATGGTTCAAATTGGCGATGCAGCTGCGGCGCTGATGCCGTAGATCTGTTGCTGCAATAACAACAATGAGGAGTGTTTTATGTTTTCCCTGAACAACAAGGTGGCCATCATTACCGGCGCCGCCTCTGGCATCGGCCGGGCCAGCGCCATACGCATGGCCGAGTTCGGCGCCGCAGTGACCGTGGCTGATATCAACCTGGAACGTGCGCGCCATGTGGTAGAGGAAATCCAGGCAAAGGGTGGTCAGGCCATCGCGTTCGAGGTGGACGTGGCCGAGGAAAGCCAGATGCGAGCCATGGTCGGCGCGACAGTAGAAGCTTTCGGCGGATTGGACATACTCCACAATAATGCTGCGGATGTACGCCCGGAAACCTACGGCAGGGACCGCACGGTAACCGATATGGAGGTGGAACTCTGGGATTCCTTCATGGCCATCAACCTGCGCAGCGTAATGCTTGGCTGCAAGTGGGCTATTCCGGAAATGGTCCGGCGCGGCGGTGGGGCCATCGTCAATACCTCCTCCATGGCGGCCGACGCCGGGCAGGACAGCACGGTCGCCTATGGGGTATCCAAGGCGGGCGTCAACACCCTGACGCAGTACGTCGCAACCCAATATGGCAAACAGGGGATCCGCTGCAACGCCATTGCTCCAGGCTTTACTCTGACCCCAGCCGGACGCGCTGCGCCCCAGGCGTTTCTTGATGTCTACCTGCGTAACACCCTCACCCCCTGGCTCGGCGAGCCGGAGGATCTGGCCAATGTGGCCGCCTTCCTCGCCTCCGATGCCTCCCGCTACATCACCGGACAGATCATTGCAGTGGATGGCGGCATCACAGCCCACGCCACCACTTTGAGCGCAACACGCGAACTGGGCGCCTGAACACTCCGCGCGGGCCACGGATGGGCTGCGCGCGGACCGCCTCAATCGGGCAGGCTGAAGGCCATCAGGTAATCACCGAGGGTAGTGCCCAGATACTTGTGTCCGCCGGCAGCAATGACCAGATATTGCTTGCCGCCTTCGGACAGGCGATACGTCATGGGCGTCGCCTGACCACCAGCCGGCAGCCTGGCCTTCCACAGCTCCTCACCTGTCTGCAGGCTGAACGCACGAATGAAGTTGTCGGTAGTTGCGCCGATGAAGATCAGCCCCGAGGCGGTGATCACCGAACCGCCCATGTTCGGCACCCCCATGTTCATCCATAGCGGGAACGGTGCCATATCACGGGTACTGCCCAGCGGGATTTCCCACAGCCGCTTGCCTTCGTGCAGGTCGATGGCCAGTAGGTTGCCCCACGGTGGTTTGACACAGGGCGCTCCAAAGGGCGACAGCATGGGCTCCATGGAATTGCCATAGGCGGCGCCCACCGAAGGCAGGATCAGGTCTCCAGCAGCAATCCGCTGATCGGCCTCTTCCCGCGGGATCATGCGGACAATGGCCGGCACATGGGTAGTGTTGGCCACAAGAATACCGTTAACCGGATCCACTGAAACGCCGCCCCAGTTGGAAGTGCCCATGAAGCTCGGGTAGAAGATGGTACCCCGGGTCGATGGCGGCGTGAAAACGCCATCCCAGTTGGCGGAACGGAATTGGTCCAGACAGTGCCGCCGATCCCATGGAGTGAACCCCCAGATATCGTCCTCGGTAAGCTCCCGGCGCAGGATATAGGCCGGATTGGCTGGAAACGGCTGGGTCGGCGACAGCTCCTCGCCTGGCAGAGCATCTCGCTGGGATACTTCCCGCTCTTCCACGGGGGACAGCGGCTCTCCGGTCTCCCGGTGGAGGATGAACAGATGTCCCTGCTTGGTCGTCTGGGCCAGCGCAGGCACGCTGCCCTGCTCGGTCGGCAGGTCGAACAGCACCGGCTGGGCGGGCACGTCATAGTCCCAGACATCCCCATGCACGGTTTGGAAGTGCCAACGAACGCTGCCATCGCGAGCGTCCAGGGCCACTACCGAGGCGGAGTAGTGATCAAGACCGTTACGCCCGGCCCGGATGTGATCGGGACCAGCGTTGCCCATCGGAATGAAAATCAGCTGACGCTCCAGATCAACCGACATGGCTGCCCAGGCGTTGGGCGTTGCCCGCACATAGGGTTCGCCGCTAGTGGCCGCTTCCAGGTCAGACCGGTCCGGCGGCAGGGGATTCCAAGCCCACGCCAGCTCACCGCTACGGGCATCGAAGGCACGGATGACCCCGGCCGGCACGTCCACCCGCATATTGTCGGGGATGCGTCCACCGACCACCACCTTGCCGTCGATTATCACCGGCGGTGAGGACACCGCCAGATCACCCGGCTCGGTCCGGCCCAGCCCTGCGGTCAGACTGACCGTGCCCTGCTCGCCGAAGTCCGCGCAAGGTTGACCATCGCGTGCGTCCAGGGCCACCAGGCGGCCGTCAAGAGTGCCGAAATAGATCCGCGCGGCGCAGGCTTCAGCGGCTGGCGCAGGATCCTGCCAGTAGCTGACGCCACGGCAGTTGAGCAGGTAGGTACCCTGGTAATCGGCGCGGGCATCATGCACCCAGCGCTCCGCACCGGTCTCGGGATCGATGGCAGCGATGCGGTTCTGCCCGGTGCAGACATAGAGCAGTCCGTCGCCCAGCACCGGGGTCGCCTCCAGAGTATGGGAGACACCATCGGCCTTTTCGATCTCACCCAGCCGGTAGGTCCAGGCCTCGTCCAGATGCTGCACATTATCGGGAGTGATCTGGGTCAGCGGCGAATAGCGGGTTCCTCCCGCATCTCCGCCCCAGTGTTCCCAGCCGGCAACGGGCCCATCCATGTCGATCTCTACCTTCTTCTCGCAGCCGACCAGCAATATCGTCAGCAATAACGCCCACGGGTGAGTCCCCCCTCTCATTGTCTTCCCCCCTGATGCCCGGTTACCAACAGTGTGCTCAAAAACGCTGTGAAGGAATAAAACCACCGTCCACCACCAACTCGGTTCCGGTGATGTAGCTGGCTTCGTCTGACAATAGAAAACGCACCACGGAACCTATTTCCTTCGGCTCTCCAAGCCGGCCCAGCAGCGCCCGCCCTTCAAAAACGGTGGCAAAGGAGTCATCGCCCCCATGGAACAGCATGGGGGTACGAATGGCTCCGGGACTCAACGAGTTGATCCGTATGCCATCGTGGGCGAGGGAGTCAGCGAGGGATTTCACCAGCGATAGCATCCCACCCTTGGACGCGCTGTAGGCCGGCACCAGACCGCTACCCAGGGTGGCATTCATCGAGGCAATGCCTACTACTGCCGAACCGGAATTTGCGCGCAGATCAGGCAATACTGCCTGGAGCAGAAATACCAAGGCGCGCAGATTGACGTTCAGCACTGCATCCCAGTTATCCTCGGTAACCTGCTCCAACGGTGCCTGGATAACCACACCAGCGGCGTGAACCAGCCCACCAATGGACGGCAAGCCGTCGCGGGTCGCGCGCACGGCTTCGGCGATTGCCTGGTTGCTGCTGACGTCCACGCCCAGTCCAATGGCGGCCACACCGTGATGCTCGCTGATCCGCTGTGCTGCGGCGGCTGACTTCTCCTGACTCAGATCCCATATGGCAACCGGGCGGCCTGCCGCCGCCAGGGCCTCGGCACAGGCCAGGCCGATGCCTGACGCCGCCCCGGTAACAACGACCCCAGTGTTGGGTGAAAAATGACGCTGCTCCATGACCTTTCTCCAGATTATTTATGTATTGGCGTTGCGCTTCAGCTCCAGCTCATCGGCGGGTTTTCCCGGGCGAGAATATTCTGCATGCGCCGATGTAATGCCTCATCCAGCGCCTCGGGCTGAGGCAGGATCCAGAACGCCTGCTGGCGTATTGCCGCAAATACCTCCTCGGCAAAACGCTCTGGCGAGAGGCCGTATTCCGCCAGCATCGTCCTCAGCATATTGGTGAACTCACCGACCCGGGCATCACCGCCCTCGGTACCGGTAGTGAAGGGATCGTTGAAAATGGCGCTCTGTACCGGCCCCGGGCCGAGCAGGGAGACGCCGACCGGCGCTTCGAGCAACCGCAACTCGGCATGCAGGGATTCGGTCATCGCGACTACCGCAGCCTTGGTCGCGGTATAGGGAGACATCATGGCACTGGGCAGGAAGCCGCCCACCGAGGAGGTATTGATGATATGCGCGGGACGCCCCGCCTTGAGCAGGCGCGGAACAAAAGCATGAATGCCGTGCAGTACGCCACGGACGTTCACGTCGAACTCCTGCTGCCACCGCGCCAGGGGAATTTCCCAGCTGAGGCCAGTGCTGACGATGCCCGCATTGTTGAACAGCAGGTCCACCTGACCAAACCGGTCGAAGGCTGCAGCGGCAAGCCCCTCCACAGCCTGGGAGTCGCGTACATCCACAGCCAGTGCCAGCACGTCGGTGTTCAGGTCGCCGGCCACCTGCTCCAGCTGAGCGGCGTTGATATCAGCCAGTACCAGTCGCATGCCGAGGCCTGCTGCGTGTCTGGCCAGTCCCATGCCAATGCCGCTGGCAGCGCCAGTGATTACGGCTACGCCGCCATCAATGTGAAGTTCGCGACTCATTCAGCTCTCCATTATTTTTATTAGTGCAAGAGCTAGAGTTAACGACCCCGTGGACCTGCCGGGCATCGTCCCAATGAACTAACCGGCTAGTTCAACACTTGCCGCGGCGACCGCCACGGGCCGCACTGAGCCCGGCCTGCCGGCCAAAGAAGGTCGAGTCGCCGAGTGATAGTCCCGAGCTGTAGCCCTCGCCCCAACGTGGCAGGCCGCAGGCGGTCCGGCCGGCAGCATAGAGCCCGGCGATCGGTCGACCATCGGCGTCGAGCACCTCGCCGCCGGGCCGCGTGGCCAGCCCGCCGAGGGTGAAGGCATGGCCCTGGAAGTCCCCCTTGCAGTAGCTCAGGGCAGCGAACGGGGGCTGGGTCAACGGGCGCAGCCATTCGGCGGCCTTGTGAAAGTACGGGTCCTCGCCCCGTTCAGCCAGGCGATTGAACTCCTCGACGGTACGCACCAGCGCTCCCGACGGAAGCCCCAGCTCCTGCTCTACCTCGTGCCAGCTCTCACCTACCGCCGCAATCGGGATATCCGGCTGAATGACCGGCCGGCCGAAGATCTCGTTATCCACCAGCAGCCAGGCGCGGCCATTGGGTTGGCGCAGTACATGATGCGCCACCCGGCCGTGATAACAGTCCTCGTTGACGAAGCGCTGGCCGCGCTCGTTGATGAAGATACCCTTGACCAGCGAAGCCGGCGGGAAGAACGGCAGCGTCGCGAAGAACTCCTGCATGTTCAGAGTGGCAGCGCCGACACCGATGCCCATGCGGATACCGGAGCCGTCATCATTACCGGCGCTGACCTGCAGCTCGCAGTCCAGCGCGGCAGGAACGAAGCGCTCTACCATGGCCGTGTTGCTGATGAAGCCGCCGGCGCAGAGGATGACGCCACGGCGGGCGCGCACGAAACAGGGCGTCCCCGCTTCACGGGTCACCACGCCCACCACGCGCCGCTGCTCGTCCACTACCAGAGTCAACGCACGACTGTCATAGCGCACCTCGGCGCCCAGCTCGACGGCGCGGCCGCACAGGATCTCCATCAGCACCTTGCCACCGCCCCAGCCGACGAATTGCACAGTGTGACCCCGGGGGGCCGGTCTGGCGTGGCCCGGATAGGGCCAGGCTTTCTCGTTGCCCGACCAGAGCAGGGTGTCGTCGGTGGTCGGCTCGATCCATTTGCCTGGAAGATAGGTCCCCTTGAAGGGCACCCCCTGGTCGCGCAGCCAGTTGAAATGCGCTACGCCGTTGTCTGCATAGATGGCTACCCGTTCGGCGTCCGCGGCCGGGCCGCCAGCCAGCATCAGGTATTTCTGAAAATCCTCGGTGGCATCCTCAAAACCATGTTCCCGCTGCACATCGGTGCCGCCATTACCGCCGACATAGACCTCGCCGCCGGACAGCGCGGCGCTGCCACCCCCTACCCCGGCCACCTCAAGCACGATAACCTGCGCACCCGCCTGCCGGGCCTCGATCGCTGCACAGGCCCCGGCGGCGCCGTCGA
>Ga0079224_100008283_pt1 | contig 14073 bp, 12 predicted proteins | sample Stecom2015_FD_80414 | JGI IMG/M metagenome (GOLD analysis project Ga0079224, IMG submission 80414) | Agricultural soil microbial communities from Utah to study Nitrogen management - Steer compost 2015 | ecosystem: Environmental > Terrestrial > Soil > Agricultural land | place: USA: Utah...
CAGCGGGTATTTGCTGAATTGATCCGGGGTGATGGCCCTCACCGCCAGCAGCAGGCCATTGAGGGTGTCGATGTCGTCCCGCACCTCGGCTGGATCAGAGCGCTTCTGGAGCCGTTCGAGGCGGTTGCGGAGGGTGCTGGCACAGGCGGCTGGGCTGGAGAACAGGGCTTTTTCCAAAGTGGTGCGGAACAGCTGGCCGGCACCCCTGCCGTCCAGGGTGTTGAAACTGGCCGCCATGAGTGCATCGAAGGTGGCATCCTCGACCGAGCTGGCTGGGGCGTGGATTTTTTCGATGCGTCGCTCGGGAAAGCCCTGCACCAGTTGGTCCCGAACATGCCCTTTGAAGCGGCGGATCACCAGGCCCTTTTCGCGGAAGTCCTCGGTGCCATAATCCGAGGGGTTGGCGATGGCGGTGGGGTCCAGCATGTTCACCAGGCTGGCAAAGCTCTCCGGCTTGCCGTCGTGGGGGGTGGCAGAGAGCATGATGAGGGTGTCGGACCGTGTCGCCAGCAGCTTCGCGAGCCGGGAGCGTTGTGAGTTGCTGCCCCGCTCCGCCACATTGTGGGCCTCGTCGATGACGATGATGTCCCAGTAGGCATTCTCCAGGTAGTGGCGGTAATCGATGTCCTGCTTCAGGGTATCGATGGAGATGATGGCCCGGTCGAAGTAGTGGAACGGGTTGTGGTTGGCGGGAATGCGGTTGCGCACCCGTTGCAGGCCCTGGGAATCCAGCCGGGTCAGGGGGATGGTGAAGCGGTTCCAGAACTCCTGCTGGAACTGGCTGAGCATGGACTTGACGGCCAGCACCAGGATGCGGCGACCGCGCCCCCGGGCGATGAGCTCGCTGACCAGGATGCCTGCCTCCAGGGTTTTACCGAGGCCCACGCTGTCGGCGATCAGAATGCGCTGCCGGGGCTGAGCCAGGGCCTGGCGGGCGGGGTCGAGCTGGAAGGGAAGCAGATCCATGGCTGCCTGATGGGCCACATGGATGCGGTCGTCGGTGGGGGGTGTCTGCCGCAGCAAGGTGTCGAGATAGAGCAGGCTGGCGCGATAACCACTGGAAACATCGTCCAACAGCTCGGTGTGCTCCGGTTCGAGAATGCGGACGGCTTGCTCCAGCCGGGTGAGGAAGGTGGCCTCGCGACCGCGCACCAGCTCCGAAAGCCCTTCACACGTCAGGAGGTCGCCACCATCGGAAGAACGATCCACACGCTTGATGCGCCATTCGGCGTCGCGGATTTCCACGCGGATGCCGGGAGCAAACCGGGTTGTCATTGGCTTTTCCTTTTTCTTACTGCCAGGCTAATAGGGAACTGGAAGTCACTTTCACGGCAGGCCAATATCGGGAGAAACTGCTGGACCCGGCCACGGTAGCAACCACCGAGGCCGGGACCACGTTGGCGATACTATCAAAGATGACCGGGTCTTCCCACACTCATCAATGGCGGCAGGTCCAGTGAAGCACCACCTTCATCGCCCCAAGATCCTGATCATCAGCCCGTCATCCCATACGCCTCTTCTGGCCATTGTAAGGCGGCAATGCCCTTCAGTGCTTCCCTGATACGCTTTGCCAGCTTCCTGTCCACGCGCACGGCATCGCCCTTGAGGGATACTTTCCACCCTCCCAGCCAGGAATCCGGACCACCGCCAGATTGGCGGAGCTGCTCGTACCCGGGGAACACCCATTCGGCGATCACATGGAGGAAGGCGGTAACAACCTTATGCTCGGGCCAGCGGTTCGCCAAGCCTCGGCCAATGGCCTGCTCCACCCATGCCACCAATGGGTCGCCCAGCCCCATGGCTCGCAAGCCGTCGAAAGTGCTGGGCCATTGGCTTCTGGGCATCCCCAGCAATCGATCCTGTAAGGCCAGGGGAGTCAGGCCAGGGGACGACCTCGGGGGACTGCTGTGGCGTTGGGTGACAGGTTTCGTGACGGGCGTGGTGACCGGATGGGGCTCAGGTACATGTTCACTCTCGTTTAGTTGATGACCCCAATCGAACGCCAGGTCTTTGTCGAAACAAGTATCCTCTTGTAGAGAGACTCTTCGAGAAAGTGCGGGCCTGTCATATATCTCGTCCATCCCCATGCAATCCCGGCTTTCCAGCTGCTCGGCGCCCAAGACCGAGCCCATGCCGCCCCAACCAGCGGGCACCATCTGCCGCACCTTGTGCAAATCGGGCATATCCACCGCCTTGTCCTCCAGGCTTCGGACATGAACCATCAGGAAGTTGGTGTAATCCGTCAACAGCTGATAGGCCACGGCGAGTTCCTGAGGGCTCTCCGAAACTTTGACGCGTTCGGACGCCACCAGCCTGGACACCACATCGGAGGTCTCCGCGCAACCTTCGACGGACGCTGTGCCAATGTTTACCTCCACGCCATCCGGCCCCGTACCACCCAGAACAACCTGCCCATTCACAGGCGTCTCGAACAGAGCGAAGATGTTGATGGTGTCACCATCAAAGACTGAACGCGGCAGCGGCGACTGCCACAGGGGCGTCGAGCCCTCGGGCCAGCGCAGGGAAAGCCCCGTCAAGCGGGGAGACCGCAACCGGTGAAACATGCGCAGGATGGCGGGCTCCACGGCCTCACCAGGCGCGACAAAATCGCAGGCACCGCCGGTGGCCTCCGCCAGGCGGCGCAGGTGGATCTCGGCGGGGCTGCTGCCGATGCCCACCACAAACAGCCGGTGCCCGGACGCACGGGCCCGCTCCACCGTGCTGTCGATACCAGCAATTTCACCATCGGTGACCAGTAACACATCGCCACCAGCGTCACAGCTGGACAACTCAAACGTGGACTTGAGAGCACGTTCCATCTCGGTACCGCCGAGATCCGCCTCCAGGTTGTTGGCCCAGCGCTGTGCCGCCACCCGGGTGACGCCTGTGAGGTTCCACAGACCGCGGGAACGGTGCTCCACGGTGCTGCCAAACCGGGACAGGGAGAACCGGTCGCCATTCGTCAACAGCCCTACAATTGACTGCAGAGCACGGCGGGCCGCACCGATGCTGTCCCCCGTCATGGAGCCGGAGCAGTCCACCAGGAGCTTCACCGCCAGGGGTGAATGCTCTTTCGAGGAAACCCGCGGGCAGAAGCTGGCCAGTACTGCCACACGATCAGTCTCAACACAATCGCTGGCCTTAATCGCCACCGAGTTGTGGGCAATCCCCCCAATTACGAGGATGAAGTCCCGATCCAGAAACCCGTGCCGGGCAAGGGTGACATTCATCCTATCGCTGTCCCATCCGGGATGAAACTGGGTTGTTACGGCATGACTCGGCGACGATACGGCACCCCTGGCAAGAGGGCCATGAATGGCGATCTCCAACTGGAACGGGTACTCGGCCGTCAGGCTGTGCTCTGACGCCTGATGGGGCATCAGGCCGCCCTGGAGCACAGGATCGCCGTATCGGGGAGCTATCACTGTGGGCACCAGAAGGCGCAGGCCACCCTGCTCGAACTGCAGCAGCTGGGCATAGCGCAGGCGTATGGTGCAGGATTCACCGGGGGCGAGATTGCCGAGATTCATGCAGCAGGAACCATCGTGGTTCCTCTCCACCATGATGGCGGCATCGCCGTCGGCAATGGCATTTTCGTAGCGAGTCTCCGCCTCCTGCCTGGCCACCACGGCACCTTTCAGGTGGCGATCGCCCAGGGTTGCCTCCACACCCAGCACCACCGCCCCCCAGGGCAGGGGAAAGCTGTAGACCACTTCAAGATGGCTTTCCCCGGGATTCACAAACCGCTGTTCCACGGTTGCTTCCAGACAGGCGCCGCGGATCGCCCCCTTGAAGGATACCCCCATCAACACCATGCCCCGCTCGCCTGTTCTCAATCCTTCACTTATATCGCGATAACTCATGTCTCACCCTCCCCTACCGGGAATTATCCGAACCCTTTACTTGCCCATACAACGCCATGACACCCTTGACGAAGTCCCGCACCTGCTCGGGCGACAGTGCCGCCCTGCCAGGCTCTATGACCACCTCGACACCGTCCGCCACCAGCAGATGACTGCACACCTCGACACTGCCCGGCTGCCGCACCCGGGGAGGAACCGGTGCATCTTCGCCACGCAACAACTCGCGAATGCGCTCCAGGGATACCCCCGCCGCGGTCCACTTCCTGATGGACAACAGTTGCTCCAGCTGGCGCCGCCCGTATCGCGCCGCGCGGGTTTCCCCTTCGGGTCGATCCACCAAGCCGATCTGGACGTAGTACCTGACCGTCCTAACCGGCAGATCCGCCAGGGTGCAGAGTTCATTGAGGGTAAATTCGGCGTCCACGGGATGCCCTCCTTTTGATACAGTTCAAATATACACCAATACTGTTTATATGCAAGCGGGCTCTGCAGCGGCAAGTCCACGGCGGGTGATGGGGCTTTGGATAGCATGGCTTCGGGATAGAGACCCCGTTCCCGGCTATACTGGGTCCAGCAAGGGTCAATATCGGAGGTGATCAGTGAAAAAGGTACTAATGGCACTACTCGTCGCTGGCGGGATGTCCAGCATTGGCGCGGAAGAATTGTTGCATGGCCAGTCCGGAACTGTGTATCGGCAGTCGGGCAGCAGCATCTACGGGTCCGATGGCACCAGCTATCGCAGCTTAGGCAACACCTTGTACGGCTCCGATGGCTCCTACTCCCGAAGTATTGGGAACGGCACCTTCCATTCCAATGGCACCACCTCCCGGCAGATAGGCAACACCCTGTTCAACTCCGACGGCTCCACCGCGAGGAGCATCGGGAACGCCACCTATGGGGCTGATGGCACCACTTGCCGGAAGATCGGCAGCTCCACCTACTGTAACTGAGGGGAGATTCTCGTGGAGGTTTCAGACACGGGCATAGCCCCACGGACAGCCCAGGCCTATAGGGAAACTCACTACCGCACAGAGGGTGACGAACCCGTCACACTCAGGGTAGAGATACGGCCCCCAACCCTCGCACGCATCCATAAGGAACATGACGTCACCTGCAGCGCGTTTATCACCCCCTGCAACCGATTCAGCCAGCTACTCTCCAACGACGAAAACCATGCCCGATGCCTGGCCCTTACCCACGAGCTCGACAAAGGGCGCTATTCGTATCTTGACGGCGTCGGTCAGCACGCAACCGTTAGACTTGCATCTGTCTCTTAAAATTGCGGCGACTGCTTCAAAAGCGCCGATGACAGGTGGTTATTTATCTTGATAAGTGGGTGGGTATTCGTCAGAAGCGGGGTTATAGTTACTCAAGTATTTCCCAGGATTAAGGAAGATGAACAATGGCTTACTTCAACACAGCAGATGAACGGTATCGTACAGGATTTTTCCAATACAATGCAGGATATTGGGATGCGCCAGATTTTTTTGCAAATAGTTCGTATGTACTTGCCGAGGGCATTTTTAACACCGGGTATGGCTATGCAGAAGACCTACTAGACTACGACAACTATGATCTCGGCTCATTATCACCGGGGAGATACACGGTTAAGGTCGAAAGCTATGATTGGGATTTTAGCATCTTTAGCTCTTCCCTCACGCCTAATCTCGAATTGTATAGAAATGGTTTGAATACCTTACAGTTTGATTTTTTAGGTCAAATTGATTTTGTGGTTGAAGCGACAAGTAATTATAGTATCAGAGTAAAAGGTGGGTCTTCGTTTGGCACTGAATATCGGGTCTATTATGTTTATAATGGGCCATTAGAGGCTCAAAACAATCCCGCGATATTCACGAATGCCACGTACTATACAACCAATGGACTGAATGACAACTCTACTGTTTCCATATCAGTCACAACATTAGATATCGATGGAGTTACAGACCCGTTTTACTTAACTACTTGGTATTTAAATGGCACTGTCTTCAAATATACAACAATCCCAGAGCTTGAAATTTCCCAAAATGAGGTAGGGAAAAGCTTGGGGGTTAGAGTAAGTTTTTTAGACGATCTTGGAAATTTTGAACTTAGCCCACTATACATAATTGGAGCAATATCTAACGTTAACGACCCCCCTCAAGGCGGAGTTTTGATAAGCGGTGTAGTAGGAGTAGATGAATTTCTATCAGCCGATACATCTTCTCTGAGTGACCTTGATGGACTGGGGGAACTGAATTACACATGGCTTCGTGACGGATCGCCTATCCCTGGCGAGGATAATACAACTTACCAGCTGACCTTCGATGATGAGGGGTCTTCTATCAGTGTAAAAGTGTCCTATATCGACGAATATGGTTCTACTGAGCAGGTAACCTCTGAGGCCATACAAGTTACGAGTCTGGCTAACAATATGCCACAAGGAAATCTTCTGATCTACGGAGACGCGATTATAGGAAATACTTTGCTTGCCGAGCCAAGAGCAATCACTGACGAAGACGGGTTAGGAGATTTCACATATCAATGGTACCGAAATGATGAAGCAATTGAAGAAGCGACTTCGGATCAGTACTCTCTAAAAAATGCTGATGCCGGCCAACTTGTAACCGCTTCAGTTTCATATATCGATGGTGAAGAATTTGAGGAAATGGTATATGGAGAATCTCGCCTTCCTACCCAGCCGACAAGTGAGTCATATACCAGCCTGATCGAAATGTATGTCATTATACTCGGAAGGGCACCTGCCGAGGGAGGCCTGGATTTCTGGAGCGGATTAATCAACGACGGAAAAGATTTTAAGTACGTTGCGAGTGAGATGTGGAACTCCGCAGGAGCCAGAGAATTCTACCCTGAAGATATGACAACCGAAGAGGTTGTTACCAGCGTCTATATCAATATCCTCGTGCGTCAGCCAAAAGAAGCTGGGCTCAACTACTGGACCGACCGATGGGAGGAAAACGGCCCAGTAGATACCATGCTAGAGATGATTGGAGCGCTAACCGCCAACAATAGCTCAGATCCGTTGGCTATAGCAGACAAAGTGCTATTCCAATCAAAAGTGGATATCGGTGGGTACTTGGCGAATACGGTCAAAAATACTGATATAGAGTTGGCCAGTGAGGCATTCAGTTACCTTGAAGCCGGTTATTCCGTTGAGGCAACAAAGACCTTCATCGACACAGAGATGGGCATTATCGGTCAGGCTCAAACACAAGGAAATGAGGACATGTTTGCGTAGCATGCCAATTGACTGGCTTGGCGAGAGGAGCTTCCTGGTATTGAGTCTGACGTTATGATGATGCGAACGTATTGGGAACCAGGCTTGAGTAAAATGCTATTGTTCGGAGTGTTGCTGACGCCATACCTCAGCTGATCTTGCTGAGATGAACCAGAGCACTTAACGGTTAGCTGTGTCGCCTTGGCCAGGCGGGGACAATACTCGCTGAATCGTCTGCCGACTCACCTGGAACTGCTGAGCGAGAGCACGCTTGCTGACCCCGGATTGATGGAGCCTATTGACCTCTGCACGCTCCCTCACTCCCAGCACACTGGGACGACCACCGTAATTACCCGACGCCGCCTTACCCTCCTGGGTGCGGGTGACAATGAAGTTGCGTTCCAGTTCGGCGAACATGCCCAGCAGCTGGACCATGGCGCGGGCAATTGGGGAGTCGTCGCGGGTGTCGAGGTTCTGGTCCAGGGCTCGGAGACTAACGCCGTTTTGGTGCAGCTGGTCAATCGTCGCCAAGACCTGGGATAGGCTGCGTCCCAACCGGTCCAGCTTGGTGACCACTACCGTATCTCCCTCGCGGACATAGTCGAGGAGTTCCTTGAGTTTCTGGCGATTGGAATCTTCCTTGCCGGAATGTTTGCCGGCAAAGATCTTCTGGCAACCCGCCACCTCGAGCTTGTCCAGTTGATTCTGCAGATCCTGACCCAGGGTTGACACACGGGCAAAGCCGATCAATGCCATGGTCCTGCCTCCTGCTCAAAACTTATAAGATTCGGACAGCCCGAGCTTGGGGTGTCCAAAACTGGGGTTTGAATCCTTTTGGGCATGCCCACTTGCACAGTCTGAGTTTTGGTCATTGTGATCACGCGCTCCACATTCCGCGAATACAGATATTGCCGGTTTCACGCCTTGTGGGGCGTTCTGTAACCCCGCTGTCTCGCCTCCTTGAATATCGCGGCGGCCTCGAGCAACAGGCTCGTGCGCCTGATGTCCTCCTCGGTCAAGGAGTTTCGCCATTCATTGACCCATCCCTCTGTCTTCGCCCTGGCCTCGAGCATCTCTTGGACACGGTCTCCACCCAGCCTGCGACGACGTGCCGATTTCCGGAACACCTCGGCAAACGCCTGGGACCGTTCGGCGGTTTCCACCCGCTCGAGAAAGTAGGTTTTCTTGCCCTTGAAGTTGGCCCAATAGTTCACCGGTTCCCAACTGTCGGGGGGACCGAGGAATTCCCTGACCATGCCCTGGGTCCACCCCCTTTCATAGAGACTCTTGATATCAAGATATAGATGATCTCTGGTTTTCATCGCAGGCTACCTCAGTAATTTGCGTCAATCCGGTGCATGGCGCCATGAACCCCCGCAACCCATGCCAACACTGGCCACCACCGCTTAAACCCCTTACTCGTCGCCATCGTCCTCAAGCTCCTCATCGTCCTCGAGTTCCGTCCACACGCGTCCCCGGATGTTCCAGGGATCAACGTCACCACTGCCAAGCTCTTCCTCCCAAGCCTCCTGGCCGTAGGCGTCATACATGGCTCGCCACCAGCCTTCGATGAGGGTTTCTGCGTTCACGCCAATGTCTCCACCCGCAGCGAAATACCCGATGGCAATATCGGCATACCCGTAGGCATCGGGAGAGTCCTGGGAGGCGGTGACAACCACCAGGTTGTAGCCGGGCAACGGGGTGGCGTAGTAGCACTCAGGCCAGGAGTAGCCGGGGCCCGAGTCTGCCCAGTTGATCTCGCACAGAAAGACCGGTTTCAGCAGTCCGTCGATCCTGCGCACGGCGCGCAACGGGATCCTGCGGCCGATCAGAAGATGCCCATCCTTGCGCATGGCCCACCACTGGGGCAGCTGGTCGCGGACCGAACACAGAGCGAGTTCCGAAACGCGACAGGCGTCTTCAAGTTTCATCCCAGTGTTCACCGGTGCCTGGGCGAGCCAACGCTCTATGGCTTCTCGCTCATCCGGCTTGTACAGCGACAGGATCAAATCGTCATTGCGGTCAGTGCTCATGGCAGTACTCCTTGAAAGCAGGTCTCGTGCTTCAGAATGGTCAGGGGTTCAAAGGCGTCAGCCTTTGCCGGGCCGCCCCAAACGAGGTGGTTGCCATGGGACAGGGGCAGGTGGGCACGCAAGTGCCCGTCCCGCAGCCAGGCCTTGAGACGGCCATCGTCCTTGGGATCAAGACACGCCGCAGCAGGACGCCCCGGCAGGCTCCCCAGGAACTTGCGATCCATCACCGGCAGTCTGGCGCTGGGGTGTCCCCCTGAGCGGGTTGACACCCTGTGATCCTCCAGCCGGATCAATACCGCACCGGCGGGGATCAGACAGGTATCCGCCATCAGCCGGATGTATGGCCCCCCAGGCCGGCAAACCCCTATAGCCTCCTGCTGCAGAGCCTGTAACAGCGGGTGGAGTGCCCGGAACAGCGGGACGAATCCACCAGGGGACCTGACCTGCAAGGTCATCACCTCTTCAGGTCGTCCCTGCCAGCGCCCCTCGTCCTTTTGCCAGGAGGCCAGTTCGATGTCCTGTGCGATCAACCTCTGCAGAATGCGATGCTCCACGAGAGGAGCTATCTGCCGGGTACGGTTATCGGAGCCGATCTTGACCGTCCACAATGTGTCCGTGCATCGACCGCCTGCAGTTTGTGCGGTTTGTACAGAACGTTGTCTGTCCATGTCAGGATCCTCCGCGCCTAAAGTCGGGGTGGTGGATGACGACCCATTCACCTGGGTCGTCATAGCCGCCGCGATACTCCACATAGGGGTAACCGGGACGTTTCAGCTCCTCTTTGGCCAGTGCGATCCGCTCGAAGATGTCTGCCATCGCCGCGGCCCAATCGTCCTCATGGGGATAGTCGGACGGTGTCACCATGCCGCCCACCCCGCCTTTCTGGAGGGTGTAGATCTTGACGCAGTAGCACTTCGCGGGCGCCAGGCCCACCACATACTTGGGCCAGGTAAATGCCACCTTCTCAATCAGCTCGGCGTGGCTCAATCGACACCCCGCGGTCGCCTCCACCCGGAATGTGGCTGTGTCACCATCGAACTCCTCCAGCGAGGAGGCAAACCCCACAATTTGGCGGTGCCACTTGTCCACGGCCCAGACGTACCCGTTGTTGACCCGGGCCAGGAACTTGGGGTGAGCGCTCAGGGGCAAGGGCAGCGGCTGGTCCAAGGCCTCGTATGCAAGGCGTCGTTCCTCCTGTTGCTCACGCTGATCTGCCTCTTCAGCCCTCGCCAATGTGTCGAGAGTTTCCCGTTCTTCCCGCTCTTCCGCGGTCTCAAGCTCCGGAAACTCACGAACCAGCTGCTGGCGCATACCCTGGCGGATATCGTCATAAACCGGCTGCAGATCCTGGTCGGACGGTGGGCCCTGCCGCCGTTGCCGGCGTCGGCGAGTGAAGTCATCAGTCATGGTCAGCCCCCCTCAGTACCTGTTCCGCCACCAGGCCTGCATCTCCGGCGAGATGTCGCCGCTGTTGGCCTCGCGGTAAAAACGATCCAGCTGGATCTGGCTCAGGGGCTTCTGCTGAACCGCGAGCCTGAGGGCGTCCACCTTGGGAGTGCGCTCCCAGGGAAGATTGAGGTCAGGGCGACCGAAGTGGCCGTAGGTGGCGGTTGGACGGTAAAGCGGGGTACGCAGGCTCAGGGCACGAATGATGCCCGCCGGGGTCAGCTTGAATTGCTCGCGGACGGCTCTCTCCAGGCGGTCTTCCTCCACCACGCCGGTGCCGTGGGTGTCCACCAGGAGAGACACCGGCGCCGCCACGCCAATGGCGTAGGCGAGCTGCACCGTGCAGCGTCTGGCCAGCTGGGCATTTACCACGGTCTTGGCGATCTGGCGAGCCGCGTAGGCGGCGGAACGATCCACCTTGGTGGGATCTTTCCCCGAGAAGGCGCCGCCGCCGTGAGGGCAGGCACCCCCGTAGGTGTCTACGATAATCTTGCGCCCGGTGAGGCCCACGTCGGCCTTGGGGCCACCCACCACGAAGTTGCCGGTGGGGTTGATGTGATACACCAACCCGGGGTCGCGCAGTTCTGGGGGAATGACCGGTTCAATGATGTGGCTGATGACTTGACGACGCAGGGTCTCCGCATCGATGTCGGGGCTGTGCTGGGTGGAGAGCACTACGGCAGTGACCGCTTCGGGCCCGGTTGCCCCGTAGCGCACGGTGACCTGGGATTTGGCGTCTGGCCTCAGCCAGGGCAGTGTGCCGGCCTTGCGGAGTTCAGCCTGGCGTTGCACCAGGCGATGGGCCAGGGACAGCGTCAGCGGGAGACGTTCCGGGGTTTCATCGGTGGCGTAACCGAAGACCAGGCCCTGATCCCCAGCCCCGATCTCGCCACCCTCCCGCTCCACCCCACGGTGAATGTCGTCGGACTGGGCATTCAGATAGAGCTGAACGTCACAGGTGTCGGGATTGATGCCCGGGAAACTGGCGCTATAGCCTGCATCCCGCAGCACCTGACGAACCAGGGGTTCGATACCAGCCCTGATTTCAGCAAAGCGTGATACCGGTTGAACCCTGAACTCCCCCGTCACAATGACCCGCTCGTCTGTCACCAGGGTTTCACAGGCGACCTTGGCCGACGGATCTTCAGCAAGAAACAAATCAAGAACGGCATCGCTGATCTGATCAGCGAGCTTGTCGGGATGGCCTTCGGAAACGGATTCCGAGGTAAACAGATAGGGTCGAGACATGGTTGGCACTCCTGTAATCCCCAAATGGGTCCGGCGGGTGCCGGCCTGGGGGTGGAGGGCCTGGACACCGCTTTAGCTGCACTTGTATCCCGCCCGCAAGTTGAGTCTTAAATCGGCGGCCGCCCGAGCATCAGGCAATAAAAAAACCCGCTTTGCATGTGCTAAAGCGGGCTTCTGTCGAGGCTCCCTTTAGCTGAACTTATAAAGCGCCCGCAAGCTGAGGCAAATCGGCGCTGATGAAACGATATATGAGTCCGTTAGACATTGTCAAACAAAATTTACCGATGTGTCCGTTGTCGAACGCGTCGATGTGCCCTGGCCTCGATCGCTGCGCGAACGCGCGCGCCCAGGGCATCCAACTCCTCACCGAACGTCTCGAGGGCATTGATTGACCAATTGGCATAATCTGAGAGCAGCCGCTCGAAGGTCACCTGGTGCATCCCCCTCGGCCGGGTGGAGGGAAAAGTACTGCCTGCCGGCAGACCCAGACGGGCCAGGACCCTGTCGGCTTTGGTTTGAGCCCGAGACGACGCGGGCACGTACTGGCTTGGATAGACCAGCCGGCAGCAGGTGCGGCAGGCGAAGCGCCCCGCGGGCCCGAGATACAGTTTGATGACGTTACGACCACAGTCGAAACAATAGAGCCACGGCCGCTCACCCCCTTTTCGGCACGGTGTCCACATGACACACAGCATATGGCACCTATCCACGCCCGGTGGAGGCAGCGCAAAGTCAAGATTGATGACAGCGCGATCGATCACCAAAAACGCCCAGGCCACCAGCTGCCTGCCACGCTGCCAAGTGAGCGCCTGGCCGTGATAGTGATTCAACCGGCCTTGTCGACGCAAGTAATGCAGGTCGACACACAGCGTGTCGCTGGTCATCAGTCTGCGGCTGCACGGCAACCTTCCACTTCCGATACCGCCCATTGTTCATCTCTGCATAAGGCAAATTCTCAATAGTCATTATAAATCACAAATAATTAACTGGTAGTAATTATAAATATACATACCCTGCGAGACATCATGCCTCGGCGCTTATCGGCGGTCAGGTCTCAATGAGATGGGTAATCTTGCGACCGCGCACGTTTCTTTCGAAATCGGCGGCAAATCTGTTCGCCACACAACTGTTCAACAACAGCCGAGTTCAGGAAAGAGGAGCATACAGATTCGGCAGGTAGGCAGGTAGGCAGGTAGGCAGGTAGGCAGGTAGGCAGGTAGGCAGGTAGGCAGGTAGGCAGGTAGGCAGGTAGGCAGGTGGCAAGATTGCCACTGCCCTAAGGGGGCGGGCAAAAGCCACTGTCCCCTTTAGGGGTAAATATTCACCCGCCGCCCGCCCCAGCAAATCCGCGGCCTCCAGCCGGGTGGCAGGTAAATTTTTCGCTTACCCGCCACCCGGCGGAAAGCCAGGCAGTTCGCGGGCTCAAGCCAGGTAGTCGTCTTTGGCGGGTAACTCACCCGTCACCCGACCTGGAGAGACATGCAACGACTTTCCCTTATGTCCCTTGTCGTGCTCAGTTATACGCCCCTCTCTTATCGCACGATCCACTAACTTCTTCAACTTACCCTCCGACACCCCGAATCGACGAGAGGTGCCGGCGTATCTTTTGAGCAGGTTGCGCGTGACCTCAGTCCCGTTTTCGGTCTTCTCCCTGAGAAACTCGCACACCTTCTTGATGACTTCTGGATATAACGTATCGTCTCTGACTTGACGCGCATGCTCCTTATTGGTCGTGAGATTATGGGGCACCAGTACCCCGCCCGACTGCCTTTTCAGCCACATGCCGCCCCACGGCCTGGAGTAATTGGCTTTCACCGTGGTCAAGTGGACGTGCATACCTCGGTCCCCCTCGGGGACTGAATAATTTTTTGCCTCATTGGTCGTCATCGTTCTGATCATACCCACCCAGCGTGCGCCATCAACAAGGGCAGACGCCCCTCGGGACGCCTCTTGGCCTGCCTCAGGGTCACGCATGCTGCCCTTGGCAATATGGTGTACGAACAGAACCGTGGAACCCACGGCTTTTCTGATCTTCTCCGCACATTCAATCAGCCGCGTAGCATCCGCGTTGCTGTTGGGATCGCCGCCATCAAATCTTGCCAACGGATCAAGAATGATAACTGCAGGTTTTTCTGTAACCTGCTGGGCTACTTCAATGACTCTATCGGCGTATTCCGTCCACTCAAGGTGTCGATCTCTGACGGTGGTGAGTCGATTGTCGCAGCCTACGCGGTCAAACACAAAGAGTCGCTCCCGCAATTGTCGGTCG
>Ga0079224_100008284_pt1 | contig 14072 bp, 13 predicted proteins | sample Stecom2015_FD_80414 | JGI IMG/M metagenome (GOLD analysis project Ga0079224, IMG submission 80414) | Agricultural soil microbial communities from Utah to study Nitrogen management - Steer compost 2015 | ecosystem: Environmental > Terrestrial > Soil > Agricultural land | place: USA: Utah...
CCTGGCTGCCGAACGGCGCACCCGGCACCACCAGCGCCCTGGTGTCGGCGGCGTTGTCGGCCAGCCATGCCGCGGTCTGCCGCCAGTACGACGGAATCTCGTCGTAGGCGCCGCGCGGGGCCAGCTTGCCGGTCCAGGCCAGCGAGGTCGACAGCACCAGCGCGGTCAGGATGAGCGCGGTGACCGCCACCATGCGGTCGCGCTCGGGGCGGGAGAACGCGGTCATCGCCTCGCGCCACGGCACCGTCACCGGCAGCGGCACCCGGCCGATCAGGTGGGCCAGGCCGAGCACCAGCGGGATGCGGATCAGCGGCTCCAGCTTGTGCACATTGCGCAGCGGCGCGCCGCCGGAGTCGAGGAACACCCGCACCGACTCGGCGAACGGACCGCTCAGCTCGCCGACGAAGCCCGCGCAGATGCCGACCAGGCCGACCAGCAGGATCAGGCTCAGCCGCCCGCGATGCGGCATCGAGCGCATCGCCAGCCCGGCCATGCCCGCGGCCGCCAGCAGCCCGGTCGCCAGCACCGCGGCGGGCTGGGTGACCAGCACCGCGCCCGCGATGCGCTCGGGGGAGACGAACGGCGTCCAGCTGTCGGTGCCGCGCAGCACCTCGGCCAGCGAGGCCCACTGCGTGGTGACGCCGGAGGATTCGATGTAGTCCAGGAACGGCGGGCTGACCGCGCCGAGCAGCAGCAGCGGCACCGCCCACCACAGCGTGGCCAGCAACAGCAGCGGCACCCAGGCCAGGGTGAACCGCCACCAACGCCGGTTCGGCCGGTAGGAGGCCCACCACAGCAGCGCGGGCAGGAACGCCGCGACCGTGGCCACCGCGTTCACCGCGCCCATCAACGCCAGCGCGACCGCGCTGCCCGCGGGCGAGTCCGCGCCGCCGCGCCGCCGCCGTCGGCAGGCAACGCCGAGCGCGGCGGGCGCGAGCAGCACCCAGGGCGCCAGCACCATCGGCAGCGTCTCCGAGGAGATCGAGCCGAGCGTGGTGAGGACCCTGGGGGAGAGCGTGTACGCGACCGCCGCGACGACCCGCGATCCCCGGCTGCCGATGCCGAGGGTCTCGGCCAGCCGGACGATGCCCCAGAACCCGGCGAGCAGCAGCAGCGCCCACCAGACGCGCTGGGTGACCCACGCGGGCAGGCCGAGCAGATCGCCGAGCGAGAAGAAGCTCCCGTGCGGGAAGAAATACCCGTACGCCTGGTTCTGGACCTGGCCCATCGGGGCCTGGCTGCTCCACAGATGCGAGGCGCGGTCGAGGAAACCCAGCGGATTCTGCGCCAGGTCGTATTTCGTGTCGGCGACCGTCAGGCCGGGCGCCTGCAGGAAGGAGAGCAGGAACGCCGCGACCACGGTCCCGGCGAACCAGCGTCTACCGAGCGGCGCGGCCCCGGGGCGATCGAAGGTGTCGCCACGGTCCGCGCCTCGGGTGCCGAGCGTGTCGGCGGATGAAGCGGAGGTCGACGACTCAGCGGCTGCCGTACTCAACGCTGTTCAGCAGCGAGGAGTCGGCATCGCCGCTACGGTCGATGTCCGGGCGCGAGTTCTGGGCGACCGCCGCGGTGATACCGAAGACCGCGATGGCGCCGATCACGGCACCGGCCACAGCACTCGCAATCCCGGGAACAGCAAACTTCATCGCGGTACTCCAATACGTCGTGACAGGCTATGTCGTGACCGACACACTGCGGGCCAACCTACCGCATGATCGGGCTCGCCCGCGCGAAAGGTCATTGGGAAGTCGCTCAATGCGCGGGCGTCCGGCAGTCCAGAGCTCCCAAGAAGGTGCGTAGTTTCGCGGTGGTCTCGTCCAGTTCTTCCCTCGGTTGCGAGGCCGCGACGATGCCGCCGCCCGCGTAGGCGCGCAGCGAGCGGCGGTCGGCCGACAGCTCGGCGCAGCGGATCGCGACCAGCCACGCGCCGTCGCCGCCTGCGTCGCACCAGCCGACCGCGCCGCCGTAGAAACCGCGGTCGCCCTCGTCTCTGGTGATGGCCTCCAGCGCGGCCGCCGTCGGCGTCCCGCACACCGCCGGGGTCGGGTGCAGCAGCACCGCCAGATCGAGCGCGGTGACCGAGGGGTCGCGCAGCCTGCCGGTGATGGGCGTGGCCAGATGCCACACGTCGTGGGTCCGCACCAGTCGCGGCGCGTCGGGGATGTCCAGCTCGGCGCAGAGCGGGGCCAGGATGCCCGCGAGCCAGTCGACGACGTAGGAGTGCTCCTCCCGGTTCTTGGCGCTGGCCAGCAGGCCTGCCGCCTGGGCGGCGTCGGCCTGCTGGTCGGCCAACCGCGGCATGCTGCCCGCCAGCGGCCGTAGCGTGACGGTCTCGCCCCGCCTGGCCACCAGCAGCTCCGGCGTCGCCCCGATCAGCGCGGCCCCGGTCCGCCCGGACGGGCTCAGATCCACCGCGAACACCCCGGCCCCCGGATGCCGGGCGGCCAGCCGCGCCGCCACCGCCTCCGGCGTGATCTCGGCATCGGCCTCGGCGAGCACCGAGCGCGCCGCCACCACCTTGCGCAGCCCGGTCTCGGGGTCCTCCAGCTGTTCGACCAGCTTGCGCACCCTGGTCAGATGCTCGTCCGCGCCGGGCAGCTCGCTGACCACCCGCACCGGCGGCAGCTCGGCCATCGGCGGCTGCCACCGGCCCGGCGTGCGCGACCACTGCCCCGGCAGCACCAGCGCGGCCGGATGCCGCGGGTCGAAGGGCAGCGCGCCCACCACGATCTCCGCGTCCGGGCCGCGCAGCGCCGCCCTGGCCGCGGTCACCGAATCGAAGGCCGCGCGCACCCCGGACGCGCGCAGGACGCCGTCGGGGCGGGCGAGCAGGAACTCAGACATGATGTCCCGACGATAGCCGCGCCCCCGGCACGGCGGGGTGGTGTCGTGACCGAACCCACCGCGGCTCCGGCGCGCCCGCGACCTCGCCGATCAGCTCCCCGCGCGCGGCTGTCGCGACGCCCAGGCCGGTGTCCAGGTGTGCCCGGCCACCGGGGGCCTGGTGCGCGCGAGATGGCCGAGCAGCGCGGCCAGCGTGGGATGCGGATCGTCGGCGCGGAACACCAGCGCGTGCGGGTAGACCGGAGCCGGGTCGGTGATCGGGACGCGGCGCAGGTCGTGCCCGGCGGGCCACAGGTGCAGATCGCCCGCGCCGACGAGGGTGGCCAGCGTCGGGTCGGCCGCCAGCGCGTCCATGAGCGCGTCGCTGCCGAAGTTCGGGCCCGCGGCGTCGATGCGCAGACCGAATGCCGTGGCGAGGTCGTCGTAGAAGGCCGACCACTCGGTGCCCGCGCGAAGCCCGGGAATCCAGAGCCGGTGCCCGCGGAGCTGGTCGGGCCGCACCGAACGTGCCCGCGCGAGGGCGTGTTCCGGTCCGGCCAGCAGCTGCAGCGGGTCGTCGAGCACCCGGACCGCGGTGACCCCTTCGGCGAGATCCCCTGGCGCGACGGCGCGGAAGGTGGCGTCGATCTCCCCGGCCGCCACCGCCTCGACCGCCCGCGCCGTGTTCGCATCCGGCAGGGTCACCACCTCGAGCCGGGCGCCGGGGTGCGCGCCGAAGAACTCGCGCAGCGCGAGCGCGCAGGAGAAGCGGCGGTTGAGCACGTCCACGCGCAGCGCCCGTCCGCCCGGTCGCACCGCGGCCGCCGCCCGCTCCACCGCCTTCAGCACGGCGCGGGCGTGCAGCAGGAAGGCGGAACCGTCGGCGCTGAGCACGGCCCCGCGCGGGTTCCTGGCGAACAACGCGACACCGAGGTCGCGTTCGAGTCCGGCGACCCGTTTCGACACCGCCTGCTGGGTGAGGCCGAGCTCGTCCGCCGCCGTCTGGAACCGCCCGTGCTCGGCGACGGTCACGAAGGTGCGCACGGCCTCGAAGTCCACGGGCGGATCCTACGAGCGCACAACATCGTGTTGTGGCGCGCCGAGCGACCGGTTGTTGGAACCGCCACCGGGGTGGGCGGTGTACTCCTCGCGCCTCCCGGCGGTCACCCGATCGCGCGAGGCGCCGGCCGGGATCGGCCGACCGGCCGGAGTGGACGACAGGACGAATGCGGATGCGGATGTGGATGCGCGGTCACACCACGACACGGCTCGGTCCCGCCTTCGGATGGCTGTGGTCGGCCTACGCGGCCTCCGCCCTCGGCGCCGCCGTCGGTTTCGGGGCGTTCCCGCTGATCGCCGTCGCGGTGCTCGGGGCTGGTCCGGCCGGGGTGTCGGCGCTGGCGGCCGCGGCGACGGCGGTGGGCGCGCTGTCGGCCCTGCCGCTCGGGCCGTGGGTGGAGACGCACCGCAAGCGGCCGGTCATGATCGGCGCCGACCTGCTGCGCTGCCTCGCTCTGCTCACCATTCCGATCGCCCACCTCCTCGGTCTGCTGAGCTATGCCCACCTGCTGGTCGTCGCGGTGTGCGCGGCGGCGGCGAACATCGCGTTCACCGCGGCGAGCGGCGCCTATCTGCGGCAGCTCGTCCCGCCCGGCGACCTGCTGGTGGCCAACAGCAGGTTCGAATCGACCACTGGACCACCACCGCCGTCGGTCCGACCCTCGGTGGCGCGGCGGTCGGGCTCTTCGGTCCGGTCGTCACCGTGCTCGCGAACGCCGCCGGCCTGCTGCTGTCGGCCCTCGGCCTCACCGCCATCCGGCGACCGGAGGAACAGCCGCCCTACCGACGGACCCGGTGGCGGGTATCGGACCTCACGTGGGGCAAGCGCCGCGTCGCCGCCGATCCCCGCCTGCACGCGCTGTTCCGCAATGCCGTGGTGTTCAACGCCCTGCTGCTGGCGACCGAGCCGCTGGCGGCGGTGCTGTTGCTCGGCGAACTCGGCTGGGCGCCCTGGCAGTACGGCGTGGCCTTCGGCCTGCCCTGCCTCGGCGGTCTGGTCGGGGCGCAGCTGACCCGCCGGTTGCGCGATCGTTTCGGTCATCGCCGTCTGCTGCACGGCACCGGCGTGCTGCGCGCCCTGCCGCCGATCACCCTCGCCCTGGTGCCCCCTGGGCCCGCGGGCGTCGTGCTGGTGCTGGTCGCTCAGTTCGCACTCCTCACCTGCGTGGGCATGTTCGTCCCGCTGCTGGCCACCGAACGCCTGCGTCGCGTCTGCGCCGACAGCGTCGCCCGGGTGCTGGTGTGGTGGACCGTCGCGGGCAGGCTCGCCGTCGCCGCCACGACCGCGCTGTGGGGTGTGCTCGGCGTGCTCGCCGGTCCGCGCGTCGCCATCGCGCTCGCGGGCCTGCTGCTGCTGGCGACGCCGCTGCTGTTGCCCGGCGGTCGCCGCGGCTACTTCCGGCCGGGCGGGACCAGCAGCACCGGCCGGTGACAGTGCCGCAGCACCGCGTCGGCGACGCTGCTGTGCAGCAGCGCCCTGATGCCGGTCGCGCCGCGGGTGCCCGCAACGATGATGTCGACGTCGAGCTCGTCGGCGACCTCGACGATGGCGTTCCAGATCGTCGAGGTGCACTCGACGGTGCGGGCCTCGGCGGCGAAGCCCGCCAGTTTCGCCAGCCGCACGCCCTCGGTGTTGACCGCGCGGGCGTCGACGTAGGCCACGTCCTCGATCTCCTCCTCGGGCACCCAGTCCGGCTGCACCACACCCGAGAGCCCGGACAGACGGGCGGCCTGCAGGACCATCGGCTCCCAGGCGGTGAGCACGACGGCGCGCTCGGCGGACAGGAAACGCCCGGCGTATTCGATTGCGCGCTTGGCGTTCTCGGAACCGTCGTAGGCGATGAGCATCAGATCGCAGGTCACCGGTAGACCTCCTGCCTGGAGTCCTGCTGTCAGGCTACTCCCGGGCGGACCGCGCGGACGGCCCCGACGCGCGCCCGCCCGCGCGGGCGGTCGGCGCGCGCACTACCGTGGATGCCCATGCGGAAGACGCCACTGGTCCTGCTCGCTCTGTGCGCGGCCGTCACGACCGCCTGCTCCGGCGGCACGACCTCGTCGACCTCGACCACCTCCGCCCAGCCGTCGGCAACGACGACGCAGGCGGAGGAGGCCACCACGGCCTCCGGCACCCCGGTGGCGGGTGACTGCGGTGCGCAGTTCCTCGCCGGGCTGACCCCGCGCCGCAAGCTCGCCCAGTTGCTGACCGTGGGCGTCACCGGCCTGTCCGACGCCACGAACGTGGTGAGCGGCGAGGGCGTCGGCGGCATCTTCGTCGGCAGCTGGACCGACCCAGCCCTGCTGGCCGGCGGGCAGCTCGCCCAGGTGCAGGCTGCCTCCGAGGTGCCGGTCATGGTGACCATCGACGAGGAGGGCGGCCGGGTCTCCCGCGCCCGCGACCTGATCGGCGCGGCGCCCTCGGCCCGCGAGACCGTGGACCAGATGTCGGCCGAGCAGTTCTACGAGGCCACGCTGGAACGCGGGCGCGCGCTGAAGGACCTCGGCGTGACCGTGAACTTCGCCCCCGACGTCGATGTCAGCTTCCAGCCCGACGACACCGTGATCGGCGACCGCTCCTTTTCCGCCGACCCGGCCGTGGTCACCGAGTACGCGGGCGCGTACATCCGCGCCACGCGTGAGGTCGGCGTCGGCACCGTCATGAAGCACTTCCCCGGTCACGGCTCCGCCTCCGGCGACTCCCACACCGGGGCTGTCACCACCCCGCCGCTCGAGCAGTTGCAGGCGGTGGACCTGGTGCCTTTCCGCGAGCTGGTCGGTTCCGGCGCGGCGGTGATGGTGGGCCATCTCGACGTGCCCGGCCTGACCACCCCCGACGTGCCTGCCAGCATCAGCCCGCAGGTCATGTCGCTGCTGCGCGAGGGCACGGGCTACGGCGCCGCGCCCTTCGACGGCCCGATCTTCACCGACGATCTCGGCGGCATGGCGGCCATCACCGCCAGGATGAGCATCGAGGAAGCGGTGGAGGCGAGCCTGGTCGCCGGGGCCGACAACGCCCTGTGGATCACCACCGACGCGCTGTCCTCGGTGCTCGACCGGCTGGAGCAGGCGGTGGCCGCCGGACGCCTGCCCGCCGCGCAGGTCGACGCCTCCGTCCTGCGGATGGCGGCCTTCAAGGGACTCCTGACCTGCTGATACAACCGTGGGGGCGGATCGGCCGCCACTGAACTTACCTTGGAGTAAGATCGGACCCCACGGTAGCGGTAGGAGAGTGGATGGCGGGCGGAACGAAGCGGCTTCCCCGGGCGGTGCGTGAGCAACAGATGCTCGACGCCGCCGTGGAAGTGTTCGCGCGCAAGGGCTTCCACGAGACCTCGATGGACGCGATCGCGGCCGAGGCCAAGATCTCCAAGCCCATGTTGTACCTCTACTACGGCTCCAAGGACGAGCTCTTCCGCGCCTGCATCCAGCGCGAGGGCGCCCGGCTCATCGAGTCGGTCGCGCCCGCGGGCAACCCGCAGCTCACCCCGCACGAGCAGTTGCGCACCGCCCTCGAGGCCTTCCTCGGCTTCGTCGACAGCAACCGCCGCTCCTGGCAGGTGCTCTACCGCCAGGCCCTCGGCCAGGAGAGCTTCGCCTCGGAGATCGACAACGCCCGCGAGCGGGTCATCGAGCTCACCGCCAAACTGCTGGAGTCCAGCGCCAAGCATCCCGAGCCGGGCACCAACTTCGACATCGTCGCCGTCGCCGTCATCGGCGCGGGCGAGGCCATCGCCGACCGGGTCGCCACCGGCCGCATCGATGTCGCCGAGGCGGTCGACCTGCTCGACGCGCTGGCCTGGCGCGGCCTGGCGGGCCGCAAGAAGGTCGAATAACGGCGTAGGACCCGAAAAGCTGCGTGGGACCGGTCGGCAGCCGACCGCCCCGGGAACATGTGGCCCAGTCATTCGGGGCGATCGGAACCGGCGAAACCGCCATACGCTCCGGTCATGAAAGCTTCGACTCGAACCGTCCGCCTCGGCCTCGCGGCGCTCGCCATCGCCGGGGGACTCGTCGGCACAGCCGGTCCGGCCGCTGCCGACACCGCGGGCACGGGCAGCAGTTCCGTCGGCACCGGCTCCGCCGAAGTGGCGAACAGCCTGATCAGGTGGTTCGGCTGCCAGGTGGGCGCCATCTCCTGCCCCATCGTCATCCCGCTGTAACCGCGACCACCTCGGTCCAGACGCGTTCTGCTCCGATGCGGGTGGCTCGGCTCTTCGCATTGCGAAGCCGGGCCGACCGGTGCAGGATATGGCGCTATCCATTCGGGACGGACGCCGGTGGTCCGGGGAGCGGGGGCGGAAGTGTTCGGCATGCTCAGGCCGTGTGCGCACGGGGCGGCCAAGTACGGGATCGGCAGCGCGCAGTGGCAGTCGCACATGTGCGGCCTGTGTCTCGGGCTGCGCGACGGGCACGGTCAGCTGGCCAGAACCGCGACCAATACCGACGCCGTCGTGCTGAGCATGCTCACCGAGGTCCAGGCGGCGACCCCCGCCGAGCGGGTCACCGCTGGCCGGTGCGCGCTGCGGGGAATGCGCCGCGCCGAGGTCGCCCCTGCCGCCGCGCCCGGAGTCCGGCTGGCCACCACCGCCTCCCTGCTGCTCGGCTCGGCCGCCCTGCGCGACCGCGTCGAGGACGGTGACGCCGCCGTGCTCACCCGCGGGCCGATGGCGCGGGTGTCGTCCACCTGGGCCGCGAGCGCCCGCATCCAGGCGGGGCTCATCGGCCTGGACGTGGCACCGCTGATCGCCGAGATCGCCGCCCAGACCGCGCGCGAGCGCACCAGCACCGACCTGGCCGAACTCACCGCCGCCACCGAGTTCTGCGCCGCCGAGTTCTTCGCGCACACCGCCGTGCTGGCGGACCGGCCGGACAATGTCGACGCGCTGCGCGGCGTCGGCCGCGATTTCGGCCGCATCGCCCACCTCGCCGACGCCGTGGAAGATCTGGAGGCCGATCGCGCGGCAGGCCGCTTCAACCCCCTCGATGCCTCGCGCACCACCCCCGCCGAGGCCTGCCACCTCATCCACGAGGCCGACGCCGATCTGCGCCGCTCGCTGGCCGCCGTCGAATTGGCCGAGGTCCCCGCCGTGCGCTGGATGCTGCTCGACCCGCTGCGCGCCCTGGTGCGCCGGGTCGGCCACGGTGTCCCCGGCGCGATCGCGCACGCCTGCAAGGCCGCCGAGTCGCGCGCCGAGCGGCCGATCATCACCCACAAGGGCCCGCCGACCCGCAAGCCCGACTTCGGCACCGCGCTGGCGCTGGTGTGCGGCGTGTACTGCACCGGTTACGCCTGCTGCGCCGAGCACACCAACCCGTGCAACGGCGAGCGCAGGGACGCGTGGATCAGCCGCTGCGGATGTGACTGCTGCTCCGGTTGTCCCGATTGCGGCGGGTGCTGCGACTGCTGTGAGGGTTGCTCCTGCTGCGACTGCTGAATCCCGCGCGATCCCGGCCGGGGGCGACAGCGGCCGGGCGGGTGCCCGGCAGATTCGTCACAGGACACGAAAACGCCCCCGGGACACCGTGTCTCGGGGGCGGTTTCGCGCGAGATCGCGCTCGCGCCGTACGCGTCAGCGCAGGGTGGCCGTCAGATGCGGATACCCCTTCTTCGGATGCCGCATGGCCAGATCCCAGCCGCCGTCCACCTGGTCGGCGTACACGTTGACGGTGGCGGGCAGCAGCACCGGCTTGCCGAACTTCACCGAGTACGACACCTTCTCCGGGATGCGGCCCTCCACCGTGCTCAGGATGGTGGCGGCCGACCACATGCCGTGCGCGATCGGCTTGGGGAAGCCGAAGGCCTTGGCGCCCACCGCCGAGGTGTGGATCGGGTTGTGGTCGCCGGAGGCGTTGGCGTAGCGGTCGATGATCCGCTGGTCCACCTTGATCTGGCGCAGCGGCGGCGGCGGAACCTCTTCCGGCTTGGGCTCGGGCTTGGGACCGCCCGACAGCGAGGTCTTCTGCTGGTGCAGGAAGGTGGTGACCTGCCGCCACACCAGTTCACGGCCCACGCTCACCTCGGTGATCGCGTCGACCATCAGCCCGCGCGGATGCTCGCGCAGGTTCTCGATGTGGGTGCGCAGATCCAGCGGCTCGCTGACCGAGATCTCCCTGGCGCGCTCGATCTCGTTGCCGGCGTGCACCGCGCCGACGGCGACGAACGGGAAGTCCCGCGCCACCACCAGTTTCATCGCCAGCGGGAAGCTGAGGATGAACGGGTAGGTCAGCGGCAGCGAATCGCTGTAGCGCAGACCGGTGGCGTGGCAGTAGTCGGCCAGGTGGTCCGGGTCGACCTTCAGGCCCTTCAGCTCGACCACCCGGTCCGGGATGGTCTGCTTGCGCGCCGGGCCCAGCGGCACCGCGCCCAGCGCCGCCTGCACGAACAGCGTGGAATTCTTCGGCGTCTCGCGCAGCGAGATCACCTGAGTCCCCGATCCCATGCGCTTCCTCACGCTCCGAGCATGGCCTGGCCGCACACGCGCAGCACATTGCCGTTGACGGCGTTGGACCCCGGGCTGGCGAAGTAGGCGATGGCCTCGGCCACGTCGACGGTCTGGCCGCCCTGCAGCAGCGAGCTCATCAGCCTGCCGGCCTCGCGGGTGCCCACCGGGATGGCCGCGGTCATGGCGGTCTCGATGAAGCCGGGGGCCACCGCGTTGATGGTGATGCCCTTCTCGGCCAGCTTCGGGGCCTCGGCCTGCACCATGCCGATGACGCCCGCCTTGGAGGCGCCGTAGTTGGTCTGGCCGCGGTTGCCCGCGATGCCGGCGATGGACGACACGTCGATCACGCGGCCGCCCTCCTTCAGCACGCCCTTGGCGACCAGTGCCTCGGTGATCCGGTACGGCGCGGCCAGGTTGACGCCGATGACCGCGTTCCAGCGGGCCTCGTCCATGTTGGCCAGCAGCTTGTCGCGGGTGATGCCGGCGTTGTGGACGATGATGTCCAGGCCGCCGAAGCGCTCGGTGACGAACTCCGCCAGCTTCTCGGCGGCGTCGGGGGCGGTGACGTCCAGCGCCAGCGCGGTGCCGTTGATCTTGTTGGCGGTCTCCGAGAGCGCGTCGCCCGCGGCCGGGATGTCGGCCACGATCACGGTGGCGCCGTCCCGGGCGAAGACCTCGGCGATGGTGGCGCCGATGCCGCGCGCCGCGCCGGTGACCACGGCGACCTTGCCCGCCAGCGGCTTGTTCCAGTCGGCCGGGGCGGTGGCGTCGTCCTTGCCGACGCGGATGACCTGGCCGGAGACGAAGGCAGACTTGGCCGACAGCAGGAAGCGCAGCGTGGACTCCAGGCCGGACGCGCCGGTGGCGGCCTCCGGGTGCAGATAGACCAGCTGGGCGGTGGCGCCGCGCAGCAGCTCCTTGCCGACCGAGCGGGTGAAGCCCTCCAGCGCGCGCTGGGCGATCTGCTCCTCGGCGCTCGCGGCCAGCTCCGGCGTGGTGCCGATGACCACGACGCGGCCAGAGGGCGCGATGCTGCGCATGGCCGGCTGGAAGAACTCGAACAGCTGCGCCAGCTCGTCGATGGCGCCGATGCCGGTGGCGTCGAAGACCAGCGCGCCGTACTTCACGCCCTGGCCGAGCGAGTCGGCGATCTCGTAGTCGTCCAGCAGCTCGCGCAGCGGCTCCACGACCCGGCCTTTGCCGCCGAGCAGCACCGGTCCGGGCAGCGGCGGCTCGCCGGGGGTGTAGCGGCGCAGCGTCTCCGGCTGGGGCAGGCCCAGCTTGCTCGCCAGGAAATGGCCGGGCGCGGAGTGGACGAACGATCCGTAGAGGTTGGGTGCACCCTTGCTCTTGGCTGCCACAGTTCCTACCTTTTCTCTCTCGTTTCGGCCGGGGCGGTATCGACAAGTAACTTACTCCAGAGTAAGTTTAAAGTAAACCGCGGCGACGCGGTGGCGGGCGGGCGTCCGCCGGGCGCTCATCCGCGTCGGGCGGCGCGTACCCAGTCCGCCCGCGCGGTACCACCGCATCCGACGAAACATTCGTTTCCGACGAGGCGTTTTCGCGCCGGGTCCCCAGTGCCCGCAGCGATATGCACAACCGACGAGACTTGGAGGGTCGAGTGACCAAAGCCAGCGCCAGCACACCGAAGACCGCGCGTCCGGTCGCCATCGTGGGCGGCAACCGCATCCCGTTCGCTCGCTCCGACCGGGCCTACGCGAAGGCGTCCAATCAGGACATGTTCACCGCCGCCCTGGACGGCCTGGTGAGCCGCTTCAACCTCCAGGGCGAGCGGCTCGGCATGGTCGTCGGCGGCGCGGTGCTCAAGCGCGTCGGCGAGCACGGCCTGATCCGCGAGAGCGTGCTCGGCAGCCGCCTGTCGCCCTACACCCCCGCCCACGACCTGCAGCTCGCCTGCGGTACGGGCCTGCAGTCGATCGTGACCGTGGCCGACGCCATCGCGCTCGGCCGCATCGAGTCGGGCATCGGCGGCGGCACCGACACCACCTCCGACGCCCCGATCGGCGTCAGCGAGCCGATGCGCGAGTGGATGCTCAAGATCAACCGCGCCCGCACCGGCAAGGAGCGCGCCAAGCTGGTCGGCCAGCTGCGCCCGAGCATGATCGGCATCGAGATCCCGCGCAACGCCGAGCCGCGCACCGGGCTGTCGATGGGCGAGCACGCGGCCCTCACCGCCAAGGAGTTCGGCATCTCCCGCGAGGCGCAGGACGAGCTGGCCTACCTCTCGCACAAGAACATGGCCGCCGCCTACGACCGTGGCTTCTTCGACGACCTGATCACCCCCTTCCTCGGCCTGACCCGCGACGACAACCTGCGCCCCGACTCCTCGCCGGAGAAGCTGGCCAAGCTCAAGCCGGTCTTCGGCGTCAAGGCGGGCGACGCGACCATGACCGCGGGCAACTCCACCCCGCTCACCGACGGCGCCTCGGCGGTGCTGCTGGCCAGCGAGGAGTGGGCCGCGCAGCGCAACCTGCCGGTGCTGGCCCACCTGGTCGATTCCGAGGTCGCCGCCGTCGACTACGTGCACGGCCCCGACGGGCTGCTCATGGCCCCCACCTACGCGGTGCCGCGCCTGCTCGCCCGCAACGGCCTGACCCTGCAGGACTTCGACTACTACGAGATCCACGAGGCCTTCGCCTCGGTCGTGCTGGCCACCCTGCAGGCCTGGGAGTCCGATCAGTACTGCAAGGAGCGCCTCGGCCTCGACGGCGCGCTCGGCTCGATCGACCGCGGCAAGCTCAACGTCAACGGTTCCTCGCTGGCCGCGGGGCACCCCTTCGCCGCGACCGGTGGCCGGATCATCGCCTCCACCGCCAAGCAGCTCGCCGAGAACGGCGGCGGTCGCGCGCTGATCTCGATCTGCGCGGCGGGCGGCCAGGGCGTGGTCGCCATCCTCGAGCGCTGATCAGCCCGCGAGCGTCGAGACCTTCCCCGGTGGTGACCGGCCGCCGGGGAACACAGCAGGCGCACCCGCGCGTCTGCGCCGGGGGACATACGGCGTGGCGGCCGCGTCTGAAGCGCCCGGGTCACAGCACCCGAGCCGAATCGGACGAGGCCGCCGCGTGGGGGCAGGCCGTGCGCGGGCTTGCCGGGTGGCGGGGATCCGGCAGGCCCGCGCGCGACCGGGAACCGGCACGCGCGGCTGCGCGATCCCATCGCGGCCGCCCGCGCTCACTTCTCGGGCAGCTCCCCGTGTCCGCCGAAGGCCATCCGCATGGCCGACAGCGCCTTGTCGGCGTACAACGCCTCCCCGCGCGAGGAGAACCGGCCGAACAGCGCCGCCGCCAGCACCGGCGCGGGCACCCCGATGTCGACGGCCGCGTCCAGCGTCCACCGGCCCTCGCCGGAATCGGACACCCGCCCGTCGAAGCCGTCCAGTTCGGGGTCCGCGTGCAGCGCGCCCGCGGTCAGATCGAGCAGCCAGGACGCGACCACCGATCCGCGCCGCCAGACTTCTGTGACTTCCGGCACATCGATCCGGTAGCGGTAGAGCTCGGGACGCTCCAGCGGGGTCTCCTCCGCCGAGTGCGCCCCGGAATCCCGCAGGCCGTAATCGGCCTTCCGCAAAATGTTCAACCCCTCGGCATAGGCGGCCATCAGCCCGTATTCGATGCCGTTGTGCACCATTTTGACGAAATGTCCCGCCCCGGCGGGACCACAATGCAGATAGCCCTGTTCGGCGGGTGAGGGTTCGCCGGTGCGGCCGGGCGTGCGCGGCGCTGCCGTCAC
>Ga0079224_100008285_pt1 | contig 14072 bp, 13 predicted proteins | sample Stecom2015_FD_80414 | JGI IMG/M metagenome (GOLD analysis project Ga0079224, IMG submission 80414) | Agricultural soil microbial communities from Utah to study Nitrogen management - Steer compost 2015 | ecosystem: Environmental > Terrestrial > Soil > Agricultural land | place: USA: Utah...
CGGCGGAACCGCATCGGCCGGGTGGTCGTCTCCCGTGTCGAGCCGCAGGACGTGACCGCCGAGGCCTGACCGGGGCCGGTACATTCGAGGCATGGAACTGCCCCCCGAGGACGCCAAGCTCGTCACCCTCGCGCGCGCCTCACGCGCCCGTCTCCAGGTCGCCCAGGGGGCCGCAGTGCGCGATCTCGACGGGCGGACCTACGCGGCGGCGACCGTCCGGCTCGGGTCGCTGAGCATCCCGGCGCTGGATCTCGCGGTGGCGATGGCCGTGTCGTCGGGGGCGAAGGGTCTGGAGGCCGCCGCCCTGGTGACCGAGGGCGACGTCCCGGTCACCCTCGACGCCGTCGTCGAGTTCGGCGGTCGGGGCGTGACCGTCGTGGTCGCCGATCCGGCCGGCGTCGTCGACTCGGTGCTGACGACATGAGTGAGTCCACGTTCCGCTCGGGGTTCGCCTGCTTCGTCGGTCGCCCCAACGCCGGCAAGTCGACGCTCACCAACGCGCTGGTCGGCGAGAAGGTCGCGATCACGTCGTCGCGACCGCAGACCACCCGCCATGTCATCCGCGGTCTGGTGCACCGCGAGCACGCCCAGCTCGTGCTGGTCGACACGCCCGGACTGCACAAGCCCCGCACTCTGTTGGGGCAGCGCCTCAACGACTTGGTGCGTACCACGTGGGCCGAGGTCGACACGATCGGCATGTGCCTGCCGGCGGACCAGCGGATCGGTCCGGGCGATCGCTTTCTCGTCAAGGAGCTCGCCGCATTGCGCCGCAAGCCGATCTTCGCGATCGCGACCAAGACGGACCTGGTGACGCGTGACCGGCTCGCCGAGCACCTTGCGCAGATCGCGGAGGCGGGCGCCGAGCTGGGTCTGGACTGGCACCAGGTCGTTCCGGTGTCGGCGGTCGCCGGGGACCAGGTCGACCTGCTGGCCGATCTGCTGATCGAGACCCTCCCGCCCGGTCCGCCGCTCTATCCGGAGGGCCAGCTCACCGACGAGCCGGAGGAGACCCTGATCGCCGAGATCATCCGGGAGGCCGCGTTGGAGGGGGTGCGCGACGAGCTGCCGCACTCGCTCGCCGTGGTGGTGGAGGAGATCGTCCCGCGTCAGGACCGTCCCGCGGACCGGCCGCTGCTGGACGTGCGGGCGAACGTGTACGTCGAACGCGACAGTCAGAAGGGCATCGTCATCGGCAAGAAGGGGGCCCGGCTCAAGCAGATCGGGACCGACTCCCGCGGCCAGATCGAGCGTCTGCTCGGCACGCCGGTCCATCTGGACCTGCACGTCAAGATCGCCAAGGACTGGCAGCGCGATCCGCGCCAGCTCCGCCGCCTCGGCTTCTGAGCCACACCGTCACCCCGCGGACCGACGCGGGCGGTCGCCGGGTGCATGGGCGACCACGGCCTGGGTGAGGCGATCGAGCAGCTCCGACTCGAGTCTCCACCGCTGCCAGTACAGCCGGACGCGGGTGACCGAGCGTCCGAGCCGCACCAGGGCGCCCGACTCGATGCCGTGCCTGGCCTGCGACTCGGGCAGCATCCCCCAGCCGAGCCCGGCTTCGACGGCGGCACGGAAGTCGTCCGAGGACGGCACGGTGTGCACGACGTCCGGCTCGGCGTCGGTGTGGCGGGCGAGCTCCTCGTGCTGCAGCCGGTCCTTGGCGTTGAACACCACCATGGGCATGGCGGCCCAGTCGGGCCGCCCCGACGATCCCAGCAGACGCCGATGGGCGACCGGCAGGTACCGCATCGCGCCCAGTGGCGTCACCGAGCACCCCTGGACGGGCGTGGGGTCGTAGGTGACCGCGGCCATGACCTCGCCCCGTCGGAGCAGGTCGTCGGTGTGACGCTCGTCCTCGATCATGAGTCGCAGAGCCACGCCGTCCCACTGCGCGATCCGGTCGAGCACCGGCCGGAACCAGGTGGCCGTCGAGTCGGCGTTGACCGCGACGGCCAGCTCGGACGGCCCGTGCGCGACGGCCTCGGCGAAGGCGAGGGCGAGCTGCCGCCCCAGCCGGACCAGCGGCCACCCGGCCTCGGTCGGGACGCAGGGGGATCCGCGGCCGACGACGACGCGACCGACGGCGGTCTCCAGCGCCCGGATGCGCTGACTGACCGCGCTCGGCGTGACGTGCAGCCGCTCGGCGGCCGCCTCGAACGACCCGGTGTCCGCGATCGCCACCAGCGTCTGGAGTTGAGCCGGGGTGGGGTGCACGTGCCCAGTGAAGCAGATCTTCATGAAGCACAGAAAGATTCGCTGGACTTCACCGGCGTCGACCCGAACGATGGACGGGTGCTCACCGCCGCAGTCACCGGTCTGGTCACCGGCCTCTCCCTGATCGTCGTCATCGGCGCCCAGAACGCGTTCGTCCTGCGTCAGGGCGTCCGCCGCGTCCACGTCGGGCTGGTCGTCGCCGTGTGCGCGATCTCCGACGTCGTGCTCATCCTCGCCGGGGTCGCCGGCATCGGGGCGGTCGTGGACCGAGCCGGTCGACTGATCGACATCGTGACCTGGTTCGGCGTGGCCTTCCTGGTCGCCTACGGTGTGCTGTCGATCCGCCGGGCATGGCGCCCGGAGCGGCTGGAGACCACCGGCGCGGCGCTCGCCTCGCCCGGCGCGGTCGCCGCGCAGATGCTCGCGCTGACCTGGCTCAACCCGCACGTGTACCTCGACACGGTCGTCCTGTTGGGCTCGATCGCCCAGACGCACGGCGGCGCGGGGCGGTGGTGGTTCGGCCTCGGCGCCTGTCTCGGCAGCATCCTGTGGTTCGGCGGTCTCGGGTTCGGGGCGAGTCGACTGGCTCCGCTGCTCGCCCGCCCGCGGGCCTGGCAGGTGCTCGACGTCCTGATCGGCCTGGTCATGATCGCGGTCGCCGTCTCGCTGGTCTGGTGAGCGGCAGCATCATCGCGCACGATGGAGGACGTGGACCCCGTCGACGCACTGCGTGAGATCGCCTTCTGGCTCGAGCGCGAGCGCGCGTCGACCTACCGCGTGGAGGCGTTCCGCACCGCGGCGGCCCTGCTGTCGGGTCTGAGCGCCGAGGAGATCGCCGAGCGTGCCCGCACCGGCACGCTCCGGCGGATGAAGGGCCTCGGGCCACGCACCACGACGGTGGTGGAACAGGCGCTCCACGGCGCGGTGCCCGCGTACCTGGCCGACCTGCGGGCCCGCAACGCCGAGCCGCTCGCGTCCGGTGGCGCCGAGCTTCGCGCCCGGCTGCGTGGCGATCTGCACAGCCACACCGACTGGTCCGACGGCGGGAGCACGATCGAGGAGATGGCGCGCGCCGCCGCTTGGCGCGGTCGGGAGTACCAGGCGATCACGGATCACTCGCCGCGCCTGACGATCGCCAACGGCCTGAGCCGGGAGCGGCTCGAGCGGCAGTTGGAGGCGCTCGCCGAGGTCGACGCCGAGATGGACGGCGTGACGCTGCTGAGCGGCATCGAGGTGGACGTCCTCGACGACGGGACCCTCGACCAGGACGACGACCTGCTGGCCGAGCTCGACGTGGTGGTCGCGAGCGTGCACTCCAAGCTCTCCCTGGAGCCGCGCGCCATGACGCGCCGGATGCTCGCGGCGGTGTCGAACCCGCGCACCGACGTACTGGGCCACTGCACGGGTCGACTCGTCGAGGGCTCGCGAGGACGACGTCGCGAGTCGCGGTTCGACGCCGAGGCGGTGTTCGCCGCCTGTGCCGAGCACGGCGTCGCGGTCGAGATCAACTCACGGCCCGAGCGGCAGGATCCGCCGGACCGACTGATCGACCTGGCCATCGAGCTCGGGTGCCTGTTCGCGATCGACACCGACGCACACGCACCCGGACAGCTGGACTTCCTCGACCACGGCGCCGAGCGCGCCGCCGCACGCGGGGTCGGCTCCGAGCGCATCGTCACCACCTGGCCGCTCGAACGCCTGCGGGCCTGGCTGGGACGTCACCGCTGAGCGGTCACATCAGCAGCGCGGCCATCGTCGCGCCGAGCTCGCGGGCCGCCGCCAGGTGCGGCTCGACGTCACCGGTGAACACCAGCGGCGGAGCCGCCAGGCTCCACTGCAGTCCCGTGGTGATCGACTCCATGGCGCGCTCGGCGCCGATCGTGTCGTAGCCGCCGCGGATCCAGTAGGAGAACGGCCGCTTCGCGGTCGGCTCCCGCACGTCGTTGTAGACCGAGTCGAAGAAGTGCTTGAGCGCGCCGGAGATGTAGCCGAGGTTGGCGCTCGTGCCGAGCAGATAGCCGTCCGCCGCCAGCACGTCCTCGACGGTGGCCTCGAGCGCCGGTCGGACGACGACCTCGACTCCCTCGATGTCCGGGTCGTTCGCGCCGGCGAGCACCGCCTCGGCCAGCGAGACCAGGCGCGGGGTGGGGCAGTGGTGGACGACGAGCAGGCGGGCCATGTGCTCCACCGTAGCGCCGAGGAGGCGGGCGAAGCCGTGCGGCGGATTGCTCGGGGCGCCTAGGATCGGCGCATGGACTTCGCCGCCGCAGCCCAGTCCGTCCTCGAGAACGTCGGCCGGGTGATCGACGGGAAGCAGGCTGCGATCGAGACGGCGCTCGTGGTCGCCCTGGCGGAGGGCCACCTGCTGATCGAGGACGTCCCCGGGGTCGGCAAGACCGCGTTGGCCCGCGCGCTCGCACGGTCGGTCGACTGCTCGGTCCGCCGGATCCAGTTCACCCCCGACCTCCTGCCGTCCGACGTCACCGGGGTGTCGGTGTTCGACCAGTCGACGGCGGGGTTCGAGTTCAAGCCCGGCGCCGTGTTCGCCAACATCGTCGTCGCCGACGAGATCAACCGCGCGTCGCCCAAGACCCAGTCGGCCCTGCTGGAGGCGATGGAGGAGCGGCAGGTCTCGGTCGACGGGACGACGTACCCGCTCCCGGCCCCCTTCATGGTCGTCGCGACCCAGAACCCCTTCGAGATGGAGGGCACCTACGTGCTCCCCGAGGCGCAGCGCGATCGCTTCACGGCGCGGATCTCGCTGGGCTATCCGGATCTCGCCGCCGAGCTGGAGATGGTCCGTGACCGCGACCTGGGGGACCCGGCGTCGCGTCTGGAGCCGGTGATCGGCGCGGACGACCTGCAGCAGATGATCGAGCACGCGCGCGGGGTGCACGTCGCCGACTCCGTGGAGCGGTACGTGGTCGAGCTGGCCCGCGCCACCCGGGAATCGCCTGACCTGCGGCTCGGTGCCAGTCCGCGGGCGACCCTCCAGCTGATCCGCGCCGCGAAGTCCCTCGCCGCCGTCCGCGACCGGGAGTTCGTCCTGCCCGACGACGTCGTCGAGCTGGTCCCGGTGGTCTTCCCGCATCGACTCGTCACCTTGCGCGGTGGGGGCTCGGCCGACGAGGTCGTCGCCGAGATCCTGCGCCGCGTGCCGGTCTGACATGTGGCTCACGGGACGTGCCGTCGCGCTGCTGGCCGCCGCCGCGGTGAGCTTCGTGGTGGCGGTGACCGTCGGCGTCCCGAGCCTGCTCTACGTCGCCGGGCTGTGCGTCGGTCTGGTGGCCTGCGCGATCGCCCTCACCTGGGTCGCCCGTCCACGGGTGGAGGCGGTGCGGCACGTCGAGCCGACCATCGCCGAGCCCGACGAGCCGGTCGAGATCACGATCGACCTGGTGGTGCGCTCGCGCGTCCCGCTGTCCGTCCTGGCCTGGCGGGACCGCCTCCCGGCCACCGTGCTGGAGTCGGCCTCCGGATCGGTGCCGCTGCTCGAGGACGGACGAGCCCGGGTGGGCCACACCGTGCAGGCGCGCCGTCGCGGCAGCCACCAGACCGGACCCCTCACACTCGTCGTGTCCGACGCCTTCGGCCTGATCGGGCGGACCCTCACCCATCCGGACCGCGACCGGTTCGTGGTGCTCCCGCGGCGCAGTGAGCTCGACGACCCGGAGGCGGGCGGGACCACCGAAGGGCTCGCCCGGGCCCACCGGCGTCACGGGGCCGGCCAGGACGACGTGATCGCGCGGCCCTACCGACCGGGCGACGCGCTCAAGCGCTGGCACTGGAAGGCGACGGCCCACCACGGTGAGCCGATGGTCCGCCAGGAGGAGTCCGACTCGCGGCCGACCGTGCAGGTGGTGCTCGACCTCGATCCCCGGGTCCACGACCACGGGGGGTTCGAGTGGAGCGTCTCGGCCGCGGCGTCGATCCTGGCCCACCACAGCGAGCGCGGATTCGACGTCCACCTCGTCTGCGGCGGATCGGCGCTGTCGCTGGAGTCCGGCCAAGGTCTGCAGGAGGCGCTCGTCGCGCTCGCGCTGGTCGAGCCCGTCGCCGAACCGCCGGTCGTGCCCCGGCTCGAGCGGGCGACGTTCGTGCTCAGCGGTCAGCTCGACGGCACGGCCGCGGCGGCTCTGACCGAGGCCGTCCCGGCTCGCGACGTGGTCGCGTTCGTCGCCCGCGGCACCAGCGAGTCGGCCTTCGAGGCGCTCTCGGCCGCCGGATGGCACGTCGTCGTCCGGGACGACACCTCCGATCTCGAGGCCGCGTGGCAGGCCGCCCGGCCGGGGGTGCGCGCATGACCGATCTCAGGTCGCCGGCGGCCGCCCGGCGTGACGATCTGGTCGACTCGTGCGTCGTGCTCGTCGCGACGATCGTCCTGCTGGGCGGGTTCGCCGGTCTGTTCGAGGGGGTGCGATGGGCGCTGGACGTGGTGTCCGTGCTGGTGCCGGTGACCGTGGTCGCCGCTGCCGTGCGGCTCTGGTCGCCGACCTGGGCGACCCCGTTCGGGGCTCTGACCGCGGTGCTCCTCGTCGTCTGGGTGTTCGTGCCCGGCACGACCGTGCTCGGCGTTCCGACGCGGGGGTCCTGGCGGGGACTGATCGAGCTGAGCGAGGACGCACGGCGAGTCATCGTCGAGGAGGTCGCGCCGATCACCCCGCCGGACTCGGTCGTGCTCGTGGTCACCGTCGCCTTCGTCGTCGTCCTCGTGCTCGCCGACGCCGTCGCGCGGCAGGCGTGGCGCGTGCCGTTGCTCGGACTGCTGTGGGCGACGATGCTCGTGGTCCCGAGCGTGATCGCGATGGAGATCGCGCCGTGGTGGGTCTTCGCCGGCTCCGCTGCGGCGTGGCTCTGGCTGTGGTGGTCCGACACCCGCCACGTCGGTGTGGTCCCCACCGGCGCCGCCGTCCTCACCGCAGGCGGGGCGGTGGTCGCCGCGCTGGCCCTGCCCCTCGTCGGTCCGGAGGTCCGGCCCACGTCGAGCTCCCTCGGCGTGACCGAGACCACCGTGTTCGGTCGGGGCATCAACCCGATGATCGACCTCGGTCGGAATCTGCGGCGCTCGGACGTGCGCCAGGTGCTGACGTACACGACCGAGTCGACCGAGGGCGTGTACCTGAAGGCCGCGACCCTGCGTCAGTTCACCGGCCGGACGTGGGCCCCGAGCCCGATGCTGATGAGCGCCGACTCCGAGGGCGTCGAGCAGATCGCCGACGACATCGAGGTCGAGACGATCCGCACCACCGTGCGGATCGACGACCTGCGGTCCTCGTACCTGCCGATCCCGTATCCGGCGACCCGCGTCGAGGGCCTCACCGGAGACTGGGAGTGGCTCATCGACGGGGGCACGGTCCGCGCCACGGGGCGCACCACGACCCGCGACCAGGACTACGTCGTGCAGAGTCTCGACCGACGCCCGACGGCCGAGCAGGCACGCCGCAGCCGCACCAGCGGCCGTGGCCTGGACGCGTACCGCAATCTGCCGGCCTCGGTGCCGGAGGTCGTGGTGAGCACGGCCCGCCGGGTCACCGCCGGCGCCACCACCGACTACGACCGCATGCTGCGTCTGCAGGACTGGCTGCGCAGCGAGTTCACGTACTCGGTCGAGGCGCCGGTCGAGGGCGGGTACGACGGCAACGGCCTGGACGTGATGGCGGAGTTCCTGAGCGAGCGAGCCGGGTACTGCGTCCACTTCGCCTCGACCCTGGCCGTGATGGGTCGCGTGCTGGACGTCCCGACGCGGATCGCGGTCGGCTACGCCCCGGGCACGCGCCTGCGGACGAGCGCCCGGGACGGCTCGACGTTCCGCGTCGACTCCGACGACCTGCACGCCTGGACCGAGGTCCACCTGCAGGACATCGGCTGGGTGCCGTTCGACGCGACTCCCGGAATCGGCACGGGCACCGAGTTCGCCGAGGAGGAGCGCCCGGACGCCCCGCAGGACGCCGAGAGCGCTGCCCCGGCCCCCGACGAGCCCAGCGAGCAGTCGACCCTGACCCCCGAGGACGACGCCGCGACCACCGCGCAGGACGCCGAGTCGTCCTCGACATGGCGGTCGGTGCTGCCGGCGGTCGTGCTGATCGGCCTGCTCGGTGCCGCGCCCGGTGGCCTGCGGGTCCTGAGGCGACGGCGACGCTGGGGCTCGGCGTCGAGCGAGGCGTGGTGGCGTGAGGTCGGCGACACCGCGCGGGACCTGGGGATCGAGCCCGATCCGGTCGAGACGCCCCGGCGGTTCGCGGCCCGGCTCGTCGAGCACGGCGCGGACCCCGCGGCGCTGGACCGGCTGGTCCTGGAAGTCGAGCACGGACGCTACGCCCGCACGGCCGTGGTCGAGCCGCGGGTCGACGAGGCGCGCCGCGTCGTGGACACGCTGAGCGCGACGGCGCCGCGACGCGTGCGGTGGCTGGCGCGGATCATGCCGCGCTCGCTGCTCCCCTGAGCGGGATCAGTCGCGCTCCCAGACCGACAGGTCCGGTCCCTTCGGGACGATCTGCGTCGGGTTGATGTCGGTCTGGACCACGTAGTAGTGCGCCTTGATCTGGTCGAAGTCGGTGTTGCCGCCGAACGCGGGCTGCCGGTAGAGGTCCTTGGCGTAGCGCCAGAGGTTCGGCATCTCGGTCAGGGTGTTGCGGTTGCACTTGAAGTGACCGTGGTAGACCGCGTCGAAGCGCGCCAGCGTGGTGAAGAGCCGCACGTCGGCCTCGGAGATCGCGTCACCCATGAGGTAACGACGGTCGGCGAGCCGCTCCTCGAGCCAGTCCATCGCCGCCCACAAGCGATCGTAGGCGCGATCGTAGGCCTCCTGCGATCCGGCGAAGCCGCACCGGTAGACCCCGTTGTTGACCTCGGTGAAGACCCGCTCCATGACCTCCTCCATCTCGTCACGGACGTCCGCGGGCCACAGGTCGGGTGCGTCGGGCGCGTGATGATCGCGCCACTCGAAGAAGAAGTCGTGGGTGATCCAGGGGAAGTCGTTGGTGACGACCTTGCCGGACTCGATCTCCACGATCGCCGGCACGGTGATCCCGCGGGGGTAGTCGGGGTAGCGGGCGAAGTAGGCGTCCTGGAGGCGCTCGATGCCCAGCACGGGGTCCACGCCGCCCGGGTCCAGGTCGAACGTCCAGCTGCGGGCGTCGTGCGTGGGGCCGGGCAGACCCACGCTGATCACGTCCTGCAGACCCAGCAGGTCGCGCACGATGAGCGCCCGCGTGGCCCACGGGCACGCCTTCGCCGCGATGAGCCGATAGCGTCCGGGCTCGACCGGCCACAGCGGGGCGTCCGCGACCGGGGGCTTGCCGGTGCCGGCGCGGTCGTCGACCGGGGGACCTCCGTCGCGGGTGATGCGATCGGGGATGTAGTTCATGTCGCGGTCGAACTCGGCCCCGGCCGTGACGTAGGAGCCGCTCGTGGAGTGTGCGTCGTCGCCCATGCCTCGACCCTAACGACGTGGGCTCGGTTTTTCCGGTGCTAGACTTCCCTCATCATGCGTTCGATGAGTCTGCTCCTTCGCTGCCGCGTCGAGGTCCACTGAGGTCGGGCCCCTCGGCGCGGAGTTCGTCATGACCGACCACACTCACGAACTCCCCGAGGAAGACGACTCATGAAGAACAACCCCGTATCGCCCCAGCAGGCGTCCCCGATGCCCTTCGAGCGCTATCGCGCGTTCCCCCCGGTCGACCTGCCCGACCGCACCTGGCCCGACCGCCGGATCACCCAGGCTCCGCGCTGGCTGTCCACCGACCTGCGCGACGGCAACCAGGCGCTGATCGATCCGATGACGCCGGCCCGCAAGCGTCGCATGTTCGACCTGCTGGTGCGCATGGGCTACAAGGAGATCGAGGTCGGCTTCCCGTCGGCCAGTCAGACGGACTTCGACTTCGTCCGCTCGCTGATCGAGGGCGACGCGATCCCCGACGACGTGACGATCTCGGTGCTGACCCAGGCCCGCGAGGATCTGATCGAGCGCACCGCCGAGTCGCTGGCCGGGGTGCACCGCGCGAACATCCACCTGTACAACGCGGTCGCTCCGCTGTTCCGCCGCGTCGTGTTCGGCGTCGATCGCGACGAGTGCCGGGCGATCGCCGTCCGCGGCACCGAGCTGGTGATGAAGTACGCCGAGCAGTACCTGGGCGACGCCGCCTTCGGCTACCAGTACAGCCCGGAGATCTTCAGCGGCGCCGAGCTGGACTTCAGTCTGGAGGTCTGCGAGGCCGTCATGGACGTGTGGCAGCCCGAGGGCGATCGCGAGATCATCCTGAACCTGCCGGCGACCGTCGAGATGTCCACGCCGAACGTGTACGCCGACCAGATCGAGTGGTTCAGCCGTCACATCAGCCGCCGCGACGCGGTGGCCCTGTCGGTGCACCCGCACAACGACCGGGGCACGGCCGTCGCCGCGACCGAGCTGGCCGTGATGGCCGGGGCCGACCGCGTCGAGGGCTGCCTGTTCGGCCACGGTGAGCGCACCGGCAACGTGGACCTGGTGACGCTGGGCATGAACCTGTTCAGTCAGGGCGTCGATCCCCAGATCGACTTCTCCGACATCGACGAGGTGCGCCGCACGGTCGAGTACTGCACGAACCTGCCCGTCCACCCGCGGCACCCCTACGCGGGCGACCTGGTCTACACCGCCTTCAGCGGCTCACACCAGGACGCCATCAAGAAGGGCTTGGAGGACCTGGAGCGGCAGGCGGCCGAGCGAGGCGTCGACGTCTCCGAGCTGCCGTGGGAGGCGCCGTACCTGCCCATCGACCCGCACGACGTCGGGCGCACCTACGAGGCCGTGATCCGGGTCAACAGCCAGTCCGGCAAGGGCGGCGTGGCCTACATCATGAAGACCGAGCACCAGCTGGACCTGCCGCGTCGACTGCAGATCGAGTTCAGCCGGGCCATCCAGTCGATGAGCGAGGGCGAGGCCGGCGAGATCCAGCCCGAGGAGATCTGGGGCGCGTTCCGTCGCGAGTACCTCGACCGTGACGAGCCGTACTCGCTCGTGCGGTTCAGCTCGGTGACCTCCGAGGACGGTCACGACCAGCAGGTCGTCGACCTGGTCGTCCGCGGCGAGGAGCGCTCGTTCAAGGGCGAGGGCAACGGGCCCGTCGCGGCGTTCGTCGACGGCATGCGTCAGGCCGGTGCGGACATCCGGGTCCTGGACTACAGCGAGCACGCTCTCAGTGCGGGCGGCGACGCCAAGGCCGCCGCCTACGTCGAGTGCGAGATCGCCGGCGAGGTCGTGTGGGGCGTCGGCATCCACGAGAACATCGTCACCGCGAGCCTGCGGGCGGTGGTGTGCGCGGCCAACCGTGCCGAGGCGACGACCATCCCGACCGACTGACCGGGCCGCCGAGGAGATCGGCCTCAGTCGGTCGGCGCGGTCTGCAACGCCGCGGTGACGGCGCGCAGCAGCGGTCGATCCCGCTCGCCGGCGCGCACCACCGCGCGGATCTCCCGGCTCAGGGACGCTCCGTCAGGAACGGCGGTGTGCAGCCCGGGCCGGTCCACGTCGATCGCCAGTCGCGGCAGCAGGGTGACCCCCTGGCCTGCCGCGACGGCGGTCGACAGCAGCTGCAGGTCGTCGGTCTCCCACCGCACCTGAGGTTCGAAGCCCGCCTGTCGACAGGCGTACCGCACCGCCTGGCCGCAGGCCGCCTCCGCCGGCGGCATCACCCAGCGCTCCTCGGCGAGGTCGGCGAGCGTCACCGAGGGCCGGAACCGCTCGCGGCCGATCAGCACGAGCGGCTCGCGGTGCACGGTCGTCGCCGTCACTCGCGAGGGCATCGCCATCGGGGCGTGCTCGTACACGTCGACGAGGGCCAGGTCGAGGCGGCCCTCGTGCAGACCGCGCAGGCTCGTCTGGGGCTCGGCCACGGTCACCGTGGCGTCGACGCCGGGGTGCTCGTCCGCCAGTCGGGCCAGTGCCGGGAGCACGAGCGATTGCGCGGCCGAGGAGATCGAGCCGATCCTGATCCGACCGACGAGGGCGTCGTCGAACCCGTCGATGTCGCCCCGGGTCGCCTCCAGCAGTCGGACGAGTGCCCGGCCGCGCTCGGCCAGCACCTCGCCGGCGGCGGTGAGGGCGACGCCGCGGGGGAGGCGCTCGAGCAGCGGCACCCCGCACTCGCGCTCGAGCGTGGTCAGCTGTTGGGAGACCGCCGAGGGTGTGATCGCGTTGGCGCGGGCGGCTCCGGCGATGGATCCGTGGTGGGCCACGTCGACCAGCAGCCGCAGTCGCGTGGGGTCCGGCAGGTCGCGCATCGCCGCCTCCTGAGCATTAAGTTCAACTTACGGTAGACAGTCTGCCGCATCAGGCACACCATGGGGGCGTGAGCATCGAGAAGGTCGCCGTCTTCGGCTTGGGCAAGGTCGGTGAGCTCGTCGGGCACCTGTTGGTGCGCGCCGGGTTCGACGTCACCGGATTCGACGCGCGCGAGCGGCCGATCGAGGGTCTGCGCACGCGGGCCCTCGACGTGACGGATGCCGACGCCCTGCGCGGCGCCCTGGGCGACGTCGACGCGGTCGTCTCGTGTCTGCCGTACCACCTCAACGTCTCGGTCGCCGAGGCCGCGCACGACACCGCGGTGCACTACTTCGACCTCACCGAGGACGTCCCGACGACCCAGCGCGTGATCGAGTTGGCCAAGGACCGCCCCGACAACGTGTTCGTCCCGCAGTGCGGGCTCGCGCCCGGACTGATCGGCATCGTCGGGTCGAGCCTGGCCGACGAGTTCGACTCCATCCGCAGCATCGAGCTGAAGGTCGGGGCGCTGCCGCAGAATCCGACCGGGCTGCTCGGCTATGCGTTCAACTGGTCGGCCGAGGGCGTCGTGAACGAGTACCTCAACGACTGCGAGGTCGTCCGCTCCGGCGAGCGGCGGATGGTGCCCGCGATGAGCGAGATGGAGCGTGTCGTCATCGGCGGCGTCGAGCTGGAGGCGGCGCTCACCTCGGGCGGTCTGGGCACGATGTGCCAGACCTACGAGGGTCGGGTCCACCGCCTCGACTACAAGACCCTGCGGTACCCCGGTCACTTCCGCCAGATGCAGTTCCTGTTCGACGAGCTGAACCTGCGCGACGAGCGCGAGCTCGTCGGGCGGATCCTCGTCGACGCCAAGCCGCCGGTCGACGACGACGTGGTCTACCTGTTCGCCGCGGTCGAGGGCGTGTGGCAGGGTCAGCCCTTCCGCCGCAACCACGTGCGCGCCTACCGGCCGATCGACATCGACGGCCGCACCTGGCGAGCGATCAGCTGGACCACCGCCGCCAGCGCCGTCTCGGTGGTCGAGCTCGTCGCCCGGGGCGTGCTGCCCCGGCAAGGATTCGTCCGTCAGGAGGAGATCGCCCTGACCGACCTGCTGGCCACTAAGTCCGGCCGCCTGTTCCAGACCCACGGAAAGGTCGACGCATGAGCCTCGCCCGGGACACCCTGCAGATCCTCGAACGCCTCGGCGTCGCGTCACCGTTCACCGCCGACGGCACGATCGTGTGCCGCACGCCGATCGACGGAACCGAGCTCGGCCGCCTGGCCGCCGACGACGCCGACGCCGTCGGTGCCGCGGTCGGGCGCGCCCGGACGGCCTTCGAGCAGTGGCGCACCGTGCCGGCGCCGGTGCGTGGCGCGTTCGTGCGCGAGCTGGGGGAGCTGCTGCGCCGGCACAAGACGGACCTGGGGACGCTCGTCACGATCGAGGCGGGCAAGATCCTCTCCGAGGGCCTGGGGGAGGTCCAGGAGATGATCGACATCTGCGACCTGGCGGTCGGCCTGTCGCGCCAGCTGCACGGTCTGACCATCGCCAGTGAGCGACCCGGTCACCGGATGATGGAGCAGTGGCACCCGCTCGGGGTCGTCGGCGTGATCA
>Ga0079224_100008287_pt1 | contig 14069 bp, 9 predicted proteins | sample Stecom2015_FD_80414 | JGI IMG/M metagenome (GOLD analysis project Ga0079224, IMG submission 80414) | Agricultural soil microbial communities from Utah to study Nitrogen management - Steer compost 2015 | ecosystem: Environmental > Terrestrial > Soil > Agricultural land | place: USA: Utah...
AAGCACTGCGGCTAAAGGCAATCAGATTATCGAATCCGAGGATCTCCCCGTCAGTGTCCCGGGGCCAGGCAGCGGGATCCTCAATCTCCCCGATGGCCCGCCCCAACTTGAGCAATGGAGGATCCGGAGAGAACGGCGTCCTGCCATGGGACAAAACACTGCCGTAGTGGAACACTGCCCACTGGTCGATAAGCCTGTAGGTGCGCAATGAGGCGAGAAACACCACATCCCCGGGCGCCAGAGTGCGCTCGATGTCCGCCATTACCGCCTCGATCTGCCCGATACACTGTGGATCGTTGACGTTGTTGATCATCACGCTGCCGAGATTGCAGTGGCCCATTTGCACCCTGGTCACCTCCACCCCAAGGCGATCGGCGGCCTCGCGAAGCAGGGTGGCATAGGCCCCCGTATGGGAGTTGCCCACCACGAACAGTTTTTTCCCTGCCAGGGGCAGGTCGCCAGGGACAGGATTTTCAATGCCGTACTCGTGGGGATACCAGGTGTGGGCATCCCGGGTAACACTCAGGCTGAGCTGGTGCTGGCGGTCAAACATTGCCGCCGCCGCGGCGAGGCCCCCGGCCACCAGCAGCAGCCCAGCCAGCACCTTCGCCAGGGGTGGCTGACGGCGCAGCCAGCGGCTGTTGCGCACCGGCTGTTCAACGGCGTGGTAGGACAGGGCCGCACAGGCGAAGGTGACGGCCACCGCCAGGGGCACCCAGGGGCCATCCAGCCCCAGGGTCCAGCGGAACAGGGCGTACACCGGCCAGTGCCAGAGATACAGGGAGTAGGAAAGTTTGCCGGTGTAGACAAGCAGCGGATGAGAGAGCAGCCGCAGGGATGGGCTTGCGGCAACCCGGGTAACGGCAATGGCATGGATACACAACACGGTGCCAACGACGGGCAACAGCGCCCAGGGATAGGGGAAGTGGGCGCCATCGGCGAACCAGAAGCCAAGGGCGATCAGCGCCAGGCCCGGCACCAGCCCCGCCTGCCCCGGAGAGGAGCCTTCGCCCGCGGCAGGACGCTGGTGTTGCCACAAATAAAGAGACACTCCCGCGGCAAGTTCCCAAAACCGGGAGGGCAGCAGATAGTAAGCCGCCGGCGGATTTTCCCGCCCCAGCCAGTACGCCGTCGCCAGGGACAACAGGGCGAGCACCGGCAGCACCAGCCTGGCGGCCGCGGGGCCGACGCCCCTCCCCCTGCCCCAGGCAGCCCACAGCAGAATCAGCGGGGGCAGCACCAGGTAAAACTGCTCCTCCACCCCCAGGGACCAGGTGTGGGTAAAGGGATTGAACTCCGCCCGCGGCGAGAAATAGCCGTCCTGAAACAACAGCAGGGCAATGTTGCTGGCGCCAAAATACGCCCACACCCCCACATCGGCGATGGTGGAGCTGAGCCAGGACTGGGGAATAAACAGCACCGAGAGCAAGCTGACCAGGGTCAGGCAGACCAGCAGCGCGGGCAGGATGCGGACAAACCTGCGGGCGAAGAAATCGACCATAAAATGGCCGGCGGAGCGAATCTCCCGGCCGAGCATGGCCCGGCTGACCACATAGCCGGAGATAACAAAAAACACATCGACACCGGCAAACCCCCCGGGCAGGAGAGTGTCGTCGAGATGAAAGACCATCACCGCAAGCACCGCCAAGGCCCGCAGGCCATCGATGCCGGGAAGATAGTGGCCGGCGTGCGGCTTAGATACTGGCTTCATCAACCATCCAATAGAGGTGAACTGTGTTAAGGCCCATAACCCGGAGGCAGGCCACAGGGGGAAATCCGGGGTTGACGGCGAATTTTACCACTGTTCGCGACAGCGGCCACCGCCCAGTGGCAGAAGCACCTATTGCCAATGGCACTGACTTTAACCCGACCACGGTGTGAGGCCGCAGTCCCGGGGTGACTTTTCGAGACCGTATGCAGAGGGAAGACCCACCAGAAGTAGGCGCCTGAGGCGAAGCGCTTCGCGGGGCCGGCCAAGCGATTTTGCCGAAGCCGCGAGCCCAGCGTGGCGGGAAGCAACCTCGAGACATCGCAATTTCAATAGCTTACGAGATTGCTTCGTCGTAGACTGCCGCGCTGGGCTCGCAGCTAAAGACTCCTCGCAATGACAACTAATCGTAGATTCCTTGAGCCAGTGCCACTGCGCCTATTCCAGTGGCGCCGGGTTACCCCGCAGGCCCTCCGATAGCCAGTGCCGGTAGCTGGTGCTAAAATCGCGACCCATTCAAGGGAAGAAGCTCTCACCATGGTCCTGAGCCCATCGGCAGTGCGCACATCATGAATATTACCCTGCTGCTGCACTTTGTCCGCCAGGACCTGATCGACCGCCACGCGGCCTCCGCCCTGGGCGCCCTGTGGACCCTGCTGCTGCCCCTGGCCAACATTCTGATTTTTACCCTGGTGTTTTCCCGCATCATGGGCGCCCGCCTCGAAACCTTAGGCATGGAGTATCTCGGCCAGTACAGCTACAGCGTGTACCTGGTGTGTGGCCTGCTGGCCTGGAACGCCTTTGCCGCCACCCTGACGCGGATTACCCAGGTGTTCCAGGAAAAGGCCGGGCTGATCACCAAGGTGAATATTTCCCTGTTCACCCTGCCTCTGTATGTGGTGGTGAGCGAGACCATCGTCTATCTGATCTCCATGGGCTTCTTTGTGGTCTTTCTGCTCTTTATTGATTTCCAGTGGACCCTGGCCTGGCTGTGGCTGCCCCTTATCTTTGCGGTCCAGCAAGTTCTGGCCTATGGCCTGGGGCTGCTGTGCGCTATCCTCAGTGTGTTTTTGCGGGACATCAGGGAGCTGGTCACCGTGGTTACCCAGTTGTGGTTCTGGCTGACGCCCATTGTCTATGTGCTGTCGATTTTGCCCGAGCGCTGGACGGAGATCTTTACCTGGAACCCGATCTACCACACCACCACCGCCTACCGGGACACCCTGATCCTCGGTCAGATGCCCGATTTGGCGGCCCTGGGCTGGGTGCTGGGGCTGGGCCTGGCGCTGCTGGCGGGGGCCCTGTGGATGGGCCGCCAGCTGGAGCGGGATATCCGTGACTTTCTGTAGGCTGGGCCACTGCCTGCCGGGCCGGCTGCCACGAGCGACAAATGAAGACTGCCAATGATTGAAGTCAGGGCACTGACAAAAACCTTCAAACTCTACCCTCAGCCGTCGGACCGGCTGAAGGAGTTTTTCCTGCGCCGACCTTTTCACAGCCGCCACCAGGCATTGAAGGATATCTCGTTTCGCGTCGACAGCGGACAAACCCTGGGCATCATTGGCCGCAATGGCGCGGGCAAGTCCACCTTGCTGAAAATTCTCAACGGCGTTTTGCTCCCCGACTCGGGCACGGTGACCACCAACGGCCGGGTTACCGGCCTGCTGGAGCTGGGCACCGGGTTCGACCCCGCCATGAGCGGGCTCCACAATATCCGCACCAATGGCCTGCTGCTGGGGATGACCGAAGCCGAGATTGCCGGCAGCACCGCCGCCATCATCCAGTTTGCCGAGCTGGGCGCGTTTATCGGCGAGCCCCTGCGCACCTACTCCTCGGGCATGGTGATGCGCCTGGCCTTTGCCATCGCCATCCACGCCCAGCCGCAAACCTTTCTGGTGGACGAAGCGCTGTCGGTGGGGGACGGGCATTTCCAGCAAAAATGCATGCGCCGCATTCGCGACTTCCGCAATGGCGGGGGCGCCATTATTTTCGTTTCCCACGACCTGAATGCGGTGAAGATGATTTGTGACCGGGTACTGGTGCTGGGCGACGGCGGCATTGTCTGCGATGGCGACCCCGACCAGGCGGTCAACCATTACAACCAGATGCTGGCCGGGGATGACAGTGGCGAGCTGTCGGCCCCCGACGGGGGATACGGCAATTTCCACGCCGCCATCACCGCGGCCAGGGTCACGGGACTGGACTCCAGGGGCAGCCTGCTTTCTTCCGGTGAAGCCTGCCTGGTGGACGTGACCGTGGAGGCGCGGGAAGACCTGCCGGAACTCACCCTGGGCATGGTGATCCGCGATCGCTTTGGCCAGGATATTTTTGGCACCAACAGCCACGTCCTGGGGGCGGCCCTCGGCCTGCGGGCAAACCAACGCCGCACCCTCAGGTTTCGCTTTCCCATGGCCCTGGCGCCGGGCAAGTACACCGTGACCCTGGCCTTGCACGACGGCATCGACCACACCCGCCACTGCTACCACTGGTGGGACAACGCCTGTCAGTTCGAAGTCTCCGGCATTCGCGGCCCGATTTTTACCGGGGTGTGCAATTTGCGCCCCGAACTGGAGACCCTGCCATGACGGCTGCCGACGGCAAACTCCGGCTGGCCTTTGTGTCGCCGCTGCCGCCCCTGCGCAGCGGCATCGCCGAGTACAGCGCCCGCCTCCTTCCCCATCTGGCCGCGCACTACGACATTACCGTTGTGGTCCATGAACAGCAGGTATCCGACCCCTGGGTTCGCCAGCACTGCCAGATCAGGGATGACCACTGGTTCCTCGAACACGGCGGCGACTTCGACCGGGTGCTGTACCACTTTGGCAACTCCCCCTATCACCTGTATATGTTCGACCTGCTGGCGCGCTGGCCGGGGGTGGTGGTGCTCCACGATTTTTACCTGGGCCAGGCCGTGGAACGCCTCAACAGCAGCAGACCCGGGTTGCTCAATCTGAGCCTCTACCGGGGCTGGGGGTACAGCGCCCTGCTGGCGCTGCGGGATCGGGGGGTCGGCCACGCGGTATGGCACTACCCCCTGAATTACGAGGTCCTCAGTGGCGCGCGGGGGGTTGTCGTTCATTCACCCTACAGCAAGGTTCTGGCTGACCAGGCCTACGGCAAGGGCTGCCGGGTTAACTGGCAGGTGGTTCCCCATTTGCGCGAAGTGGCGCCGGAAACGGACAGCACCGCAGCAAAGGCCAGGCTCGGCCTCCCGGAGGAGGCCTTTGTGGTGTGCAGCTTCGGCCATATCACCGCCACCAAGATGCACGACCAACTACTGTCCGCCTGGTGCCACTCCCCACTCGCCAGGGACGACACTTGCTACTTGGTACTGGTGGGAGAGAAGCCAGATGGCGATTTTGCCGACGCCATTGCCGCGGCCATTGCCGCCAGCCCCTGCCCCGACCGCATCCGCGTCACCGGCTGGACCGACGGCGACACCTATAGCGATTATCTCGCTGCCGCCGACCTGGCGATACAGCTGCGGCGGCAGACCCGGGGGGAGAGCTCCGGCGCCGTGCTCGACTGCATGGGGCACGGTGTCGCCACCATCGTCAACGACCACGGCACCCTCGCTGAATTGCCGGGCAACGCCGTGTACCACCTGGCAGACGGCTTTGCCACCGGGGACCTGAGCGCTGCCCTGGGGCTGTTGCACGGCGACGGGGAGCTGCGCCTGAGCCTGTCCTCCCAGGCGAGAGACCTGATCCGCACCCGCCATCAACCCGCCCGCTGCGCCCAGGGCTACCGCGATGCCCTGGAGTCGGCGTACGGCGCGGCCGTCACGAGCCAGGCCGGTTTGGCGGCGCAGGAAACCTCCGGGGACGGCGCATTTTCCCGCGCCCCGCTGCTGCTGGTGGATGTCTCCGCCCTCGCCCACCACGACCTGAAAACCGGTATCGAGCGGGTGGTCAAGGCGCAACTGCTGGCCCTGCTCGGGGAGCCGCCACCCGGCTTTCGCGTGGAGCCGGTGTATCTGGCGGAGACCAATGGTCGCTGGGGCTATCGCCTGGCCCAGGAGTTTACCCTGAACTTGCTGGGGGTCGGCATGCCCCCCAGCGGGGACGGTCTGGTCAGCACCACCGCTGCCGATATCCTCTATATACCCGACCTCAACCCCACGGCCACGGCCCTGGCCCACGACGACGGCCTGTTCAGTGCCATCAAGGCCAGGGGTACCCGCATCCATGTACTGGTGCACGATATTCTGCCGGTCACCGCGCCGGACAGCTTCCCGCCTCGGGCGGCACACAGCCACACCCTGTGGCTGCGGGCGGTGACGGCCTTTGCCGACCAGCTGATCTGCCCCTCCCGGGCGGTGGCGGATGATGTCAGGCAGTGGTTGGCGGCCAACCCCGGCCACCGCCCACACCCGCCGACCATCGCCGTCAATCACCACGGCGCGGATATTTCCGCCAGCGCCCCGTCCACCGACCTGCCGGCGGAGGCCGGGGCGGTGATCGCCGCCCTCAAGGCCAAACCGACGTTTCTCATGGTGGGCACCATCGAACCCCGCAAGGGGCATATCCAGGCCCTGCGAGCCTTCGAGCAGCTGTGGCAACAGGGACGGGATATCAACCTGGCCATCGTCGGCAGGGAGGGCTGGACAGATCTCGCCGAAGACGAGCGCCGCAATATCCCGGAAACCGTGCACCGACTGCGCACCAGCCCCCATCTCGATCGCCACCTGTTCTGGCTGGAGGGCATCAGCGATGCCTTTCTGGAAGAGGTCTACGCCTCCGCCGCCTGCCTGCTCGCCGCCAGCAGTGGCGAGGGCTTTGGCCTGCCCCTGATCGAGGCCGCCCACCACAAGCTGCCGATCCTGGCCCGGGACATTCCGGTATTTCGCGAAGTGGCCGGCGACCACGCCAGCTATTTCAAAGGACAGGATCCGGAGCATCTCGCCGCCGCGGTAAGCCACTGGCTCGAACTGCCCGGGGAGGAAATCCGTCATCAGGCCGCCGCCATCCACTGGCACAGCTGGGCTGAAAATGTGGCTGCACTCGGGCAACTGCTGCTTGACCACCAGGCCCTGCCCCCCCAGATCCGCGGCTGTGAAACCCTGGCGGACCTGTACCGCCTGGACGGCGAACGCTTTGTGGAACTGGCCTACTGGACGTTCCTCGGCCGCGACCCCAGTGCCGAGGAACACCGCCTGGCTCTGGAGGCCCTGCGCCAGGGCACCAGCAAAACCACCCTGGCGGTCGCCCTGCGCTATAGCCGGGAGGCCAGGGCGCTGCCCCAGCACCTGCACCTGCGCAAGGCCTGGCTGGCCTGGGTCCCCGGCACCCTGCCTGTCGTCGGCCCCCTGTTCCGCTTTGCCGCGGCCCTGGCCGGCATCGGCCGCCAAAAACAGGCCTTGCTGGTGATGCAGCAGCACCTTGGGCAACTCCAGCGCCACGGCCTCAGGCTGGAATCCGAGCTGAACGCCCAGCGCGGCCAGGCTGCCAACCGCCTTGCAAGCCTCGCCTCGGAGTTGGCTGCACAGCAACACGCCGCCGACGAAGCCCTGAGGGGGCTGTCTCTGGAGGCGCGCTCCCTGCACCAGCGCCAGCGGGATCTGGAAGCCGCGCTGACTCCCGGCGACGCCGGCAACTCGGGGGGCGCGGCAACGGACCACCAGCTGGAGGACGCCTTCTATGTCGCCTTCGAGCGCCATTTTCGCGGCTCTGAAACCCTGGTCAGAGCGCGCCTGGCCTACTACTTGCCCCTTATCGACCAGCAGCTGCGCCACGATTTGCGCAGCACACCCATGGCGGACATCGGCTGCGGCCGGGGGGAGTGGCTGGCGCTGCTGGGTGACAACCACTACACCGCCTCCGGAGTGGACTTGAACGGCGACAATGTCGCCGCCTGCCGGGAACGGGGGCTGGCGGCCCACCAGCAGGACGGCGTCAGCTGGCTGCGCACCATGGACAGCAATTCCCTGGCCCTGGTGTCCGCCTTCCACGTTATCGAACACCTCAGCCTGGGGCAGTTCACCGCTCTCCTCACCGAGGCCAGGCGAGTGCTCAAGCCCGGCGGGATTCTGCTTCTGGAAACCCCCAACCCGGAAAACCTGATCACCGCCTCGCGCCGCTTCTACACCGACCCGACCCACAGAAATCCAGTGCCTGCGGAACTGACGGAGTTTATGGTGTCCTATAGCGGGTTCTGCCGAATCAGCACTCATCGCCTTCACCCGGACAGCGGGGCAGAGCTGCCGGAAATCTCGGAGACGGAGCGCCGCCTGAATTCGCTGCTCTACGGCCCCCAGGACTACGGCGTGATGGCTCTCAAGCCGGAATAGCATACCGTCGGATTACGCTTTGCCAAGCCAAGCTACAGATCCGAGCGTTATCCAACCTTTTTACTAGATACCAGAGCAATGCCGATAAACCTGATTATTGCCACCGAATCCCTCGAGCCCCCGCTTACGGGGATCGGCTATTACACCGCCCACCTGGTGGACGAACTGCTGCGCAGCTCCGACATCGAACGCCTGCGGGGGCTGGATCACCACGGCCTCAGCGATGCCACCGCCCTGTCCACCCGACTGCAGAAACTTACCCAGGGGGAGCTGGGACAGGTGCCCGGCACCGAGCCGATTGGGGCGCAGAGCACCACTGCCGCGGCGCCGGCGAGCCAGCGCTTCGACCGCCGGCGAGCCCTCAAGGACGCTGTCAAAAAGGTGCCCGGCGCCTACACCCTGGCCCGCCACTGGTACGCCCACCGCCACCGCACCGCCATGGCCCGGGCCATGGCCGCGGAACGGAATATTCCCTGGCTGCTCCATGCGCCGAACTATATCCCCCCCAAACACAAGGGGCCGACGGTGATCACCGTTCACGATCTGTCCCACCTGCGCCACCCGGAAACCCACCCCAAGGAGCGCATCGACTGGTTGAACCAGAGCCTGCCGAAAGCCATCGCCCAGGCGGCAAAAATTATCAGCGTCAGCGAGTTCACCAAACAGGAACTGCTGGACCTGGGATTGGTGGCTGATGCCGACAAGATCGCGGTGTGTTACAACGGCCTGGATGCCAGCTTTCGCCCCAGAGCCGACGGCGAGATTGCCGCGGAGCTGCACAACTGGGGGCTGCAGCGGGGCCGCTATATCCTGTCGGTGGCAACCCTGGAGCCGCGCAAGAACATGGAACGCTTGCTGGAGGCCTACGAAGCCCTGCCGGAACACTTGGCTAGGGAATATCCCCTGGTGTTGATCGGCGCTGCCGGCTGGAAAAACAGCTCCTTGCGCCAGCGCATCGCCAGGATCAAACCGCCCCGGCAGGTGATTACCACCGGGTATCTCGACCGCACCCCCATGCAACACCTGCTGAGCGGCGCCGGCGCCTTCGCCTATCTGTCCTTCTACGAAGGCTTTGGCCTGCCAGTGGCGGAAGCCATGGCCAGCGGCACCCCAGTGCTGACCGCCAATACCGGCGCCCTCAAAGAGGTGGCGGGGGACGGTGCACACCTTGTCGATCCCCACGACGTACAGGATATTCGCGCCGGCATGACGCTGCTGCTGGAAGACCTGGCGGTTGCCGACCGCTACCGAAGCGCCGGACTGACCCGCGCCAGCGAGTTCAGCTGGCAGCGTTGCGCACGGGAGACAGTGGCGGTTTACCGGGAAGTGATGGCGGCAGTTGAGGGTAAGCCGAAACTCGATAAGCTGTAGGAATCTCAGATTGTTTGTCATTGCGAGGAGTCTTTAGCTGCGAGCCCAGCGCGGCAGTCTACGACGAAGCAATCTCGTAACCCATTGCATTTACTCGGCTCTGAGATTGCTTCCCGCCACGCTGGGTTCGCGGCTTTGGCAAAATCGCTTAGCAGGCCCCGCGAAGCGCTTCGCCTCAGGCGCCTACTTCTGGTGGGTCCGCAATGACAAAAGATGAATTGATCAGAGGCTCCTGTAATCAGTCTGGGTGTCCACGCGGCCATTCCGGGTACAGCTGGGTCAGCCAGAGGAGCTTTTCGTTGCCGTTAGAGCCGCCCCCAGGGCGGCGGCAACCCTGAAATCGGTCCTGCAGTAAGCCCTTGATCACCACAATCAATCTCTGTATAGTTCCGCCCTCTTGAATCTAAGTCCTTTTGGAGGAGCTCAACGGTGGCAAATACACCTCAGGCACGCAAGCGCGCCAAGCAGAACGAAAAGCAAAGGCAGCATAATGCGAGCCTGCGCTCCATGGTCCGTACCTATATCAAACGTGTTCAGGCCGAAATCGCCAAGGGCGATGCCGCCTCTGCCCAGGCAGCCTACAACACCGCGGTACCCGTGATTGACCGCATTGCCGACAAGGGCATCATTCACAAGAACAAGGCCGCCCGCCACAAGAGCAGGCTGAACGCCCAGGTCAAGGCTCTGGCCCAGGCCAGCTGATGACCTAGCGCCCCGCCCAGGGGCACAAAAAAACCCGCCTACGACAGTGGCGGGTTTTTTTGTGCCCAGTCATTGCTATCCCACAACTATCTGGAGCCCCCTCGGGAAAAATCAACGCAGCGCTACAGTTACCACTAGTCAGCCGAAAACTGTGGGACAGCAATAATGCCCAGTAAAAACCTGGCGAAGCGGGTGGCTACCCCGCTCCGCCGCCTGATCTACGACTGCTGAACCTTCTCCCTCAGCCTGATATGCAGGTCCCGCAACTGTTCGTTGGCAACCTTGCCCGGCGCATCGGTGAGCAGGCAGTTGGCGGACTGGGTCTTGGGGAAGGCAATGACGTCGCGGATCGACTCGGCGCCCACCATCAGCATCACCAGGCGGTCGAGGCCGAAAGCCAGGCCGCCGTGGGGCGGACAGCCGTATTTGAGGGCATCGAGCAGGAAGCCGAATTTTTCCTGGGCTTCCTCGTCGCCGATACCCAGCACCTTGAACACCTCCCGCTGCATGGCGGGGGAGTGGATACGGATCGAACCGCCGCCCACCTCGGTACCGTTGAGCACCATGTCGTAGGCCTGAGACAGGGCGCCCTCGGGGTTGGCCGCCAACTCTTCCGGCGTGCAGGCGGGGCGGGTGAAGGGGTGATGGATAGAGGTCCAGCCGCCCTTGTCATCCTCCTCAAACATGGGGAAGTCCACCACCCACAGGGGCGCCCACTCCCTGGTGTAGAGATTGAGGTCCGCCCCCAGCTTGCAGCGCAAGGCCCCCAGGGCGTCATTGACGATCTTGGCCTTGTCGGCACCAAAGAAGATCAAGTCGCCGGTCTCGGCCCCCAGGCGTTCGAGGATGGCCTTGCGGGCCTCGGTGGGCAGGAACTTGACAATGGGGGACTGAAGGCCGTTTTCCAGATCGCCGGCATCGTTGACCTTGATATAGGCCAGGCCCTTGGCGCCGTAGATGGCGACAAACTCGGTGTAGGCGTCGATTTGCTTGCGGGACAGCAGCTCGTTGCCATTCTTCAGCAACATGGCGGCCACCCGGCCCTTGGGGTCCTTGGCGGGACCGGAGAACACCTTGAAGTCCACTTCGGCCACCAGATCCCTCACCTCCACCAGGTGCAGGGGAATCCGCAGATCGGGCTTGTCGGAGCCGTATTTGTCCATGGCCTCGGAAAACGGCATCCGCGGGAACTCCCCCAGGTCCACCCCCAGGGTCTTGCTGAACAGCTCGCGGATCAGCTGCTCGGAAATGCCGGTGATCAGGGCCTCGTCGGCAAAGGAGAACTCGATATCCACCTGGGTAAATTCGGGCTGGCGGTCGGCCCGCAGGTCCTCGTCGCGGAAGCATTTGACGATCTGGAAGTAGCGGTCGAGACCCGAAACCATCAACAGCTGCTTGAACAGCTGGGGCGACTGGGGCAGGGCAAAAAACCGGCCCTCGTGGGTGCGGCTGGGCACCAGGTAGTCCCTGGCCCCTTCCGGGGTGGCGCGGGTGAGCATGGGGGTCTCGACTTCGAGAAAGCCCCGCTCGCTGAGAAAGTTGCGAATGGCGATGGTGACATCGGAGCGGAAGCGCAGGTTGTCCAGCATCTTCTTGCGGCGCAAATCCAGATAGCGGTAGCGCAGGCGCACCTCCTCCCCCACCTGGATGTGCTCGTCCAGCTGGAAGGGCGGGGTCTCGGAGGTGTTGAGGATAACCAGCTCGGTGGCGTAGACCTCGATTTCACCGGTCTTCATCGCCGGGTTGACGGTGGCCGGCGTGCGCGCCCGCACCCGGCCCTTGATTTGCAGTACGTACTCGCTGCGGATGCGGTCGGCCACGGCAAAGTACTCGCCGCAGTCGGCGTCAAACACCACCTGGATGATACCCTCCCGGTCACGGAGGTCGATAAAGATAACCCCGCCGTGATCCCGGCGCCGGTCCACCCAGCCACAGAGCGTGACTTCCTCACCTACGGCGGTGGCCCGCAGATCTCCACAATAGCTTGTACGCATCAAATTGTTCCCAAATAAAAGTCTGGTTCAGGTAGTGGCGACGTCATCCGGCGTCAGCAGCAGCCGCCGGTGCGGCTGGTGCGGCCGGGGCCGCTGGCGCTGCCGGAGCACTGCTTGCGGCACTGGTGTCGGCAGCGGATGGTGAAGCCTGATCGCCGGCGATGTTCTTTTTGTTGCCCTGCTTGAAGTCTGTCTCGTACCAGCCGGAGCCGCTGAGGCGGAACGCTGGCGCGGTGAGCATTTTTTTCAGCTGGGCCTGGTTGCAGGCCGGACAGTCCACCAGCAGCGGGTCGCTGATCTTCTGGATGGCTTCCACTTGATGGCCACAGGCCCGACATTCATAGGCGTAAATTGGCATGGCAATAATCCCATAATCTGATGAAAGACCAACAACCACAGCCCGGCGACAGAGCAGTCGGGGCCAGCGTAAAAGGCGCGCATTATACCCCAGGGGAGCACTGGCTAGAAGCGCGGCGGAAGCCGGGCTGTGTCCACCGGAGAAGATGGTGGCGGGGAGCCGAAATCACAAGGCCCAGGATGTCGGCCGGGCAGCGGCGCCCGAAATGCCCGAGCAGCGACAAGTTCTGCCATATATCAAAAAAATCACTATTTTTATAGCGTTTCTGTTGCCAGAAGATGAAAGTTAATATATACATGGTGTCGGCTGTGGTTGTATTGGAAGAAGTGGCGGTTCAGACGCAGATGCACACTGCACACGGTTGCACCTAGATCCATCTGCACAGGGCCAAAACGCGATACAAGCCAAAACAACCCTAACTCAAAGGCTAATCAACAGGGACCTCTCCTATGGCTACCAAGAAAGCGACCAAAGCTCCTGCTCCCGCGAAGGCAGCGCCCAAGGCCAAGGCACCAGCCGCCAAGCCCGCTGCCAAACCTGCCACCAAGGCTCCGGCCAAAAAGACCACCGCCGTGACCGAGCGCTTCACCAAGACCGAAATCATCGCCACTCTGGCGGAGGATACCGGCCTGACCAAGAAGGATGTGAATGCTGTTCTCGACGGTCTGTCCGACGTCATCGAGCGCCATATCAAAAAGCGCGCGGTGGGAGAGTTCACCCTGCCCGGCCTGTTCAAGATCAGGACGGTAAAAAAGCCCGCCCGCAAGGCGCGCAAAGGCCTCAACCCCTTTACCGGCCAGGAGACCACCTTCGCCGCGCGGCCAGCCAGCATCAGCGTCAAGATCAGCGCCCTGAAGAAGCTCAAGGATATGGCGAATTGACCACTAAAAGCCCTGCCCTGCAGGGTTTTCTGTTAGCCAGATCGCGGCGGCTGAGGCTCAGCCGCCCGGCCTGAACCCTTCCCCGAGGTGGTCCAGCACCAATGCGGCCCGCCTGGCGGCTTCCTCCCCGCCGAATTCGACTGGAGCAACCGCACCCCACACCGGCCCCGGCCAGGCGGGGTCGCTCCGATAGCGGACGATGTGGTGGATATGCAGCTGGGGCACCATATTGCCCAGGGCCGCCACATTCAGCTTGTCTCCCCTGAACACCTCCATCAGCACCCGGGACAGATGGCGGGATTCCCGTGTCAGCTGGGCGGCATCCCCCTCGTCGAGGTGGTAGAGCTCGGTGAGCTGCTCGCGCCTGGGTACCAGGATAAACCAGGGATAGTTGGCGTCGCGACTCATCAACAGCAGGCACAGGGGAAAGCTGCCCACTACCAGGGCATCCTTTGCAAGGCGATCATCCAGAACAAACACAGTCTTCTCCTCGTCAACTCAAGGCGGATTACATCCACGCCGGAAAATTGGCCTGCGGCCATAGTGCTGTTTCAATTTGATTTTGGCCAGATCGGATTTGTGCAGGAGCCCGGCACCCAGGGCACTCGCTCCGCTCGCGGGGCAGGCTCTCCTGCGGGCGAAAAGAGGTGGGAAAGTCGCCCTATTCGCTTCGCATCACCACCCTTCGCCCGGAGGAACGGGCTCCTACAATAGAACCGGAACATAAGGCAGTATCAAATTGAAAGAGTAATAGGTTGTTGGCGGC
>Ga0079224_100008289_pt1 | contig 14068 bp, 11 predicted proteins | sample Stecom2015_FD_80414 | JGI IMG/M metagenome (GOLD analysis project Ga0079224, IMG submission 80414) | Agricultural soil microbial communities from Utah to study Nitrogen management - Steer compost 2015 | ecosystem: Environmental > Terrestrial > Soil > Agricultural land | place: USA: Utah...
ACGGGGACTTTGAACCGGCAGGCGGTGACCCGGCTGATCTTGTGCGGTGCTTTCGATTCTCTGGCTCCCCACCGCCGGCGCCTTTTGTGGGAATTGGACCACTGGTGGCGGGAGCCCGGGCGGCCCGTGCCCCGCTCATCGGCCTGGGCCCGGCTGCCCGACTTCAGCCCGGCGGAAAAAGCGGCCCACGAGTACCGGCTGCTGGGGCTGGACATGCACCGCAGCCATTATATGGCCCGGTTCCGGCAGGCCCTGGCCCGCCGGGGCGTCCTGTCCAGCCGCTGCCTGTCCCGGTTGCCCGACGGCGCCCACGTCAAGGTGGCGGGCATACCCATCCGCCCCCACCGGCCGCCCACCCGCAGTGGGCGCGTGGTCGTCTTTCTGTCTTTGGAAGACGAGCACGGCCTCACCGAGGTGACGGTGTTCGAGCCCGTCTACCAGCGGTACGGGTCGCTGCTGTTCGGCGGCGTCAAGATGCCCCTTCTGGTGGAGGGGCGTCTCCAGCGGCGGGAGGGCCAAAAGGCGGTGGTTGCCCGCCGCCTGGCGCCCCTGGGCAAGTTGGTGGGGTCCGGGGCCCGGCATGAAGGCCGGATGAACGGGGGGTGAACATAAGAGCCGGGTGAAGGGCCAATGTTCTGCTACAATTGGAGAAATACGAATTGCCATAAAGTAACTGCTCCATGGACATGGCGGTCCGGCCATCGAAACGCCCGGCTGCTGTTGACACAGGTGGAGTCCGGGAGGTGTCGCCCCAGTGGCTTCCGGCGGACCGCGGGGCAGGTCGGCGGCCACCGGCGCAACCAAAGGTGTAGTGGCCGTAAAACTGCAATTCCTCCAATTGCCCACCCTGGAACACATACGGGAACACCTGCTGGCGGCGGTTCTGGCCGCCATGGACCACGACCCGTGGCTGGTGGTGCTCCCGGCGTGGACAGGCCTTCTTCCCCTGCACTTGTATGACGGCGTCCTGCACCACGGCCGCCTGGAGCCGGCCATCCGCAAGTACGGCCTGGCCATGGCCGAGCTGTGGACCCATTGGGCCCGGGAGCTGGCCAGGCAGTTCGGCATCTACCTGGTGCCGGGCAGCACCTTGGTTCCCAGCGAGCACCAGCGGGGCTTCATTCACATCAGCATGCTGGTGGATCCCGAAGGCACCGTGGTGGGCCAGGCGGCCCAAACCCATGTCCCCGGCCGGGAAGCGGCTTGGGGGATGATGGCCGGGGTGGACCTGGCCGTCTGGAATGCCGGCAATGTGCGCCTGGGGCTTATGGTGGGCAGCGACGCCTGGTACCCCGAGGTGGGCCGCATCCTGGCCCTCCAGGGGGCCCTGCTGCTGGTGGCGCCCACCGCCGTGCCGGCCCCTTATTCCCGGTGGCAGCAGCTGGCCGGCCCGTGGCAGCAGGCCCAGGCCGGCCAGGTGTATGTGGCCGAGTCTTCCCTGGCCGGCACCGTCTCCGGCACCCGTTACGCGGGCCGCGCCGCCCTTTACGCGCCCCGGGCCCTGACCCCCGGCGGCAGCGGCTTTCTGGCCGGCGACGCCGAGGTCGACCGGGACCGCTTCCCTTTGGGGATAAAAGCCGATTTGAATTTCCCCGCCCTCCTGCGCCGGCGGCGGCGTCAACCGGCGGTGGATGCCGGGCGGGCATCCTTCTACCATGAGCATTTGTCCCGGCTGTTCCGGGAGCGGGACGCCGGGGACGGGGACCGCCGGGTGCCCCCGGGCTTCGTCCTGGACGAGCGGTTCTCTCCCTTGGCCGCCAGGCAGCAGCAACCTACGGGAGAGGGAGGCTGACAGGTGGAAGGCGCCGGTTGGCCGACAGGCTGGCAAAAGAAGACCATGCAGGCCCTGCTGTACTGGGAGTCCCGGCCTGCCCGGCTGCGGCGGCTGGTGCGCCGGGCGGTGGGGCCGGCGGCCTCTGCCAACGTCAGGCACATCGACCCCACCCAAATTACCCTGGCGGCGGTGCAGATGCGCCTGGAAGCCGTGGCCGACCTGGAAGGATACATCCTCCGGATCGTGGACCTGGCCCGGCAGGCCGCGGCCAAGGGAGCTCAGATCGTCGTCTTTCCCGAATATGCGGCCGTGCCCTTGCTGGGGACCCTCAGCGGGCTGCAGAACGGGGTCCAGGGGGAGATGCCCGCCGCCTATCCCTTCGCCGGCGACGGTGATGCCCGGGGCCTGCTGCAGGTGGCGGGCAGGGCCGTGCTGCGGGTTTACACCGCCATCTTCTCCGAACTGGCCGCCGCCTTGGGCCTTTACATCCACGCCGGCAGCGCCGTGCTGCCGGGGCCCGGGGGCCAATTCCACAACACCGCCCACATGTTCCACCCGTCGGGACGCCTGCTGGCCACACAGGCCAAGGTCCGGCTGCTGCCCCAGGAGGCGGCCTGGGGCATCGTGCCCGGGCGGGAGATCACCGTGGCCGAAACGGTTCTGGGCCGGGTGGGCCTGCCCCTGGGGGCCGATGCCCTGGACTGGGAGTATTTCCGCAGCCTGTACCTCCAGGGGGCCGACTTGGCCCTCCTGCCGGCCGCCTGGCCTCGGGGGGATCAAGGGGAAGTGGCCCCCGGCCTGAGCGCCGCCATGGTCCAGGGGCTGTGGGCCCGGGTCCAGGAAAGCCCCATGTTCGCCCTGCAGGCCTCCCTGGTGGGAGAGATGGACGGCGCCCGCCTGGCGGGCCCCCCGGGCATCTACGGCCCCTGCTCCTTGTCGCCCGGGGGCGACGGCATATTGGCCGCAGCCAGGGATCACCGGTCCGATGCCGTCGTCACCGCCCCGGTTAACATGCAGGCCTTGTACAAGCTGCGGTCCCAGCTGGACCTGGAGGCTTCCTTTAATCCCTTCCTGTACGACCGGTACTTGCCCCAGCTTTTCCACCGGCCGGCGGGACGACGGGCAGACCGCCAGACCGGCCGTCCCCAGCGCCGGGTCCGGCCCCGGAAAGCCGGATCGCCCCGGCGTCCTTCGTGAGCCCTTGGCGGGCCGTCATTCTGCCTAAGCCCAGACCTCCCTTCAGCCGTTCCCTTTCCTGATTTCAGAACTTTTCTGGGTTTTTTTCTGCTTTGCAGGAGATCGACCAAGGGCGACGAATTTCTTTTTTTGCGAACAGCGTTATACATATACGAACAGAGGGGTGGCAAGGTTTTGTCCCGGGGGACCTCGTCGACGGTTGCAAAAGCCCTGCAGGTGCTGGAGGCCCTGGCCAAGGCGCCCGGCACCGATCGAGGCGTCACCGAATTGGCCAAGGAACTGGGTTGGAGCAAGAGCGTGATCCACGTTCTCCTCAACACCTTGGTCCTGCACGGCTTTGCCGAGTACGACGAGGACAGCCGGCGCTATCGCCTGGGGATGAAGATTTTGACCCTGGCCTCCCGCATTGACCTGGACCGGGAACTGCGCCGCCTTGCCACGCCTGTGATGATGGAGCTTACCGACAAGACCGGCGAGGCCAGTTTTCTCATGGTGTCCACCGGCACCCATGCCAGGACGGTGGCCCGGGTGCTCACCGACCAACCCCTGCGGGTGTCCATGGAGGTGGGCACTTTGACATCCCTTACCGCCGGTGCATCGGGCAAGCTGCTCCTGGCCTACATGGATCCGGAAAAAGTCGAGGTCATCGTCCGGCGGGCCTTCCCGGAGCCGGGCACGCCGGCGGAGCAGAAGCTGCTGGACGAATTGGCCCAAATCAAACGCCGAGGCTACGCCTACAGCGAGTCGGAGGCGGTGCAGGGCATGTACGGCCTGGGGGTGCCGGTGTTCGGCCCCGATGACACGGCGGTGGCCAGTCTGAGCATCGCGGGGCCTGTGGGCGACATCCCCGGCCGGGTGCCGGACCTGGTGCCCGTCCTGCTGGAGCATGCCGCCAGGATTTCCCAGCGCTTGGGCTATGCCGGAAGAGCGGAGGAGGCAGAGGGCAATTGAAGCACCGGGCTAGGGTTGAGCGGCTGCAGAAGGCCATGGCAGCCGAAGGACTTGAAGCGCTCATTGTAGCATCCCGTGGGGTCATCGGCCTGTACGGCCCCCTGCAGTACATTTCGGGCTACCACCAGCGGACCCGGCTGGCTTACGCCGTCATCCTGCGGGAGGGGGAGCCCATCCTCATCATGCCCGCCAGGAGCGACGCCTACTGGGCCCAAGTGGCCTCGGGCTACGACGATGTCCGGTACGTGCCCCAGAACACCGGCTTCGAAAACGTGACCTATGAAGAGTGCGCCGGGAGCGAGATGGCGGGCATCCTCCGGGGCGCGGGCATCACCGGCGGCGCCGTGGGCATCGCCGGCATGCACCACGTCATGGCGGTGCAAGACTACTTGACCCTGGTCCGGGAACTGCCCCAGGTGGAGTTCCGGGATGCCACCGACTTGTTCGACGCCGTCAAGCGGGTCAAGGACGTGGAGGAGATCAAGGCCCTGGAGGAAGCGGCCCACCTGGCCGCCCTGGGCTTCCAGACCTTCCTGCGGGAGGCGGCGGTAGGCAAGACGGAATGGGAAGTCACCGCCGCCGTGGAGCAGGCGGTGCGGGCCCGGGGCGCCATCGAAACGCTGATCATCATCACCACGGGTCCCTTGAGCCGCTGGCCGTCCAACCGGAAGTTCGCCCCGGGCGACGTTTATTCGTGCTTCGTGGAAGTCACCGACGCCAACGGCTACTGGGCCGAGTTCGGCAGCATGGTCAGCTTCGGCACGCCCCCGGTGGAGGCGGTGGAGCTCTTCCAGTTCGGCAAGGAGACCTTGGATGAGGTGGGCAGGCTGCTGCGCCCGGGGGCCCGGGCCAGCGACATCGCTGCCTTCATCGAGAACAGGGCCCAGGCCGCCGGGTACCGGATGGGGGTCTGGCACGGCCACGGGGTGGGCATTGACCACGACGGCCCGGCCATCACCCGGGAAGACCCCACCGTCCTGGAGCCGGGCATGACCCTGGCCATGCATCCCAACTTCGTGGCGCCCGACGGCCACCGGGCCCACATGGTGGACATGTTCGTCATCACCGAAGAGGGCAGCAGGCGCCTGTTGAGGATAAAGCCGGAGTTCCACATCCTTTGCCAAGAATGACGCGGCTTGAACTGCAGCATATGGATGGGAGCATTTCGACATGGCCAACTACGTCGTCGGCATCGACTCGGGAGGAACCTTCACCGACTGCGTGCTGGTAGGATCCGGGGTTCCCCTGATCAAGCACAAAGTGCCCAGCACCCCCGACGCCCCGGCTGAAGGCGTGATGCGGGGGCTGGCCGACCTGGCCGGCCTGGTGGGGGAGGACCTGCCGGAGTTTCTGGGCAACATCGCCCTCATCGTCCACGGCACCACCGTCACCACCAACGCGGTGCTGACCCACAACGGGGCCGACACGTGGCTCCTCACCACCGAAGGCTTCAAGGACATCTTGGAGATGCGCCGGGGCATCCGGGGCGTCTTCTACGACAACAAGTACGTGGCGCCACCGGTGCCCATCCCGCGGGACAAGCGCCTGACGGTGGCCGAGCGCATCGGCGCCGACGGCTCGGTGGTCAAGCCCCTGGACCGGGAGAGCCTCCAATCGATCGTGGCCGAAATGCGGGAAGGAGGCGCCCAGGCGGTGGCCGTCTGCTTCATGCACTCCTACGCCAACCCGGCCCACGAGCACGAGGCGGCGGAATTCATCCGCCGGGAGCTGCCCGGCGTTTACTTGTCGGTCTCGGCGGACCTGCTGGCCCAGCCCCGGTTGTATCACCGGGTGAGCACCACCGCCTTGAACGCCTATGTGGGACCCATTTTGAGCAACTACCTGGGTGACCTGGTGGACCGTCTCCGGGACGGCGGCTTCCAAGGGGCCCTGCTCATCATGCAGTCCAACGGCGGCGTGGCCACGCCGGCGGAGATGCAGCGGTCGGCGGTGACCAGCCTGCTGTCGGGGCCAGCGGCGGCGCCGGCGGCGGCCCTGGCCTACGCCGAGCCGGAAGGCTTCGACAACTTGATCGTCATCGACATGGGCGGCACCAGCTTCGACTGCAGCCTCATCCGGGACGGCAAGCCCTTCATCACCCGGGAGCGGGAACTGGAGCGCAACATGGTGTCGGTGCCCATGCTGGAGATTCACACCGTGGGCGCCGGCGGCGGCAGCATCGCCTGGCTGGACGACGGCGGGCTGCTGCGGGTGGGGCCCCAGAGCGCCGGGGCGGTGCCAGGCCCCGCCTGCTACCCCAACGGGGGGGACGCCCCCACCGTCACCGATGCCAGCGTGGTGCTGGGCTACTTGAATCCCGACAACTTCTTGGGCGGCCGCATCCGGCTCAACGCCGGCCGGGCCCGGCAGGTCATCCAGGAGCAGATCGGCGAACCCTTGGGCCTGTCGTCCCAGGAGGCGGCCTGGGGCATCTACCGGGTGGCCATTGCCCAGATGGCCGACGCCATCCGGGAAATAACGGTGGAAAAGGGCTACGATCCCCGGGATTTCGTCCTGGTGGCCGGCGGCGGGGCGGGTCCCCAGTTCGCCGCCCTCATCGCCCAGGAATTGGACATAGACCGGGTCCTCATTCCCCGGGAGTCGGCCATCATGTGCGCCGCCGGCATGCTGGCGGCCGACCTGCGCTACGACTACGTCCACACCTACTTCCGGGAGTTCGACCGGGTGGACATGGAGGACCTGCTGGACGTCTTCCGCCGCATGGCGGCCGATGCCACGGCGGACCTGGAGGCCGCCGGCCTGGAGCTGGAGGACATCCGGCTGGCCTACTACGCCGACGTGCGCTACACCGGCCAGCACGATGAGATCACGGTTCCCCTGGACCTGGACCGGCTGCGGGCCGAGGGGATGGCCGCCGCGGCCGGGGTCTTCCACGACACCCACCGGCACCTGTACGGGTATGCCCTGGAAGATGCGGGCACGTCCATGGAACTGGTCTGCCTGCGGGTTTCGGCCCACGGCATCCGGTCCAAGATCCGGGCCGGGGCCGGAGAGGCCTTCCCCGAGGCTTCGGCCCCGTCCACGGAGCGGGAAATGTACCTGCCCGAGCAGGAAGGGACGGCGCCGGTGAAGGTGTTCGATGCCGAAGTCATGGGGGCCGGCGAGATCCAAGGCCCCGCCGTCATCGAGCGGGTGGACACCACCATCATCGTGCCGGCTGCTTTCACGGCCCGCAGGCGGGCCAACGGCAACATCCTGCTGGAACGCAAGGCGACCCGGAAAGGGAGGGGGAGCGGTGAGTAGCAAAGTGGATCCCGTCTTGGCGGCGGTCATCGGCAACCGCCTGAAATCCATCACCCAGCAGATGGCCCTGGCCTTGCTGCGGACGGCCCGTTCCCTGAACTTGAGCGAGGCCCGGGACTTCTGCACCGGCCTGTACGACCTGGACGGCGGCATGATCGAGCAGACGGAGTACGTGCCGGGCCTGGCCTACACCGTGCCGCCGGCCTTGAAGTACATCTACGATTACTTCCAGGGGGACTTCCGGCCCGGCGACATCATCATCCACAACGATCCCTTCACCGGCGGCAACCAGCTGTCGGACGTGAAGATCGCCAAGCCCATCTTTTATCAGGGCCAGCATGTGGCCTGGGCGGCCATCAACGCCCACCAGGCCGACATCGGCGGCGCCGTGGCCGGCGGCTACAATCCTGAGGCCCGGGAGATCTGGCAGGAAGCCATCCGCATTACGCCGGTCAAGTTGTACGAGGCCGGGCAATTGCGGCAGGATGTGTGGGATCTCATCTTTGCCAACGTGCGGCTGGACATCGTCAGCGAGGACGTCCGGGCCGTCATCGGCGGCTGCAATGTGGCGGAGCGGGAGCTGATCGCCCTCATCGACCAGTATGGGCTGGACGTGTACCGCCGCCACGTGGAGTACCTGTACGACGCCTCCGAGCGGCTCATGCGCCGGGAAATCGAGGCCATCCCCGACGGGACCTACTACGGCAGCGCCGTGGCCAACTACGACGGCGTCAACAAGGGCACGCAAATGGAAGTCAAGGTGGCCATCACCGTCGAGGGCAGCGACATTTCCTTCGATTTCACCGGCTCCAGCGCCCAGACGCCCGGGTTCGTCAACGCGCCCTTTACGGTGCTGGCTTCTGCCGTGGTCCTTATCATGCTGATGTCGGTGGATCCCAACATTCCCCACAACCGGGGCATGCTGCGGCCCATTAAAATATCAGCGCCGGAAGGCACGTTTTTGAATCCCACCTTCCCGGCGGCCACCGGCTTCGGCAACCACCTGAAGGACCAGATTTTCAACGCCATCATCCTGGCCCTGGAGGACGCCCTGCCCCACCGCCTGACGGCGGGCTGGAACCCCCTCCTGTGCGCCGTGTTCGCCGGGTACGACCCCGACCGGGGCCGTCCCTTCGCCGACTTGCTGATCAACGCCTGCAAGGGGGGTGGAGGTGGGACTTACGGGGCCGATGGCTACGACCACATCGGCATCATGAGCGGCGCCGGCGGCATCGCCGCCCAGGACCCGGAAATGTTCGAACTGGAAGTGCCCGTCCGGTTCCACAAATTCGAGTACCTGCCCGACTCGGCCGGTCCCGGCCGGTGGCGCGGCGGCCTGGGCATCGAGACCGTGGTGGAGACCCTGGTGGACGACCTGCAGATCACCGTCTTCGGCGACGGCACCGAGCCGGGGTCGGAGCCCCCGGGCATCCGGGGCGGGAAGCCCGGCACCTTGAACCGGGCCGAAATCATCATGCCGACGGGTGAGCGCATCGTTCCCATGTGCAAGGACTTGATCCGCGGCGTGCCCAAGGGCAGCCTTTGGCACCAGGTGGCGGGCGGCGGCGGCGGCTACGGCGATCCTTTCCTGCGGCCGCCGGAACGGGTGGCCTGGGATGTGCGTCTCGGTTATGTGACGCCCGAAAGCGCCCGCCGGGATTACGGTGTGGTAATTACCGACGCCCGCAAGGGGGAGTTCGACGCCGAAGCTACCCGCATGCTGCGCCGGCAGTTGAGTTTGACCTAGAGATCCTAATGGAGAGGGGAGCGAGAAAGGTGTTGCAGCGGAGGCAAAGATACAGTTTGCTGGTGGCCGTAATGTTGGTTTTCACCCTGGTGCTTGCGGGCTGCGGTGCCGGCGGCGGCGGGGGCGGTGCTGCCGATGATGAAATCATCCTCGGCATGGTAGTGGCCACCACCGGCGCCTACGCCGGGGGCGAGGCGCCTTTGATCAACGGCGCCCGGCTGGCCGTGGAGCACATCAACGCCGAGGGGGGCATCAACGGGCGCCAGGTCCGGCTGGTCATCGAGGACACCGGCTCTGAGCAGACGGGCGCCGTCAACGCCTACAGCCGGATTGCGTCCCAAAACCCCATTGCTATTCTTTCCAGCACGGTAAGCGCCTTCGTGCTGGCCCAGATGGAGCAGATTCAAAACGCCGGCATCCCCACCTTCACCGGCGGCGGCGCCGTGGCCTTGACGGAGCAGAACAATCCGTGGCTGTTCCGGGTGCGGACCAGCGACGCCTGGGTGCCCGTGGCTGCGGCCACCTTTGCAGTGGAGGAACTGGGAGCCGAGAAGATCGGCGTGCTCCGGGTCAACGACCAGATGGGCGAGGGCTGGGAGCAGAAGATCATCGAGACTTTGGCGGAGCACGGCCTGGAGCCGGTAGGGGTGGAAGTCCACGGGGCCGACGACAAGGACATGATGCCCCAGTTGCTGCGGCTGCAGAACGCCGGGGCCGAAGCGGTCATCGTGGCTAGCCATCCCCCGACCCACGTGGTCATCATGAAGCAGCGGAAGCAGATGGACAATCCGTTTGACCTGATCGTCTCCAACTCCGCCATGCTGCCCACCACCTTGGAGCTGCTGGAGGCCGACGAGTTGGAAGGGGTGTACGGCACGGTGGATGCCGTTCCCGTTTCCGATCCCTTCTCCAGTGACTGGGCTGCGGAGTACGAGGAGCGCTTCGGCATGGCCGCCGACTTCTCGGCCGCCGAGTACTATGACGCCGCCATAATGGTGGCCGAGGCCGCCCGGGAAACCGACGGGTCCCACCAGGCCATCGCCGATTACCTCCACGGCATTGCCGGCCGCAAGGGCATGGGCAACACGTGGACCTTCGGCGACAACGGCGACGGCGGCAGCCAGGTGGTAATCGTCCGTCCGTCTCCGGAAGGCCTGGACGCCTTGAGCACCATCGTCATCGACCGCTAGAGACAGATCATTTGACAGGGTAATGGGGCGGGAGAAGCATTGTTCGCGCAAATCCTGGTAAACGGCATCGCCATGGGCTGCATATACGCGCTGGTGACCCTGGGATTCGTCTTGGTGGTCCGAGCTGCAGGGGTGGTCAACTTCGCCCATGGCGAGATGGTCATGCTGGGGGCCTACCTGGGGGTCAGCACCACGGCTGCCTTGGGCCTGGCCCCGGCGGTGGGCCTCCTGGTGACCATCCTGATCATGGCCGGGGTGGGTGCTCTGTTCCAGCGGATCATCGTCCAGCCCCTGCACGGCAAGCACCTGCTCACCATCGTCATGGCCACGGTGGGGATCAGCATCGCCATGCAGAACGGGGCCACCCTCATCTGGGGACCTTATCCCCTGACCATGGCGCCCTTTTTCGGCAGCCGGCCGGTGAACCTGCTGGGTGCGGTCATCCTGCCCCATACCCTTATCATCATCGCCCTGACGGGCCTGGTGCTGGCGGCCCTGCACCTCGTCCTGACCCGCACGGGCAGCGGGCTGATGATCCAGGCCAGCGCCCAGGACCCGGAGACGGCCCGCCTCATGGGCATCCGGGTGCAGCGGATGAACACCATCGTGTTCGCCACCGCCGCCGCCCTGGCCGGCATGGCCGGCTTTCTCGTGGCGCCCCTGTTCATCGTCACGCCGTCCATCGGCTTCTCCACCATGCTGAAGGGGCTGGCGGTGGCCATTCTGGGGGGCTGGGGCAGCCTCCAGGGGGCCATCTTGGGCGGTCTGCTCTTCGGCATCATCGAGACCCTGGCGGCCGCCTACCTGTCGACGGCGTACAAGGACGTGGTGGCCTTCGCCGTCCTGATCCTGATGCTGCTGGTGCGGCCCCAGGGGCTGTTCCCGGAGAAGATCGGAGAGAAGGTCTAGCATGCTGCATCACATCGCCGGCAAGATGGGATCCAAACTGCCCAGATGGGTCAAAGCCGTCTTGTGGGCCGGGACGGGCCTGGCGGTATTGGTCCTGCCCCTGCTGTTCCCGTCCTTCTACCATCGCCAGCTGCTGGAGCAGGTGCTCATCTTCGCCTTGCTGGCCTTGGGCTATGACCTTCTGCTGGGTCATACCGGGCAGTTTTCCCTAGGCCACATCGCCCTGTTCGCCATCGGCTCCTACACCACGGCCCTCCTGTCCACCAAGGCGGGGGCTCCCTTCCTGGTGGGGCTGCTGGCCGCCGCCGTGGTGACGGGCCTGGTGGGGCTGGCCATCGCCGTGCCGGCCCTGCGCATCAAAGGCCATTACCTGGTGGTGCTCACCCTGGCCTTCAACGAGATCATCCGCCTCCTGCTGACCAACCTGCGGGAATTCACCGGCGGCTCCGGCGGCATCACCAACATACCGTCGCCGGCCATCGCCGGCTTCAGCTTCAACACGCCCCTGAAGCGGTACTACCTGCTGCTGGCCTTCTTGCTCCTGGGGGTGTTGGTCATCGTCCGCCTGGAGCGCTCCCGCTTCGGCCGGGCCTTCAAGGCGGTGCGGGATGCGGAGCTGGCCGCCGATGTGAGCGGGGTCAACATCGCCCGGACGAAAATTCTGTCCTTCGTCATCAGCGCCGTGTTCGCCGGGGTGGCGGGAGCCCTTTACGCCCATACCTTCCACTACATCAGCCCGGAGTTTTTCGGCCTGGGGCGCACCATCATCCTGCTGGCCATGGTCATCGTGGGGGGCAAGGGGTCCGTGGCCGGCGTCATCGCCGGCGTGGCCCTGCTGACGCTGCTGCCCGAGGCGCTGCGCTTCGTCAAGCAATACTACATGGTGGCCTTCGGCTTGGGCGTGTGGCTCACTACCTTGTTCCTGCCCGACGGGCTGGTGGCCATCGCCGCCAAGCTGCGGGACCGCTGGATCATGGCGCCGGGGGCCCGGCAGCAGTCTTAGGTTAGGAAGGGAATGCCATGGAACTCCTCCAGGTGCATGAGGTGGTCAAGCGGTTCGGCGGGCTCACCGCCGTGGACAAGGTGTCCTTGACCGTGGCCCGGGGCGAGATCAGGGCGGTCATCGGCCCCAACGGGTCGGGCAAGTCCACCTTCATCAACGTGTTGTCGGGGGTGTACAAGCCCGACAGCGGCACCATCGTCCTGGACGGCCGCCATCTGGAGAACCTGCCCCCGTCGGAGATCACCAAGGCGGGCATCGCCCGCACCTTCCAGAACATCCAACTGTTTGAAGGCTTGACGGTGCTGGAAAACGTGGCGGTGGGCAAGCACTGCCGCATGACCGACGGTGTTCTGGAAGTGCTGGCGGGCGGCCGCCGCCACCGGGCGATAGAGCAGCACGCTCGGGAAGAAGCCTACCGCCTGCTGGAAACCATGGGCATCCCTGAACTGGCTTCCCACTACCCGGGAGAGCTGCCTTACGGGCAGCGGCGCCTGGTGGAAATCGCCCGGGCCCTGGCCGCCGAGCCCAAGCTGCTCATGGTGGACGAGCCGGCCGCCGGGCTTTCGGCCCAGGAGATGAACCAACTGGGGGACGTCCTGCTGGACCTCAAGGAGAAGGGCATCTCCGTCATCGTCATCGAGCACAACATGAAATTCGTCATGGGGTTGTCGGACCGGGTGACGGTGCTCAATTTCGGCCGGGTCATCGCCGAAGGCACGCCCGACCAGGTGCGGCGGGACCCGGTGGTGGTGGAAGCCTATTTGGGAGGTAGCCATGCCCATGCTGCAGGTTGACGGGATCAACGTGGCCTACGGGCAGGTGCGGGTGCTGCACCAGGTGTCCCTGCACGTCAACGCCGGCGAGGTGGTGTGCCTCCTGGGGGCCAACGGCGCCGGCAAGACCACCTTCCTGCGCACCCTTTCGGGCCTGCTGCGCCCCACCGACGGGTCCATTCATTTTCAGGGTATGCGTATCGACGGCATGGCTCCCGAGGACATCGTGGCCCAGGGGATCATCCAGGTGCCCCAGGGCCGGCGCATCTTCCCCGGCCTGACCGTATACGAGAATTTGATCGTGTCCACCCTGGCCCGGAAAGGCCTGAAGACTCCCCGGCCGGAGGCCTTGGAGCGGGTGTACCATCTCTTCCCCCGGCTGGCGGAGCGGAAGCAGCAGATGGGCTGGTCCCTCAGCGGCGGCGAGCAGCAGATGCTGGCCGTGGGCCGGGCCCTCATGGCGGAGCCCAAGCTGCTCCTGCTGGACGAGCCCTCCATGGGCCTGTCGCCGGTGGTGCTGGAAGAGTTGTACGGGGCCATCAGGGAAAGCCTGAAGGATGGCGACCTGACGGTGCTGCTGGTGGAGCAGAACACCCAGGTGGCCTTGGAAGTGGCCCACCGGGGCTATGTCCTGGAGTCGGGCCGCACCGTCCTGGAGGGCACGGCGGCGGAGCTCCTGGACAACCCCAAGGTGCAGGAAGCTTATCTCGGCTGAACTTCTACCTTTACCTTCACCCATACCGGTTGAACCTCCCCTTGAATGGAAACACTGCAGGTGGACTCATCCTGGCGCCCTGGCGGGCGGGGGGAGGTCAACCCATTATGGCGGTCCTGAGGGACCGGCCCTCGCCATTCCGGCGAGGGATCTCCATCTCCTTGTGTCTTTTGGCCGTGCTGGCCGCCGGCTGCGGCATGAGCTCAAGCCAAAGCCAGTCCTTCGACCGGGATCAGGCCCGGGCGGTATTGGTGGAAGCCGTGCGGTCGGAAGAAATCCGGGCCGAACTGCGGGACGTGGTGCGGCAGGAGCAGGAAACGGTGACGGCGGAAACCATTCTGCGGTCGCCCACCGGGGAGCAGATCCTGGCCGAGGAAATGGAGTCCCTGCTGCGCTCACCCGACATGGAGCAGGCCCTCCACGATGAACTGGCCAAGCTGGTCCAGTCGCCCGACATGCGGCAGCAAATCCAGCAGATAGTCGTCCAAACCTTGCAGCAGATGTTGACGGCCGGCGCCCAGAACATGGGGGGCCAGGGCCAGGGC
>Ga0079224_100008290_pt1 | contig 14068 bp, 11 predicted proteins | sample Stecom2015_FD_80414 | JGI IMG/M metagenome (GOLD analysis project Ga0079224, IMG submission 80414) | Agricultural soil microbial communities from Utah to study Nitrogen management - Steer compost 2015 | ecosystem: Environmental > Terrestrial > Soil > Agricultural land | place: USA: Utah...
ACGCGAGCTTGCGCCGCGTCGCGTCGGCACGGCATGCCAGAATCCCGGGGATGCGCATCGACCTGCAGCCCGCCTACGTGCTCCACGCGCGCGCCTACCGCGAGACCAGCCTGCTGGTGGAGGCGTTCACGGAAGCGCACGGCCGCGTCGGCCTGTTGGCGCGCGGGGTGCGCAGCGTCCGCAGCCAGCCGCTGCGCGCCGCGCTGCAGCCGCTGCAGCCGGTACTGCTGTCGTGGACCGGGCGCGGCGAGTTGCCGTTGCTGCGCGGCGCGGAGCCGGGCGGGACGGTGCCGCGCGCGACCGGCGATGCGGTGCTGGCCGGGTTCTACGCCAATGAACTGCTGTTGCGCCTGCTGCCGCGCGGGGACCCGCATCCACGGCTGTTCCACCGCTATGCCTTCCTGGTCGGCGTGCTTGGCGCCGGCGGCGACCTCGCCTGGGAACTGCGCCGCTTCGAGCGCGACCTGCTGGAGGAACTCGGATACGGCCTGGTGCTCGACCACGACGCCGAAGGCACGCCATTGGCGGCGGAGGCGCGCTACCGCTACGACCCGGACCTCGGCCCCGTGCGGCTGCCCGAGGGCAGCGGAGGCGGCGTGTCCGGCGCGGCGCTGGCGGCGCTGGCCGCCGACGCCGTGCCGGACGTCGTGCAACGGGGCGAGCTGCGGCGGCTGATGCGCCGGGTGCTGCAGGAGCGGCTCGGCGGCCGCGAGCTGCAGGCCTGGCGCACCTGGCCCGGCCGGCCGGGCGGGGCGGGCGGCGGCGACTGACTCAGTCCGCGGCGGTCGGCAGTAGCCTTGCGCAGGCCGCGCGCAGTGCCGCCAGGTCGGCGTCCGCTGCCGCACCCGCGCGCAGCCCGGACTCCAGCGTGCGCGCCGCAGCCGCCAGACGCATGGCGCCACAGAAGGCCGCCGCCGCCTGCAGCCGGTGCAGCACCTCGCGGGCCTGGTCCGGATGCGTGGCGGCGCTGGCTTCGATCGCTTCCAGCTGCCCCGGCAGGTCCTTGCGCAGCAAGCCGCGCAATGCCTGCAGGATCTCGCCGCGGCCCGCGAGCGCCGACAGCGCGGCGGCATCGTCCCAGTCCGGCGCTGCGCCGGCATGCCCGGCCCCTGGGGGCTCCGCGACGCCGCCGGCGCCCGTTGCCGGTGCGGTGCGGGCAGGCCCGCGCGACGGCGCGACGGACGGCAGCCAGCGCGCCACCAGCTGGCGCACGGCATCGCGCGACAGCGGCTTGTGGGCCACCTCGGCGAAGCCCGCCGCCGCCAGCGGTCCGTCGAGCCGCGCCTGCGGATCCGCCGTCAGCGCGACCGCGGGGCAGGCGACCGCGGCCGATCGCAGGCGGCGCAGCGCGGTGGCGCCGTCGCCATCCGGCAGGTGCAGGTCCAGCAGCACCAGCGCGGGCGCATGCGCGCCCGCCAGCCGCAATGCCCCGGCCACGCTGCCGGCCAGGTCCACGACCAGCGGCAGGCCGTCCAGTGCCGCGGCAAGGAAGGCCTGCACCACCGGCACGTCCTCCACCAGCAGCAGGCGCGGTAACGGCTCGCTCACGATTCCCCCGGACGCACGGGCTATGCTGCGATCATGGTCGGACCGCGCTGGCGCCACAAGCCAATCCTGCCGCTGCTGGCCCTGGCGCCGGCCCTGCTCGTCGCGGTTCCGGCCGATGCACGGCGCGTGCAGGCGAGCGTGGCGCGGGTCGAAGCCGCGGGCGTGGTCGCGGAAGCGATCACCGTGACGCTGGACTGGCCCGACGGCGCCGCCGAAGGCGCGCTCGAGCTGGCTGCGCGCCGCGTCCGCGCCGACGCACTGGACTACGAGCTGCGGGAGCCGCGCTGGACCTGCACGCTGCGCCGCGAGCCCGAGGGCTACGCCTGCGCCGGACAGGCCCGTGCCCACGGCTTCGGCAACGGACGCCTTTCGGCACGCCAGTCGGCTGCGGGAATCGAACTGGCCTTGTCCAGCGGGAACGCGGCGATCACCCTGGCCTTGCCGGCCGGAGGCGGCGACCCGGCCCTGGGCGCACGCGCGCTGCCGGCGGACTGGCTGCAGCCGCTGCTCGATGGACTGTGGCCCGAGGCGCATTTCACCGGCGGCACGCTGGCGGCGGACCTGGTGCTGGAGACACCAGCGGACGGCCTGCGCGTGGCCGGCAAGGTGGAAGCCCGCGCCCTCGGGCTCGACACCGACGACGGCCGCATCGCTGCTGCCGGCCTCGGGCTGGATGGCACGCTGGCCATGGCCTTCGGCACGCCCGCCACCTCGGTCGACCTCGATGCCGCATTGCGTGGCGGCGAACTGCTCGCGCGGTCCTTCTACGCGGCGCTTCCCGAAGGCGACGTGCGCCTGTCGCTGGCGGCGGAGGGCGAGGGCGGCCGCTGGCGCATCCCGCGCCTGCGCTTCGAGGACCGCGCCGCACTGGTGGCCGCGGGCGTGCTGGCGCTCGACCTCGATGCCGATGAGCCCCTGCAATCGGCGGCGCTGGAGTTCGGGAGCCCGGACCTCGCGCTGGCCAACGCGCGCTACCTGTCGGGCGTTCTCGGCATGGCCGGCCTCGCCGGGCTGGAACTCGGCGGTGCCGTCGACGACGGGTCGCTGGCGCTTGCCGGCGGCAGGCTGCAACGCGCCGATGCGGTGCTGCGCGCGGTGTCGGCGGTCGACCAGCGCGGACGATTCTCGCTGCAGGGGCTGGACGGCAGCGTGGGCTGGCGCCGGGACGGCAGCGTGCAGGGCGCGCTGCGCTGGGCCTCGGCGCGGCTCTACGCCTTGCCACTCGGTCCCGCGAGCGTGGCCTGGCGGTCCGCGGACGGCGGCCTGGCATTGCGGGAGCCGGCAGCCGTTCCCCTGTTCGGCGGCGCGCTGCGTTTCGAGCGCCTGGCCTGGCAGCCGGCGCGGCAGGCGGAGGGCGAGGCAAGCTTCAGCCTGGCGCTGGCGCTCGAGGACATCGCGCTCGAGCCGCTCACGCGCGCGCTCGACTGGCCCGCCTTCGGTGGCACGCTGTCCGGCCGCATCCCGGAGGCGCGCTACGAGGACGGCGTGCTGATGCTGGACGGCGGCTTGCAGATGCAGGTGTTCGACGGCCGCGTCGCGGTCGGCGCGCTGCGGATGGAGCGCGCCTTCGGCGTCGCACCGACGCTGGTGACCGACCTTGCCCTGCACGACCTCGACCTGGTGCCACTGACCCGCGCCTTCGGCTTCGGCGAGATCAGCGGCCGGCTGGAGGGGCGCATCCTCGGCCTGCGCCTGGTGGACTGGGAACCGGTCGCCTTCGACGCCGAGCTGCTGACGTCCACCACGGCGCCCGACCGCCGCCGGATCAGCCAGCGCGCGGTCAGCGACCTGTCCTCGGTCGGCGGCAGTGGCCTCGCCGGCGGCCTGCAGGCGCAGCTGCTGTCCATGTTCGAGACCTTCCCCTACCGGCAGATCGGGCTGCGCTGCCGGCTGGAGAACAACGTCTGCACCATGGGCGGCATCGAACCGGCCGTTGGGTCCGGCGGCTACACTATCGTCGAAGGCTCGGGCCTGCCGCGGATCACCGTGGTCGGCCACCAGCGCCGCGTGGACTGGCCGGTGCTGGTGGGACGGCTCAAGTCCGCCACCGCCGGGCAGGCGCCGGTGGTGGATTGAAGCGAAGGCATCGTTCGAGGCACCCGCAAACCAGGCTTCCAGGAGGATTCCGATGCGCAAGCTCGCCGTTCTCGCCGTTTCCGCCACCCTGGCGCTGCTCAGCGCCTGCGTGACCATCAACGTGTACTTCCCGGCCGCCGAGGTGGAACAGGCGGCACGCGAGTTCGTCGACAAGGTGATCGGCGACGAGCCGGCGGCACCGCAGCCGGACTCGGGTGCCGCGCTGCCGGTGCGCGAGCCGCTGCTGATCGCGCTGCTCGGCCTGGTGGTCGGCGACGCCCACGCGCAGCAGCCCGACATCACCATCCGCACGCCGGCGATCCAGGCCATCCAGGCGCGCATGGCGCAGCGCTTCGACGCGACCCTGCGCCCGCACTTCGATTCCGGTGCGCTCGGCTTCGGCCGCGACGGCCTGGTGGTGGTGCGCGACGCCGGCAGCCTGCCGCTCAAGGACCGCGCCGCGGTCAACCAGGCGGTGGCCGAGGACAACCGCGACCGCAACGCGGTGTACCGGGAAATCGCTGTTGCCAATGGGCAGCCGGACTGGGAAGCGCGGATCCGCGACATCTTTGCCACGCAATGGATCGAGCGGGCGCGCGCTGGCTGGTGGTACCAGGACTCTTCCGGGGCCTGGAAGCAGAAGTGATCCCGGGTGCGCTCTTGTTGCTTGAGCGGTGGCGAGTGTCTGGCGGCTGCTTGATCGCTTCGGAGCGGGGCCGTCGCACCCCGGTAGCGCGCTCCGGGGCCGGCGCAAGTACGCCCCATGTAGCCTGTTCGCCGACATCCCGTCGGCGACGCCCCTGCGCGCGCTACCGGGGTGCGACGGCCCTCGGTGCGCTGGACGTGTGTCGGCTTCGAAGATGCGCTACACAACGGTCCTTGCCACCGCATGCCCGTACAATGCGCGCCCCACCGCCGCCCGATCAAACGCACCCGTGAACAAGGAATTCGAAGCCAGCATCGTGGACCTGAGCCATGATGGCCGTGGCGTTGCGCGCGTGGACGGCAAGACCGTGTTCGTCGGCGGCGCGCTGCCCGGGGAGCGGGTGCGGGCGAAGCTGAAGCGGCGCCATCGGAGCTTCGACGAGGCGCAGGTGCTGGAGGTGCTGGAGGCGTCGGAGCGGCGGGTCGAGGCGCGTTGCGCGCATTACGGCGTCTGCGGTGGCTGCGCCCTGCAGCACCTGGCCGAGGCCGACCAGATCGTCGCCAAGCAGCAGGTGCTGCTCGACAACCTGCAGCGCATCGGCCACGTCGCGCCGGACACCGTGCTGCCGCCGCTCACCGACCTGCACTGGGGCTACCGGCGCAAGGCGCGGCTCGGGGTGAAATGGGTGGCGAAGAAGGAACGCGCGGTGGTCGGCTTCCGCGAGGCCGATCCGCGCTTCATCGCCGAGCTGTCGCGCTGCCACGTGCTGGTGCCGCAGGTCGGCGAGCGGCTGGATGCGCTGGCCGCGCTGGTCGGCTCGCTGGAGACGCGCGCCGCCATCCCGCAGGTCGAGGTGGCGGCCGGCGACGACCAGGTGGCACTGGTGTTCCGCCACCTGCAGCCGCTGTCGGAAGGCGATCGCGAGAAGCTGCTCGCCTTCGGCGCGGCGCACGGCCTGCAGGTGCACCTGCAGCCGGGCGGCATCGACAGCGTCCACCCGATCCGCGCCGGCTACCCGCCACTGGCGTTCGCCATCCCGGAGTTCGACGTCCGGCTGGAATTCCGACCGCTCGACTTCGTCCAGGTGAACGCCGGCCTCAACCGGAGGATGATCGCGCGCGCGATCGAACTGCTCGACCCGCAGCCTGGTGACCGGGTGCTGGACCTGTACTGCGGCCTCGGCAACTTCACCCTGCCGATCGCGCGCCGCGCCGGCAGCGTGGTCGGGGTGGAGGGCGAGGCCGGGCTGGTGGCGAGGGCGCGCGCCAACGCCGCCGCCAACGGCATCGCCAACGCCGAGTTCCATGCCGCCGACCTCGGCCAGGACCTGCGCGGCCAGCCCTGGGCACGGCAGGGCTTCGACCTGTTGTTGCTCGACCCGCCGCGCTCGGGCGCCGAAGCCGCGATCGGCACCCGTACCAGCACCCAGCTGCCACTGGCCGGGATGCGGCGCGTGGTCTACGTTTCCTGCCACCCGGGCTCGCTGGCCCGCGATGCCGGTATGCTGGTGCGCGAGCACGGCTTCCGGCTGGCCGCGGCGGGCGTCATGGACATGTTCCCGCACACCGCGCACGTGGAGTCCATCGCGCTGTTCGAACGCCGCTAGCAGGGGGAAGCATGGCACGCGAGGTCGAACGCAAGTTCCTGGTGGTCGGCACGCCCTGGAGCGATGGCGAGTCGCACTGCGAGGAGATGAGCCAGGCCTACCTGGGCGGCGAGCGCGTTTCGGTGCGGGTGCGCACCGCCGGCGACCGCGCCTGGCTGAACATCAAGTCGCGCGAGCTCGGCGTCTCCCGGCAGGAATTCGAGTATCCGATCCCGCTCGGCGATGCCCGCGCGCTGATGAAGCTGGCCGGCAACCCGGTGGCCAAGCGGCGGCACTGGATCGACTACCAGGGCTTCACCTGGGAAGTGGACGAGTTCCTGGGCGACAATGCCGGACTGATCGTCGCCGAGATCGAGCTGCCGGCGCCGGATGCGCCCTACGCGCGGCCGCCGTGGCTGGGCCGCGAGGTGACGGACGATCCGCGCTACTACAACACCTGGCTCGCCGAGCACCCGTGGCGCGGCTGGTCAGACTGACGCCCCACTGAACACGGCCGCCCGCGCTGTTTCCTTCGCCAGCGCGGGCCGCGATCATGGCCCCGCCGCCCTGCGTCGCGGGCCGGCACCGGACTCTGGATTCCCATGCTCCTGATCGGCATCGACGGCACCACCCTGCAGCCAGCGCAGCGCGACTGGCTGGCGCACCCGGCTTGCGCCGGCGTCATCCTGTTCCGCCGCAACTTCGCCTCCCGCCTGCAGGTGGCGGAACTGGTGCAGGAACTGCGCGCGGCGGCCCCACGCCCGCTGCTGGTGACAGTGGACCAGGAGGGCGGCCCGGTGCAGCGGTTCCAGGAGGAGTTCACGCGCCTGCCGCCGCTCGAGGTGTTCGGGCGCCTGCATGGCGAGGATCCGGTGGCGGCGCTGCGCGACGCCGAGGAGCACGCCTGGCTGATGGCCAGCGAGATGCGCGCCATCGGCATCGACTTGAGCTTTGCCCCGGTGGTGGACCTGGCCTGCGGCAACCGCGCCATCGGCAGCCGTGCCTTCCACGCCGATCCGGCGCTGGTGGGCGAGTTCGCACGGGTCTACGTCGCCGGCATGCACGCGGCCGGGATGGCGGCCACGCTCAAGCATTTCCCGGGGCATGGCTCGGTGCTGGAAGACACCCACCACGACGAGGCCGTGGACCACCGGCCGCTGGAGGAACTGCTGGCCGCGGACCTCGTGCCCTTTGCCACCGGCTTCGCCGCCGGTGCCGAGGCGGTCATGATGGCGCACGTGCGCTACCCGCAGGTGGACCCGCTGCCGGCCGGCTATTCGCCGCGCTGGATCGGCGACATCCTGCGCGACCGGATGGGCTTCCGCGGCGTGGTGGTCAGCGACGATATCGGCATGGCCGCGGCATTGTCGGCCGGCGGCGTGGCGGCGCGCGTGCGCGCCCACCTGGAGGCCGGCTGCGACCTGGTGCTGGCCTGCGCGCCGGAGCTGGTGCCCGACGCGCTGGCCGCCTGCGACGGGATGCCGGTCGAGCCGGCGCGCTGGGCCGCGCTCGCAGGGCGTGCGGCACTGGACTGGGACGCGCTGGCGGCCTCGCCGCGCGCGCGCGACGCGCGCGCGCGCGCCGCCGTCCTCCGGGAGGAAGGAGCCCTGGCATGAACGCCGCACCGCCGCCGGACCTCGCCACCGCGCTGCAGCACGCCGAGCTGCTGCACGACCGCGCTGCCATCGAGCAGGCGATCGCGCGCATGGCGCAGCGCATCCGCAACGACATGGCGGGCTCGCGGCCGGTGTACCTGACGGTGATGAAGGGTGGGCTGTTCTTCGGCGCCGAGCTGGCGCTGCAGCTCGGCATCGACATCGAGATGGACTACCTGCACGCCACCCGTTACCGCGGCACCAGCGGCGGCGCCGAGCTGGCCTGGATCCGCGAGCCGCGCGCCGACGTGCGCGGCCGCCGCGTGCTGCTGGTGGACGACATCCTCGACGAGGGCCCGACCCTGGTGGCGGTGCGCGACTGGGTGCGGGAGCGCGGCGCGCTGGACACGCGCATCGCGGTGCTGTGCTGGAAGCGCCATGGCCGCGGCGTCCCGGGGCTGGAGCCGGACTACCATGGGCTGGAGGTGCCGGACCGCTATGTGTTCGGCTACGGCATGGACTTCCACGAGCAGGGGCGGAACCTGCCGGCGATCTACGCGCTGTGAGGTTGCCGGCCGGGAACGGAACGACGCGCCGCGCGATCCGACCGACCGGCGCGCCGAGCGGGGGATGGGACGCATGATCGATCTGGCAGTCATCGGCGGTACCGGGCTGTACCGCATCGCCGAGCTCGGCGACACCGAAACGCGGCAGGTGGAGACCCCGTATGGCGCGCCCTCGGGTCCCGTCCGCATCGGCCGGCTGGGCACGAAGCGCATCGCCTTCCTGGCCCGCCACGGCGAGGACCACGCCACCGCCCCGCACCGGGTGAACTACCGCGCCAACGTCTGGGCGCTGCATGCGCTCGGCGCGCGCCGGGTGCTGGCGGTGAACGCGGTCGGCGGCATCACCGCGCGCATGGGTCCCAGGACCGTGGCACTGCCGGACCAGCTGATCGACTACACCCACGGGCGCATCTCGAGCTTCTCGGATGCCGAGGGGGTGAAGGTGGAGCACGTCGATCTTTCCGAACCGTACTCGGCCGCGATGCGCACCGAGGTGCTGGCGGCAGCGGCGCGTGCCGGGGTGGCCCTCGTGGACGGCGGCGTCTACGGCTGCACCCAGGGCCCGCGCCTCGAAACCCGCGCCGAGATCGCCCGCATGGCGCGCGATGGCTGCGACCTGGTGGGCATGACCGGGATGCCCGAGGCGGCGCTGGCGCGCGAGCTGGCGCTCGACTACGCCTCGCTGTGCCTGGTCGCCAACTGGGCGGCGGGCTGCGATCCGGGGGCGGTGGAGATCACCATGCAGGAAATCTTCGCCAACCTCGAGGCGGCAACCGCAGTCGTCCCGCGAATCCTCGCCGAGCTGTAGCCGACTGCGCGCAGGGGGCGGGGCCGTGGCCCGCCGCCGCTACCGCAGCCCGAGCGCTCGCGGCGCATAGGGCGGGCCTTGGCCCGCCGCCGCTACCGCAGCCCGCGCGCCCCTCGCACATAGGGCGGGCCTTGGCCCGCCGCCGCCGCACCGCATCGGCGCTTCGCACGTTTGGGACGGGGTTCCCCGGCTGGCCCGGGTTGGTCCGCGACTGCTGAACGGCGTTGCAAAAACGTTAAATTCTGTTGATACTCCGGCCGTGCTCGCCAGCCGGACGGGGGTTGGCTGCCGACGCACGCGTATACCTTCAAGCGACCAAGAGGTTGTGCATGGCTTTCGGTACCGTGAAATGGTTCAACGACGCCAAGGGCTTCGGCTTCATCGCGCCCGAGGACGGCAGCGACGACGTGTTCGTCCATTATTCCGCGATCAACGCCAATGGCTTCCGCACGCTGCAGGAAGGCCAGCGCGTCAGCTTCGAAGTGGTGCAGGGTCCGAAGGGCTCGCAGGCTTCCGGGGTCTCGGTGGTGCAGTAATCGCACCGCGAAGCAGTATGCTTTGAAGCCCCGCCTCGCGCGGGGCTTCGTTTTTCTTGCGGAGGCGCCCATGTCCGCGCAGGACCGCTTCGCCACCCACCTGGTGGAGAACCAGCCGCCGCTGCTGGAGCCGTACGACGCCTGGGCCACCGACGTGGCGCTGCGCGAGGCGGTGGCGCGCGAGGGCGGCGGCTTCGCCCTGGCCGACATCGCGGCCTATGGCGAGCTGGCCGGCGGCGAGCTGGCGGCGCTGGCCATGGAGGCCAACCGCCACCGGCCGCAGTTGCGCAGCCACGACCGCCAGGGGCATCGCATCGACCGGGTGGAGTTCCATCCCGCCTACCACGCCATCATGCGGATGGCGATCGAGCACGGCGTCCATGCCTACGCCTGGCGCAGCCGCCGCGAGGGCGCCCACGTCGCCCGCGCCGCGCTCAACTACCTGCACTATCAGGCCGACCAGGGCACGGCCTGCCCGCTCACCATGACCTACGCGGCGGTGCCGGTGCTGCAGGCGGAGCCCGGGATCGCCCGCGACTGGGTGCCGGCCGCCACCGCCGACGAGTACGACGAGGCCGACGCGCCCGCCGATCAGAAGACCGGCGTCACGCTGGGCATGGGCATGACCGAGAAGCAGGGAGGCTCCGACGTGCGCGCCAACAGCACCCAGGCGCGCCCCGACGGAGACGGCTGGCTGCTGGTCGGCCACAAGTGGTTCTTCAGTGCGCCAATGTCCGACGCCTTCCTGGTGCTGGCGCAGGCGCCGGCCGGATTGACCTGCTTCCTGCTGCCACGCTGGCATCCCGACGGCAGCCGCAACCGCATCCGCATCCAGCGGCTCAAGGACAAGCTCGGCGACTGGTCCAATGCCTCGAGCGAAGTCGAGTTCCACGACGCCTTCGCCTGGCGCGTGGGCGAGGAGGGCAGGGGCGTGGCCACGATCATCCAGATGGTGGCGCTGACCCGGCTCGACTGCCTGGTGGGCTCGGCCGGGCTGATCCGCCAGGCCACGGTGCAGGCCCTGCACCATGCCCGCCACCGCCGCGCCTTCGGCAGGCGGCTGGAGCAACAGCCGCTGATGCGCAACGTGCTGGCCGACCTCGCGATCGAGTCGGAAGCGGCGCTGGCGCTGGCCTTCCGCGTGGCGCGCGCGGTGGACGCGGCTCCGGGCGACGCCGACGAGGCGGCACTGGCGCGCATCGCCACCGCCATCGGCAAGTACTGGGTGTGCAAGCGCGCGCCGACGGTCGTCAACGAGGCACAGGAGTGCCTGGGCGGCAACGGCTACGTCGAGGACGGCCCGATGGCGCGACTGTACCGGCAGGCGCCGCTCAACTCGATCTGGGAAGGCTGCGGCAACATCCAGTGCCTGGACGTGCTGCGCGCGCTGGAGCGGGCGCCGGCCTGCCGCGAGGCGCTGTTCGCCGAGCTGCGTGTGGCACGGGGACTGCACCCGGCCTTCGACCGCGCCATCGCCGCGCTGGAGGCGCAGCTGTCCGACACCGAGGCCATGGAGCTGCGCGCCCGCCGGCTGGTCGAGCGGATGGCGCTCACGCTGACCGCCAGCGTGCTGCTGCGCGCGCAATCGCCTGCGGCGGAGACCTTCTGCCGCACCCGGCTCGACACCCACCACGGCATCGCCCTGGGCACGCTGCCCCGGGATGCCCCGATGGCCGCGCTGGTCGAGCGCGCCTTTCCCGCCTGAAGCGGCGGCGCGACTGCCCGCAAGCGGACAGCGGCCGTCCGGAAACGGACACGGACTGCGCTTGTGCGCCTGGCGCACGCGGTATTCCGTCGGACCGGGCACTGGCACGTGGCTTGCTGCGCTTGCGCGTCCTGCCCGGCGTCCGCGCGCCGGCGCATCGACCCGGGTCGCGAACCGGAACCCCAGCCCAAGGACCGCCATGGCCACCTTCCTGTTCGACGACGTCCGCATCGCCGCCCGCGGCCTGTGGCGCGCCCCGGTACTCAGCCTGACCGCTCTGGCCACGCTCGCGATCGCCATCGCCGGCTGCACCGCCGTGTTCGCCCTGGTCGATGCGGTCCTGCTGCGCAGCCTGCCGTATGCCGAGTCCGGCCGGCTGGTGGCGCTGTGGGTGGACTACAGCGCCCGCGCCGGCGAAATGGGGCTACAGGACCCGAAGCGGGAATGGACCGGCTACGACGGCTGGAACGACCTGCGCGGCGGCAGCCGGGCGATCGAGGACAGCGCTGTCTTTTCCGGCTGGAACCCGACCCTGAGCGGCAGCGGCGATGCCGAGCGGCTCACTGGCGCCGCCGCCACCCACAATGCCTTCGGGGTGCTGGGCGTGAAGCCGCTGCTGGGACGCGGCCTGCTGCCCGAGGACGGTGCGCCGGGCGCCGCCGACGTGGCGGTACTCTCCTACGGGCTGTGGCAACGCCAGTTTGCCGGCGACCGCGGCGCCATCGGCCGCAGCGTGCAGCTCAACCGGCGGCCCTACACCATCATCGGCGTACTGCCGCAGGGCTTCCGCTTTCCGTTCCTGCCCGATGCCGAGGTGTTCTCCGTGCTGCAGCCACGGGCCGGGGACCGTGGCAGCGCGTTCCTGCGCCAGTTTGGCCGGCTGGCGCCCGGCGTGACCGTGGAACAGGCGCAGCGGGAGCTCGACGGCCTGGCCGTGGCCCTGCGCGCGCAGTATCCCGACGACTACCGCGGCATGGGCCTGTTCGTCGAACCCTTGCAGGCGGCCCTGTCGAACGCCGTGCGGCCGCAACTGCTCGTACTGCAGGGAGCGGCGCTGATGGTGCTGCTGATCGCCGGGGCCAACATCGCCAGCGTGATGGTGGCGCGTGCGCAGCGGCGCCGTGGCGAGTTCGCGGTGCGCGCGGTGCTGGGAGGCAGCGGCGCGCGGCGGCTGCGCTTGCTGCTGGCGGAAGCGGTGCTGCTGGCGGCCGGCGGCGCGCTGCTCGGCATGGTGCTGTCGGCCTGGGGCGTGCAGCTGTTCGTCGCCATGTTCCCGCAGGGTTTCGGCAGCCTGTGGGAGGTGCAGCTCTCGCCGCGCGCCGGCGTGGTGGCGGCGCTGGCCGGCCTGCTCGCCGCGCTGGCGATCGCGGTCGCCGCCCACCTCAGCCTGCGCCGCCTCGATCTGGCCGGGACCGCGGCGGTATCCGGCCGCAGCGCCGCCGCGCGGCCTGCGCGGCGGGTGGCCGGGGCACTGGTGGCCTTCAACGTCGCGCTGGCGCTGGCGGTCACGGTGGCCTCGCTGCTGCTGCTCGACAGCCATCGCCGGCTGCAGGTCGTGGACCTGGGGTACCGGCCGCAAGGCCTGCTTTCTGGCAGCGTGCTGCTGCCGGCGGCCGCCTATGCCGACGACGCCGCGCTGCGCTCGGCCTACGCGCGCATCCGCGAGGCGCTGGGCGCGCAGCCGGGCGTCGCATCGGTCGCGCTGTCCAGTTCCCTGCCGCTCGGGCAGAACAACAACGACACCAGCGTGCTGGTCGAAGGGCGTCCCACGGCGCAGCCCGACGGTCGAGCCCACGTGTGGCTCAACCGGATCAGCCCGGAATTCCTCCCGACACTGGGCATCGCCCTGCGTGAGGGCCGCAACTTCGACGGCCGCGAGGAGTCGGCGGATGCGCTGCGCGTGCTCGCCAACGCTGCCTTCGTCGCCAGCTACCTGCCGGGCGACAGCGTCCTTGGTCGCCGCATCGGCTTCGGCCCGCCGGAGCAGCCGATCTGGGCGGAGATCGTCGGCGTCGTGGACGACGTCCGGCACTTCGGCGTTTCCGCGCCGCAGACGCCGAGCCTTTACCTGCCACTGGCGGCCTCCACCGCCCGCAATGTCTATGTCACGGTGCGCAGCGAAGGCGACGCACTGGCGGCGGTCCCGTCCCTGCGCTCCGGCCTGCGCCAGGCCGATCCCGCCCTGGCCATGGCCGACCTGCGCTCGATGGAGCAACGCGTGGATGCGAACCTCGCGCTGCCGCGGGCGGTCAGTCGCGTCACGCTGCTGTTCGCGGCCTGTGGCCTGCTGCTGGCGGGTCTTGGCGTGTACGGCACGCTGGCCAACGCCGTGCTGCAGCGCACGCGCGAGTTCGGCGTGCGGCGCGCCCTGGGTGCCCAGGACGCCAGCATGCTCCGGCTGGTGGCGGCGCAGGCTTCGCTGCCGATGCTGCTTGGCGCGGCACTGGGCGTGCCGTTGGCCTGGCTGTTGGCGCGCGAGCTGGAGGGCGTCCTGTACGGGGTCAGACTGTTCAGCCCCTCGGCATGGCTGGGCGCCTTCGCCATCCTGGCCGTCGTCGCGGGACTGGCGGCGGCCTTGCCCTGGCGCAGCGCGGTGCGGGTCCAGCCCATGACCGCCCTGCGCCACGAATAGCTTGCGCCGTTCAGTGCTGCGGCGACTTCAGCGGCCCGCGCCAGCGCGTCTCGTACAGATCGAAGCGTCGATCCCGCAGGTTCAGCACCGTCCCCGAGGACCGCGCCGCCATCAGGTCGTCCAGGTGCAGGTCGGCGAAGGCAACCATCTCGGTGTTGGGCGTGGTGTCCGCCGCCACCCCGTCGCGCGCGAAATGGAAGTCGCAGGGCGTCAGGATGCAGCTCTGCGCGTACTGGATGTCCATGTTCTGCACCTTGGGCAGGTTGCCCACGTTGCCGGACAGGACCACGTAGCACTGGTTCTCGATCGCCCGCGCGTGGCTGCAGTAGCGCACCCGGCAGTAGCCCTGGCGCTCGTCGGTGCAGAACGGC
>Ga0079224_100008291_pt1 | contig 14068 bp, 12 predicted proteins | sample Stecom2015_FD_80414 | JGI IMG/M metagenome (GOLD analysis project Ga0079224, IMG submission 80414) | Agricultural soil microbial communities from Utah to study Nitrogen management - Steer compost 2015 | ecosystem: Environmental > Terrestrial > Soil > Agricultural land | place: USA: Utah...
ATCTTGAAGAAGGAAGAAAAGGATTAAATGCAGTAAACGTGAAACAAGCTTAATGCTTAGTTGATATAGTTACTATACTTATGACAATTTGGGCCTTACACAATGTGTAAGGCTTTTTTTATGCTGTAAATCCTCAGATTTTTATAAATGGTCGCAGAAATGTATCTTTATAAAAAATTGAATAATAACCCTACTTACGCCTTGCTAATGAAACTTTACAAACCCTTGACATTGTCCCTGGGGTTATTTTTTTGTTTTCAGGTGGCAGTAGCAGGATTATCCCATACTATGATCAAGAATGACAGCCTGGTATTTACCAATAAAATAATTCCCCCTTCCATAGAAAATGAGGTAAGGATTGCCTTGTCACATTTCCCCGAGTTAATAGATACACCAATAGAGTTTCGGTTCAAACCCAGGATCAAAAACTCTTTTATGTTGGCCCAGCCAAAATTTTCCGGAATCTTCAATAAACGGAAGAACCGGTCTTATTATATCATGATTAGTGAAAGATTCAATATTGATGATGATGAGTTTGGGGTTCAGGATCTTCCCACAGATGTTTTGATAGGATGGTTAGGCCATGAGTTGGGTCATATTATGGATTACAGAGATCGCCATGGTTTTAATCTAATGCTATTTGGAGTTAGGTATCTGGTCTCCAAAAAACATATAAGGGAAGCAGAAAGAGCTGCAGATACTTATGCGGTTAACCGCGGAATGGGAGAATATATTCTTGCTACCAAGGATTTTATATTAAGTCACGCCAATCTATCTGAGGTATACAAGGCCAGGATCAAAAGGTTATACCTTTCTCCTGAGGAGATACTGGAACTGGTAGAAGAACTGGAATGAAGAGATTAATGTTTAAGCCAGTTGCTTTCTAATAAAATCTTCCCACTGGGCAAATTTCTCCTCATTCATGACTTTTTCCATTTTAACCTGCCCTCCTTTTTTCTTGTTTTGTGCATTCCATTCATGAAAAAGATCGGGAGAAATGGTTTTTACCTTAACCCCCTTCAGGGCCTTACTACGGGCAACAGTATAGTTTTTATTTGCATCCTTCAAAAAATTATCCAGAGATTGCGCTAGCTCATCTTCGGGGATATCAGTTTCGGTTCCAAGGTACCATGAGTGATAAAATTCACCATCTATGCGCACTGCAGCGAGTGTAAATTCAGGGATCTTGATATCGTATTTTTCTTCCAGTTCCTTTAGTGCATCATTCATTTTATTAACCGAAAGTTGTGATCCTACCACATTAAGAAAAAACTTGGTCCTTCCAGTGATCCTTATTTCATGACGCTCAACATCAGTGAATTTTATGGTATCTCCGATAAGATATCTCCATGCTCCCGAAACCGTACTTATAAGCAGGATATAATCCTCATCCTGTTTAACTTCACTTATTGGAATTACCGGGGCATCATCTGTGATAGAGCCATCTTCGTTTACATATTCGGCTTTAAAAGGAACAAATTCAAAATATATCCCGTTGTCAAGCACAAGTTTCATTGAATTTGTTTCGGGTCGTTGCTGGTAAGCCAGGAATCCTTCAGAAGCAAGGTAAGTATCAATGATGGTTAAAGGAAATGCGAGCAGGGCATTAAAGCTTTTCTCATATGGTTCAAACGCCACCCCACCCGAAGTGTATACCTGCAGGTTTGGCCATACCTCATGAATATTTGTAACTTCATGATATTTAATAACCTCTTTCAACATTAATTCGATCCAGGAAGGAATGCCAGACAAAGCTCCTATATCCCAGTTCCTGGCATTTTCGGCAATTTTTTTAACTCGGGTGTCCCAATCCTCTATCTGCGCGATCTCCACCCCGGGTTTATAATACCCCCTGAACCAGGAAGGAATGTTACTGGCAGAGATTCCGCTAATTTCGCCTTCCATATGATCGCCTTCTGCCTTCAGATCTGTGGAACTACCCAGCATCATGATCTCTTTCTCAAAAAAATCTGAGGGCAAATCAAAATTGGCCAGGGCACCCACCTGTTTAATACCGGTTTGGCGAATGGCTTCTACCATATCTTCGGTTACAGGAATTCTTTTACTGGTCTTACCGGTGGTACCGGAACTTAGAGCAAAATAAGGAGGTTTTCCGGGCCAGGTCACATTATCTTCTCCATTGTGCATCCTGGACCACCACTGCTCATTTATTTTATTGTAATCAAAGTAAGGGACTTTCTGAGCAAAGGCTTTTGGGATATCATCGGCATCAAGGATACCTCTAAAATCGTATTTTTTTCCAAATGCAGTATCTTTTGCTTTATCCAATAATTTTTTAAGAACTCCCAGTTGTGCTTCCTCCGCGTCTGGCTCAGTAACAATTTTGTCCCTGAGATCTATTAAACCTTTAATTATTGAACCTACGAATGCCATTTACTTTGATTTTGCGGATTACTTAATTTAAGCAAAAGTCAAAAAACCATCGTTAAACACACGGGTAATTACCAATAATTTAACCTTTAAAACCCGGGCTTTCAGTTGGTGATCCCTGAGATACAGCTCTCTGCACATTTCTCCCCGTCAATGGCTGCCGAGACTATGCCTCCCGCATATCCTGCTCCTTCCCCGCAGGGAAACAGGCCTTTAATTCTTATATGCTCCAGGGTCTTAGGATCGCGTGGGATTCTTACAGGAGATGAAGTTCTGGATTCTGGGGCATGGATAACCGCCTCATTGGTAAGATAGCCTCTCATAGATTTGCCGAATTCCCTGAAACCGGCTTTGAGGGTTTTATGAATAAATTCAGGAAATACCTCTGTGAGATCTGCAGAGGTTACTCCGGGCTTGTAGGATGTTTCCGGGAGGCTGGTAGAAACGTTTCCATTCACAAAATCCTCCAGGCGTTGTGCAGGAACCCGCTGTGTCATCCCACCCAATTGCCAGGCTTTTTGCTCAATGTTTTTTTGAAAATGCATTCCTGCAAGTGGTGAATTACCAAACGACTTAAAATCCTGCATCCTTAATTCTACCACGATACCCGAATTTGCCGTTGGTTGGTCTCGCCGGCTGGGAGACCAGCCGTTGGTAACTACTTCGCCGGGACTTGTAGCACATGGGGCAATGATCCCGCCGGGACACATGCAAAATGAATACATGCCCCTGCCATCGATTTGCTTAACAATGCTGTACGGCGATGGAGGTAAATACGCTCCCCGGTCATCACATTTATATTGTATCCTGTCTATTAACTGCTGCGGATGTTCTACCCTTACCCCAAGGGCAAAGGCTTTGGCTTCGATCTCAATGCCTTTCTTTTCCAACAACTCAAAAATATCTCTTGCCGAATGTCCTGTGGCCAGTATTACATTTTTGGCAGTAAAAGTCTCTCCCTTTTGGGTTTTAACCCCTGCAACCCTGTCATTCTTAATGAGTATATCGGTAACCCGGGTTTCAAATCGTACTTCTCCCCCATACTCCAGGATCTTTTCCCTTACTTCCGTGATTATTGCGGGTAACTTATTTGTTCCAATATGAGGATGGGCATCTACTAGGATCTCTTTTGTAGCTCCAAAGGCCACCAGCAATTTCAGGATACGGTTTACATCTCCCCTTTTCTTGGAACGGGTATATAATTTCCCGTCACTGTAAGTTCCTGCGCCGCCTTCTCCAAAGCAATAATTGGAATCTTCATTTACAATATGCTCAATATTCAATGCTTTAAGGTCGCGCCTTCTGCTTCTTACATCTTTTCCTCGCTCAATGATCACAGGCTTAAAGCCACCTTCAATACATCTCAAAGCCGCAAACAAACCTGCGGGACCCGCTCCTATAATTATTATCTCCTCACTATCTGATACTTCTTTGTATTCGGGTAAGTTAATATCTTCATTTTGGTAAGGTTCATTTACAAAAACATCGACCTGTAAATTGATCTTTACCTCCTTCTGCCTTGCATCTATTGACCTTTTAAGGACTTCTACATGAGAGATCTCTGTTAACGGAATACCGGAATGACTTGATACCTCTTTCCGAAGAAGGTCTGCTTTGGCACCTGCCTCGGGTGTAACCCTGATTTGATAACTATACTTCATGTTGATATTTACCCTGCAAAATTAAACTTTTCAAAATTGAAATCACAAACAGCCTGCCTACCTTTGTATTATGGAAATACAACCCGATTATAAAGCGCTTTTAGAACTTGCTCATGCTAAAATGTATTACGGTAAATATAAGGACCGGTATCTTTCTGATATCCCTGAACATTACTTGATCTGGCACAGGCAAAAAGGTTTTCCTGAAGGTAAATTGGGCGACCAGTTAAGGCAGGTAACCGAAATGAAGGTAAACGGAATGGAGCAAATATTGCGCAACATAAGGAAGAAATATCCTCTTAAATAGAATATTAGCTTTTGAAAAGGGACAAATTCTCCCTTAAATATTAGCTTAATAATTGAAGGGTATTTTACATTCTTCTTTGTAATTTAGCGCCCTGAATATCACAACGCAGTTAACACAATTTAACATGGCCGAAACAAAGTATATTTTTGTGACAGGTGGGGTTTCCTCTTCTTTGGGAAAAGGAATTATTGCTGCCTCCCTGGCAAACTTATTACAGGCACGTGGATTTAAAACCACTATTCAGAAACTTGACCCCTACATTAACGTTGATCCCGGCACCCTGAATCCTTATGAACATGGAGAATGTTATGTGACCGAGGATGGAGCCGAAACTGATCTTGACCTGGGCCATTATGAAAGATTTCTAAATGTAAATACTTCCCAGGCAAACAACGTAACTACCGGGAGGATCTACCAAAGCGTGATTGAAAAAGAACGCCGGGGAGAATTTCTGGGTAAAACCGTACAGGTTGTACCCCATATTACCAATGAAATAAAGGAACGCATCCAGTTACTTGGTAGAAGCGGTGAATTTGATATGGTGATCACAGAGATAGGTGGTACTGTAGGTGATATTGAATCATTACCCTATATTGAATCTGTAAGGCAGCTAAAATGGGAACTTGGAGATGAGAATGCCTTGGTAATTCACCTCACTTTTGTACCCTACCTCGCAGCCGCTAAGGAATTAAAGACAAAACCTACACAACACAGCGTAAAAACCCTGATGGAAAGCGGGATCAAAGCCGATGTTCTCGTGTGCAGGACAGAGCATGAACTTTCTGAAGATATAAGAAGAAAGCTTGCCATTTTCTGTAACGTAAAACAGGAAGCGGTGATACAGTCTATAGATGCGTCTACCATATATGATGTTCCTAACATGATGCTGGAGGAGGGACTCGATACCGTAGTATTGAAAAAATTAGGCCTCCCAATTGATTCTGAACCCGATCTAAAACAATGGAACAGTTTTCTTCAAAGGCATAAAAATCCTAAATATGAAGTTACCATAGGATTAATTGGCAAGTATGTTGAGCTTCAGGATTCTTATAAATCTATTCTCGAGGCATTTATACATGCCGGTGCCGAGAATGAGGTAAGGGTGAATATTGAAAGTATACATTCAGAATTTATCAATGAGAACACAATAAAAAATAAAATTGCTCATCTTGATGGGATCCTTGTAGCTCCAGGTTTTGGTGAAAGAGGTATAGAAGGAAAAATTGATGCCGTGCGTTATGCACGTGAAAACAAAATTCCATTTCTTGGAATATGCCTTGGTATGCAAATGGCAATTATTGAATTTGCCAGGAATGTCCTTGACCTTAAACAGGCCAATTCTACCGAAATGGACCCCCGTACTCCCCACCCTGTTATAGATATTATGGAAGAGCAAAAAAGTATTACCCATATGGGTGGTACCATGAGACTGGGATCCTGGAAATGTGAATTAAAGGAGGATACTTTGGCAAAACAGATCTATGGATCTGCAATGATCAAGGAAAGGCACAGGCACCGTTATGAATACAACAATAAGTATAAAAGCGACCTGGAAGCTGCCGGTATGGTAAGCTCGGGTATTAATCCTGAAACGGGACTCGTGGAAATTATTGAGATCAAAGACCATCCCTGGTTTGTGGGAGTGCAATACCACCCGGAATATAAAAGCACAGTTGCCAGCCCCCATCCTTTATTTATTGCTTTTATAGGAGCCTCAGTAAAATATTCAAAAGAAAAGAAAAGTGCCAATGTGGCACATAATTAATAAAGGGCCATTAAATTGACTTGCAATCATCAGCAAGACAAAATTTTACCCGAGACAGCTTATTTTATTATTACCCATGGAAGAAAAAAAATTTGACGTACAATCCCTGATCGGATTTTTGCTTATAGGAGCAATTTTGATCTGGATGTTATATAATAATTCTCTTGAGAATGAACCTCTTACCGAACCTCAAACCACTGAGCAGGTTCAAACACCGGTTACCAACGCACCTGAATTTGTTGAGGAAACTGAAGTAAGTGCAGATTCTCTGGAGCTGGTACGTGCCACAAGGGAGTTAGGTGCTTTTGGATATTCGGCCACCTTGCCCTCGGCTACAGATAATTCAACTACCATTTCCAATGATCTTTTAGAGCTTACCATTGACAACAAGGGTGGATATATTTCTGAAGCAAGGTTAACCCAGTTCAAAAGATATGATTCAATTCCCGTCTATCTTATACGTGATGGGAATGCCTCTTTTAATTTAAATTTTACCACTACCGATGGAAGGGTACTGGATACCGAAAATTTATATTTTGAGCCATCAGTAACCCAAAACGGAAACGATCAGGTGCTTTCTATGATGCTGAAAGTTTCTGAAAGCGAATTCCTGGAATACCGTTATGTACTAAAACCCGGAGAGTATATGCTGGATTTCAGCATTCGCTCACAAGGCCTTAACCGGGTGTTCAACAGCGGCAGGGATATTACCCTTGACTGGAAACTCAAGACTATTCGTGAAGCCAAAAGTATCTCTTATGAAAACCGTTATACCGAGGTTGTTTATGAATACGGCGGAGGTAAAGATGATTATCTTGGTCAAAGCGATTTCACCGATGATGAAGAGGAAGATGTAACTTACGTAGCTTTTAAACAGCATTTCTTCACCTCTATACTCTTAACCGATACCGCGTTTCCAAGGGGTAAATTTACATCGGCCAATCTGGTTCAGGATGAAGACGTAGATACTTTATACCTAAAAGCTTTTACTGCCACCATGCCCCTTGAATTAAAAGGAGGTGAACTTAATTATAATATGAACTGGTACTACGGGCCTTCAGATTATAAGATACTAAATGACTACGACCGTAACCTTGATGAGATCATTCCTCTTGGATGGGGAATATTTGGATGGATAAACAAGTATTTGTTCATCCCTTTCTTCAGCTTTTTGAGCGCTCATCTTCCAAGTTACGGGATTGCTATTATTGTGATGACTATCGTAGTAAGGATCGTGTTATCGCCGGTGACCTATAAATCTTACCTCTCCCAGGCAAAGATGAAAGTACTCCGGCCCGAGATCACTGAGCTTAACGAGAAGTTCAAGGACAACCCAATGAAGAAGCAGCAGGAAACAATGAAGTTGTATTCCAAGGCCGGTGCCAGCCCAATGAGCGGGTGTTTACCTGCCCTGATGCAAATTCCGGTATTCTACGCCCTGTTCCAGTTTTTCCCCAGTGCTTTCCAGTTAAGACATAAAGGATTCCTTTGGGCTGATGATCTTTCTAGTTACGATACAATTGCTGAGCTTCCGTTCAATATACCATTTTACGGTGATCACGTGAGTTTGTTCCCTATCCTGGCCTCTATAGCCATTTTCATTTATATGATGATGACAACAGGCCAGACCATGCAACAAAATCAGCAGCCGGGAATGCCTAACATGAAATTTATCATGTACCTATCCCCTATTTTAATGTTATTCTTCTTTAATAATTATGCGAGTGGACTTTCATTATATTATTTTACCTCAAACCTTATTACTATAGGTATCATGCTTGTGATCAAATATGCGATCATAGATGAAGATAAGATCCATGCAAAGATCCAGGAGAACAAGAAGAAGCCAAGAAAGCAGGGCAAATTTGCCAGGAAGATGCAGGAAATGATGGAACAGGCGGAGGAGCAACAAAAGAAAAATAAAAAGTAGTTATTAAATTAATAAAATAAAAGCGCCCGGGAATTTCCCGGGCGCTTTTGGCTTAAACAATATAAACAACCATTACATTGCCGGCAATAAGACTTTATCCAAAACATGTATAACTCCGTTGGTCGCCTGAACATCAACAGCTACTATATTGGCAACTCTGTTGTTTGCATCTGTAATTGTGGCCCCACCGGTGGTATTTATTGTAAAGATTCCCCCCTCAAAGGTTGTTACCATCATTCCATCTGTGATATCAGCACTTCTTACATTAGCCCCCGTTACTACATGGTAACTTAATGCTGCTGCAAGAACATCTGCAGGCAGATCATTCAGTCCGCTAAGCTCTAGTTCTGTAAGCAAGCTTTCAAAAGCAGCATTGGTAGGTGCAAATACTGTAAATGGAGCGGGTGAACCCTGGGTCATTAGAATTTCAACAAAATTAAAATCTTCCTCACGGGTTAAGGCGGCCACAAGGGTTTCAAAAGTAGGATCGGCTGTAGCAAAGGTTGTAATATCGGGAAGACCAATTACCGCATCGACAGCATGTATCACCCCGTTGTCTACATCTATATTTGCAGAAGTTACATTTGCTAATCCATTAATTGTCACTCCCCCATCAGTATTGATATACATACTAAGGTTATTTCCCCCTGCCCCGGCTGTAGACATACTTTCAATATACCCGGTTTCGAGATCTGAAGAAAGGATAATTCCTTCCTGAACATGGTTAAGTAAAACCTGCGTAAGTACATCTTTTGGCACGGCAGCAAGATTGGCAAAGCCATTTGTTGAAAGGAAAGCATTAAAAGCAGCATTGTTTGGTGCAAATACGGTAAAGTTTGTTGAACCAGCCAATGTGGTTTTAAGATCGGCAGCAATTAAGGCTGCGTTAAGACTTGAATAATCTGGATTGGACTCTACAAAATCTGCGATTGTATTGGTGGTTACCATTACATCACCATCATCATCACTGCTGCACGCTACTAAACCAACACTTAAAAAAGCGATTAAGGCATAATTTTTTAAACTTGTTTTCATCGATAGCATTTTTTTATGTTTTTAAATTATTCGATAAAATTACACTATCAAGGATGTACTTTTGTTTAACTTTTGTTAAATATTGCTAGACAAGATCTATTTGTGTTTTTTAGATGAACGTGAAATATTTCTATATTAAACCCGTTATAACTATATTTACTATCCTTAATTAAGAAACAACATGAAAAAATTATTGGTATTATTTTTAAGTATGGCTTTTCTTGTAGCCTGTAGTAATGATGATGATAATGGAGAACAGGGACCAGACCCGATAATTGGAACCTGGGTTCTTGTTGACGTATCGGCTCCTTTAGACTCTCAATTCTGTTCCGAGGAGGTGTCCACCATGACATTTAACTCAAACAATACAGGTACAGCTACTTTCTATCTTACAAGTTCTGAATGTAATGCCACCACTGCACCGGGAACTTGGGCAAATAATGGAAATTCAGCGTATACCATCACTGTACCGGTATTGGGAAGCTTGCAGGGAACAGCCAATTTCACCTCTAACAATAGCCGTTTTGCTTTCACTACAGCAGTATTCGGTTTGCCGGGAACTCTTACCTTTGAAAAACAATAAAAACAATTAATAGATTGATTAAAAGGTGGCTGGTGCCACCTTTTTTTATTTCGTAATTTTGCCTGCGTAAAACCGACCACCTTCATTGTATATTAAAGCAGGGAAGGAATTTAAATTATGAAAAAAGTAGTAGTAGGTTTATCGGGAGGAGTAGATTCCAGTGTGGCAGCTTATTTATTGCAGCAACAGGGTTATGACGTTATAGGCCTGTTTATGAAGAACTGGCATGATGACTCGGTAACCATTTCACAGGAATGTCCATGGCTGGAAGACAGCAATGATGCCATCATGGTTGCTGAAAAACTGGGAATACCTTTTCAAACAATTGACTTAAGCAAAGAGTACAAGGAGCGTATAGTAGATTATATGTTCCGGGAATATGAAATGGGTCGTACCCCCAATCCCGATGTTCTTTGTAACCGGGAAATAAAATTTGATGTCTTTATGAAAATTGCCCTCTCCCTGGGAGCAGATTATGTTGCCACCGGCCATTATTGCCGAAAAGGGGAAGTCAATATAGACCGAAAAAAACATTACCAATTACTTTCGGGTCTGGACGATAATAAGGACCAATCCTATTTTCTTTGTCAACTCACCCAGGAGCAACTTTCAAAGTCGCTTTTCCCCATAGGGGATTTGCAAAAATCTGAGGTAAGACGAATTGCCACAGAACAAGGGCTTGTTACAGCCGATAAAAAGGATTCCCAGGGGCTTTGTTTTATAGGGAAGGTAAGATTGCCTGAGTTCCTTCAGCAAAAACTACAACCCAGGGAAGGGGTCATAGTGGAAATTGACCCTGATAAGAATATTTTTAAAGAAACTATTCCGGCGTTCAACACCAGGAAAGAAGAACTGGACCATTTATCCAGAAAATTTCAATATCAGGTAACTGATGGTAAAATTGTGGGCAAACACCAGGGCGCGCATTATTTCACAAAAGGCCAACGCAAAGGGCTTGCCGTAGGAGGCACCCCGGAGCCCTTATTCGTGATTGAAACCGATGTTGATTCAAATATAATTTATACCGGGCAGGGAAAAGATCATCCCGGCTTATACAGGAAAGCTTTATTTATTCTTCCGCAGGAAGTACATTGGGTAAGGCCAGACCTTGCCGTGGCACCTTATGATGAAATGAAGGTAAAGGCACGTATAAGATACCGCCAGCCCTTACAGGACGCAACATTATATCCTACCGAAAATGGACTTTACATTGAATTTAAAGAAGCCCAGGCTTCCATCACCGAAGGCCAGTTTGTTGCATGGTATATTGATGACGAGCTCGTAGGCTCGGGAGTGATCTCATAATAGCTAAAACATTTTATGGCAAACAGAATTACGCAGCTCCTCAATATTAAATATCCCATAATCCAGGCAGGAATGATCTGGGCAAGCGGTTGGAAACTTGCCAGTGCAGTAAGCAATGAAGGTGGGCTGGGAATAATTGGTGCGGGTTCAATGTATCCTGAGGTTCTCAGGGAGCATATTCAAAAGTGCAAAACGGCCACCAGGGCACCCTTCGGCGTGAATGTACCCATGTTATATCCTGAGCTGGAAAAACTTATGGATGTGATCATAGAGGAAGGAGTAAAAATAGTTTTTACTTCTGCCGGGAATCCTAAAGTATGGACCAGGCATCTTCAATCCCATGGAATCAAAGTGGTACATGTTGTGAGCAGCGTAAAATTTGCATTAAAATCACAGGAGGCAGGGGTTGATGCTGTTGTGGCTGAAGGCTTTGAGGCCGGTGGACATAACGGAAGGGATGAGACCACAACCTTTACCCTTATTCCCATGGTGAAGGAAAAACTTGAAATTCCATTGATCGCAGCGGGGGGCATTGCCACTGGAAGGGGAATGCTGGCAGCAATGATACTTGGAGCCGATGCTGTGCAGGTTGGGTCCAGGTTTGTGGCGAGTCATGAAGCTTCCTCGCATATTAACTTTAAGCAAAAAGTTGTAGAAGCTGCTGAAGGGGACACACAACTTACCTTAAAAGAACTGGCACCGGTGCGTCTTTTAAAGAACAAATTTTACAACGACATACAGGAACTCTATCAAAAACAGCCTACAAAACAGGAGCTTATCGAGCTATTGGGAAGGGCCCGGGCAAAGCGGGGAATGTTTGAAGGCGATCTGGATGAGGGTGAACTGGAAATAGGTCAGATAGCCGGATTGATAAACGATATCAAACCTGCCGCCCAAATAGTAAGAGATATAATGACTGAATTTGAAGCTGCAAAAAACGAAGTCGCAAAATTTTAAGTATTTTGTTCTTCGTATTTCAGCAATTCTGCCCGAACAAAATTTTGCCAACGCACTTCTCCATCCTTATCAAGGCTGTGTCTTGAATCTTTGTCAAATTGAAGCTGCATAATTTTTCGCTCCTTTTCAACTTCCTGGTAAATCCTGTTCAAAACCTTTTTTGGGTCCTGTTTCAGGGTTGCAGGATTAAGCTTGCCAAGTTTATTAAGCAGCTTACGGGCATGCAGTTCAGTAATATCAAAATGCAGCTGCTCATGTTTTAAAAGGTAATCATTCCCGGGATCCACCTTAACCCAGGATAAAAATGGATTAAAGTAACTTATCACATCAAAAGTAAGCTCTATTGAGCCATTATCATCCTTAACACCCCAGGCAAAGGAAAGACCTGCATTGGTATTTGCGTGGAACCTGGAATTAGCATCTGGCGCTGCTTTAAAATCATTCCAGCTAAGGCCATCCTGTTCCCAATAAACTTTTTCAGATTCATTCTGGGAGGAGGCACTAAAGGAAAGAGCAATAAAAGATAGTAGAAAATAAAACTTCATTAGGGGTACAACGTTAATAATAAAATTTGATATCTTTTTCAATATCAGGGTGTATACTATAAATAACAGGACAGGTTTTTGCAGCGTTCTCAAGAATGGCCTTTTCTTTCTCTCCTAAACCTGATGGTAAATGAAAATTGATCGCGATCCCGGAAATCCTGCGAGGGTTTGAAGCCATAGTTTTTGTAACCTCTGCATAAGAATCCTTAAGATCAAGCGACATGTCGCGGGCTTTAATTCCCATAATGGTAAACATACAGGACGCCAGTGCAGTTGCAACAGTATCTGTAGGAGAAAAGGCTTCTGCCCGCCCCTGATTATCCAATGGGGCGTCTGTAATAAATTTACTTCCACTTCCCAAATGTTCGCATTCAGTCCTCAATTCTCCCAGGTATGAAACTTTAGAAGTCATATTATTTTGCTACACTTAAAGTTAGGTCTTCATTGAGCTGCATGATGTAAACGGCATTATTTGAAAATCCGCCGTTTACTCTTGGCCTGTAATGAAATTTGTTCTCTACATATTGTGTTACCACATTTTCCTGTACAGATCTTTCCATTGTAGACATAGCTCCCAGACGTAACAAAATATCAAGGGTAAGATCATAACCCCTAACAGTATATCTGTCCGGAATTACACCATATTTCGCCTTGTAATTATCTATGAACTTATCACTGATGGTTTCATCAAATTCTTTGTATTCAGAAGGATAACTAAAATTAAGCCTCCCTAAATGTTCGTTTACTATTACATCGTTTTCAAATGCTGAACTCTTATTGGTTGTAAACAATTTTATCTTGTTATTTCGTGCAAGTCTGTACAAAGCTGAAGTAGCACTTCCAAGCAAAGCCACGTTATCAGATTCAAGAATCACCCAATTCTCACGATCTCGCATAAGGGATGGAGAAATTGATCCTTCAGAGAAGTTGGTACCTCCCGGACTTACCAGTCTGGCAGAAGGTATCGCACTCATTAACTTATTCCTTATATCGCTCTTTTTACTGTCGGCTACTATGATCACATTCATACCCTGTGAATTTTCTTTAAGGTACTGGATCATTGCATCGGTCAACATATCGTCACTTGGTCTTGCCTGGTAAAGGTTAGGAAGTGCCCTCAATTCCCTGTTGGTTATGGGAGAGATCACCGGAATGCCTGCGCCGGCGAGCCTTGATGCAGCCTCTTCAGATGTAGCCTGGAACAAAGGCCCAATTACCGCATGAACATTTGAAAAATTGTTGCTATTGATAATTGAGGTTACGGCTCCCGCTTGTTCTTTGGTATCGTAAACCTTTAGGTTTGTGGAGATCCCCATATCCTTGGCAGTTTCAAGAGCCATAAGCACCCCGCTGTAAAAATCCAAAGAGATTCTCATAACACGGTCATTTTGCAAAACCTGGCGGGAATTGGAAATTGAATCATTTTTTATCTTGGATACATTAAATGGCAGCATTAAAACAAGATTCTTTGTGCTAAAGTCCTTCAGGTTAGCAGAAAGATCGGCACTGGAAGATTCTACATTTACCGGAGCCTCAAAGGTAACGTCCTGTAATTCCCTTCCTCTTGCGTCGCGGGTGGGAACTTTTAA